>Ga0224554_1000598_pt1 | contig 28882 bp, 27 predicted proteins | sample 714S22024metaG_FD_180666 | JGI IMG/M metagenome (GOLD analysis project Ga0224554, IMG submission 180666) | Peat soil microbial communities from Stordalen Mire, Sweden - 717 S2 20-24 | ecosystem: Environmental > Terrestrial > Soil > Wetlands > Peat | place: Sweden: Norrbotten County, Stordalen...
CCATAGAGAGCCGAGCCATAGGCAGTTGCATCGCCCTGCCCCTGCACGCGGAACTCGCGCACCGCCGCCTGCGAGAAGACATAGGACGAACCCGCCCGCCGTCCGCCGTCGGCCACCGACCCCGCGCCGCTTCCCACGCCCGCCGCGCGGTCGTAGACCGCGTCCGACCCCGCCGCGACCTCTTCCTCCACGCCCGCGCCCGCCGCCGCACCGCTGAAGCTCTGGTCGCCGCTCGCTCCATCTGTGCGCGTGCTGTTCTGGGTCGCTGCGACCCCGCGAAAGCTCAAGTCAGCGGAGTTCTCATCCCCGCTCGCCGCGCCATTTGCCCCGGCAACGGTCAGTGCCAGCGAGCGCCACTGGCCGCCATTCACGGGCAAGGCGGCCAGATCTGCCTCGGCCAAATCCGTCCCGCCGCTACTGGCTCCACTCGGCGAGTTTGGCTGGCTAGAGACAGGCGGCCGCATCCGCGCCACGACTTCCGTCACCTCACCCAGCCCCACCTCCACCGGCTGCGGAAGCGTCAACTCCACCCCAGCTTCCTCCACCGACAGCTCATACTCACCCACCGGCAGCCGCACCACCAGAAACTCGCCCTTCGATCCCGAGCGCGCGCGCATCGCAAGCCCCGTTTGCAGATCGCGCGCCACCACCAGAGCTCCGGCCACCGGCGCGCCCGCGGCACTCAACACCTGCCCGCCGATCGCGCCATCCGTTCCACTCTGCGCCCACACGCAGCCACCCAGCCCGAAGGCCAGTTCCACCACGCAGCAGCCCAACCAACTCAGCCTGCCGCGCCCAGATCTCATCTCATCCCCCTTTAAGCTCTGATTTCCGGGCAATGATTCCCGGACGAAAAGAAGACGACAGCAAGAGGTATTTCCGCGCAACACCACCCAAACCTGTTCCTGAACACAAGCCCGTGGCCCTCAGCGTGTGCCATTTCGGGAACACGCAGCGCGGTTCCTACCGAGTAGCCGAAGACTAACCGACTTTTCCCGATTAGGGAATTCTAATCTTCGTTTGGGATTTTCTGCCGCTTCGCGCTCCGCATTGCGCCCCCGCGCTGGCAGACGGACCGCGTGCCTCATCCATCCCCAGTCGCACGGACCGCTCGATCGTCAGGATTCCACGCCGGCTCACATTTTTCTCTCATCTTCCGATAACAGATGTGAGGTCATAAGATGTTCGCCGAGACTTATATCGCAAAGACGATCGAGAACACTCCCGACGCCATCGCCAGCCATGTGCGGTGGAAGATCGCACTGATGCTGGCGGCGCGAATGCGCGAGCCGCTGAGTGCGCGCGCCATCCGCTCCATCCAGCATCCCGAGGAGTGTTCCATCCGCAAATGGCTGGTCAGTGAACATACGCTGCACCTGCGCGGCACGCCGGAGTACCAGGCCGCGATCGATCAGCACACGGCGTTTCATGGCCAGATGCTGGCCATCGCCAACCTGATCAACGCCGGAGACTTTGAAGAGGCCGAACGCCTGCTCAACGCCGCCGAACCCTTCCAGAACGCCTCCACGGCCCTGGCCAACGCCATCATGGCGCTGGACCGCATACCAGCCGGAAAGCCCGCCACTCAAAAGGAAGGTCAACCTGCTATGCGAAAGACGGTATAGACGCGGGCCGCGCGCACCCACTCGCCTACCCGTTCCCACCTTTGGAGAACAAACCGCTCGATCCGCTCTCAATTCTGGGGCCATACTTCGCTAACCGCTGCTGCATCACGGCGATGGCTTCCGGGTTCTGTTCCACCATGCAGAAGGCGCGGTTGTTCTTTGCTGCCGCCTCGCCCGCGGTCCCGCTGCCGGCGAAGAAGTCCAGCACCAGGTCGCCGGGATTGGAGTGAACACGCACGATGCGCTCCAGGATTCCCAATGGCTTCTGCGTGGCGTAGCCGGTCTTCTCCTTGCCGTTGGTGGGGACGATGGTGTGCCACCAGACGTCGGTGGGCGTCTTGCCGCGCGCGGCTTTTTCGGCACCCACCAGTCCCGGCGCCATGTAGGGGATGCGGTCGCACGCGTCGAGGTTGAAGGTGTAACGCTCAGGATCGCGCGTGTACCAGAGGATGTTGTCGTGCTTGGCGGGCCATCGTTTGGTCGAGCGCGCGCCATAGTCATAGGCCCAGACAATTTCATTCTGGAAACAATCGCGGCCAAAGATCTCGTCGAGCATGATCTTGCAGTAGTGCGCCTCGCGGTAGTCGATGTGGAAGAAGAGGCTTCCGGTGGGGGTGAGTACGCGGTGCGCCTGCAGCAGGCGCGGACGGAGAAAGCCGAGGAAGTCGTCGAACTGGTCGGCGTAGCCTGCGGTCTTCCCTCCGGCAGTTGCTTCACTGCCTGCGGTGTTCACCAGCTCGGTGCGGTAACGATGCCCGCCAAAGCCCACGCGGTCGCCCGCCTCGTCGCGCACCGTCTTCATGCGCAGACACGATTGCCGCCGACCGGTGTTGAAGGGCGGGTCGATGTAGATGAGCGCCACCGAGCCGGCCGGCATCCTTCGCAACACTTCCAGATTGTCGCCCTGCACGATGCGGTTCAATCCGCCTCCCATGGCTGCCACTCCAGAGTATCCCGAACGGCGCTTTGCAAACCGCAGACCGCACCAACGACCCCGCGGCCTTTCGACAGCAGTGCGGCAAGGAGTATCGTTTCAAGGTCCCGAAGATCGGGCGTGCCGGGTGCCGAGATGGCAGATGCTGCGACTCTGAACTGCTCGAAGCCGCAAGTTCCAACCGCTGCGGGGGCGGATGCCTCAACCCTTGCGCCCAGGCGCGCCTACGCCATGCTCTCCGATTGCGGGCGGGTGCGCCACGCCAACCAGGACGCCTGCGCCGCGTTGCCCGAGCATGGGGTCTTCGTCGTGTGCGACGGCATGGGAGGCGCGGCTGGCGGCGAGGTTGCCAGCCATCTGGCGACGGAGATTTTTCTGGACTGCCTCGCCCATCGCCATTGTCCCGCATCCGGTCCAGATGCAGGCAATTCCTCCGAAAAAAACTCTGCCGACCTCAACTCTGTCCCCGCCCGCGCGCCGCAGCCGTCGGCAAACGGCTCCGCAACTCGTCCCCGCGCGCGGCTCGCCGAGGCCATCCGCGCCGCCAACCAGGCTGTATTCCGGTACTCGCGCAAGTCGCCCAGCCTGCACGGGATGGGCACCACGCTGGTCGCGCTGCTGTGGGAGGAAGACACGCCGCGGTCAAAGGATGCGCAAGCCAGCTCCACGCTCTGGCTGGCGCACGTCGGCGACAGCCGCTGCTATCTCTTCCGCTCCGGCGAGCTGCACCAGCTCACGCAGGACCACTCGCTGGTGGCGGAGCAGGTGCGCGCCGGAGTGCTGAGCCGAGTGCAGGCCACCGCTTCGCCGATGCGCAATATCATCACCCGCGCCATCGGATCGCAGTCCACGGTGGAGGCGGAGATCGCTTCACATGCCACACAACCCGGCGACCTGTACCTGCTCGCCTCCGACGGCCTGAGCCACGAGTTGGAGGACAACGCGATCGCGCAGATTCTGGCCAGCGCGGTCAGAGCTTCTACACTCGCAGCCAGCCGCCGCAACTCCGCTGCGCCCGGTCCGGCCATGCAATCCGCGCTCGACAGCGCCTGTCAGGCGCTGATCGACGCCGCCAACGCAAACGGCGGGCGGGACAACATCACCGTCCTGCTGGTGCGGTCATAACTGATGGGGTTGAAATCTATCCTTGGACATTGATTCTTGGCGGTGAAATGCCGTTTGTTCGCTGTTAATTCGTTGTTTGTTCGCCTAGTACCCCCCCCATCCCCCTTTTCGGTTGAAATTCGTCCAAGTGGAATGGAATCATGCGATTGAGAGGTGTGCCGGACGGCAAAGTATTCATTGTATTTGAGTTATAAATAAAGTATTTAATATGTTATGGTTACGGGTGAAAAATGGGGTCTTGTTGAGGCGGTCTCCGGTAAAGGGTTCATTCCAGGTACTTTGTTTATAAAGTCTTTATTATGTATGACTTGAAATTGTCTGATCGTTAAATGCGAAGGCCCGGCTGATTGGCCGGGCCTGTTTGTTATCTACTGCTTTAATTATACGCGTTCGAGCATAACTACTATGCCAACTATTTTTCGGAGGTATGTTGTTTGGTTGGTGTTGGTTAGGTGATTTTTTGGCGTCGAGGGGCTTGACACGCGGATTTGCTGGTGTTTTTGCGGGGTGCTACGGCGATTTTTTTGTTTCAGCTATGAGCAATGAGCTATGAGCGGGAGTTTTTGGCGAGAGACGAGAGAAAGGGGTTGAGGATTGGGGCGAGTGGACGGCGTGGAACAGACAACGGCAAGGGCCAATACGGAGATTCTGGCTGCGCCAGAATGACGACGCGGGGGGGGGGGGGGGGGTTGGAGAGGTTGACTACCGCATGAGGCTGGAACCCGCGAACGGCCTGCTGGTGGACTTTCCAATCTTCGGCTCGGAGGAGGCTGCCGTTGTGCGTCAGATGCGGAAGCAGTTCTCCGCCGCCGTGCTCGCGAACCCTCCGCAGGTTATCGTGGTCACCAGTGCGCTTGTGTTCTACGACAACGGGCCGGGAGAGTATCGCAAGCTCGACCGCTGGCCCGCCTTCGAGAGCTTTCTGGCCGACGACTACACGCTCGAGGCCGAGTGGCGACCCACGCGCACCACGCGCTGGTGGAGCCGCGAGGAGATGCCCGCCGGCTACCGCATCTACGTGCTGCGAGCGCGGCATTGAGATTGTTGCGCTTGCGGACTTGATCGCCCGCGCCCGCATCCGTAAAGGCACGCCCCACGGCGACGCGGGCCACTAATCCACACCGGAGCGGCGTATCTTGAGACGTATGCGCATGACGGTTCTGGCATCCGGCTCGAAGGGCAACGCGACGGTGATCGCCAGCGCAGAGACGCGCGTGCTGGTGGACGCGGGGCTCAGCTGCCGCGAGCTGCTGAAGCGCATGGCGCTGGTCGACGAAGACGCCACAGCGCTGGACGCCATTCTGATCACGCATGAGCATACGGACCACGTTGCGGGCCTCTCGGTGCTGGCGCGGCGGTTGCGCATTCCGGTCTACTTCACCGAGCCGACGCACCGCGCCTGGGTGCGGCAGATGACCCCGCGCACCACCATGACCTACGCCAAATGGCTGGAACACGTGCAGAAGGAGAAGGAGGCGCGCGCCGCGCAAGATGCGGTGGAGAGTATAGAGTCTGCCGATCCTGAACTCTGCGAGGAGAGCGGACCGATCCAGATTGCAGCTGCATCCGCGGAGGCTGAAGAAGAAGCGCCAGAAGCCGCTGCCTGCAAACCCGGACCAGACTTCCTGCCCGCGGTGGAGTACTTTCAGCCGGGGACGAACTTCTCCATCGGGGACCTGACGATTATGCCCTTCACCACTCCACACGATGCGGCCGACCCGTGCGGTTTCGTCTTCGAGTCGGCCTCGGAGTCGATCCGGATGGCCATCGCCACCGACCTGGGCTATGTGCCGCCCAACGTCAAGCGGGCGCTGGAGCGGATCGACGTGCTGCTGCTGGAATCCAACCACGACCTGGAGATGCTGAAGGACGGCCCCTACCCTTGGGCGGTGAAGCAGCGCGTACTCTCGCGCGTCGGGCATCTTTCCAACCACGCGACCGCCGAGTTTCTCAACCGCGATTACGACGGAAATGCCACGTATATCGTCCTCGGCCACCTGTCGGAGACCAACAACGCTCCGGAGCTTGCCCTGCTCTCTGCCGAAGAGGCGATCCGGGAGCGGGGGAGGCTGCTGGGCAACCGCGTTGTGCTGGCCCAGCAAGCTGCGCCGATCGCTCCAATCTGTATATAACCTATTTTGATTCAATATATTGACCGCCGGAAGAGAACAGCCAAAGGCCTCCGCGCACGATTGAGCATGGACGACAGAAACCGGCCCAATTTGATCTTTTCCCTGCTTTGCGCTATCAGATCAAGTAGAATGGTGTCTATACTTCTATGGTAATTTTTTCCTCTCGAGCTTTTCGATCGCGCCGCATGACCGAGCCGCGCTGCACAGACCCGGTCATCGGGGACATTCTGGCCGGTTGGCGATACGACATCTCCGGCCTCTCGCCCGCGATGCGCACGGACTACGACCATCACCTGTCTGAGTGCGCACAATGCCGCCGCCGCCAACATCTGGCGCGCACCATCGATGTGCTGCTGATCTCCGTCAGCTCGCTGTCGATAATGGCCTTTCTGCTGGCTGCGGCTGTGCTGCACCGCATCGAGGCCATCGCCCACCTGGGCAGCAGCCTGCACGGCCACCTATACCACACGCCGATCACCATCTCGCTGCAGGCAACGGCCATCGCCGGCCTGGTCATCTCGCTGACTCTGTGGGTTCTGGTCGCGATTGCTACGCCGATCCCGGGCCTGGTTGCGGACGCAATCCAGCGCATTCCGCCGCACATCCGCGAACGCATCATGAAGAACGCCGCCTGAGCTGCGATCGTCTTTCCGGTCCGCGTCAATCCGCTTCAATTTAGGACGGTCCGTGCAGATCGGTGGCCGATCCTGCGTCCGTTTCACCACGCGGACGGCGGAAATGGGTTAGCGTAGAAGGAAGCCATGTCTTCCACGCAATCGCATCCCGAAGGCGAGATTGTTCCTCCCGCCGACTCCATCGTACCAGCCGAGGAGCCCACCCCCGCCGAGGCGTACTCGCCCGAGCAGGCGCGGCGGCGGCGCGAGTACGGCGTGTGGGACCCACGCTCCGCGCCTGGAACCTACCTTCTGCTGGCCATCAATATTGCGGTCTACCTGTGGATGGTCACGCACGGAGTAGATCCGAAGTTGCCATCCCATGAGGACTTGCTTCGCTACGGCGCAAACCAGACCTGGTTCGTCCTGCACGGCCAGTGGTACCGCCTGCTGACCGCGACCTTTGTGCATGTCGGGCTGATTCATCTGCTCACCAACATGTGGTGCCTATGGAACCTGGGCATTCTGGGCGAGCCGCTGATCGGCCCCTACGGAATGGTCGCCGTGTACATGGTTACGGGGATCGCGGGAAACCTGTTGAGCATGGCCTGGAACGTCGTCTTCACCCTGAGGACGCACGATGCGAGCTATCTGATGCAGGTGGGTGCAGGAGCCTCGGGCGCGGTCTTCGGCATCGCCGGAATCCTGATCGTGCTGCTGAGCAACCGCCGCCTGCCGTTCCCATGGGAGGAGCTGCGAAGACTGCGCAGCATGGTGGTCAAGTTCGCGCTCATCAACCTGGTCATCGGGCTCAGCACGATCGTTGTCAATGTCGGCATCCGCATCGACAATTCGGCGCACATTGGAGGCTTCCTGAGCGGATTGGCGCTGGGCGTCCCGCTGGTACCGCGCATGACCGCCGGGCGCGAACGCTACCTGGGCCGGCAGAAGGTGACGTTCGCCGTTGCGTGCTTTGTCCTCGCACTGGTCGGCTACTGGATCGCCAACCTGCTGTAAGGCAGTTGTATGTTATAAGTTGGAAGTTGGAAGTGTGAGCACACCACCTGTGGTGTCGCTCACTACCATTCCATACAACTGACAACTTACAACTTTTATACCAAGGTGGTCTGGGCGAACTTGCGCACCATGGCCAGCAGCAGCTTGCGGTCGTTCTCCGAGAGGCGCGCCGAGTAGCGCTGGATCTGGGTGAGGAAGCGGATCTCGTCCTCGCCCAGGTGCAGCGCGGACATGTCCTGGCCGACGGTCTGATCGGAGAAGAACTGCGCCAGTTGCAGATCGAGGGCAAAGGCGATCTTCTGCAGCGTCTCCAGCGAGGGAACGGTGTGGCCGTTCTCGACGCGCGACAGATAGCAACGCAGGAGCCCGGTGCGCTTCTCGATGTCACCCTGCGACATGCCTTTTTGCAGTCGATAGGTGCGGATCGTAGCCCCGATGCTCATCGCGATAGTGGCTACGGGAGGAAGGCTGTTCAGAGGTGTGGGAAGTGTTTGCATATCTGCCATTAGCCACAAAGTAAACACTCGGCACGGTCTGGTCAATGGCTATTTTGTGCGATGCCGCGATTCGCGTACCCGCCAAGGTTCACCGGGAGTCAGATAGAGGACTTCTCTTGAAGCTCTACTTGAACCCCAGACCGGTTGTGAACCAGCGAAGACACTAACGGTTAAGTTAATAGCATTGGAGTAAGTTGTTGGTTGTGAGTTGTATGTTGTTGATTGAAAACAAAGACGATCCAGCGGTCAATTGCTCATTAGCCTCGAACCTTGAACCTTGAACCTCTATCCCATGTACATTCCGCCGTTGACGTCCAGCGTGTGGCCGGTGATGAAGCCGGCCTCCTCGGAGGCGAGGAATGCGACTGCGGCGGCGACGTCGCGGTCGGTGCCTGCGCGCGCCAGGGGAATCTGCGAGGTCATCGCAGTGCGCTGTTCGTTGGTCAGAATGGCGGTCATTGCGGTCTCGATAAAGCCCGGCGCGACGGCGTTCACGGTGATCGCGCGGCTGGCCAGCTCGCGCGCCAGCGACCGGGTGAGGCCGATGAGGCCGGCCTTGGAGGCGGCGTAGTTGGCCTGCCCGGACTGGCCCGTCTCGCCGACCACCGATGTGATGTTGATGATGCGTCCCCAGCGCGCCTTCAGCATGGAGCCCATGACGGCCTGGGTCATCAGGAAGGCGCCGGTGAGGTTGGTGGCGAGGACGTCGTCCCAGTCCTTGCGCTTCATGCGCAGGGTGAGGGTGTCGCGCGTGATGCCCGCGTTGTTGACCAGGATCTCAACCCGGCCGAGCTGGGCGATGACGGCTTTGGCGCAGGCTGTGATCGACTGCTCGTTGCTGAGGTCGAGCGCAAATACATACGCCGATCCGGCAACCGGCTCCGTGACGCCCGCGCTCGCAGCCCCGCCGCACAGTGCTGCTGCATCGTCCATCTCGCCCGCCGCCTCGGCCGCGCGTCCAGCGGCGCCATTGATCTCGGCGGCAACATCGGCCAGCTTTGCCTCGTTGCGCGCGCAAAGCGCCACCGTCGCGCCCGCCTCTGCCAACGCCAACGCACATGCGCGCCCGATGCCCTGCGACGCTCCCGTTACCAACGCAACCCGACCTGCCAGTGTACTCATTTGTCTCCATTGCCTCAGAATTCACCATTATACGAACCAACAGCGATTCATCCACAGAGATCGGGGCACATCCGTTGCAGAATGACATATCCTTGCAGGGTGATGCCCGACAAACTGCAAGCCGCTACAGACCCGAAGCACTCCGCCGCAAATCCCGCTACGCCTTCCGCCAAGCCAGTTGCGAAGCCTCCCTCCGACTCGACCGCGAAGCAGACCGACGTTTATGCCATTCAGGGCGCGGACCCCGAGGTTCTGGCGTATGCGATGGCGAAGTACTCGCGCTCGTCGCTGAGCATGAAGGAGTCGCTCTCCGAGATCAGCTCGCAGCGCGCGGAAGAGTTTTTGAACACGTTTTACTTCCAGTACGGGCACCGCTCCATCGCCGACCTGGCGCACATTCCGTTTGCCATCGAACGACTGTCGCTGCTGGCGGCTGTCGCGCTGCTGGACGAGCAGCGCTGGGACGGGCAGGAGCGCAGCACGCGCTACCAGAACTTTCGCAAGTCGGGCTGGTTCACGCCCCAATTCAACGACCAGTCCGGCGAGCGCACGGCCAGCTACACGACCTTGATCGAGGCGCTGTTTGCGGCTTATGACCGCGTTGGCGCGGGAATGCTGGAGGCGCTGAAGGGCGCGATTCCTCAGCCCGCGGAGATGAAGGACAAGGCGTATGTGCGCACGCTGAAGGCACGCGCCTTCGACGTGGCGCGCTACCTGTTGCCGCTGGCGACCAACACCTCGCTGGGGCAGATCGTCAGCGCGCGCACGCTGGAGAACCAGATCTCGCGGCTGCTGGCGAGCGAGTTTGCCGAGGTGCGCAGCCTGGGCGAGAGGCTCAAAGCTGCCGCGGCTGCGCCTGCCTGGAATGTCACCCACGACGAGGCGCGCGTGCTGTGCGAGGAGGTTGGCTCGGTCGATAAAACCTGCGGAAGCAGGCTCTGCGATGTGCTGCTGCGCCCGGTGAAGACCGCGCCCACGCTGGTGAAGTACTCTGCGGCTAATGAATATGCCATCGCCACGCGCACCGAGATGCGCGCCGCCGCCGCCGAGCTGATGGCCGGGCAGGCGATCGAGGGTGCGCCGGTTGTCGATCTGGTGGAGGATTCGGGGTCACTGGAGGTCGAGCTTGCGACTTCGTTGCTCTACTCGGAGAGCCACTACTCCTGGCGGCAGATTCAGCGTGCTGTCGCGGGGCTGGATTCAAGAAAGATCGCGGAGATTGTCGCGCTGGGCATGAAACATCGCGGACGGCACGACGAGTTGCCGCGGGCATTTTCCGCCGGGCAGAGCTTCCAGTTCGACATTCTGATGGACATCGGCGGCTTCCGCGACATGCACCGCCATCGCCGTTGCGTGCAGCTCATCCAGTCCTACACCGACGCGCACGGCTACGAGACTCCGGTCTGCCCGGGCCAGCCCACGCTCGCCGAGGCCGGGCTCGACCAGACTTACACCGACGCAATGGACGCCGCGCATGCTGCCTACCGCAGCCTGCGCGATGCGGCTGGGCCGGAGGCTGCTGCTTATCTGCTGCCGCTGGGGACGCGGGTGCGGGCTGTGTTCAAGATGGACTTTGCCGAGGCGCTCTACATCGCCGAGCTGCGTAGCGGAGTTGCGGGGCACTTCAGCTATCGGCGCGTGGCCTGGGAGATGTATCTCGCCGTGGCCAAGCGGCATCCGGCGCTGGGCAGCTACTTCCGGATTGAGGATGTGAATCAGCCGGTGGATTTGCTAAAAAGGTAGCGGTAAATCAAGATCGACGTGGTTCGCGGTAGAATTCAGTTGACTGGAGATGGTCTTGAGCAACTTGCTGACGGACGGAGAAATCGCCGCACTGCTCTCGGAAGTGAAAATCCTTCCGCCCGACTACCTGTCGAAAGTTTCCTTGAAGCAGAAGAGAGGCCATAAAGAGCGCGAATTGGACTGTATAGGGGTAAACGGCTCTGAGTTTCATCTAATCCTTCGACAAGCCTTGCACAACGTACTCGATTTTTCTGCGATTCTAGCTTACTGTCCAGCAGGAAGTTCACAACTTTTCCGATTACGCAGATATAACGGCAAGAGCCATGAACACACAAACCAGATCGAGAAGCAGACTTTTTATGACTTTCATATCCACATGGCGACTGAACGTTATCAAAATTCAGGGTTGCGAGAAGATGCATTCGCAACTCCTACAAATCGCTACGCTGATTTTCATGGAGGCCTAGATTGTCTCCTGACAGATTGCTCATTTGAAATTCCACCCAACAGTACGCTATCGCTCTTTTGAGGCTGCATATGGAACTTGAGACAATCACTCGGGATTTTAAGAGCAAGGTCTGTGAGCAGCTTCGCCTTGTGTCTGAAGGCGAAGACCGTTTCCGTGTTTTCACGCCTTTCTTGTTTGAGGACGGCGACCACCTGGCCATTGTGCTCAAGCGAGAACACGACCGGTGGTTGCTCTCCGATGAAGGGCACACCTACATGCATCTGACATATGATCTGGATGAAAAGGATCTCTGGAAGGGTACACGGCAGAAGATCATCACAAATGCGCTGGCTGCGTTTTTTGTTTCAGATCGTAACGGTGAACTCGTTGTACCCATAGCAGGTGATCGATACGGCGATGCACTATATTCTTTTATCCAAGCACTCCTGAGAATTGCTGACGTCACATATCTCTCTCGCGAAAGAGTAAGGTCAACTTTTCTGGAAGATTTCAGAGAATTCATTGAAAAGAATGTACCCACGCAACGGCGGGCTTTTGATTGGCACGATATGGAACGTGACCCTGAAGGTTACTATCAGGTTGATTGCAGAATACAGCAACCAAATGGAGATGCGCTATTTGTATATGCACTTCCCTCAGATGACAAAGTGAGAGATGCAACAATTGGACTATTGCAATATGAAAAGTGGGGGATAGCGAATCGAGGCGTAGGTGTTTTCGAGAATCAGGAGGACATAAACCGTAAGGTTCTGGCCCGATTCAGTGATGTCTGCGAAAAACAATTCTCCAATCTGGTCACGAATAGAGATCGCCTGTCCCGTTACTTAGGCGAAAACGGTACGGTCCAGTAATTCTTTCTTCGCTGGTTCGACTCGGCACATGTTACCGAAGACACCCCGTTTAGGCTTCCAGCACTGTGTTGAGGGCGTGTTCGCTGCGCGAGTCGGGGTTGAATGGGGTGGGGGTGCGTGTGCCGAGGGCGTGGCAGAGGCCGGCGAGTGAGATCAGCGCCAGCGCCAGACCGCAGACGCCGTTCCAGCGCCAGTGGGCCCAGGCAACGGTTGCGAGCGCCGATCCGGCCGCCGCACCGGAGAAGTAGATGGTCATGTAGACGGTGTTCAGCCGGCTGCGCGCCGAGGGCACAAGGCCGAAGATGCGCGTCTGGTTGGAGATCTGGGCCATCTGCGCTCCAATGTCCAACACAATGACGCCGACCACCAGTATGGCGATGTGCAACACAAACGGGAGGTCGGACCTTTCGCCAGCCCACAGAAGCACGTAGGAGAAAGCGAGAAGACTAATTGCGACGTTGAGCACCCATCGCGTGCCGAGCTTGTCCGCCTGCCTGCCGGCGATTGGGGCGGCCAGTGCGCCCGCCGCGCCGACCAGCCCGAAGCTGCCCGCGATCCCCGGGCCAAAACCGTAGTGGCTGCTGAGCAGATAGGCCAGCGTGGTCCAGAAGCAACTGAAGGAAGCGAAGACGAGGGCGCCGATCAGACTCGACTCGCGCAGCAGCGGCTGGGTGCGGAAGAGCGTCCACAGGGAGCGCATCGCGTCAGCGTAGCGCATCTCCTGCCTGGGCGGCAGACGCGGCATCACGCGGCCGAGCAGAAGAAGAAACGCAGCGTTCGCCAGCGCGGCGATGATAAAGACATAGCGCCAACCGTCGGTGACCCAGAAGGCCCCCTTGGGAAAGAGGCGCGGGGCGTAGACGAAGAGCGCGGGGATGTGGCTGACCCATCCGGCGAAGGTGCGGGCAAGCAGAATGCCAAGCAGAAGGCCCATCATCACCGTTCCAATGGCATGTCCGCGCGCCTTTTCGGGGACCATGTCCGGCGCGATGGGGACTACGATGTGGGTGACCGAGGCTACTATTCCCAGCACGACGCTGCCCGCGATCAGCCAGGCCAGCGTGGGTGCAAGGGAGACCAGAAGAAGCGCCACAACCACGGCGGCGTACATGCGCATCATCAGTGCGCGGCGCTCCAGCAGGTCGCCCAGCGGCACAAAGAGCAGCAGCCCAAGCGCGTAGCCGACCTGCGTCGCGCCGGAGACGAACATCACGCGACCGGCCGGCGCGGCGTAGGTCTTGCCCATCTCCACCAGCAGCGGCTGGTTGAAGTAGATGGTGGAGACGCCGATGGCGCACGCCAGCCCGAGCAGATTCAGTGGAGCGCGCGGCGTGGCGGAGTTGGATTGGGGAGTCATTCGCGAAGAGTGCCTATGACCCAGTGTAAGTCCTGTCTTGTGGGGGGAATGTCGATCCGGTGCGTGCGGCGTGGAGCGTTGCGCGGTACATCAACGCGGTTGCGGCGGCGGGTTGGGACTGGAACTCACGACTCAAAAGCGAGATGTGGGGCACGCGCACCCGCACCCGATTTTGTGAACTATTTTAGACTTGGGCCACCCGCCGAGTGACAAGGGCGCGGCGGTCTGCGCGTGACCGCCGGAATCCGAATGCGGGTTGGGCTCATCTATAGAGGAGGAGTTCCCTCCATGCCGATCGCCATTGGATTCTTCGTCGGCCATGCCTACGCGATTCTTTTTGTGTGGGTGCTGGTGGAGCAGCTTGGCCTGCCGGTGCCCGGCGTGCCGCTGCTGCTGACCGCGGGCACGCTCAGCGCGACGCACCGCATCAATGCGGTGGTGGCATTGGCGGTTGCAGTTGCGGCCTGCATCATCTCTGATTCCATCTGGTATGCGCTGGGGCGGAACATCGGCGGCCGTGTGGTGCGTCTGCTGTGCAGGATGTCGATGGAATCCACGACATGCGTAGCCAAGACGGAGGGATACTTTTCGAGGCGCGGGCCGGTGACGCTGCTCTTTGCCAAGTTCGTCCCCGGGCTCTCGACGGTTGCCCCGCCGATTGCCGGACAGACTGGCATGAGCTATCCGCGATTCCTCTTCTTCGATCTGGCGGGATCGCTGGTGTGGTCGCTCACGTTCCTGCTGGCGGGCCGGTTCTTCGGGGATGTGGCCAAGCGCAGCCAGCACTTCTTCCAACTGCTCGGCCACTTTGCTGTTCTTCTCGTCCTGCTGATGGTGGTGGGGTTCTTTGTGTGGCGCGTGGTGAAGCATCGCCGCTTCCTGGCGCGGGTGCGCGAGATGCGCCTGGAACCCGAAGAGTTGAAGGCAATGATGGACGAGGCCGCGCTGGACGGAAGCCCGCAGCCGTACATCGTCGACCTGCGGCATCCGCTGGACTACCTGCCCGACCCGCGGGTGCTGCCGGGGGCGGTGCGCATCGGGCCGGACGAGATCGCACGGTACGCGGAACGGATCCCGCGCGACCGCGACGTGATTCTCTACTGCAACTGTCCGTCGGAGGAGTCGAGCGCGAAGGTCGCGCTGCAACTGCATCGGTTGGGGATCACGCGGGTGCGGCCGCTGCGCGGAGGATTCGACGGATGGAAGGCCGCGGGCTATCCGCTGTTTGACTATGTGGAAGTGGCCGGGATTGCTGTGCCGGAGTCGATCACCCCGAAGTCTTTGCTGGAGTCGGCGTGAAGGTGAAGTGTTGTGGCACTGCAAACAAATACTGAGATTCTGGCTGCGCCAGAATGACGACCTTTGGGTTACGCCAGAATGACGACCTTTGGGTTACGCCAGAATGACGACCTTTGGGTTACGCCAGAATGACGAGCGGATAATACTGCGGGTTTGGTTATGGCGGGAGCTAGCGGGCGGCGGCGAGGGTGATGCGGGAGGATGTGACGGGGGCGTAACTGCGGTAGACGCTGATGTGGAAGCAGGCCTGCTGGAACTCCTCCTCGACGTCGATCTTTCCCTGGCCGATGAGGGGCTGGAGGTAGGCGCGCATCCATGCGATCTCGGTGATGGTGAGGCCGTGCTTGGCGATGTCGACGGCCTGGCCGGTGAGATGCGGCGAGGCGGTGTCGCCGGTGGAAGGCGCGGCGTTGCCGTTGCTGTGCGTGAGGCGCTGCTGGAACTGCACGGTGCGGACGGCGGAATCGACCTGTAGGGGCTGGTGGAAGGCGGCGTAGTGGTCGCGCGCGAGAATGCTGAGGAAGGCAGCGGTCCAGGGACGCGAGAAGCGGCGGTCCTCCGGCAGGCGCACATCGACGCGCAGAGCTTCGTTCTCGGGCAAGGCGACCAGCTTCTTCTGGCGGCGGAGATCGAGCAGGTCGGCGTCGTCGCGCACGCGGTTGAGGCCGTCGAGGTCTGCCATCTGGTTTTGATGGAGCAGGTTCTCGTGCGAGCCGTAGAGCGGCGGCGGGACGATCAGGTGGCCGCGGCTGTCATAGAGCGAGGAGACGCGCAGCTCGGGCAGCAGGACGGGCGTGGCTGCCTCTTCTTCGATGGAGCGCAGGCGCGATTGATCGGGCGCGCTTGCGCTGGCAAAGCTGGCGGGCGCGGAGACATTCTCAGCGAGAGCGGTGCGCTTGGCGGGACGAGCGGTGCGGGCTTCCACTCGGTCCGCTCGGGACGCGCGGCCCGTGCGGGGCGCGCGAATGCCACGGTCGGCGGCGGCGATGGCGTTGTGCGCGGCCTGCTGTTCTTCGCGGCTGCGCATCCAGGCATGGACGCGGTCTGCCTCCGGATTCATGGCGGGAGTGAGCGCGGAGGCGTGGCGGGTTGTGGCGATGCTGTGCGGCGCGGTTGGGCCTGCGTGGCGCGAAGCAGTGGTGTGCGTTTGCACATGCGCGTCGGAACGCGCGCCTGCGGACCTGCGCGCATTCCGTTCGCGGGAGAGACGTTGCGTTGGTTGGGCGACGATCAGCCGGCCTGCGGTGGGGCGGGCGAGCGAGCGCGTCGGCCTGGCCAGCATCGGCACAGCGCAGAGTTGCAGGCAGACCAGCGCCGTCATTGCAGCCACGGGGGCTTTATTGAGCATCAGAATTTTTGGAGGTGCGGAGGCACCAGAGCAACTTCTACCCTATCTTGGAACGTAGACTTGCAGCAAGTGACGATGCAGGTTCCGTGTACTGATCGGTTAATAGAGAGTGTGGAACAGGATTGTCCTGGGGCCAGGGCTTTCAAAGGCGCGAACGAAATTCGAGGAGGATGGATGCGGAGAGTTCTGGCAGGAGCTGGTGTGATGGCTGCGGCGCTGGTTGGTGCGGTGCTGCTGGCTGGCTCGGGGTCGCGAACGGTGGCGGCGCAGGCAGCGGTGAACAGACCCGCGTTCTACACGGAGAAGGTGAGGCCGCTGCTACAGACGAACTGCGGCAAGTGCCACTTCGACATGAATCACAAGGGCGGGCTGAGCCTGGCGACCAAGGCGTCCACGATGAAGGGCGGACGCGACGGCGTGGTGATCGTGCCGGGCGACGCGGCGAACAGCCTGCTGGTGAGGCTGATCCGGCACGAGGGGCCGGCCAACGATCCGATGCCGATGCCCGCCAAGGCGCCCAGGATGAGCGATGCGGACATTGCCACCATCGAACAGTGGGTGAAGGCCGGCGCGGTGATGCCGGACGATCCAGCGCCGGCGCAGTAACGGGCCTCAAAATCCCAGCGCGCGCACCACGTTCTGAATGGCGTGGGCGCTGGCGCGCAGACCGGCCTCTTCCGCGGCGTTCATCGGCACGGCCAGCAGTCCTTCCACTCCGTGGCGGCCCACAATCGACGGCACCGAGAGGCACACGTCGCTAATACCGCGATACTCCGTCAGCAGCGAACTGACCGGCAGCACGCGCCCCTCGTTCCACAGGATCGCTTCCAGAATGGCAGCCACGGCCAGTCCGATGGCGTAGTTCGTCGCGCCCTTGCCCTGGATGATCCGCTCGGCCGAGGTGCGCACGCTATCGAATATCTCCTGCTCCTCCTTCGTGCCCAGCATGCCGTGGCCCGGCATCTGCCAGCCTTGCACGGGCACGTTGCCGATGTTCGCGCTGGACCACAGCGGAATCTCGCTGTCGCCGTGCTCGCCGGCGATGTAGGCGTGGACGTTCTGCACCGCAACCGCGCAACGCTGCGCGATCAGGAAGCGGAAGCGCGAGCTGTCCAGCACCGTGCCGCTGCCCAGAACGCGCCGGCTCTCCAGCCCGCTCAGCTTCAGCGCGATGTAGGTCAGCACGTCCACCGGGTTGGTCACCATCAGCAGCGTTGCGTGGGGCGCGACGCGCAACAGCTCGGGGATCAGCGTACGGCAGATCGCAGCGTTGGTCGCGGCCAGGTCGATGCGTGTCTGTCCAGGCTTCTGCTTCGCGCCCGCGGTGACTACGATGACGTCGGAGTGCTCCAGAACGTTCAGGTCATCCGACCCGTCCACCTTCGCCATGGGCACAAACATCAGCCCGTGGTTGAGGTCCAGCACCTCCGCCTCCACCTTCGACTTGGCCACGTCGTACAGGCTGATGTGCTTGCCCACGCCGCGCACCATGCAGGCGTAGGCGATGGTCGCCCCCACGCTGCCCGCGCCCACGATCCCGATCTTGCCCGCACGCTCGCTCATCTCTGTCCTCTACTGATAGATGCAGATTACCTGATGGCGATCCCCGGAGCTGTGACTTAAGTCGCGTGAGCCGGATCTCCTCCTCTCCTTCGGTCAGCCGGAGGTATCTGCGCGGGTTCGCGGGCTGGATTGTTAGCGTACTGTAACATTCGGAGGCTAGCGTGGAAGTATGCGGCTGAGCTTTGTGGTTCCGGCGTACAACGAAGAGGCTTATCTCCCGGCGTGCCTGGAGTCGATCATGGCGCAGACCGGCGAGCTGGGTGATGCGGTTGAGATCATCGTGGTGAACAACGCAAGCACGGACCGCACGCGTGAGGTTGCGATGGGCTTCAAGGGCGTGCGCGTGGTGGACGAGCCGCGCAAGGGGCTGACGTTTGCGCGGCAGGCTGGCTTTGCGGCAAGCACGGGCGAGCTGATCGCCAACGTGGACTCCGACTCGCGGCTGACTGAGGGCTGGGTCGCAACGGTGCTGAAGGAGTTTGCCGCCGAGCCCAAGCTGGTAGCGCTGAGCGGGCCGTTTATCTACTACGATATGTCGCCCAGCCAGCGGGTCAGCGTGCGCGTGTTCTACGCGATTGCGTATCTGGTGTACGCGGTGAACCGCTGGGTGCTGCGCGCGGGATCGATGGTGCAGGGCGGCAACTTCGTGCTGCGGCGCACGGCGCTGGAGAAGATCGGCGGCTTCAATACGGCGATCGCGTTCTACGGCGAAGACACGGACATCGCGCGGCGCATGAACCAGGTTGGCGAGGTGAAGTTTACGTTCGAGCTGAAGATGTTCTCGTCGGCGCGGCGGCTGAAGAAGGAAGGGACGCTGCGGATTGCGCTTCGATACACGATCAACTATTTCTGGACCATCTTCGGCAAGACGCCGTTTACTAAAGAGTACACAGACGTCCGGGACCAGGCGGCCGGGGAGCACAAGGGATAGCTCGCATCGGTCAGGCGGGGTGGTGGGCCAGGGCGGCGCGGAGCTTGTCGGTGTGGGTGCCGTGGGCGCGGATGGCCTCGTGCAGCGCGTCGCCGGAGACGTTGAACTCCTTGGCCCAGTAGGCGATGTCGGAGGCCATCTTGGGATTGATCTCCCTGGGGTTGTGGGGGCCCTTGGCGGCGTGGTCTTCGTGCTGGGTGTGGAACTCGTGCGCCTTGGGTGCTTCGTGGTGTTCAGACATGCCGGGTTTCCTCTTTTGCTGGTTTTTCCAGTTAGTTGGATGAGGATTGGGGGAGCGGGGATGTCCCTGGGCGCGGCTTTTCTGCGTGGGGGGGGGGGTGTACCCCCTACCCGGTAAGATCTCCCGAATCAATGTTTTATGCGTTTCTGGTGATAAGATGTTCCATTGAAACGGGTTAGAACCTATCAAATAGATTCTGCTGGACTTATTCGCGGCGGGTTGGGCTGCGAATGAGTGGACGCGTGTGTCCCCTGAATTGATCCCTACTTCTATTGTAGCTGGTTGGACATAACTACTATGCCAACTATTTTTAACTACTTAGTGGTTTGGATTGAGTGAGTTGAGGGATTTTTGGGGTGCTGAGGGTCTTGACAGGAAAAGCAGTTGTGAGTTGTAAGTTGTGAGTTGTAAGAACGGGCGGGGACTGGTGAAGCAGGCGGTGAGCCTGCGGCTGGATGCGGATGTGATTGCGTGGCTGAAGAAGGATGGGCAGGGGTATCAGACGCGCGCCAACCAGATGCTGCGGGAACGGATGCTGAAGGATTTGGAGGGGCGGTAGGGGCGGTGCGGCGTTCGGTCCCCACCTTAGCGACGATGAGACCGTCGCGAAGATGGGGCACCCGGCCCTTCCGATTCTTGACTGAGCGGGCAGCGAGGTCGAGGGCAGGGTTTGAACACCCATCTCAAAGGCGTGATGTGAGTTGGCTGGCGTCAGTCCGCAAACTGAAAGTGGCAATCTAGTTCTACTTTGCATCCCGTCGTTCCTGGACGAAACGCATCGGTTTGCCTCTTCTTGATGGAGGTTACACGACTAGATACTAGCTTGACGTTCCGAGATGAGAGCTTAGCGCACGCTCGTAGCTTCTCCTTCATCGATTTCGGAGTTATAGTTCTGCTTCCTATGCGGATGATCACATGGCCGTGTTCTGCTGTCACGCTTCCAAGTGTGCGCCACATATCGGCTATAAATGACCAATAATGATCTTCTCGAAGGTAGCGATCATCCATTGACAGGCGGTTCCTAGATGGGCTCGTCGGGCCGCCTAGGAACCACAGTCTGAGCCACTGGTCCTCTTCAAAAGAAGTTGTATTTAGATAGGGGGGAGAAGTGATCACGCAGCGGGCAGGGGCCCACTTCTCCATATATGCCGGGAGTGTTCGCATGTCCTTGTTGAGGACCACAGCATTTCCGCTTGGACGTGGACTTTCATATCTATAAATTGCTCGCGATTTCAGTATCTCAAAGATATTTCGCTCAGGCGCGACCAAATTCCGATCTCTCCAGAACTTGATTGAATATGCTGGCTTCGTGCTGATGGTTCTTGGCATTTGATTACTGAAATACGGCGAGTTGGCCTTTGATTCGCCGTGAAGGGAGCCAAGCACAAGTGCCGCAATCATCGAATCCTTGGGGCTGGTACGCCATGCCAAAGTGCTTCTCAAATATAGAATCTGAGCCAAGGTCTTTTGATTGAATGCATGGTGAAAGAAAGTTGGCAATTCGATACAGCTACTTGCCCAGGTAGCCTCGGAGAACTCACCTGCAAGTGCGCGGATGCGCCTTTTGAGGGTATTGATGGCTGGAGGATTAGTCTTTGCCGCGGTTAGACAAAATGCTACGTCGTTGACATCGCATGCTACTGCTGATCTGCCTGATAGGAGAGCAGTCAACGCCGTAGTGCCGCGACCGCTGAACGGATCGAGAACCGTGTCACCGGGCTTCGTGAGTTTCAGAATCCACTTAAGCGCAAACGACTCTGGAAACATCGCAAAGTATGGACAAATTGAGTGGAAGCGGTTCCTTTTCATGGTTTCATCGCCTTCATTACCTCAGTCTGATCCGCAAATAATGAGTCGAGCCATGCTTTGCAATCTTGCAGTACTTTCTTGCTTACTCCATTCGCATATTGGACGATGCGGCAGCGATCCACCAATAATCCAGCTCTCCCGGTTGCGCCGACCCATTGCTGTCGGCTTATCCGCGATGGAACCATATAGAGCCTAATTGGATCTACAATAAGTTGACTTTGCATATAGTCTCGCGTGAACGCGCTTGGCACGAGTTCTGTAAGGTGGTCGCGCCAATGTGTGCCGGTCTTACATTGGGCAAAGCCGACTAATGCACCTTGCCGTTTGTCGCGGAATCGTCGCCAGGCGACCAAGTCGAGTCCACCATCTCCGCCTCCCGGCGCGCAAGCGTCCACTTTCCACCCGGTTCCTTCGCCCAGATGCCTGCATAGAGTTTCTATATTTGCTCGGAACTTCCTTTCGCCTGCAGTTGTCGCAGAAGCTGTGCCGAAAATCATAACGTCTGAATGTAGGGTTGCTCCTCCCCAAAATGTACGAAGCACATCTGCACACAGTCGTTCGAATAGCTTTGTCGGGTCGTGGCCATTACGCCGTCTGACTTCTGAACCCATGCTTGAGATTGTAATTCCCAACAAAAATAGGTAAATAAGGTTAGTTCCCGATGTATCCGGGTTCACCATACTGATGATGGATTGTCCTTCATCTATACTGAACGGATAAGACGGCAAGGTACCATCTTCGCTCATACATGACATGACGCGATCATGCAACTCACTAAAGACGTCGCTTGCTTTTGCTTCCGCCGTTTGATCCGAAAGACGGCGGGTTGCCGGAGCGTCGTCGTCAACAGACGGTGCGCGCTGTAGGGCGATCCGGAGGTCCTCTTTTGATGCACTTTTTTTTGCACTAAAGAACGCACTCAACTCAACCCAGTCAGCAAGGTTGACCAGCGCTTCACCATCGTTGCTTGACGGGAGCTTTAGTAGGTTTGCCATTAGACGCGGTCGGCGAGTCGCTTTCGCTCCCGATTTTTCTTCTGACGCATGGCGTCGACTACATCATGGCTGAGCGTTTCTAGATCGAGCGCAAGGCGGTCCATGTCTGAGTCCTCGGTGTCATAACCTGTGGTCAACGTACCAAGAGCGCGTTGTAAGGCTTGTTTCGCATTTTGCAAGGATTGACGAAAGATAGCCGGGTCCCCAACGCTGATGTCCATTGCCACCTGAAGAGGTAATCCGTCACGCAGCGCCGCGATTCCCTTACCGCTCTGAAGAACCCCATCCAAGTTCTTAAGGTCGGGGTTCTGAGAATGGATCAACGATTCCTTATTACCAGTTCTGGTGCCGTATAGCCAGCCAAGTAGCTCGCCAAGCTCTTTGATCTTTTCTTTCGGAACGGGCTTGCGAATGGTGCTGGCCTTTTTCTGAAGGCCGATGAACGTACTGATTCCAGGAAAATCCATTCCGGTGTATATGAAGTTGAAATGAAATCGGCTTCGCGACACGTCATGTCGCGCAAAAACTTTTGCCTCTTCAGCTTGCTCGATTATCATCAAGCCCCGATACATACGTTCCACGGTGGAGTTGTAGTCGCCAATTTGCGCTGCAATATCCGCAAGCGGGACTTTGTAAGTATTGTGGACTTGGGCAATATACTGCGCTTTGGCATATGATCCCCACGTCGCTGGGCCGTTGACGTGCTTAAACCCTAGATAACGCCAAAGGCTTTTCCTGTCTGTCACGATGACGGGTAAGCTTTTGAGCTCTTCTAAACGCTGCGCTGACACCGTTGGGAGGTCGGTGGCATGTAGCTTCTTGCGGAGTTCTCCGTCTATGAGTAGACGAACGGCGGCGAGTCTGCGGTTTCCCTCTATGACGACAAACTTGCCATTGGGCGCTTTCTCTGCGAACAGCGGTTCGTGCTGGAAGAAGCCACTGTAAGCGATTGACATCGCCACTTCCACGACAGCCATGCGCTCCCACAGAACCTTGACCAGATCATCTTGCGTTGCATCACTCTTGACGCCGAATTCGGCCAAGCGCGGATTCTGCGGATCAAGTCTCAAATCCTTGATCCGTATGGAATCAGCTGAGCCCGATGTCTCCACCGGTGCGACTGCGACCTTGGATGCCATAGATCCTTCCTCTAACGAGCACCGCTACATGATGCGAACATATGATACACGCTTCACTGTAGCAGAGTACCGTTTTCGGGTTGGGATTTGGGATCTTCGGGGGGGATGACGACGGCGGCGGCGACTTTGTCGTCGGTGTCGAGGTTGAGGAGCTTGACGCCGGAGGTGGAGCGGCCGGCGGAGCGGATGGTCTTGGTGTCGATGCGGATGATCTTGCCGAACTGGCTGATGAGCATCATCTCTGTGGTGTCGTCGACCAGGTTGATGGAGTTGACCTTGCCGACCTTGGGCGTGGCCTTGAGGTTGGTGACGCCGCCGCCGCCGCGCGATTGCAAGCGATACTGGTCCGCATCGGTGCGCTTGCCGTAGCCGTTCTCCGTGACCGAGAGGATGAGGCAGGGGGTGAGGCCGAGGCGCGCATCGAGCGCCTTGAGGTTGGATTCTGCGGTGGCGTGGGCCTTTTCGGCGGCCTTCTCGGCGGCCTTGACGGCCTCGTCTGGAGTGCCGGCGCTGCGCACCAGGCGGGTGGTCTCGCGGGCGGCGCGCAGGACGGAGTCGGTGTCTGAGTGGATGGCGCGGAGCTTCTTCAGCTCACGGACGACGGCGGGGCCGGCGGCGGCGGCGAGACGGTCGCGGTCGGCGTTGCGGGTGGCGTCGGAGATGGTGATGGCTGCGCCGACGACGTAGTCTCCCTTGCGCAGGCTGATGCCCTTGTTGCCGCTGGCTCCGCGACCCATGGGACGCAGGCCGCGACGCTTCTCCTGCGGGAGATTCTCGTCGTACAGCTCCTCGAAGCGGATGGCCATGCCGTCGTGCGTGGCGAGGAAGATGACCTGATTGCCGTCGGTGATCTGCGCGGTGATTAGCTCGTCGTCCTTGTCGATGCCGATGGCGATGATGCCGCGGCTCATGACGTTGGAGAAGTCCTTGAGCGCGGTCTTCTTGACGGTGCCGTTGCGCGTGGCGAAGAGGACGAACTTGCCTTCTTCTTCGAGGTCGCGAACGCCGAGGATGGTGACGACACGCTCGCCGGGCTGGAGGTCGACGAGCGAGGCCATGGCCTTGCCCTTGCCGGCGGCGCCGATGTCTGGGACTTCGTAGATCTTGAGCCAGTAGACGCGGCCGGTGTTGGTGAAGCAGAGCAGATAGGCGTGGGTGGAGTCGATGATGAGCTGGGCGACGAAGTCCTCTTCGCGGGTCTTCATGCCGAGACGGCCGGTGCCGCCGCGGCGCTGCTGACGGTAGATGGAGATGGGCGTGCGCTTGAGGTAGCCGGTGTTGGAGACGGTGACGGCGACCTGCTCGTCGGCGATGAGGTCTTCGAGGCCAAGCTCGGCGGTCTCGTCGAGGATCTGGGTGCGGCGTGCGTCGCCGTACTTATCGCGAATCTCGGTGAGCTCACGGACGATGACTTTGCGGAGCTTGGATTGCGAGGCGAGGATGGATTCGTACTCTTCGATGGCTGCGCGGATGGTGCGGAGCTCGTTGAGCAGCTCGTCGATGGAGAGCTGGGTGAGGCGGTAGAGTTGCAGCTCGAGGATGGCGTCGATTTGCTTGAGGGAGAGGATGAGCGTGGCGAGGCCGGCGGAGTTGGTGGGGAGGAAGGTGGTGTCGACCGCGTACTTCTTGGGGTCGAGGGTGACGCCGGCGAGTTCGCTGCCGCGCAGACTGATTTTTTTGCCGGAGAAGAAGGCGAAGAGGTTCTCGCGGGCGTCGGAGCGCGAGGAGGACTGGCGGATGATCTTGATGACGCGGTCGAGGTGGTCGAGGGCGATCTGGTAGCCGACGAGGATGTGCTCGCGGTCGCGTGCCTTGTTGAGGAGGAATGCGGTGCGGCGACGGACGACTTCGATGCGGTGCTCGAGGAAGGCGCGGATGGCGGCGTCGAGCGGGAGTTCCTTGGGCTGATTGTTGTGCACAGCCAGGAAGATCATGGAGAAGGACTCCTGCATCTGGGTGTGCTTGTGGAGCTGGTTGAGGACGATCTGATGCTCGGCGCCGCGCTTGAGGCCGATGACGATGCGCATTCCGTCGCGGTCGGATTCGTCGCGGAACTCGTCGCGGGCGATGTCGGTGATGACGCCGTCGTTGACCAGCTCGGCGATGCGCTCGATGAGCTTGGCCTTGTTGACCTGGTAGGGGATCTCGGTGACGATGATGGCCTGGCGGCCGCCGGAGATGTTCTCGATGGCACACTTGGCGCGCATGATGAAGCGGCCACGGCCGGTCTTGTAGGCGCCGGGGATGGTGGTCTTGCCGAAGATGTATCCGCCGGTGGGGAAGTCGGGGCCTTTGACATGTTCGAGGCAGAGGTCGAGGTCGGAGCGCGTCTCGTCCTTCGATTTGTCGATGAGGGCGATGCAGGCGTTGATGACTTCGGTGAGGTTGTGCGGCGGGATGTTGGTGGCCATGCCGACGGCGATGCCCGAACTGCCGTTGACGAGGAGGTTGGGGATTTTGGCCGGGAGGACCGTGGGCTCGAGCGAGCTCTCGTCGTAGTTGGGGGCGAAGTCTACGGTGTCGGAGTCGATGTCAGCGAGCATCTCGCCGGCGATGCGGGTGAGGCGCGACTCGGTGTAACGCATGGCGGCGGGCGGGTCGCCATCGACGGAGCCGAAGTTGCCCTGGCCATCGACCATCGGATAGCGAAGGGAGAAGTCCTGCGCGAGGCGGACCATGGTGTCGTAGATGGCGGAGTCGCCGTGGGGATGGTAGTTGCCCATGACGTGGCCGACGACCTTGGCGGACTTGGTGTACTTCTTGTTGAACTGTAGGCCCATCTCCTGCATTCCGTATAGGATGCGGCGATGGACGGGCTTGAGACCGTCGCGGACGTCGGGCAGCGCGCGGCCGATGATGACCGACATGGAGTAGTCGAGATAACTGCGCCGCATCTCGTCTTCGATGTTGACGGGATAGAGGAACGCGGCGCCGCGGCCCTGCACGATGGAGGGGCCGTCGGGCGGCGGGCCATCGCCGGAGGGCGGAGTGGTTGCGGCGGGGTCCTGCGGGAGCGAGTTTTCGGGGTTTTGCGGGTCGGGTGGAAAGAGTTCGTCAGCCATGATTTATGGCTCTATTATAGGCGTTTTGAGGGCGGGGCGGGACTGTGCAGAAGGGGCGTTTTGGGGTGGTTGGGGAGGGATGGAGCGGAGGCGCGGATTGGGGATTTGGCGGGAGCGAATGCGGCCTCGCGCGATGCCCACTCATCCCGCCCCGCGGCAGGGACCCCGTTCGTAAAAACACGATGAATGGGGCGCCCGGCGCGATGCGGTCTAGTGGCAAGAAACATAACTTGCGTGAACGCGATGCCAGATCTCGGTTCTGCCGAACAAGGAGAATCCAATATAGCCGCGCAGTCGCAAGAGGTCGCCATCCACAACCATCTGGCCGCGATAGGTATTACCCGACTTTGGGTCGTAGATGGTTCCGCCGGACGCGTGCGCGGCGTCGCTTGAATGAAAGCGGCTGCCAATCTCAAGGTTGCATAGCGATTTGCCGCGCAGAGTCGCGTCTGGATTGTGGATATCGGTTGTGGAATCGGCTGTTGGGCTCAGAAACATGATCCTCATGCAGAAGCCGCTGGAGCATGGGTCGATTCGGACAATGGTTCCCGACGGCACCTGCCAATCGCCCAGGAACGGAGAGGTCTGCGCGTTGAGGGTCGCCGAGCCTGTGAAGATTGCAAGAAGCAGGATAGAAGAAAGCGCAAGTGGACGTTGGAGGATTGGTCTGGCCGCACGGAAGCGCTTCGCGAGGCGGCGTAGCAACAAGCCAGCGCGGAACTCGCGAAGCGTGGTGGTTGCATTTCGACTGAAGCAGGCTTGCGTCATGGTGGACCCTCAATGGTCTGCGCGAAATTTTGTGCCAGCGGTTCTTAGTGTAGCTTGGCGGGTTGAAGTGCGATCGGTAATGGGAAGCCGGCTTGCGATTACCAACCCATTTGGCCCATCCGCTTAAGGATGACCGTGCTGTAGCTGTTCATGCGCTCGGGGCGTCGCTTGAGGGGAGCCGGAAGAATCGCGGCAAGGCGTGCCGACTGTTGCCGTCCGATATTGCGGGCCGGGGTGCGGTAGTCGGTGCGACACGCCGCGTCCGCGCCATAAATACCGGGGCCCCATTCGACGACGTTGAGGTAGAGCTCGAGAATGCGCCGCTTGCCGAGGACGAGTTCGGCCACCGGCACCAGTGTGGTCTCCGCTCCCTTGCGCAGGAAAGAGCGGCCGGTTCCGAAGAAGAGGTTTTTGACGAGCTGCTGCGTGAGGGTGGAACCTCCGCGCATGCGGTCGCCTTCCATGTCCTCCTGGGCGGCGAGCTGGATTGCGTGCCAATCGAAGCCATGGTGCTGGTAGAAGCGCGCGTCCTCCGCGGCGATGACGGCGTGCTGGAAGTCGGGCGAGATCTGGCTGAGCGGAATGAATGTGTAGCGTTCTTGATACGGCTTGTTGTGAATCCAGGCCTGCAAGCGGCGCTCTATATGCACCGCGGTTGTGGGTGGGTCGATCCACCGAGCAGCCACAAGTGTCAGCGCGGCAAGCGACCAAAGAGCCACCACGGCGATGACAAGCCATCGGATGAAAGACCGGAGGAAGCCCTTCCGACGCGGGGTCTTTCGGCGTGTGGTTGGTCTTGTAGTCACATCTTCAGGATAATCGCATGGGCTGGTTGCCGCTTACGGAGAACCTGCGCGCGGTCCGAACCCATTCATCGCATAAAGCGCGATGAATGGGGCGTCCGACATTTCTCTGTGCGGTATCAGCATTCTCATCTACCATTCGTATATGCTCTACACCAGTAAATCTCAATTAGCTCGGGTCTTGACTGAATCATGGGTCACTGAGAATGGCTATTGTTTGGCATGTGATAGCGACTGCATCCTTCCAACAGCGGCCAACACGCAGGCAAGGGATTTTGAATGCAAATCGTGCGGGCATCCTTATGAACTAAAGAGTGGACTAAGACCATTTGGAACGAGGGTCGTCGATGGGGCCTATGTTTCCATGATTCGCCGGATAGAGGCTGGATGTGTATCCAGTTTTCTATTATTGCGCTATACCACTGAATCCGCAGTCACTGACTTGACCGCCATCCACCACTCTCTGATTACTCGCGAAATAATCGAAGAACGTAAGCCTCTTGCGGCTACAGCTCGTAGAGCTGGTTGGATTGGCTGCAACATTCTTCTCGGTGAAATACCACCGGAAGGACGTATCCCCCTAATCGAAAATGGAAATGCGATTCCGAAGGAGAGCAGCCGCGCAATATTTCGTGCTACTGAGAAGCTTTCATATCAACAACTCCAAAACCGTAGTTGGTCGAGATCGCTACTGAACTGCCTGCACCGGTTGCCGTCATCCAAATTTACCCTTGAACAGGCCTACGGGTTTGAGCGTGAATTGTCCCTGGTTTATCCGGACAATCACAATATTCGACCGAAGATTCGTCAACAGTTGCAGGTTCTTCGAGATTCAGGGCTTCTTTTTTTTGAAGGACATGGCTCCTACAGTCTTGTCTATGGTTCGAAAGTTCACTGAAAGGTTGTGTTATGAATCCTGAGTTGAGAATTGAGTGGTTTCAGAATTGCTATAGGTGTATGCGATGTCGCAAGGAATGGGAGAATGAATGGTCATGTAGGTGCAATGATCGCTGCCCTGATTGCGATATTGAAATAACCCCGTACTCCTCTTTGGACATAAGCGAAGAAGTGACCGATGACGATCTCATCTTCGCTCAACGTAGGTTGCCGTCTCCATTGTGGATTCCGGATGTAGTCAGTCTTCTACAAGAACGAATGGAAGGTCGCTAGAAGACTGCATGGATCGATATTCCAGATCGATTGCGCTAGTTCGTCAGCCGGTGTTGCGGAGGCCGGCGGAGATGCCGTTGATGGTGGCGGTGATGGCGCGGTCGAGTTCGGCGGGGACGGGCTGGCCGGCGGCGGTGGCGGCGCGCTTGCGGCGGATCAGCTCGACCTGGATGAGCGACATGGGATCGACGTAGGGGTTGCGCAGACGGATGGAGTTGCCGAGGACGGAGTTGGTCTGGAGCAGCGTGGATTGCTGGGTGATGGCGAG
>Ga0224554_1000599_pt1 | contig 28875 bp, 23 predicted proteins | sample 714S22024metaG_FD_180666 | JGI IMG/M metagenome (GOLD analysis project Ga0224554, IMG submission 180666) | Peat soil microbial communities from Stordalen Mire, Sweden - 717 S2 20-24 | ecosystem: Environmental > Terrestrial > Soil > Wetlands > Peat | place: Sweden: Norrbotten County, Stordalen...
CTATCGCCGTCTCAACCGCAGCTACGAGCGGCGGACAGAAGTCGCCGAGGCTATGGTCTATCTGGCCATGTGCCGACTGATGCTCTCGCGATGGGTCAAACATTAGTTTTTAAACAGCCTCTAAGAGGACCCGAAATAGGTGTCGAAGGCGTCGCTGACTCAAAGTTTAGATTTCGGAAACTGTCTTGGGCCTGAGCCGATAATGCGGCTAGCAAAGCGACTGAAAGCACAGCTGTTAGCTTCATTGTTTTCATGGGACCATCAGCGCCGCGCAAACCACTTTCGCGCCCCAAAAAGCAGCCCGCCAATCGCGCCCAACGCAACCATGCTTGGTTCAGGACTGGCCACGACGTTTGTGGAAAAGGATATGTCGTCCAATTCCCAATTGTTCTGTTGGTTGTCATCTGACAGCGCTGAGAACGTCAATTGCTCCGTATCATCGGCCCAGGCTGAAATATTAGCTCCGTAAAGCGTGTAGTTTGGTCCCGTAGAAAGAGCTGCAAAGGGAACAACCTGGTTTCCTACCAGAACCTCCAATGAACCGACGGGTTGGACCTGCCCAATCGGTTCGGCTTCGAACGTCAAAGATTGAGTACCAGCGGGGATTACCCCAGTTTGGCTGATTGCGTCGGATCCAGGAGCGAAAGCGCACTGCAATAGAACACTATAGGTTCCATCAATAGGGGCCAACCCCATGTTGGGATAACTCGTGCTGATGAGCGTAACCTGTGGATTTCCAAGGGATATATCGTTATAGTAAATATCTGTCTGCTGGACTCCGTCGATAGTGACCGTCCAGTACGGGAAAGCACTTGCGGCGGTGATAACGTAAGGATTGTCCGGGTTGACAACAAGCGGGTCTGCTTGTTCAAAGTTGAGGTTTTGGAAGGACTGCGCCTGAATTAAGAACGCGGCGAGAAGAGCGACCGACAATGCAACAATTAGTTTCGTCCTTTTCATGGGATCACGAGCGCCGCGCCAACCACTTTCGCGCGCCAAAAAGCAGCCCGCCAATCGCGCTCAGCGCAACGATGTTTGGTTCAGGACTGGCCACAACATTTGTGGAAAAGGAGATGTCGTCAAGCTCCCAATTGCTGTAGGTTCCTCCCGAGGCCAAGAATGATATTCGCTCCGTTTGACCAGCCCAAGCCGAAAGGTTGGCACCGTACACGGTATAACCCGGTTCGCTTTCGACGGCGGCAAATGGAACGACCTGCGTTCCCACCAGAAGCTCCAGTGGCCCGGGTCCCCCTATGGGCACAAGCACTGGTTGGGCCTCGAAGAGCAAGGATTGCGTGCCAGCGGGTATTAACCCAGTTTGGCTTATGGAGATCGATGAGCCTGGGACGATACCTTGTAGAATGACACTGAAGTTTCCGTCAATTGGTTGGACATACGCATCGGCGGTACCCACCAAGGTTACCGCTGTAGCTCCCGTAGATATTCCGTTATAAATGATTTCTGTCTGTTGAACGCCGGTATCATAGACGCTCCAATCCGGCAAAGCACTCGCAGCGGTAACAAGATAAGGATCAGGATTACCTGCGGAGATGGGATTTGCATCCTCAAAATTGAGATTTTCAAAGGACGATTGGGCGTTAACATCTTGATCCGCCAAGATTGCAAACAGTGCTATAACTGCAAGGTTTTTCATATTATTCATTTTCTTGTAAATGGATCGCCGACTGCTTGGGAGTACTGAGAGGTCATGCCAGCCCATGCTGAGATTGCGAACGACTTCCCCGCAGCCCACTCACCATAATATATTCCGGGGTTAGTACCAGGTGAGCCGGGATCGTCGACTGTTCCCGCTGCTCCCACAGGAGTGTTCGAGTAGTTTGTCCCTCCAAAGGCATTGCTAGCAAACCACGTAAGATAGCTGGATTGGAACGTAACCCGCTGGCCGCTGAAAGAATCTGGAGAGGTCATTATGTACCATCCGCTGTCACCGTAAAAGGCTACTTGGCCATTGGTAGCGAAGCTGTCTATCCTTCCTGGACCAGTTCCCATCCCGCCGTCCCACCCGCCGGCAAGGTATCCCGCAACGTTCGTAGCTAAGCTAAAGAAGTTAGAATTGCCAACAAACACTGATGCAGTCGGATCTACGTTGGTTACACCTTCATAGGCTAACGCTGAAAAAACTCCTGGAGACCATGAGTCATCAAAGTACCAATTGGTGTTGCCATATCCCGCTGCCGTCGCACTTATTATCAGCGTTCCCGGCGGATTGTTGCTGGCCATCTTTATCAACTTGTCAATATACGCAATACAATCATTCGTGCCATCCGAGCCGTAAAAGTTCGAGCCAGACATGCCATTCATATTAATCGCGGTTACGAAAGGCGACCATCCGTGCATAGTCGAGTTATGCAGCTGATACTGAACGCTGGGTTCGGCGTAAGGTCTGGGATTCGTATCTTCTTCGCCGATGACCCCGTCAACTTCTTGTGGAACGTCCTGGAACAAAATTGCATATTGTGGCCGCAATGTCGGGTTGTTCGACAACCACATCTGCACTTGTGGCTGGAAGTTGGTGGTGAAGTCCCATGGCAAAATGGGATCGTTGGTTGTAACCCCAACTCCAAGAACATTGGCATTGCTGACCATAGGCCGATGCGTCAGATAGTACTGGCACACGTTGGAACTGTCGAGAGAATTCGTGTTGTAAATCAGCAGCAAATCCTTTGATACATCAACTGGATATTGCACGAGGGGCGACCAAAGCGCGGCCATGGAGTGCCCGCCGCCAGCGGCAATCAGTTTCACAGGGAAGTTGGTTGAAGCGTAGGGGAGGTTCGTTTCGCCGAAGGTGTTGTCGCCACAGGTGAAAAGCGTCCCGTCATTTAAGAGGGCAAGGCTGTGCAGTTCGCCTGCTGCGATGGCCATGCAATTACTCATATTTGAGGGAAAGTTGTACTGACCGGCGCTATTATCGCCCCATCCTACCACATGTCCATTCGAGGTCAAGGCCAGACTGTGGGCGAGTCCCGCCGCAACGGCCACGACATTCGACAAGCTGGACGGGACATTTGTCTCACCGTATGAATTGACGCCCCAAGCCACGACGGTTCCATTGGATTGCAAGGCCAGGGTGTTCCATGTATTAGCCGAAATAGCGATGACGTTGGACAGGCCCGAAGGTACGTTCGTCTCGCCCAATAGGTTCGCACCCCAGGCTTTCACCGTGCCATCTCCCAACAGCGCGACGCTTAATTCCAAGCCACAGGCAATGGCGGTGACGTTGGTGAGGCCGGGCGGAACATTCAAGCCCTCATCTCCATTTAGACCCCAGCCAACCACAGTCCCATTCGTCATCAGCGCCAGGGCATGTCCCCAACCCGCCGCCACGGCCACAACGCCGTTAGTCGGCGGCTGGGAGGCGAGGTTGGTGTCGATCACGGGGCCGGTGTTGTTATAATTCCAGTAGGATCCCCAATTTGTGACCGCACCATTGGCCAACAGTGCGATGCCTTGAAATTGGCCTGCCGCGATGGCCGTGACATTGGTCAATCCCGCCGGAATATCCGTTTGTCCATAAGTATCATCCCCCCATCCGATCACCGTGCCGTTATTGAGCAAAGCGAGACTGAATTGCCCCCCCGCAGCGATGGAGATGGCATTGGTCACTGCACCGGGCACATCGCATTCGCCGTCGGTTTCGTCACCCCATCCGACCACCTGTGTCAGTTCAAATGGCGGCAGCAGGTAAAACGCGGCGTTGGGTGGTTGATCCGAAAGAACGTAACTATTGCACGGCAAAACCTGGCAAAGCCAACTGAAGTCCGACGCAGCAAATGTGTTTTGAAGATTCGTCGTGCAGTATAAATCATTGATCGCAAGTGTGCCGCGACCTGACTGACACCCGAAACATGTTACGGCTCCGTTTCCCTTTTTGTTACCGGCTAAGTCGTTGACCATCAACACTTGTAACCGTGTTACCCCTTTTTCAGAGCTATGTATCCATTCGGCGTTTATGACCGCTGCATGGCGGGTTGTGTCGGCATTTGTGCCGGGTTGCACCGTGCTTAAGGCCGTGGTCAGCTTACACAAAAACAAGCCTTCACGGGGGCCGGTCATTGATCATTCTGCTTTGTCCTGGAAACTTTCACCTTTCCGCTGGCTGGTTTCGTGACTATGCTCCGTTTGAGGGTCATTTAAATAATGGACTGCGCACACATAAGAAATTTCAGCATCATCGCCCATATCGATCATGGGAAGACAACGCTTTCGGACCGGCTGCTGCACCGCACCGGCACCGTCGCCACCCGGGAAATGGAGGAGCAGTTGCTCGATTCGATGGACCTGGAAAAGGAACGGGGCATCACCATTAAGGCCCACCCGGTGACGATGAGATACACCGCAAAGAACGGCGAGGTTTATGAATTGAACCTGATCGATACGCCCGGCCATGTGGATTTTACCTACGAGGTATCCCGCAGCCTCAGCGCGTGCGAAGGGGCGGTGTTGATTATCGATGCCGCCCAGGGCGTTGAGGCGCAAACCGTGGCCAATGTCCACCTGGCCACCAAACAGAACCTGGCCATCGTCCCGGTCATCAACAAAATCGACCTGCCGCACGCCAACATCGCCCTGGCCAAAACGCAGATGGAAGACATCCTGGCCATCCCGGGCGATACGGCCATCCTGGCCAGCGCCAAGGAGGGGATCGGCATCGACGAGATCCTGGAGGCCATCGTGCATCGTATCCCGGCGCCGAAACCGACCGGCGCGCCGACCCTTCAGGCGCTGGGGTTTGATTCTTATTTTGACACCTACAAGGGCGTCGTCACGCATGTGCGCATTTTCAACGGCGAACTGCGCGCCGGCATGCATGTGCAATTGCTGCACTCCGGCAAAGGGGTCGAAATCAAGGAGGTCGGCAGCTTCAACCCAAAGCCCTATGTGCGCGAGAGACTGCAAACGGGCGAAACCGGCTACATGACGGCGAACATCAAAAGCCCCAAAGACGTCAAAATGGGGGACACGATCACGGACGCCAAAAATCCGTCGCCGGTGTTGCCCGGCTTCAAGGAAGTTCATCCGATGGTCTTCAGCGGCATCTATCCGATCAATACCGCGGATTACGAGCATCTCAAGACCAACCTGGGCAAGCTGCAATTGAACGACTCCGCCTTTGTCTTTCAGCAGGAAAGCTCCGTGGCGCTCGGGTTCGGTTTTCGCTGCGGCTTCCTGGGATTGTTGCACCTGGAAATCGTCCAGGAACGGCTCCGCCGCGAATACGACATGGACATCATCGCCACGTATCCGAGCGTGGTCTATCACGTGGTGATGACGGACCACACGGTCAAGACCGTCGATAACCCCGCCTTTCTGCCCGAGCCGAATTACATCGAGAAGATCGAGGAGCCGATGGTCTTCGCGTTTGTCATCTGCCCCAACGAATACATTGGCGACATGATGGCGTTGCTGGCGGAAAAGCGCGGAGTGATCGACCACACCGAGACGCTGGACACGCGGCGCGTCATCCTGACCAGCACGCTGCCGCTGGGCGAGATTCTTATTGACTTTCACGACCGCATCAAGAGCCTGACGCGCGGGTTCGGCTCCATGGACTACGAACACGCCGGCTACCAGGAGGCGGACATGGTCAAGCTGGACATGCTGGTCAATGGCGAGTCGGTGGACGCGTTCTCCTGCATAGTGCATCGCTCCAAGGCCGAGGCCCGGGGACGCGCCCTGGCGGCAAAGCTGAAGGAGGTCATTCCGAAGCAGCAATACGTGGTGGCCATCCAGGCTGCCATCGGCGGAAAAATCATCGCCCGCGAAACCGTCGGCGCCATGCGCAAGGACGTCACCGCCAAATGTTACGGCGGCGACATCTCGCGCAAGCGCAAATTGCTCGAGAAACAGAAGGAGGGCAAAAAGCGCATGAAATCCTTTGGTTCGGTCAACATTCCACAGGAGGCGTTCATCGAGGTGCTCAAAGCCTGACTTAATTATGAAATTACGATGGTTCCTATCCCGGACGGTCCGGCAAGCCACGGACATGTGCAAGCAGGTGCGACGAATGCTCCGTGCCCAAAGCGACATCTTGCCGCCCCACGCGCTGGAGGCCGTCACCTCGGCCATGAGCCGCACAGAAGCGGCCATCGCGGACGAGATCGACGACAAGGCGCTGGAAAAGCAAATGGCCCAACTGGAGGAGGCTTCCGCCAAATGGATCAAGCCGTATCCCAACTCCGAGTGGCGCGAGAACATTGAAGTTTTTCTGGTCGCCATTGTCGTGGCCATGTCCATCCGCACGTTCTTTTTGCAGCCGTTCAAAATACCGACCGGCTCGATGGAGCCAACCCTGTTTGGCATTGAATGCACGGACCTGCGCGGCCAGTCCTTCAAAATGCCCAACCCGCTGGAGAGGTTCTGGGACGTGATTTACAAGGGGACCATCTACCACGAGATTATCGCGCCGGCGGACGGCGAAGTGGTGCGGGTCGGGCCGTTGCAGCATGTGGCGGGCTTCATCAACAAGCAAACCATCTGGGTGCAGTACCGCGGCCGGGAGGAGCAGGTTCCCTACACCATTTGGTGCGGGCCGGACGATCATTTCGAGCACGCCGCCGGCCTGGACGCGCAGTCCGCCTTCAGCAAAGGCGATCCTGTTCTCCGATTCAAGGAGACGACCGGGGACCATCTCTTTGTTGATCGAGTCACATATAATTTCCGGAGGCCCCGGCGCGGCGATATCGTCGTTTTCAAGACCAGGGGCATTGAAGGCATCCCGAATCAGGACCAATTCTACATCAAGCGCCTGGTCGGATTGCCGGGTGAAAGCGTGTCCATCGGCGCCGATCAACATGCGCGGATCGATGGACGCCGCCTCGACGCCTCCACGCCGCATTTCGAGAATGTTTATGGATTCAATCCCAATGCGCCCCGGATGGAGGGCAAGTTCGGCCAATACAACGGGCACGTGCTCCAGGACAGGCCGGACAGCCGGTTGAGGACGCCGGACGACACCATTGAAATCCCTCCCCGGCACTACCTGGTTTTTGGGGACAATACTCTTAACAGCCTGGACTCGCGTTACTGGGGCCCGTTGCCCGGGGAAAACGTCATCGGCAAATCGTGGTTTGTTTATTGGCCGATTTCCAGCCGCTTCGGCTGGGGCCAGCAATGATTTGACGAAGCCATGGCAATGCTGCCATTACAGTAATCGTGCAGGAACGGTATGCCGGTTGAGTTTAAAGATTATTACAAGGTGCTGGGCGTCACGCGCACAGCCAGCGGCGACGATATCCGCAAGGCGTTCCGCAAGCTGGCGCGCACATATCACCCCGACGTGGCCAAGGACAAGAAGGGCGCGGAGGAAAAATTCAAGGAAATCAACGAAGCCTACGAAGTGCTGGGCGACGCCGACAAACGCAAGAAGTACGACCAACTGGGCGCGGATTGGAAGACAGGTGGCGCGCGGCCCGGTCCCGGCGGCCAGGGCTATCAGACTCATTCGTGGCGGGCGGGCGAACCCAGCGGGGAAGGCTTCGAGTTCGGCGGCACGGGCTTCAGCGATTTCTTTGAGCAGTTTTTTGGCGGGGGCGGCCGGTTCGAAGGCGGCCGGGGCCGGGCTGGTTTTGCCGAACCCGAGACGGAGAAGGGCCAGGATGTGGAGGCAGTTCTCATGGTGACGCTGGAAGAAGCAATGAAAGGCGCCATTCGTCCCATTACTTTGCGGCGCAACACCCCCTGTCCCGATTGCCATGGCACGGGCGCGAAAGGACGACAGGTTTGTCCGACGTGCTTTGGCATGGGCCAGGTGGCGACGACGGAGAATTACAAGGTGAAAATTCCGCCGGGCGTCCGGGACGGGCAGCGCTTGCGCCTGACGGGCCAGGGCGAACCCGGTTCGGGCGGCGGACCGCGCGGGGATTTATTTTTGCGCGTCCGCATGGCCAGTCACCCTGACTATCGCGTCGAGGGCGGCGATCTTTATTACGATTTGGACCTCTCTCCGTGGGAGGCGGCCTTGGGGGCCAAGGTGTCCGTGCCGCTGCTCAGCGGATCACTCAGCATCAAGATTCCGCCCTGCACACAGAACGGCCAGCGATTGCGCGTCAAAGATCGCGGCTTGCCGGGACGCGGGGGCGAGTCCGGCGATCTGTACGTGGTGGCGCGCATTCAAATGCCCAAGGAAACCACCGAGGCTGAAAAAGCATCGTGGGAACAATTGGCCCGCGAATCCCATTTCAATCCCCGGACTTGAAGGAATGCCGAAATTGGGTCATTGAATCATTTGGGAATTGACTGGTCATTAGGATTTAGTCATTAGACATTCCCTTTATATTATATGAACTACGGATTTGATATTCCTGCCCGCGGCGATCTCGATCTCCTTTCCCTTGGCGCGATGGTCCATCGTCTCGATCCGGGCATCATTCCCTTCCGCAAGGCCACCCGGTTCAAAGTCCACGTCAGCGGAGGCGAGTTTAACGTCGCGGCCAACCTGTCGGACTGCTTTCAGATGCGCACGGGCATCGCCACGGCGATGGTGGATTATCCCATCGGCGCGTTGGTGGCCGGACAAGTCAGGGCCATGGGTGTCAAACCTTTTTACAAGCAGTTCAAACATGACGGCATCCGCGGACCGGCCATCGCCACCGTTTACAGCGATCGCGGATTCGGCGTGCGCGCGCCCGTCGTCTTTTACAACCGCTCCAATGAAGCTGCCGCCCTGCTTAAACCCGGGGACTTCGACTGGGCCGCCATTTTTGGCGCGGGCGTCCGGTGGTTTCATAGCGGCGGCATTTTTGCCGCCCTGTCCGAAACCACGCCGGAACTGATCATTGAAGCCATGCGGGCGGCGAAGGCGGCTGGGGCGGTCGTGTCCTTCGACTTGAATTACCGCGCCAAACTTTGGCAATCCGTTGGCGGCCAGGAGCGCGCCCAGTCCGTCCTCCGGCGTATTGTGGAGAATGTCGATGTTCTCGTTGGCAATGAGGAGGATTTGCAAAAGGGCCTTGGCATCCCCGGCCCGGAAGTGGCGGGGAAATCCAAATTGGACCCAAGCACATTCGTCGCCATGATCAATCGCGTCGTGCAACTGTTTTCGCGCGTCAAAGTCGTGGCCACCACTTTGCGCGAAGTTCACTCCACCAATCATCATAGTTGGGCCGCTGTCGCTTGGATCAACGGCAAGACTTTCACCTCACCCACCCGCGAATTGGCAGTCCATGACCGGGTCGGCGGCGGCGACGGCTTTGCCGCCGGTTTCTTTTACGGCCTGCTCACGGGCCAGACCCCGGAAGAGTCCGTCAACCTTGGCTGGGCGCACGGCGCGCTGCTGACAACGTTTCCCGGCGACACGACCATGTCCACCGCGGAAGAAGTGCGCGCCTTCGCCCTAGGCGGCTCGGCCCGCATTCAACGCTGACGGGTTCTCTCGCGGCTTTTTCGGCTTGAACCGCCGGGGAAGAGGTTTACTTTGCAGTGGTGGCTCAACCGCAAAAAAGGAAGAAAACGGCGCTGGTGCTCGGAATTGGTCTTGACTCCGATGGCCACAAGCGTTTGACCACCGGCCCCAATTTCGCCCTTGTCGGCGGCACGCAGGAAACGCACGACGCCATGACCGAGAAGGCCATCAAGATCAACGAGAAACTTGCCGCCAAGGGCAAGAAACTGGAGGACGTCAGCCGCGATGAATTCGACGACATCGCGCTGTCGGTCGGTTTGCAGCGCCGCGTCGATAAGAAAAATGAAAACGAGTGACGCGCTTTGAACGTTCGACCCGCACTCAGTCCCCAAGCCAAAGCCACCGTGCCGACGCATGTGGCCATCATCATGGACGGCAACGGGCGTTGGGCCAAACGTCGACATTTGCCCCGGGTCGAGGGACACCGCAACGGGGTTGAATCCGTGCGTTCGATAGTGCGGGCGGCGGGCGAGGCGGGCGTCAAATATCTGACTCTGTATGCGTTTTCGGTGGAGAATTGGAACAGGCCCAAGGATGAAGTGGACACGCTGATGCGCTACCTGGCCAGATTCCTGAAAAACGAAATTGGCGAACTGAACAAGAACAACGTGCGGCTCGACGCCATTGGCCAGATTTACCGCCTGCCGGAGTTTGTGCAGGAGCAGTTGAATAAAACCAAAGCCGCCCTGGCCAAAAACAATGGGCTGACATTGATCCTGGCCCTCAGCTATGGCGGACGGACGGAGTTGGTCGAGGCGGTGCGGAGCATCGGCCAAAAGATAAAGGATGGCGAGCTGGAGCCGGCTGAGATCAACGAATCTTTGATTTCAGAGAATCTTTACACGCGGCTTTATCCCGATCCCGACTTGCTGATCCGCACCAGCGGCGAGATGCGGATCAGCAATTTTTTGCTGTGGCAAATTTCCTACTCCGAACTGGTCGTGACTCCGACCCTTTGGCCGGACTTTCGCAAAGCGCAGTTCTTTGACGCGCTCGAGGAATACACCCGCCGTCATCGCCGTTTTGGCCTGGTCTGAGATGGGACTGGACACTTGTCGGTTGTCCGTTAATTTCCTTTTCCCATGTCCGAATCAGCGAATGTTCCGGTTGCGCCATCGTCCAAGGGGGCGGTTTTCCTGCGGCGCCTGCTCAGTTTCGCCGTGCTTTGGGGCGTCGTGCTCGGCTCCCTCTTTTCAGGAAACAAAGTCGTGTCGGATTACGTCTTCCTGATCATCCTGGTGATTCTGGCGGCGGCGGGGTTGCAGGAGTTTTACGGGATGGTCGGGAAACTGGGACACGCCTGCTTTGCGAAGGAAGGTATTTTTGGTGGAGTGCTGCTGCTGGCGGCCACGTTTTGTTATGTCTCAGGCCGGTTTGGGATTGCCGCCCCGCCCTCGCGGGTTAACGACTTTGAGACGAGCTTTTTCATTCTGTTCGTTTTGGGGTTGTGCATCCGCCAGTTTGTCTCGCGCCACACAACCACGGGCATCATCGCGATTTCCACCACACTTTTTGGCCTCATGTACGTGCCGTGGCTGCTCAACTTCATTCAGAAAATAAATTTCTTCGGGCGCGGTGTGGATGGGCATTACTATGTCCTGTATTTTGTGGTTGTCACCAAACTGGCCGATTGCGGCGCTTATGCGGTGGGGTCACTCATCGGCAAACACAAGATGATCCCGCGGATCAGTCCGGGGAAAACGTGGGAGGGCTTTTTGGGGGCGATTGTGGTTTCAACCGCCGCCAGCGTAATCTTTGCCCGGCTGGCTGGCGGGCATCTGAGCGGCATGACGGCGACGCATGCCGTCATTTTAGGGGTCGTTTTGAGCCTTGCGGCGGTGGTGGGCGATTTGATTGAATCGCTTTTCAAACGCGAGGCGGGCCTGAAGGATTCAGGGCGGCTCTTTCCCGGCATTGGCGGAATCCTCGACTTGCTCGACAGTTTGCTGTTTAATGCGCCTCTGATGTATTTGTATTTACGCCATGTGCTGACGCCATGAGGGAATTCACTCGCTGAATCCAGCACTGGCGTGCTTCTGTATGAAAAATGTTGTTCTCCTCGGCTCGACCGGCTCCATCGGAACCAGCACCATCAAGGTGGCCGAGGACTTGCCGGACCAAATCCGGCTGCTCGGTTTGGCCGCCGGCAAAAATGCCGAACTGCTCCTCAAGCAAACGCTGCGGCATCGCCCCGAGGCCATCTGCCTTGGCGACCCCGGCAAAGCGCAGGAGCTGCAAGGCGCTTTGGGCGTTTCGACCAGAGTTTTTTCCGGGGCGGAAGGACTGCTCAAGATGGCCACGCTCCCGGGAGCGGACATTGTTTTAATCGCCATTGTCGGCACGGCGGGATTGCAGCCAGCCCTGGCCGCCATCCGCGCCGGCAAAGACGTTGCCGTTGCTTCCAAGGAGATTCTGGTCATGGCGGGCGAGATCGTGATGCGTGAAGCGCAAAAAAACGGCGTGCGAATCCTGGCCGTGGACAGCGAACATTCGGCGATCTTTCAATGTCTGGATGGAAAGCCGCCGGAATCGGTGCGCGCCCTGTGGTTGACCGCGTCGGGCGGGCCGTTTCGGACCCTGCCGAAAGAACAGTTTGCCGCCATCACCGTCGAGCAGGCGCTGAAGCATCCGTCGTGGGTCATGGGCCGAAAAATCACGATCGATTCCGCGACACTTTTCAATAAAGGACTGGAGATGATCGAAGCCCGCTGGCTCTTCAACATCCAGATGGAGCGAGTCCGGGTGGTGGTCCATCCGCAAAGCATGGTGCACTCGCTGGTTGAATTTGTCGATGGCTCGATCCTGGCGCAAATCTCCACGCCGGACATGTGTTTGCCTATTCAATATGCGCTGACCTATCCCGCCCGCATCCGCAGCGACCGTGTGCAGACCGACGTGGCCCGGCTGGGCCAATTGACTTTTGAAGAACCCGATGTGGAACGATTCCCGGCGCTTGCTTTGGCGCGAAGGGCAGGGGAGGCAGGTGGGACTCTGCCGGCCGTTTTCAACGCCGCCAACGAAACTGCCGTAAGCGCGTTCCTGGACAGGCGAATCAGTTTTCCGCGCATCAGCCAGATCGTGGCCCGGGTCATGGAGCATCACGCCGTGGTCGATCATCCTGAACTGAACCAGATCCTGGCCGCCGACGCCTGGGCGCGGCAGGAGGCAGTGAAGTGAACAACTTGTGGAGCGTTTTGGATTTACGCGACGCCGTTCAGAAATGATAATCTGACCATGATCGACTCGACCATTCCCGAGAGCAGTGCCAGCGTCACCGACCCGAAGAGATCGCGGCGCAAGACCTCCGCCACCGCCGGCACTCCCAAAATCGACCGCCTCCCTCCCCATTCCATCGAAGCTGAGCAAGGCGTCTTGGGTTGCGTCCTGCTCTCGCCCCACGATTGCATGGGCGAATGCATCGAGAAGCTCAAATCCGGCCACGAAATTTTTTATGATCTCCGCCACCAGACGCTCTTTCAAACCCTGACAGAGATGTACGACCGGAAGGAGGCCATCGATCTGATTACCCTGCAGCAGCGCCTGAAAAACTCGCAGCAGCTTGAGAACGTCGGCGGGCTGGCTTATTTATCGTCCCTCCCTGACGCCGTTCCTTCGGCGGCCAATCTGGAATATTACCTGGACATCATTCTGGAAAAATATCTGTTGCGCAAGATGATCCAGACCTGCACCGGCATAGTGGGGCGCGTGTTCGATTACGAGGGGCAGGTGGAGGCGTTGCTCGATGAAGTCGAACGGGACATTTTGCGCATCAGCGAGGAGCGGGTGGCCGGCGTCAGTTTGGGCATTAAGGAACTGGTCAATAAAGCCATTTCAAAAATCGAGGAGTACCACCAAAACCACGGCATGTTGACCGGCATCGCCACCGGCTTTGCCGACTTGGACAAGATGACCACCGGATTGCATGAAGGCGAGATGATCGTCATCGCGGCGCGGCCGTCCGTCGGCAAAACTTCGCTGGCCATGAACATCGCCGAACACGTGAGCCTGGAGTTGAAGGTGCCGGTGGGCGTGTTCAGCCTGGAAATGACCGCCGACCAACTGGTGCTGCGCATGCTTTGCTCCCGCTCGCGGGTCAACCTGCGCAATATTCGGGAGGGATTCCTGGCCGAACGGGATTTTCCCAAGCTGACCGGCGCCGCCGGAAGGCTGGCTGGCGCGCCGCTTTTCATCGACGACAGCTCAGCACTGTCCATTTTACAGTTGCGGGCCAAGGCGCGCCGGATGTGGCAGCAGTATGGCATCAAGTTATTTGTCATTGACTACTTGCAGTTGCTCAATTCTACTTCGCGACGCGTGGAGAACCGGCAACAGGAAATCGCGGAGATCTCCGGGGGCATCAAGTCCCTGGCCAAGGAACTGAGTGTTCCGATCATTGTCCTTAGCCAGCTCAACCGCGAGTTGGAGAAACGCGGCCCGGGCGAGCGCCCGCGTTTGTCCGATTTGCGCGAGTCGGGGGCCATTGAGCAGGACGCCGATTTGGTGGGTTTGTTGTATCGAGAGTCAAAAAACAAAGACGGAGACGACGAGACGAATGAAGAGGAGCAAGACGCCATACCCGTGAAACTGTGCATTGCCAAACAACGCAACGGACCGACCGGGGACGTTGATCTGACCTTCCTCAAGAGTTACACGCGCTTCGAGAGCGCGGCCAAAATCAGTGCGGAGGATGCCGACAGTTAGCCGATGAAAACCTTTCTTCGTTTCGCGCTGCTCCTGCCGGTAGTCTTGCTGGCGGGGCATTCCGCCCAAGGCCAGGCCTTCGCGCCGCGCGTTCACCAAATACTGATCCGCCACATCGGCCCCCCTGCGGTCAGCGACGAGTTCATCCGCGCCAACATTCGCACCAAAGTGGGCGAACCGTTTGCCCGCCCGACGGTGGATGAGGACATTAAAAACCTCTATGCCACCGGTTACTTCTTCAAGATTCAGGTGGGCGAGGAATCCACCTCCGATGGGATGGATTTGACTTACGCCTTGCAAGGCAAGCCGATCCTGACGGACATCAAGATTGTCGGAAATAAAAAAATGAAGCTCAAGAAGCTTCAGAAGAAAATCACCTCAAAGGTTGGGCAGCCCTTGGACGAGCGGAAGCTTTTTGAGGATGCCCAGGAAATGCAGAAGGTCTATGAAAAAGGCGGATACCAGAAGACCACAGTCGTTGCCCAGCCGCCGGTCATCGATGAGTTGGCCGGACGCGGCTCGGTTACTTTCCTGATTCATGAAACCCCAAAGGTCAGAATCAAGGACGTCGTTTTTGTCAATGCCAGCGCTTTTAAGCAGAAACAATTGCGCAAGGCCATCAAAACCCGCCGTCGCTGGATGTTTTCGTGGCTGACCGGCTCGGGTGTTTTGAAGGAGGATGAATTTGAGGACGACAAGGACACCCTGGTGGAATTTTACCAAAACGACGGCTATATTGATTTTGCCATTCAGGACATCAAGTTCGACTACGTTACTCCGGCCAAAATGAACATCCGTTTTATCGTCTCGGAAGGACGTCAATACAAAGTCGGATCTCTCGATATCAAAGGCAACACCCTGTTCTCGACCAATGACTTTCTCAAGGGCGTCTCGTCCGGGACCGGCCGCATGAAGCTCGAGATGACTCCCGGCAAAATCTTCAAACCCGCGGCCTTTACCAGGGACACGGACACACTGCGGGATTTATATGGCTCCCGCGGTTATCTGGACCGCGAGCAAGGCGGCACGACGGCCGTAACCGCCACACGCACACCCAATCCGACCACCGGCACCATCGACATCTCCTACGATATTGAAGAAGGCGAGAAATGTTACATCGAGAAAATCGAAATCAAAGGCAACACGAAAACCAAGGACCGCGTTCTGCGCCGCGAACTGGCCGTTTATCCGGGCGAAGTGTATGACATGGTCCGCGTCAAAATCAGCAAATCGCGCCTGGACCAGCTTGGCTACTTCTCCAAGGTGGACACCCAGGCGCAGGACACCGATGTGCCGAACCGCAAGGACCTGGTCATCGGAGTCGAGGAGAAAAGCACGGGCAATTTCACCGTGGGCGCTGGATTCAGTTCCGTGGAGAGCCTGGTCGGATTCGTCGAGCTGAAGCAAGGCGACTTTGATTTGTTCAATCCGCCCACTTTTACCGGGGCCGGGCAAAAATTCCAGATCCGGGCTTCGATCGGCACGGAGTTGCAGGATTACGAGGTTTCCTTTACGGAGCCGTGGTTTCTGGGCAAACGCCTCATTTTCAATGTGGACCTCTTTCACCGAAACGTCTATTACGCAAGCGCCAACAACGAGTATGACGAAACTTTCGACGGCGGCACCTTGAGCCTGACCAAGGCCCTCGGCGGATTGGTGGGTTTGGATCCGCAGGTTCTGCGCGGCACGGTCAGCTACACTTTTGAAGACGCCCACATCTCCATCAATTCGGGCTATACCACCAATTCAAGCACCAATTACGGCACCGCCGCGGGCGGCCTATACCAAACCAACCAAGTCAACGGTCCCAATATCTCCACCAACATCTACGATACGCACGGCACGTATTTGATTTCCAAGGAAGGCGTCTCACTGGCTTACGACACCCGCAACAACTTGACTCTGCCCGATCGCGGTCAGCGCACCTCGGTATCCGCCGAGGTGGCCACGTCACCGGGCGACACGGATTTTTATAAATTGGAACTCACGACCGACTGGTATTTCAAAGGCTTCGGCAGCAACCAGGTGTTGGAACTGGGCGCGCGCACGGGCGTGGTGGATACCTACGGTGACACCACCCAGGTGCCCCTTTTCGAACGCTGGTTTTTGGGGGGCCTCTACAATTTGCGCGGCTACAAATACCAGACCGTCGGCCCCGAGGACCAATTCGGGGAGCCGCTGGGCGGCGACACCTATTTCTATGGCGTGGCTGAATACAGCATTCCGATTGTTAAGATGGTGCGTCTGGCCTGGTTCTACGACGCCGGCAATGTTTTCAACGAGGCTTACAGCTTCAGCCCTGGCCCGGGCCGCAAGTTTATCACCGACGACGCGGGCATGGGCCTGCGCATTGCTTTGCCCATTGGCGGCGGCATTCCTTTACGGCTGGACTATGGCATCCCAATCACGCATGATTCGAACCTTGGCAGCAGTGGCCGATTCCAAATTGGCGTCGGTTACACGCACCCCTTTTAAATGCTTATGAACAGAATGTTTCAAATGATGGCGGTCGCAACGGCCGCTTTTGGCTTGAGTTTGCTGGCCGCGCACGGCGCGCCGGTCGAGCAAAAAATCGCCACCGTCAATTTGCAAAAGGTCTTCGAGAAATATTACAAGACCGTCCGCTCCACCGCCGCCCTCAAGCAGGAAGCAGCCGAGATGCAAAAGGAGCGAAAGGACATGGTTGACGCCGAACAAAAACAGGAAGCCGAGTGGCAAAAGTTAATTGACAAAGCGGAAGACCAGGCGGTTTCCGCCGAGGAACGGGCCAAGAGCAAGACGGCCGCCGCGGAGAAATTGCGCGAAGTCAAGAACTCGGGGCAAAACATCCAGGAATATGACCGCGCCAGTTCCGCCCGGCTGCGGGAGAAGGAACGCCAGCGCCGCGATGACATCGTCAAGGAAATCCGCGCCGTTCTGGATGCGGACGCCAAAGGCGTCGGTTACACCCTTGTTTTGGACGTCTCCGGCGAAAGTGCCAACTTGGCGCCCATCGTTCTTTATAGCGCCGGCGCGAACGACATGACCGAAAGCTTGATCAAGGAACTCAACGCTGGCGCGCCTCCCGCGCCCGCGGATGACAAAGAGGCAAAAGGTGGAAACTAATGCCAATATTGCATCGTGAATAAAAACGAAAATGGGCCGGAGTTTAACCGTCGCAACTTTCTCAAACACACCTCGCTGGCCACCGTCATGGCCATGATGGGCGGGGTGGAGCTTCGCGCCGCCGACGCCCCGTCCGCGGCTTCCACCGAAACTCCTCTCACCAAGATCCCCATCGGGCCGACTGTCAAATTCGGGGTCATCGGACTGGGCGCACGGGGCCGGGAGGTTCTCAAGGATTTGGCGCTTTTGCCCAATGCCCCGATTACCGCCATTTGCGACGACTATCCCCCATCACTGCGCCGGGCAGGGACGAATGATGCCCCCAAAGCGGAGCGCTTCGGCGACTACAAGGAGCTTCTGGCCAGCAAAGAGGTGCAGGCCGTGGTCATTGCCACGCCGACCCCCGCTCACCGCGAAATGGCGCTGGCTGCGTTGCAAGCGGGCAAGCATGTTTATTGCGAGGCCCCTCTCGCCAACACTATCGAGGACACGAAAGCCATCGCCGCCGTCGCGCGGGATTCGATCAAACTTGTTTTTCAACCCGGACTGCAGGAACGGTCGCATCCGCAACGGCATTTTCTTTTGCCCTTTATCCGCGCAGGCGCCTGGGGGGAAACGGTCATGGCGCGCGCCCAGTCGCACCGCAACAACAGTTGGGTCAGCGCCTCGTCCAATCCCGAGCACGAAAAAGCCCTCAACTGGCGATTGCACGAAAGCACCAGCACCGGCCTGATGGGCGAAGTGGGGATCCACCAAATCGATGCCGTTTCCTGGTTCCTTAGGGCACGGCCCGCGGCCATCACGGGGTTCGGTTCGCTGCTGCGCTGGAAGGACGGACGTGATGTCGCTGATACCGTGCAGGGAATCTTTGAGTATCCGGGGGGAATCCGCTTCATGTATGACGCCACGCTGTGCAACTCGTTCGACAAGGATTACGAGATGTACTACGGAACACAGGCGGCCGTCATGGTGCGTGACGCCAAAGCCTGGCTCTTCAAGGAACCCGACGCCCCGTTGATGGGTTGGGAGGTGTATGCGCGAAAGGATGATTTTTACACCGAGACAGGCATTGCTCTGGTGGCCAATGCAACCAAACAGGCCGCCATTGGCACCGCTGCAACGGCAACGGCAACGACTTCCACCCCGCTCCAATACGCCCTGGAGGCATTCACGGCCAATGTCGGAAAACTCGACCAAACCGTCAAAAACATTATTACGATGTTTGGCGACGATGCCCAATCGATGACCGACGGTCTCAAGGATTTCAAATTCGATGCCGCTGCCGCCAACTGGCGGGACGGTCTGGACGCAACGATTCTGGCGATCAAAGCCAATGACGCCGTCGTGCAACAAAAGAAGATCACCCTGGAAAAGGAGTTATTTGATTTGTGAAAACCCGCCCCCCTCTCCGTTCTGAAATTCCGGCCATGACAGCCGGTCTTGCCGTTCTTTTCTTCAGCCTTGGCTCTCTCCAGCCAGCCATTGCGCAAACCCGCTATACTGCCCAACAGGTGGGCACCTCCGTCAAGGTGGACGGAACGTCCACGGCGCACGATTGGGAGATGGAAGGAAGAATGATTGGCGGCTACATTGAGTTCGGCCAGGAAGTGAAATTGGACGAGGCGCAAACCACTCCGCCCGGCCTGAAGGACGGCAAACTCCCTGTCAAGATACACGCTTTGATTCCCGTGACATCCATCCACGCCAAAGTTGAGCATCTGCCGGACGTGATGGATCATCTCATGCAGGAGCACTTGAAGGCGGATCAATTCGGTTTCATTGAATACACGCTGACAGAAATGACCTTCAAAGGCCCCCACGAGCCGGGCAAGCCTTTTGCCTTCGACACCACCGGGAATCTGGCCATCGCGGGCGTGACGAACAAGGTGAGCTTCCCGGTGACCATCGCCGTGCTGGATGACGGCAGGATCAAAGGCGGGGCGACCGTCCCGTTGAAGATGACGGCCTTCAAGGTCGATCCGCCGGCGCCCAACATAGGTCTGGGTTTGATGCGCTGTGGCGACGACATTAAGATCATAATTGACTGGACATTGAAGGAAAGGAAAACGGGACACTGAACCCGGGCGCGCGCGGCTTCTTGCGAAAGATCATCTCATGGACACGCCGCCGGCCAATTGGAATTCAAAGGCAAAGCAGGCGCTTAATACGCACCTGTGGCTGATCCTCTCGCTGGTGGCGAATTTCTTTCTGGTCATTTTCCTGTATATCGCCGCCCAGCCGCTGGAGGTGCCTACGGTCCCCGCCTCCACGCTGGACAATGGGCCGATCATCAAAACGAACGTGGTGGTGCGCCACGAGACCTTTAGCTGGGACCAGCTCGAATCCACCAATTATGTAGTCTTCATCAAGAATCTCCACGCGTTGGGATGCCCCGAGCAGACCATTCGCGACATCATCCTGGCCGAGGTGAACCGCTGGTACGCGCGCCGGCGGCTGGAGGATGTGAACTATCCCAACTATCAATGGTGGCGTTCAGACCCCGAGCCCGCGTTGGTCAGGGCCGCCGCCGCCAAGCTCGAAGCTCTGGAGAGTGAGCGGCGGGGCGTGTTGACCTCGCTTTTGGGGCCGGGCTGGGACGCGCAGAGCAACGAACAGAATGCGGCGGCGGGGGGCATAACGCTGACCGGGCCGATATTGGGCGACCTGCCGCCGGAGGTGAAGGAGGCGGTTTATGCCGCCGCCGCGCGCGGCCAGCTCAAGATAGAGGCTTATCAGGCGGCGCAACGCGCCCAGAATAAGGCGGACGACCCCATGGTGTTGGTGCGCCTGCGCGAGGAGCCGTTGATGCAGTTGGTCGCCGTGCTGAACCCCGCGCAATACGAGGAGTACGTGTTGCGTTATTCGCCCGCCGCGCAGGAGTTGCGCGAACAGATGCGATCCTTGCAGTTGACGCAGGATCAGTTTCGCGATCTGTTTAACGCCGTCAACTCAATCAACGGGCAGCCGGTTTTCTATTACAACGGCAGCGACTCCGCCCTTCTCGCCCAACAACAACAACTGCGCGCACAAAGCGACGCGATCATCAAGGCGACGCTGGGCGATCAACTCTTTGCCGCCTATCAATTGAATCAGGATCCGCTTTATCGTTCATCCAAGGCCATGGCGTTGCAATTGGGCGTGCCGGATGCGTCCATCATGTCGATTTACGAAATCAACCGCGCCACGCAAGCCGAATTGGACCGCATTCGCAAAGACACCAACCTGAGCGACGACGAAAAGGTTGAAGCGCTGTCCCAGACGCAGGTCGAGCAGCAGCAATCGTTTCAGCAAATCCTGGGGCCGGAAGCCTTCGATCGCTGGCTGCAGACACATACCACCCTGCGCTAAAAGTTGCGGGGTTCACGATTCCCACCCTTGCGCTCCCGGGTTCCGTCCCAGTATGACAAACCCTTTTCTGTGTGCTACAATGTGACGGGAGATGAAAATTTCAACCGTATTTCAAGGTCGGCGCAAGGCCCGTTTGGTCCGCGCCCTGAACGACAATGACATTCCAATTGTCGCCGGGGAGGCTTTGCCGTTGCCGGCTGCCGATGACGAATTGTTGGACGGCTACTCCAGGACCGTGTCGGCGGTGGTGGAGAAGGTCCGCCCCACCGTGGTCAACATTCGCGTTCGGCATTTCAACAATGAGCGAGGCGGCAGGCCCGATTCCGCAGGGAGCGGGTCGGGATTCATCATCGCGCCAGACGGCTATATCATGACCAACAGCCACGTTGTGCATGGCGCCGGCAGAATCGAAGTTGCGCTGGCCGATGGCCGCTCTTTCGGCGCAACCCCGGTCGGCGACGATCCGGAGACGGACTTGGCGGTCCTTCGCATTAATGCCTCCCATCTGGTCCATGTTTCCTTGGGCGATTCCCGGGCTGTCCGCGTCGGCCAGATTGCCATCGCCATCGGCAGTCCGTTTGGATTTCAGCAAACCGTGACCGCCGGCGTGGTGAGCGCGCTGGGACGTTCCATGCGCTCGCAGTCGGGGCGGCTCATCGACAACATCATTCAAACCGACGCCGCCTTGAACCCGGGCAATTCGGGCGGCCCCCTGGTCAATTCGCGCGGCGAAGTCATCGGCGTGAACACCGCCATCATACTTCCGGCGCAGGGGATCTGTTTTGCCATTGCCAGCAACACGGCGGAGTTCGTGGCGGCTTGGTTGATCAAAGAAGGACGCATCCGGCGCAGTTGGATCGGCGTTGCCGGACAGGACGTGCCCCTTCATCCGCGGGTGGTCCGCTTCCACAAGCTGGCCATCCAGTCTGGCGCGCTGGTGGCGGGCTTTGAGCCGGGCAGCCCGGCTGGCCGCGCCGGGATGCGCGAAGGTGACATCATTGTCGGCTTCAACAGCGAACCCATTTCCGGAATTGACGATTTGCACCGCCGACTCGTTGCTGCGGTGATAGGCGTGCCTGCGCGCCTCACCGTCCTGCGGCACACGGAGAAACTCGATTTGACTGTCACTCCGGAGGAACTGGCCGCGCTTGGGCGGCGGAATTAATTTCGGTTTTCCATTCCGAGGCGGTTCGGATTATACTGCCCGCTTGAATTTGAACCGCGCCGTGTTTCTTGATCGTGATGGGACGTTGATCCAGGAGAGGGAGTATCTCTCGAGTCCCGATCAGGTTGCCGTCTTTCCCGGGGTGGGGCAGGCGTTGCGCGCGCTGCGCCAGGCGGGTTTTAGATTATTCATTGTCTCCAACCAATCGGGGGTTGGCCGGGGCTTGTTTACGCTGGAGGACGTGGCCTGCGTGCATGCGCGCCTGGAAGCGGAGCTTGCCGCGCAGGATGTGCGCATCGACAAAATCTATGTGGCTCCGGAAGCGCCCAGCGCGCCCAGCCGCGGCCGCAAACCGTTGCCGCAATTTCTTTTCGATGCCCGTGACCAATTCCAACTCGATCTGTCCCGAAGCTACTTCGTCGGCGATAAGTTGAGCGATTTGCAATGCGGCTGGAACGCGGGCGTGAAGAAGTCGATTCTCGTCCGGACGGGCTATGGCAGTGAGCTTGAGCAAACGGACCGGCGACAATTGGGCGAGGCTGTCATTGTGGATGATCTGGCTGCGGCCGCCGCCTGGATCCTGCAGGCGGAAGCGGAGGCCATCCGATGAAAATCATTGGAATCATCCCTGCGCGCTATGGCTCGACGCGGTTTCCAGGCAAGCCGCTTGCGCTCATCGCGGGCAAGCCTCTCATTCAGCGAGTGGTGGAGCAATGCCAGAAGGCCAGGAGCCTGGGCGAAGTGGTCGTGGCCACCGATGACACCCGCATTTGGGAGGTGGCTCAGAATTACTGCCGTGTCGAAATGACCGCTCCGGACCATGTCAGCGGAACGGACCGTGTCGCCGAGGTGGCGGCCAATTGCGCCTGCGACGGCGTGGTCAATATTCAAGGCGACGAACCGCTGATTGACCCGCAGGTGATCGATGCCGTGGCGGGCGCGCTGGCCGGCGAGGAAATGTCCACCGCGGCCACGCTGATCAAGGACGTTGCGGAATGGGACAATCCCAATGTGGTGAAAGTCGTTGTCAACGCCGCCGGCCGGGCGATATACTTCTCGCGTCGAACCATTCCGTATGTCCGGGACGCCGCCGCGGGAGCGCAGCAGTTGGCGGCGTTTCCGTTTTTGAAGCATTTGGGCATTTACGGTTACCGGCGGGCGGCGCTGTTGCGGATTGTCAAGTGGAAAGTGTCGCCGTTGGAGCAGGCGGAGAAGCTGGAGCAGTTGCGCGCCCTGGAAAATGGCCTGAACATCGCCGTTGTCAAGGTGAATTATGACGGCGCGGGGGTCGATGTGCCGGCGGACCTCAAACGGGTGGAGCAGATTTTGAAAAGAGCGTCATGAAATATATTTTTGTCACGGGCGGGGTGGTGAGTTCATTGGGCAAAGGCCTGACCGCCGCCGCCCTCGGCACCCTGCTGGAGGCCCGGGGGCTGAAGATCACGCTGCAGAAATTCGATCCCTACCTCAACGTGGATCCCGGCACCATGAATCCCTATCAGCATGGCGAAGTCTATGTGCTGGATGACGGCGCTGAAACGGACCTGGATTTGGGCCATTACGAGCGATTCACGCACGTCAAACTTTCGCGCATGAACAACTTGACGAGCGGGCAGGTGTATCAGACCGTTTTGGACAAGGAGCGGCGCGGGGATTATCTGGGCAAGACGGTGCAGGTCATTCCGCATATCACGGACGAGATTCAACACCGCATCCAATTGCTGGCCGAGCGAAGCAAAAGCGACGTGGTCATCACGGAGATCGGCGGCACGACGGGTGACATCGAGGGTCTGCCCTTTTTGGAAGCCATCCGGGAATTCGCGCTGCAAGTGGGTTACAACAACGCCATCTTCATGCACGTGACCTACGTACCGTTCATCAAGGCGGCGGGCGAGTTGAAAACCAAGCCGACCCAGCAATCCGTCGCCAAGCTGCGCGAAATCGGCATTACGCCGCACATCCTGGTCTGTCGTTGCGAACGGCATTTGGACAAGGAGTTGCGCGAGAAGATTTCCCTTTTTTGCAATGTTCCCTACGAGGCGGTCATTGAGGAGAAGGACGTCGAGCATTCCATTTATGAACTGCCGCTCATGCTGCAACGCGAGCGGGTGGATGAACTGGTCTGCAACCTTCTGCGTTTGGACACGCCGCCCGCCAACATGTCCCATTGGCAGGAGGTCATCCGCAAGCTCATTGCGCCGCGCCACCGCACGCGCATCGGCGTGGTGGGCAAATACATCGAGCTGCATGACGCCTACAAGTCCGTCTATGAAGCCATCATGCACGGGGGTGTGGCCAATGATTGCGCGGTCGAGATCGAAAAAGTCGAGGCCGAACAGATCGAAAAGTTTGGCGCGGAGAAAATGCTCAAGGGTCTGGGCGGCATCCTGGTTCCGGGCGGATTTGGGGAACGCGGTATCGAGGGCAAAATCCTGGCGGCGCAATATGCGCGCGAGAAGAAGATACCGTATTTGGGCCTGTGCCTCGGCATGCAAATCGCCACCATTGAATTCGCCCGCAACGTTCTCAATCTCGAGGGCGCGCATTCGACGGAGTTTGACCCCCATTCCCCGCATCCTGTGATTGCCCTGCTCGACGAGCAGAAGAATGTGACGTGCAAAGGCGGGACCATGCGCCTGGGGCGCCAGGCCTGCCAGCTTCTGCTTGGTTCCACGGCCAATCGTCTCTACGGCGCGTTCGTCGTCAATGAACGGCACCGGCATCGTTACGAATTCAACAACCATTACCGGGAGGCCTTCGAGAAGGCGGGCTTTGTCATCAGCGGCGCTTCGCCGGACGGCAAGCTGGTCGAATTGATTGAACTGCCCGGGCATCCGTTTTTCATGGGCTGCCAGTTCCACCCCGAATTTCAAAGCAAACCTGACGCGCCCCATCCCTTGTTCAAGGCATTTATCGCGGCCGCTCAGGCCCAGTTTCATAGCAAGCAGCTTTAAGGTTTTAGAGAAATTCCAGTTTGGTCGTGGCCGCCTCCGCGTCCCAACCGCGGGGCGGTTTGCTGTTGATCGCCGCCACTTCCTTGATCGAAATCTGCCGGCCCCGGGTCTTGGGACCCTTGACTTCCACGTCCTCCGGCCGGCAGGTCTGCTGGTTGATTTTTTGGTAGGGCGCGGCCTTGTAGCGAATGAACAATTCCTTCGGCGTGCCAGGTTCGAAAAACAGAATTTTCGATTTGGGCGGAATGCAGAAATATTCCTTGTTCAGAATTGTTCCGCCGAAAGTGAAGCGCTTGAGACAAGTCGTATCGCGATTGGTGTAAGCCAGGGTCATGACGCGCCCCCGCTCCGGCACCGCGCTGTAAACCAGGTCCGGCCCGACAAATATCTTCTCCTGCAAATCCGTCACCCTGTAGTGGCCGTCGCGGAAGACGAGCAGGAGCTTGTCGAATTTCGTGCATTCCGATTTGAATTCCTCCCCGGAAACCTTGTAGCCGATGTATCCCGACTCACGATCATAAGCGACTTTGAAGGCCTTGAACGCGACTTCACGGGCATCAACTTCGTCGTAGCGGCTCGATTTTGTCAGGCGCGGGTAAAGCGGGCCGTACTTGGCCAGCAACGCCTCCAGATGGTTAATGGCGTATTTCGTCACGTTGCCCAAGTATTTGGCCGTTTCCGCCAGATCGGCTTTGACCTTGTCCATTTCCTCGCGATGTTTGTTCATGTCGAACAGAGAGATGCGGCGGATGCGGACCGCCAGCAGCATTTCAATGTCCTCGGCGGATATATCCCGGCGCAATTGGCGCCGGAACGGCTTGAAACCTTCGTTGACGGCGTGGGCCACCGCTTCATTGGTGCGGGCTTGTTCAATATTTTTGTAAATGCGCTCCTCGATAAAGATGCGCACGAGGGTCTTGTAATGCAGTTCCTGCTGTAGTTGCTTCTCCTTTAGCTCCAATTCGCGCTTGAGCGTGGCCACGAGTTGGGCTGTGTTTTCGCGCAGGACATCTGAAACGGTCATCTCAACCGGGCGGTTGTCCTTGATCACCACAATCCGGCTGGCGATGGTGACTTCGCAATCCGTGAAGGCGTAGAGCGCATCGGCCATTTGCTCCGCGCTCACCCCGCTCGGAGCCCGGACCTCAATCTCCACTTCTTCCGAGGTGAAATCGTTGATGCTTTTGACCTTGATCTTGCCTTTGCGCGAGGCGTCCTCGATGGACGCGGTCAATGACTCGGTAGTCGTCGTGGGCGGAATCTCCTTGATCAGCACGGTCGAGTCGTCCTTGATTTTGATTTTGGCGCGGACCGTGACCTGGCCCGCGCCGTCGCGATATTCGCGCGCATCCATCAAGCCGCCGGTTTGGAAGTCGGGCAGAAGCTTGAACGATTGCTTTTTGAGGATGGCGATCTGGGCCTCAAGCAACTCGGGGAAATTGTGGGGCAAAATGCGGGAGGACATGCCCACGGCGATTCCTTCCGTGCCGAGCATAAGCAGGAGAGGCAGCTTGCAGGGCAGGGTAACAGGTTCCTTGCCGCGTCCGTCATAAGTCGGCACGAAATCCGATATTTCATCGTTGAAGACTTCCGTGCGGGCCAATTCGGTCAGCCGGCCTTCGATGTAACGCGGTGCGGCGGCGACGTCGCCTGTGAAAATATTGCCAAAATTGCCCTGGCCCTCAATGAGATAGGATTTGTTGGCGAGGCCGACGAGGGCATCGCCGATGGAGGCGTCGCCATGGGGATGGAACTTCATGGCGTGGCCGACGACGTTGGCGACCTTGATGAAACGGCCATCGTCCAAGTCGTGCAGCGCCCAAAGAATACGACGCTGCACGGGTTTGAGGCCGTCGCTCAAATTGGGGATGGCGCGGTCGCGAATGACGTAAGACGCGTAATCCAGAAAACTGCGATCCACCCGCCTGTGCAGGGGCAGTTCGATTTTCCCCGGGACGAATGGACGATGGGGGAGGACCTCAACCTGCCCGGTTTGCACGTGCAGTTCGCCGTGGCCATTTTTGCCGTCCTTGGGCGGGGCAGGGGGCCCGGACGGCTGTGCCGGCGGCGGACTGGCAATGGGCAATTCGGGCTGTTGAGGGACATTCTTGCGTTTGGCTGCCATAAATTATCCTGAGTTTTCCAATTTTGCGTCTGTCGCGCAAGGCTTCAGAATCGTCAGGCCGGTTCGACGAACGGCGGGGAGGAGGTCATTTCGCCCGGGGCGGGTCTGATGAAGCGCGCCAGCCCGATGCAGGCGAGCACGCACGCCATGGAGACCAGGCCCGCAATGGGATAATGGGTAATTTCCTGATTTGGCCCCTGCCCAATGATAGTGCCGCTGATCCAGGCGGCCAAGCCGCAGGAGAATTGCTGCACGGACGAATTGACGCTCATAAAACCGCCGCGATAGCGCGATTCAACCGTGGCCGTCATCATCGCCATGGCCGGAACGAACCGGCCGGACATGCAGATCATGAGCAGCGTCGATGTCCCGAGCGCGGCGAGCAGGGGAACACGCGGCAAATTGGTGAGGATGAGGACCGGGACCGTGGCGGCCATGGACATGAGGGTGAAGACGCGGAGTTTGCCCACGCGATCGGCCCAGCGTCCCACCCAGTTCATGCTGAAGAAGGTGCAGATGCCGCCCGTCAAATAGATGAACGGCAGTTGCTTCTCGGACAACCCCACGTTGTACACCATGTAGGTGGCCAGAGTGGGGAAGACGGTGAAGCCCGCGCAAGTGAGCACGGCCATGAAAACAAAGGCCACTTGATGGCTTGGTTCCATGAGGACGGCCCACATGCGCGCCACGGGATGGTGTTCACCGGCAGGGTCCAGATGGTCGCGCAACGGGGGCACGAGCCGGGCCACAGCCAGCAGAATCGGCACGCTGAGGCTGGCGATGAAGTAGAACGGCACATGCCAGCTAAAATCGTTGGCCAGCACCAGTCCGAGCGGCACGCCAAAAATCGAAGCGACGGAGAAGGCGGACATGACCATGCCCATGGCCTCGCCGCGCCGGTATTCCGGGATGACGTCGCCGACAATGGCGAGGATGACCGCGCCCGTCACGCCGCCGAAAGCGCCGGCCAGGGCGCGCGCTGCCACGAGAAAGCCAAAAGTGGGAGCCAGCGCGCACATGAGCGTGCCGATGGCAAAGCCCAGATAGAGCCAGAGGAGGGCGGTCTTGCGATCAAAGCGATCCAGGAAAAACCCGGCGGCAATGCCGCTAATCCCCGCCGCGATGGCGTAGGCCGCGACCATCAAATTGAACTGGGCCGGGGTAATGTGCATGACGCGCATGTACTGCGGCCCGAGCGGCAGGATGATCAAGAAATCCAGGTTTGTGGTGAATTGGATGGCTGCCAGGAGCAGCAGCACCAATCGTTCGTTCTGTAGTTTCAATGGGCAAATTCCAAGTTAGGTGGTTTGGGATGCAACCTCTAAAACCTGCAATTTAGCACGGAATCGCGGTGGCGCGAGTGGAAAATAGGCGGGCATGGGGTTCAATCTCCGAACCGCAGCACCAAGGCGCGTAATTCGATTTTGGCGCTGCCGATGCCTTGCGAGGCCGCTTTGCCCAGCCACTGCCGTGCCTTGGCCAAGTCCTTGGGAACGCCATTCCCATCCCGATAACGCACTCCCAGAGAATACGCGCTGTAAGCATGGCCTTGTTCGGCCAACTCGGTCTCGTGTTGGACCTCCCGGGCCTCGGCTTCTCCGGGGGAGATGGGAGCGATGGGAAGAATGGGAGGAATGGGAAGGATGGGAGGAATGGGAAGGATGGGAGGAATGGGAAGGATGGGAGCGAATGAGACGGAAGGATGGACTTCATGGACTTGGTGGACGGCATGGACGGTGGCGGCTGCCTGAACAAAATCACTTTGAGTCGCTTTGAGTTCGTTGGAGTGGGGCTGGCTGGACTTTGGCTGGCGGACTAGTGCCTTCTTGTTGTGCACCAATGGTTTAGATTTGGCTGGCGTGGTGTTTTTTGCCTTCTCAACCACCTCGAAGGTGTCGATGGGTGAGATGTCTAATTTTGCCTTCACATCGCCCCGTTGCACGGCCAGGACATAGGCGGCGATTTTCCGGCCCAACTTGCCGCCTCCGTAAGCGTAGGCCAGCGTCGGCACTTGCGCGGCGTCCATAATGGGCTGGACTATTTTCTGCCTCAT
>Ga0224554_1000600_pt1 | contig 28768 bp, 32 predicted proteins | sample 714S22024metaG_FD_180666 | JGI IMG/M metagenome (GOLD analysis project Ga0224554, IMG submission 180666) | Peat soil microbial communities from Stordalen Mire, Sweden - 717 S2 20-24 | ecosystem: Environmental > Terrestrial > Soil > Wetlands > Peat | place: Sweden: Norrbotten County, Stordalen...
GGTCACCGGATTTGGTGAATGCCACCACAGAAGGCGTCGTGCGTTTACCCTCGGAGTTTTCCAGCACCAAAGGCTCCCCGCCTTCAATGACAGCCATGCAAGAGTTCGTGGTTCCTAAATCAATGCAGAGTATTTTTGCCATAAATTGTTTTTTGTTTTGAGTTTCTCGTGTTTGACGGTCTCTCTGGACCGAGATTACGCCGTGGAATGGTTTCGTCCTATGGGGTGAACACCCCATGAAACTTTTAACGCGGATTGACGCTGATAAATTTTCCGCGCACACTCGCACGCAATTCTCATGGGTTGGAAAGCAACACTTCGAGCAATGGAGGCCGACAAACGCCGGCAGGAACGCGAATCGCAAAAGCGCCAGCGCGAACTGGAGCAACGCGCCAAGGAGCAAGCCAAACTTTCCGCAATAGAACAAGCACGCTTGGAAGTCGAAACTTTTGAGAACCACCTTGATGGCCTTGTATCAATTCATAAGGAGCAAAGCGAAGTTTTGGATTGGGAAGAATTTGCGGCTTCTTTGCCGCCACCTGCGCCACAAAGAAAAGCATACCACGAGCTTAAAACTAAACAGCGCGTGATGGTTTTGCTTCCGAATCAGAAAGCAAATTCAGAAGCTGAAATTGAACAAGCCAGATTGCAGGATGAGCAATCGTTTCAAGATGAGACGCAGACTTATTCCGACCAAAAAGTTAAATGGGGAAAATTGAAAGATTTGTCCCGTCGAGTTTTGGCGGGAGAGCACAAGGCATACACGGAAGCACTGCTGGAATTTAATCCGTTCGCCGATATGTCTGACCTTGGGTCGTCAATTTATTTCATAGTTCACGGCGCAAAACTAATTGAGTGTGTCTTGAAAATAAATGGCAAGCAGGCGATTCCAGCAGAAGTCAAATCGCTAATGGCGAGCGGGAAGGTTTCCATCAAGGCAATGCCTAAAGGCCGCTTTCACGAAATTTATCAAGATTACTTGAGTGGCTGCGTGTTGCGTGTGGCGCGCGAAGCATTTGCACTTTTACCTGTGGACACAGTTTTAGTCACGGCGTCGGCAGATTCATTGGATTCGCACACCGGGCACACGGTTGAACAGCCGGTTTTGTCTGTGGCAATGCCACGGTCGGCTGTTGCACGGCTGAACTTTGATCAACTCAACGCTTCCGATGCGTTGGAGAATTTTCAGCATCGCGGAGATTTCAAGGCTTCTCGCAAATCAGAAAGTTTCAATTCCATCATCCCACTCACACCCGCTGACATCGCCCACAATTCCATCGAAGAAATGAGTTTTCAGAACTTGCTCGCAACTATTCAGAAGATGCGCGAAGAACTAAAAGTAAAGATTGCTGAAATGATTCCCCAAACAATTCCACAACCATGACCATCATTCTCGCAATTTTGGCCGCGCTCTTTCTGGCGTTTGCAATCGTTGTTCTGATTAAGAATAAAAAGTTAGAAGATAATGCGCTTCGCATCCAAAAAGAAACGCAAGCGGCCATCGCTGAAGCGCAGCAGGAGTCAGAGCGTAAGCGGCAACTTTATGAATCAGAGACGCAGCGCGTTTATAGCGAAGCGCAGTCGGCGGTGGCTGAAGCTCAAAAGCAGCTTGACCAACAATTTGCCGAATTGAAGCAAGAGTCCGAGCGCATCCGGCAACATTACGAAGCGGAAGCGCGTAAATCACAAGAGGCAGCCGAGGCTTTGCTGGCAAAAGCTCTCAAAGAGTTAGAACCGCTTCGGAAATACGAATCTCTCCGAAACGCGGAAGAAGAAATGAAGCGAACTCTTGCCGATGCGTTGACCGAGGCGACGGCGTTGCGGAAAGAGGCGCAAACTTTATTAGAACAAACACGCACAGCGGCGGCTGACGAACGCGCACAAGCTGTTCAAAAGGTAAAAGATATTCGCGAACAAGCCGACGCGATGTTGAACCAAGCGATTCGCGATGCCGGACGCATTGTGGCGGAAGCGGAAAAACGGGCAGAGCAAATGGCTGGTGATGCCTACACTGCTTTGCGGGACAAGCAACTGCTGGAACAAGCTGCCGCAGCCATGCGAAATGTCATCGAAGGTTACGGAGACCGTTACGTTATTCCGACATACAGTTTGCTCGATGAGCTTGCCGTGGAATTTGGTTACGATGCAGCGGGTTCATCTCTCAAATCGGCGCGGGAACAATCAAGACGCATGGTTGAACAAGGTCAGGCCGCGACGTGTGACTACGTCGAGGCCAACCGCCGGGAAACTGCAATCCGATTTGTGATTGATGCTTTCAACGGTCGAGTTGACGCAATTCTTTCACGCTCACGACACGATAATTACGGAACGCTCGAACAAGAAATCAAAGACGCTTTCAGTCTTGTGAATCTTAATGGCGAAGCCTTTAGAAATGCACGGATTCTCCAAGCCTACCTCGACGCGAGGCTGGCTGAACTCAAGTGGGCTGTTGTCGTGCATGAATTGGCTCGGAAGCAAAAAGAGGAGCAGCGCTACTTGAAGGAACGACTCCGCGACGAGCAGAAAGCAGAAGAAGAACGTCAGCGGATGTTGCGAGAAGCTGCTAAAGAAAAAGAACTGGCAGCCAAAGAAGAGGACATGAAGCGAGCGGCACTTGCAGAAGCAGAAAAAACTCTTGCTAGAGCGCATGCAGATGACAAAGCGCGATTGGAACAGGAAGTGCAAAAACTGCGCCAAGAAGTAACGGATGCGAATCAAAAGGTAGCCGATGCGACTAAACGAGAACTCACAGCAGCACAGTTGGGCAAGGTGGGTCACGTTTATATCATCTCAAACATTGGGGCGTTCGGCGAAGGCGTTTATAAAATTGGGCAAACGAGACGGCCCAACAAAGAAGAACGCGTTGAGGAACTCGGTGGCGCAAGCGTGCCTTTTGAGTTTGACGTTCATGCCTGGATTAAAAGTGACAACGCGCCCGCGCTTGAACATAAACTTCACAAACAATTCTTGGCGATGCAGGTGAACAAGATGAATTCCCGCAAGGAATTTTTCCGTGTGAGTTTGGCAGAAATCCATAGGGAAGTTGAAAGGCTCAATCAGGGCGAAGATTTTACCATCTTGAATTGGACGGACAAAGCGGTCGCCCAAGAATACAGAGACAGCTTTGAAATTGAAAATGACCCGGAGAAAAAAGCGAAGTGGCTTGCCCGCCAAAAAGCGGAAACAGATCGTCAATTAAAGCGAGACGCGATGCAGCTTTCAATCCCAGACGCCCACGGGACAGATGATGACGACGAAGCAACTTAAAAATTTTGCTCCTCACCCCGGCCCTCTCCTCGTTTGGCGAGGAGAGGGAGAATTATTTTGTGGGACGGTTTCCTAGGGTAACCGGGTGTAATCGGACAGAAGCCGCTAATCTTTGGGCGATGCTGGCGTTCAAAAATTGTTGCACGCGCGGGTCGGGGTTCCGTTTGATTTCGTCGGGCGTGCCGATCACGATGATGCGGCCTTCCATAAGCATGGCTATGCGATGGGCGATGCCGAATGCCAACTCGCGATCATGCGAGACAACCAAGGTGGTGGCATGAATCCGCGCGTTAAGTTTTACAATATCCTCGGCGATGTTGACCGCTGAAACCGGGTCGAGTTCGCTGGTCGGTTCGTCGTAAAGGATCAACTGCGGCTCGACCACCAAAGCCCGCGCAATGGCCACACGCTTGCGCATCCCGCCGGAAAGTTCGTCAGGCATTTTATTTTCGGTTCCTTTCAACCCCACCTGTTCGAGGTCTCTGGAAACAATCTCCGCAATTTCGGCGGGCGTTTTCAAGTGATGCTCGGCCAGGTAGAAACCGACGTTTTCCCCGACGGTCATCGAGGTCAGCAGCGCACCCGATTGAAAAACCATTGCTACCCGGTAGCGGGCTGGGATGTCGGGCGATTGAATCGGCTGGCCTTCAATCAAAACTTCTCCCTGATCCGGCACCTCCAAGCCGATGAGTTGCCGGAGCAACACCGATTTTCCACAACCGCTCGGCCCCATGATGACAAAAATCTCTCCGGGCTTGACCTCGAAATCTATGCCCTTGAGCACTTCGATTCCGTCGTAGCTCTTGCGCAACCCGTGGACGGACAGGCTGACTCCCTGCTGTTTGGGGAAATCGGTATTCATAACCTTCATCGGCCGTGATGCACGGGTTGGCTTTTCAAGATTGGCGACGGCGCAATCTCGCCGCCGACACTGGCATTTGTGGACAGAGCTTTTTTCACCATGCCCAACAAGTCCGCAGATGAATAGGGCTCAAGCAGCATTGTGGCAGGTTGGATCCAAGGGTGTTCGGAAAATTCCAACTTGGGTGAAATATCAGTGATCATGATGACTGGCAGAGCCATGTGGGCGTCGTGAATTTTCTTGAGCAATTCAATGCCTGACAACTTCGGCCAATGCTGATCGGTGATCAGCAAATGATAGCTGTTGAGTTGAAGCACATCCCAAGCGGCAGCCCCATCTTCGACGGCATCCACTTGGTAGCCAGCATTTCTCAAATCTTCGGCGTTGAGACGACGTATATCTGCATCGTCTTCCACCAAGAGTATGCGAGGCTTGCTCAAGCAGTCTTCCTCGGATTGAACGTGGATTGTGTCGCCAGTTGTTTCCATAAAAGCTCGTCCTCTTTGCTGATGTGAGGCGGGACTTGAATTGAAGCCTCGACGTAAAGATCACCGCGCTTGGCACCGCCAGCGGGCAAACCTTTGCCCCGGACGCGCAATTTTTGTCCCTGCTGAAAACCGGGGGGGACTTTGACAGAAACGCCGCCTTCCAACGTCGGGACAGGAACCGTTGCACCCAAGACTGCCTCCCACGGGGCCAGTTCCAGATGGCCCATCAGATCAGCACCGCGCACTTGCCAGTCAGGATGCTGGGCATAACGCACCCGCAAATAAATATCTCCGGCGCTGCCGCCATTCGATCCCTCGCCGCCTTTGCCTGAAACTCGAATGGACTGACCGGCCTGGACTCCCTTGGGAACTCGCACTTGATAGGTTTCTGTTTCTTCCTGGCCGGTGCGCGCATTGTTTCGCCGCACCGAAATGGCGCGCGTCGCTCCCTTGAGCACTTCATCGAGCGTGATGAGGATGTCGCCTTGAATATCCTGACCCCGCAATGCCGTCTGTGGTCGCTGATGACCGTTAGAAAAAGCTTCTGAGTCAAACGGCGAACCGCCGCGAGCACCACCGGCACGTCCGCCAAAAAATTGCTCAAAGAAATCGCTGAAGCCTGTGCCCTCAAATTGGAACTCTTCTTCTCCGCCTCGCGGTTCCCGGCCAGTGGATCGGCCACCGCCATGGCTTGGTTGTTGCCGCGCCTGCGCGCCGGTTTTCCAATCGGCACCGAGCTGGTCAAATTTCCTGCGGCTTTCAGGATTGCTCAAGACTTCATTCGCCTCGTTAATTTCCTTGAATTTTTCCTCCGCCGATTTCTTGTCTTTGGCGACATCGGGATGATACTTGCGCGCGAGCGTCCGGAAAGCTTTCTTGATTTCATCGTCCGTCGCCTTGGGTGTCACCCCAAGCACGCGGTAATAGTCTTTGAATTCAACGGCCATTTCGGGCGGGCTTGGAAGCCGTCAGGTCGTTCACGATCACTTTGGCCGGGCGAACAATCTTCGTTCCTTTCCGATAACCACGCTGAATCACTTGGAGGATGGCATGGTCGGGTTGGGCTGGATCGTGGCCTTGCGAAAGTGCTTCATGCTGGTGCGGGTCGAACAGCTTGCCCACGATTTCCTCACTCTCCACGCCGTGCTGCCGGAGCAACTGTTGCAGTTGCTTCAACGTCATCTCCACACCCTGATGAAACTGCGCGGAGTCGCGCGAGGCGCCAGCGGCCAAAGCCCGTTCGAGGTTGTCAATGACTGGTAACAACTCGACGATGAAAGATTCCTTTTGCGCGGCTGCGCGGGCGTCGCTTTCCTGCCGGCTGCGCTTCTTGAAATTATCAAAGTCAGCGGCCAGGCGCAGATGCAAATCCCTTTGTTCGGCAAGATCCTTGAGGAGCGCTTCTGATTCACTGGCTGCGGTCTCGACAGTGATGGCATCGGCCTCCGGTTTGGCCGGGGGCGGGTCTTGGATTTCAGTTTTCATAGACTGGCGTTATTTAGATTTAGGATTCTTCCTGCCGGAGCCGCTCTTGTTGCCGCCGCCGGAGAGTTTGTTCACGGTGGCCCAAGCCCGCGCTTCCGCAGTTTTCACGCTGGCACCGCGTTGCTCGTAGCCGGCTTCGATGTGCGCCGCCTGCCGTTTCTGTTTGTCGGTGTAGCTGGATTTGTCGCCTTGGGGCATGGAGATTGTTTAAGTTTGGCGATTTACCGTCCGTTCAATCATTCACCGCAAAGCCCACTTTGATCGTAACCTGCCAGTGATGAACTTTTCCCTTTTCAATGTTGCCGCGCGTTTCTATCACCTGAAACCAGCATAGGTTCTTGATGGTTTTGTGCGCGCGTTTAATGGCCTTATCCACTGCGTCCTCAATGGAAGCAGGGGAGGTTCCGGTGAGTTCGATGAGTTTATAGACTGGGTCTTTCATGTTAGGGGCTTACGGTGTTTGTGCATTTACCTCCTAAAAATGTCCGTTTACTTGCAGCCGCAGGCGGAAGAGTATTCCTTGATCGTGTTTTCAACCACTTCACGCGTTTCGCCGGTGAGTTTTTGAATCCGGCCAACCAGTTCTTCCTGCTGGCCTTCGGTGTAACGGAGATCATTATCCGTAAGCTTGGCCCATCTTTGTTTCAGCTTGCCCTTGGTGATGTTCCAGTCGCCTTTGATTTCGAGTGTGTTCATATTATTTTTTTGGTTGCCGCCAACGTGGCAGAGAATGTGTTGTTTGCCGCAGCCAAGAGCATCACCTGACAAGTTTGCGTGCGCCATGGGGTGAAACCCGACCATGAAACAAAAAACAAACGCTCTACGCAGTCAAACTCATGGCACGAGAACCGCCGCGCCTTCGAATCGTCCGGCGCGAAGATCGGCGAGCGCTTGATTCGCTTGGTTGAGTGGATAACTCGTGGTTTTCGTGACAATGCCCATCTCCGGCACCAAGCGCAGAAAATCAATTCCATCCTGTCGCGTGAGATTGGCGACCGACATGAGCTGTCGCTCTTCCCAAAGCAGCCGATATGGAAAACTGGGGATGTCGCTCATGTGAATGCCCGCGCAGACAACACGACCACCCTTGCGAACTGTCTTCAGTGCGAGCGGCACAAGTTCACCCACGGTCGCAAAAATAATTGCCGCATCGAGCGGCTCCAGCGGCTGTTCGTCTGAACCGCCAGCCCAAATTGCGCCGAGACTCCGGGCAAAGGCTTGGGTTGCATTATCTCCCGGCCGCGTGAAAGCAAACACGGATCGCCCCTGCCACTTTGCAACCTGCGCGATGATGTGCGCTGCGGCACCAAAACCGTAGAGTCCAATCTTTTTTCCTTCACCAGCGAGGACGAGCGAACGCCAGCCGATCAGTCCGGCGCAGAGCAACGGAGCAAGGGACACGTCGCTGCCGGTTTCGCCGAGCGGAAATGCAAAGCGCGCATCGGCGATAACCATCGTGGCGAATCCGCCGTTGCGGGTGTAGCCGGTGAAGAGCGGGTGATCACAAAGATTTTCCCGGTGTTCCAAACAATACGGACAGACACCACAGGTATGACCGAGCCACGGAATGCCGACACGCTCACCAATTTTCAACCCCTCGACACCATTCCCAATCAAATCAATACGCCCGACGATTTCGTGCCCCGGAATAATTGGCACTTTCGGGTCGGGTAATTCGCCATCCACGACATGCAGATCCGTGCGACAGACGCCGCAGGCAGATACCTTGACGCGAATCTCGCCTGGTCCGGGTTGCGGATCGGCGAGTTCTGTCCATTCAAGGGGAGTTTTTATTTTCTTTAGCACCATCGCATTCATAACATTCTTCTGTTTTGAGAAATCCGGGGCCTTGCGCATGGCAAGCGATAATCCGTTCGACGCCCATGATTTTATTTCGGTTAATAAAGGCGGCGAAAAACTCCGGGTAATAGATCGGGCAAATCTTCGGCGATGAGGCCGGGACCGAATTCCGTTGCCGCCGCGCCATGCAGCCACACCGCAGCGGATGCGGCGAGGAACGAGTCCATACCTTGCGCCAGGAGTCCCAGCACGATTCCACTCAGCACATCCCCTGAACCAGCTGTGGCCAGTGTTGGCGGCGCATTGCTGTTGATAACCGACCGGCCATCCGGGGCCGTGATCACCGTGTCGCTGCCTTTGAGGATAATAGTGGCACCACTGCGACGCGCTGCGACGCGGGTGCGAGTCAGCTTGTCGCCGCTCGGGTCAAACAAGCGCTTGAACTCACCATCATGCGGCGTCAGCACGCAGGGACCGGTGATCGCTTGATCGAGTGTAGGCGGATCGTCAGCGAAGGTCGTGAGCGCATCGGCGTCGAGCACCGTGGGGCGACCCGTCTCCAGCATGGCGAGCACCCGGGAGCGGGTTTCCTCGCCGGTTCCGGCACCGGGACCGATGAGGAATGCCTTGTAATGAGCGTCATCCAGCAGACAATCGAAATCTTCCGGCACTGCCAAGGGTTGAACCATGATACTGGTCAACGCCGCCGCATAGACGGGCAGAGCCAACGAGGAAACCGCGATGGTCGTGAGTCCGGCACCGGCGCGAGCCGCAGCACGCGCCGCCATCCGAGCGGCACCCGTCATCGGATACCCCCCGGAAATGAGTGCGTGACCCCGGCTATATTTATTTCCATTGTCTTGAGGTCGCGGCAAATCCCCAATCCAGAGGCATGGATCATTCTCGAAAGTGTTTGGAGAGATCTGCTCCAGCACGGAAGAGGAGATACCAATGTCGGCGACGACAACCTCGCCGCACAGCAATCTTCCCGGCAACAACAGATGCCCCGGCTTCTTGCGAAAAAAAGTTACGGTCAGGACGGACGCAACGGCACCCAACACTTCGCCGGTATCGCCCATCAATCCGCTGGGAACATCAATGGCAACAATTGGTAATTTGCTGCGGGCAGCGGCAGCCAAAGTTTCCACGGATGATTCCTCAAGCGCGCGACTGAGGCCGGCCCCGAAGATCGCATCCACCACCAGTTCCGCACCGTCCAGCACGGCGGGCGTCAGTGGTTCGACGGTTCCGCGCCACAAATCCGCGTGATGCCGCGCTGCACCGGTCAAATGGTCCTGCGAACCAAGCAAGGCTACGCGAACCGACCAGCCAGCTTCGGATAGATGCCGGGCGGTGACGAAACCGTCGCCGCCATTGTTGCCGGGGCCACAAAGCACGATTGCGGGACGCGCAGACCACCGCTTCTCAATCGCGTGTGCGACGGCACTGCCAGCATTTTCCATCAGTTCGATGACCGTCTTGCCGGAAGCCACAGCCAGACGGTCAGCTTCATCCATACGGCGGACATCGAGCAATGCAGTTTGAACATTCATCGCGCATCAGCCCACAGAAACACCAAGAATTTTTCCAATCAAAGCAGTCACGGTCATGGCAAGAGCGCCGCCAATGGTGACTCGCAATGCGGCCCTTCCGAGTGGCGCTCCGCCGAGATGACCGCCAAACGCGCCCAGCGCCGCGAGGCTTGCCAACGAGAAGGCTGCGATCATGGGGATGCGTAGAGCCACGGGCGCGACGAGCAGAGCAACGATTGGCACAATTGCGAAAGATGCGAAACTTGCGGCTGAAATCCATGCCGCTTGCAGCGGACGTGCGAGAGATGCCTGGTCAATTCCAAGCTCATCGCGCATGTGCGCTCCAAGCCGGTCATGCGCGCTGAGCTGTTCTGCGACTTTCATTGCGAGTTCTTTATCCAAACCGCGTTTCACATAGATCAGCGCCAGTTCCTGTAATTCGGCTTCCGGTTCTGACGCAAGCTCGTGCGTTTCAAGTCCGATGTCCGCCTGCTCCGCGTCGCGTTGCGAACTGACCGAAACATATTCGCCGACGGCCATGGACATCGCACCGGCAACCAGTCCTGCCACGCCGGCAACCAAAATTGCGCCCTTCGACGCAGACGCCGCCGCAACACCGATCATCAAGCTCGCGGTTGAAACGATGGCATCATCCGATCCAAGCACGGCGGCGCGCAACCAGCCTGCACGCCCGCTTCGGTGCATTTCCACCTGGTCAGTAAGAACGGCAGCCTTCATTTTCATTTCGCAACGTCAGCTATTGAGGATTTCAAAGTCACGCAGAAATGCTCATTTATTGTTTCAACTGTTCGCAAAGTCGATGACCACGCGTGACGCCACTTTGCCGTGCTCAAGCCGATTGAGGATGTCATTGATTGCCGACAGAGGTTGCAGTTCGATGTCGGCCTTGACCTTGCCTTCGGCTGCGAAGGCGAGTGCTTCGGCCATATCTTCGCGTGTGCCGACGAACGAACCGCGGATGGTGATGCAGTTCGCCACCACTTCGAACAGCGGCGTCGGAAATTCGCCGGGCGGCAGACCGTTCAGCACGCAAGTCCCACGCTTGCGCGTCATGCCGATACCCTGTTTGAAAGCCCCCAACGAGGGTGCCGTGATCAAAACACCATGCGCGCCGCCGTTGGTTCCTTTTTTCACCGCCGCAATCGGGTCGCCGACCTTGGCATTGACGACGAAATCGGCACCCACGCGTTTGGCGTGGGCGAGTTTGGCGTCATCAATGTCAATCGCGCAAATATGGAGTCCCATGGCCTTGGCATATTGAATTGCCAGATGGCCGAGTCCGCCGATGCCGGAGATGGCAATCCATTGTCCCGGTTTCGCTCCGGTCTCTTTGATGCCTTTATAGGTGGTGATGCCGGCGCAGATGATGGGAGCGGCTTCGATTGACGTAAGGCCGGCGGGAATGTGGGCGACGTAATTTGGATCGGCCAAAATGTATTCCGCAAAGCCGCCGTTCTTGCTGTAACCGCCGAATTGCGCGTCGGCACAAACCGTTTCCCAAGCAGACAGGCAATATTCGCAATGACCGCACGCCGAGTAAAGCCACGGCACACCGACTCGTTCGCCTACTTTCACCGCCGTCACGCCCGAACCGACGGCTACGACGGGGCCGATGGCTTCATGGCCGGGAATGAATGGGAGTGTCGGCTTCACCGGCCAGTCGCCATGCCACGCATGGACATCCGTGTGACAGACGCCACACGCCTCGGTCTTGACCAAGATTTGGCCCGGTCCCGGAGTCGGGACGTCCCACTCCTGAAATTCCAGAGGCTTGCCGAACTGCACAACGACTGCCGCTTTCATTTTATTTTTCATTGAGATTTCAATTGGTGCGATTGTGAACGAGGCCAAAAAGCACTCTCATGCTTTCGGTGCCCCTTACGGTTTCATTTGTGCGGACTTTTGCAGGTCAGCCTCAACATTGATCAGAACATCCACGTTGTTGCCAATGGCACCTTGATCCGCCGTGATGTCAAAATCGCGCCGGTCGAGCGTAAGCGATGCTTCCCAACCGGAAATTGCCGCACCCTTCATGCCCGGACCGAAACCCAGCGACTTGACCTTAAGCACGACTTCCTTCGCGACGTTCTTCATCGTGAGCACGCCAGTGACGGCGTAGGTGTTGTCGCCGGTGCTCTTCCACGACTCGCTCTTGAAAGTCATGGACGGAAACTGGTCGGCGGCAAAGAAATTGGTCGAACGCAAATCGTCGTCGCGCATTTTCGTGTTTGTAGTGATGCTGGCCACTTGAATGACGGCTTCGACCGTGCTGTTTTCGAGGTGATCGCGATCCACGACGATGGTTCCTTTCACTTTGCCGAAATAACCGGGCACCTTGGTAAAAAAATGTGCGACGGAGAATCCAACCCAAGTATGCACCGGGTCAATGTTATAGGTTTCGACGGCTGCCTTGGCGGACGTAAGCGAGCCAAGCGCAAGGGCGGTTACGACAAGAGCCAATAGAGAACGTTTCATGTTTTTTTAGATTTAGTTTTTTTGCTTTTTTCTTTCGGAAAATCGGCTCCCCGCGCAATTGTTTCCACCGCCGAAAAATCCTTGTGCAACTCTTCAAGCTTGGCCATGGCCCCTTCGTAAGCATCATTGCCCAGCAGCAGATGGCGCGGCGGTTGCGCCGACTCCACCGCAGCGATGAGGGCTTTCACGGCGCGCACAGGATCGCCGGGCTGCTTGCCCGAATCGGCGCGAATTTCATGGCGCCACTCCCCAGCCGTTTTCGCGTAATCGGCGATCTGTTTTTTACTTTCATTCGCCGAACGCCCGGCCCAATCGGTGCGAAAGCCGCTTGGCTCAACCACGATCACCTTGATGCCCAGCGGTTCAACCTCCTGCAAAAGCGCCCCGGACAAACCTTCGACCGCAAACTTGGTTGCGTTGTAATAACCGAGCGCTGGCGCGGAACGCAGTCCGGCCAGTGACGAGATATTGACGATGCAGCCTTTGCGCCGCTGACGCATTCCCGGCAACACCGCTTGAATCATCCGGCTCAAGCCGAACACATTTATCTCGAACATCCGGCGAACCTCTATTTCTTCACCTTCTTCGATCGCTGCGAAATAACCAATGCCCGCGTTGTTGACCAACACGTCAATGCCACCGAATTTTTCCTCGGCCGCTTTGATGGCCGCGTTAATCTGACTTTGATCAGTGACATCGAGTTTGAGAACCAAAGCCTCGCCCTTGGCCGCCAATTCTTCAACCTGCTCCGGTTTGCGCGCCGTCACCACGACGCGAAAACCGCGCGCCAAAGTTTGGGTTGCGAGTTCACGTCCGAAACCTGTCGAGCAGCCTGTGATAAACCAAACGGGCTTCTCATTGTTTGCAGACATTTTATTTTTTGCAGTCATGGAAATAATTTTTAAAGTATCGGGGAAATTGCTATCACGCTGGCGCGTCAATGGAACTGACGCGCACCAGTTTTTTGTTCACAAACTCCTGAATGCCCAAACTGGAAAGTTCGCGGCCGTAACCGGAATTCTTGATGCCGCCGAACGGCAATTCCGCTGAAGTCCACGTCGGGTGATTGATGAAGACCATGCCGGTGTCAATGCGGCTGGCCACGCGTTTGCCGCGCGCGACATCCGCCGTGAACACCGAGCCACCCAAGCCGAACTCTGAGTCATTCGCCAGCGCCACCGCTTCATCCTCATCTTTGACGCGAAAAAACAGTGCGACCGGTCCGAAAAATTCTTCGTGATAGGCGGGATTGCTCGGCTTGATGTTCGTGAGAATCGTTGTCTCCATGTAAGAGCCGGGGCGATCAATTCGTTTGCCGCCCATCACAAGCTTGGCGCCTTTGGCGACCGCGCGTTTGATTTGACCGAGCAATTGCACCAGGGCCGCTTCGGTGGACAGCGGGCCGAGCGTCGTCGCCCAATCCATCGGGTCACCCGGCTTGAAGGCCGCGAGCGCGGTTTGAAATTGTTCGAGAAATTTGTCGGCCACGGATTCGACGACGATGAATCGCTTTCCTGCAACACAGCACTGGCCCATGTTGTTCATCTTCGCCCAGACCGCCCACTTCACCGTTTTTTCCAAGTCGGCGTCCTCCAGCACGATGAACGCATCGCTACCGCCGAGTTCCATTGTGGTTTTTTTCAGATTTTGTCCGGCGCGCGCGGCGACACTTTTTCCGGCATCCACACTGCCGGTCAAGGCCACTCCTTCGATCCGCGAATCATCAATCACGCGGTTCACCTGCTCATACGAAATGAGCAGATTGGTGTAAGCTCCCGCAGGCGCACCCGCCTCCAGCCAGAGCTTTTCAAACGCGATGGCGCATTGCGGCACGCAACCCGCGTGCTTCACCATCACGACATTGCCCGCCATCAAATTCGGCGCGGCAAAACGCGCGAGCTGGTAGTAAGGAAAATTCCACGGCTGCACGCCGAAAAGCACGCCGAAGGGGGCAATTTCAATCACGGCCTCGCCCGAATTCGGCTTGAGCGTTTGCGGAGCGAGAAAGCTGTCGGCATTCTTTGCATAGTAATCGAGAATGTCCGCGCTCAACTCCACTTCGCCGCGCGACTCGGCGATAAGCTTGCCCATTTCCAGCGTCACCGGTTTGGCGAATTCATCCACGCGTGCCCGCAAAATCGCGGCGGCTTTGGCGACCACCACGGCGCGTTCGGCAAAAGTCTTAAACCGCCACGTTTCAAAACAAGTCGCGGCGGTTTTAAGCGACGTCTCCAATTGTTTGTTGGTGATTTCCTTGAACTTTTTTAGGACTTTGCCAGTGGCGGGATTGACGCTTTGATAACTCATAAATGCGATCATAGGCGTTCGCGTGAACGCGTGACATGGGGTGAACACCCCATGAAATTAAAACATCAGAATTTCCAGACCGCCGGCTCCTTGTTGTTTATGTAATATTCAAACGGGCGAAGACCGACACCTTCACCAAATCCAATACGAAGACGAAAACAACGGCCCCCACCACCACGCAGGCCAAAACCCAAATTGGCAGCGGCGTCATGAGCCAACCAAATCCGGCCAGGGTCGCGGCAATTAATACATCAACGACGGACGAGGAGACCAGCCAGCGGCAGGGATGTGGCGTTGACCAGATTCGCCTACGGGCGCGGACTGCGTAGGTAGTTGCCTGATTTCCGCACACCAAGGTGAAGAACGTCAGCGTCTGCAACGCGGCAAGACCCAACCCCAGTCGGAAGTGGCCAAACGCCAGAACGCCAACGCAGAAAGCCAGTTCGGAAATACCCATGAAGATAGCTGCGATCGTCAACTTGCCGATGCGCCAGCCATTGGGGAACGGGGACGGTTGAACATTGTCGGTGGTCAACGACATGCCGAGCAGGTCGCCCACCATCATCACAATGATCATCAGCATCGGCGTCAGAATCGCATGGCCGGTCATGATGAGGCCGATGCCCAGCAGCAGCACTTGCACGATTTTCTTGGTCAGGGAATTTAGCGTGTAAGTCAGAATACGCTGGAACGTAATGCGCCCTTCTTTCACCGCCGCGACCACGCCGATGAGGCCCGGCGAGGTCAGCACGATTCCCGCCGCCGACTTGGCGACATCGGTTGCGGTCGAAACCGCGATGCCCATTTGCGCCTGCCGCAACGCTGGTGCATCGTTGGCTCCATCGCCGCACATGCCGACGATGTTGCCGGTCTTTTGAAATGCCTTAACCAATTTGAATTTATCCTCAGGCAGCACGCCGGCGAACACAGCGAAACTTTCCGGGCGAACGTCATTCGGTATCGGCCCCGGCGGACACACCGCGCCATCAAGACCGACCGCATGAGCAACAATCGCCGCCGTCGCGGGCGCGTCGCCGGTCACCATCACCATGCGCACGCCAAGAGTTTTCAATTGGGTAACTAATTCCGCCGAGTCTTCGCGGGCCGGGTCGCTGAGCGCGATCAAGCCCATGAGTTGCATCGCCGCCGGTGGCCCTGCGGCAACTGCCAGCACTCGAAAACCTTTTCCTTCCAGTTCCGTCGCCGCCGCCGACGCTGTCGGTGACGGTGCCGCAATCGCGACAACAACGGTGAAGGCGCCTTTGACGATGCGCAGGGTTCCGAGCTTCGAATCCGTCGCCGTCGCCTCGGACATTTTCGTCGCGGGATCGAACGGTTTGAAGTGCGACAGTTTGGGCGGGTTCGCCGACACTTTCTGCGCAGCAGCGGAGCGAATGGCTGCGTCCACCGGGTCTTGTCCGCCATCGGAACTGGCGAGCGCCGCCATGGTCAAGATGTGTGATTCATCGAAGCCTGGCATCGGTTGAACGGTCGTCACTGAAAGTTGATTGCGAGTGAGAGTCCCGGTTTTGTCGGCGCACAGCACATCAATCGAAGCTGCTTCATCCACGGCCGAGAGCCGGGTTGGCAAGACGCCCTGGCGTGCCAACGCGCGTGCGCCCAGCGCACTCGCCAACGTGAACGTGGCTGGCAGCGCCACGGGAATCGAAGCGAGCACTGCTGTTAACACCAAGGGGATGATCTCGCTCATCGGCATGGCATGAGCCAGCGCATACGCCACCAGCAGGAGGATCAGGATGCCATTGAACACCGCGAGATTGCGCACCACCTGCAACACCGCCTTTTGCTGGGAACTGACGACGTGAGCCGTGCGAACCAACTCGGCCGTGCGGCCAAACTTGGTGTGGATTCCCGTCGCTGTGATTTCCGCGATCGCCTCGCCGCGCTGCACCAGCGCGCCGGCAAATGTTTGAAATCCCGGCCCGGCTTCGGAGCCAATGGATTCACCGGTAAGCATGGATTGATCGAGCAGAACATTTCCTTGAAGTAACTTCACATCCGCTGCCACGACGCCACCGAGCGATAATTTGATGATGTCGCCCGGCACCAGGTCGGCGGCAGGCAGGTTTTTCCAAGCCCCATCGCGACGCACCGAGGCCGTGAGTGCAAGACGCTTTTTCAACGCCGCGAGCGTTTCCTGCGCGCGACCCTCTTGAAAGAAACCAAGGGCGGCGTTAAACAACAGCAGCACTACGATGATTGCCGCTTCGACATATTTGCCCAGCACCAGTTCCAAAATGGTCGCCGCTTCCAGCATCCAGGGAATCGGGCTCCAGAATTTGGTGAGCGCCCGGCGTAAGGGATTTTCCGCCGTGTCCGGCATTGAGTTGGGACCGGACGTTTGCAATCGGCTCCGCGCCTCGTCACTCGTAAGACCGTCCGCTGCCTCGTTGACCGAAGTTTTGACATCAACGGGAGCAGCAACACTGGGAACCGGTGACATAAATGCGAGCGCTCGTTTCAGCCTCAACGAGTCAGTGATCTATGCCTTTATCCACGGCGAGTTTGAGGATCACCGACCAAGGCAGCGCAAAATATTTGCCGGTGATTTTGCTTTTAACAATGGGGTTTCGGCTGATTTTCCCCAAATATATTTCGTATGATTTTCCGTCAGCGTCAGAATCGTCCCAAAGATATTCGAGTTCCTGTTTAAGCAGCCCCTTGTCAACCGAGCAATGGCAGGCAGCGACATAGGCCGGACTCAGTTGCTCCGGAGTGACCAACTGTTCAACCAGTTTCTTTTCAGACAGATTATTCTTGGCTTCCATAAAAATTAACCGGGAGCCCTAGCAGGCGGCTGCCTTCGGTTTAGGATTCATCATGTAGGCTATGACCTCTTCGCTGACACCGGCATTTTTTAGATCAATGATGGACTGGGCAGTCAGATGAAATGTCGAGCGGGTATTATTTATTTCGCTGATGATAATGTCGTCAGCAACTTCAGCTTTGGCCAGAGCTTTGATGTCAGCCAAGCTCAAGTTGTGCTCTTGTGGCGCGGCCGCGTCAGTTTGAGATGCTTGCATTGTCGTTTGTGCTTTGGCTGGGTTATTCATATTCGTATAAATTCAGTGTCATCAACATGACCGCTAAGACATTTTTGCATTTGTTCGTCTGAAAAAACTACGTCACTGATCTGCTCATGCCTATGGGGTGTAACCCGACCGCGTAGGAGGGAAAAGAATGTTTGCACTGCCCCAACACTGTTTGCGTCATATCCAGGTGAGAATTTCCGGCGGTTTGCGGGGCACCGGCGGCGTTTCACCGGCAGGCACACCTACAATCATCGGCGCGATGGCTGTCATTTCAGCCGGGATTTTCAACTCCGTCTTCCACTCCGGCGTGTTCAGTGCCGAGACGGCAAAGCCGATGACACAGGTTCCGAGACCCTGAGAATAAGCCGCTAGTAGCAAATTTTCCGTTGCCAGCCAGCAATCCGCTACAACGAACGGCCCTTGTAGTTTGCTGTAAATAACGATCAGCGTGCCCGCGTTATAGAAAACATGGAAATCCGGCTTGTCCACCACATGCAACGTGTGCTTTGCACGGTCGGTATCGGAACCTTGGGCTTCGTTGCGCACCAGTTTTTTGGCGCTTTCTGACAAACGATCCAAAACCTCTTTATCCTGGATGACGGCAAATGACCATGGCTCCTCGTGCATGGCGGTGGGAGCATGGACGGCGGCATCGAGCAGCGTTTGGATGACTTTTCTTTCAATTGTCTTCGACGCATAGTCACGCACAGAGCGCCGGTGCTGGATGGCATCCATCACGCTAAAGGAACATTCGGTTTTGGTGGAATTATTGGGATTGCTCATGGCATGGTGACAAATTTGTGCTCGATATGCGATCTGTAGAAAATACCGGCGAATTCAATCATTGATCCCGCCATGATGGTAGCCCGGAATATCTTTCAGAATTGGGGTTACAAGGGTGGCGCGAATCGTGAGGGTTTCTGACCTAATGACCGCCGAGAATCCGTCATCCTTGACCGATGCTTTTTCGGTCAGCATTAGTTGTGATGAAAAAATCAGCGCCAAAGGCATGGCTTGCAGGGTTGCACCGGCAGTGTGGAGGCTGGTTGGTATCATAAGCGTGTAATCTGTTTTATTTAATGGATCAAGTGTGGCGAATCACAGGCGAACAATTGTGGCAGTGGTGGTTCTGGCGGTAACGGATGCAGCGGGATATCATCGCCGACTCTGGCTGTTTTGGACAAAACATTTTTTACCATGCCCAACAATTTCCCGAACGAATAGGGTTTTAGCAGCATTTTCACGGGTTGCAGACAGGGGTGCAGGGCAAATTCCCAAGTGGGTAAAAATCCGGTGGCCATGATGATTGGCAAGGTTTTGTTCGCAGCATAAATTTTCTTGAGCAGCTCGACGCCAGAAAGCTTCGGCATGAATTGGTCGGTGAACAATAGATCGTATTGGTAAATTTGCAGCGCGGTCCAAGCGATAGCCCCATCTTCGGCGACATCCACATGGTAGCCAGCGTTTGTAAACCCTTCAGCAGTGCTCTGGCGGAGGTCATGCTCGTCTTCCACCACGAGAATGCGCTGGCGAGAATTCGACTGGCCATGAAATGGTTCGCATATTGGATCATTAAAATCGGAGATATATTTAGGGGACATTGATGACACGATAACCGAACATTCTACAGGTGCCCATGGGGTGTTCACCCCAGTTGTTGTTTGGTTTGAGCATTTTCGCATTGATTCAGAGGATCAAATTTAATTCCCTATACTTCTGGTGAAAAAGCTGGAGCACTTCGAGCTGAAAAAAGAACATGCGGTGTTTTGTCCCGTGGGACAGACCTCGTTTGACGAGATGGCTGACTTGATAAGCCGCGCGGTGCTTCGCTGTCGCCAAAAAAAGATTGAAAAACTGCTGATTGATTCAACGGGGATGTCGGGATTTCACCCGCCCGGAATTGCTGAACGATATAATTTCGTCGAACGCATTTCTTCCCACGCAAAGTCATCGGTCAAGATCGCCCATGTGGCCAGTCCGAAATGGGTTCGTTCAGGGAAATTCGCTGTCACGGTGGCCAAAAATCGCGGGCTGGACGCAGCGAACTTTCATTCGGCGGCAACCGCCTTGGAATGGCTGTTGAAAAGCAAATGAATCAAGCTAGCCAAATAGTTCTGCATACCGGCAAATTCCTGACGCTGATCAAAGAGGGTCATTGGGAATACGTTGACCGGGTCAATGCGACCGGTGCGGCCATCATTATCGGGGTGACCACGGAACAGAAACTTTTGCTGGTGGAGCAATATCGCATTCCGGTTCACGCACGCACTATTGAGCTTCCCGCCGGTATTATCGGAGACGAACCGGATTGCCCGAGCGAATCATCTGCCGCTGCCGCACTTCGCGAACTGTTGGAGGAAACTGGTTATACCGCCGGTTGCGTTGAGCCAGTGATGACCGGAGCCTCTTGCAGCGGAATCACTTCAGAACGAGTGACGCTTTTTCGTGCGTTGGATTTGCATCGCACCGGAATTGGTGGCGGTGTCGCGCACGAAGACATTACGGTTCACGAAATTCCGCTGGCAGAGGTCGTGATGTGGCTGGAGGCAAAAGCGAAAACCGGCGTTTTGGTTGACCCCAAGGTTTACGCGGGACTTTTCTTCATCACTCGTGCGCCGCTCAAGCGTTAAGCCGCCGGATGGTGAAGTTCAGCGCGGCGGCAAAGGCCACCATCACGGGAAATCACGCTGTTGAGACTGATGTGTCGCTTCGAAAAATTGCAGAAGAAATTCCGCACTTGCAAAAATGATTTGGAACAACACGCAATTTGACAGCAGCCTTGCCGATTACAACCAAGGCTGCGCGCCCAATAGGTGCAATTTTGTAACACGCAACCGACATTCCAACGATTGATGCATCCTATGCCTATTTTAGGTGAACCCGCCGTGACCAGCGCGCAGTTTGCTCCGCTTCGCTTCTCGCAAGCCGCGCGCTCGTCACGAGCGGCATTTGATTTGACGGGAATGCAACAAGGCTTCCTTCTGCGGCTCGGCGACGGCGTTACGCTTCGACTTCGTTCCCGCCGTCTCTCCGTCTGCGCTCCACTTTTCCCGTTCGCCGACCGCAGACCGAAGCCTGGGTCGTTATTTTCCGCGAACCATCCGGCGCTGTTCGGCATTCCGCTCCAATAATTCCCTTGTGCGGCCAACTTCCGCCGCCAGCGCGGATTCTTTCGGCAATGCGGTAAGGTATTCACGCACGAGCATCTTGTTGTGCAATCCTTCCATCGCGTAGCGGGCCAGCGCATCGTCTTTGCCTGCACATAGAATCAAGCCCACCGGCGGATTCTCGCCGGCCTGCATCCAGTGTTCACGCGCGAAATTGCAATAAAGATTCATCTGTCCGATGTCGGTGTGAACCAGTTCGGCAATTTTCAGGTCAATGATGACGAGGCAGCGCAGCCGCCGGTGGAAGAATACCAAGTCCACCCGAAACCACTTGTGGCCGATCCGCACCCGTTTTTGTCTGCCGACAAACGCAAATTCATTGCCGAGTTCCAGCAGAAAGTTTTCCAGATGGCGAATCAATGCCTCCTCCAGATCGTTTTCGGAATATTCGTCCTTCAGGTTGAGAAATTCCAGCACCAGCGGATTGCGGATTTCTTCGTCGGCGGAAACCGCATCACCCGCGAGGGGCTTTTCACCTTTCACCAGCATGGCCTTTTTGTTTTTCGACAATGCCGTGCGTTCATAAAACTGCGAGTTGATTTGCCGGTCAAGCTGCCGCACCGACCAGCCGCCCGCCAGCGCTTCCCGCGCGTAAAATTCGCGCGCGTGCGAATTCCGCACCCGCAACAGCCGGACGTAATGGGTCCACGGCAGCGGGAGGGCGTGGGCAACCGGGCTGAGGCGTTCAACCGCACCGGCTGTTGATTTTCCAATCACCGATTGGAGAATTTCAGATTTTCCAATCACTGATTGGAAATTGTCCGGCAAAGGAAACGTCAGGTGAAATTGACGCATGGCCGCGACTTGTGCCGGGCCGAACCCACGGCCAAAGCGTTGCGTTAAATCGTTTGAAAATCTGATGACCACTTCTTCGCCGTAACCCGCGCGTTTCTGGCCCGCCTGTTCATGCTCCACAATCCGCCGGCCAATTTCCCAATACGTCGCCGTCATCAAAGTGTTGACGACCCGCGCCGAGGCGCGGCGCGCCATGTTCAGCAGTTCGACCACGCCGCCCAACACGCTGTCGTAATCAGCCGCTTTGTGCTGAACCGCCTTCCCGGTCTTCAATTTGTCACTTGGTTTGCTCATATACCATTTTGCGTTCACAGATTTTTACCGGATTGCAATTCGCTTGGCGAGCCAGACCGTCGCGCGCAATTCGCGGACTTGCCATGACCTGTTTTACATCGAACGACTGTTCTTTCATGCGGCGTTGATTTCCGCCGTGTTCATCCGCCTGCCGCCCGCGCTTCTGGTTGCTCCGCGCAATTTCGCGCCACGAATTTTCGTGTCACTGCATTGCTTCCTGCTCCGCCGCCCGCCAGCGTGACCAGCAGGCTTGAGTGCGTTTCGTTCAGATCGGTTTTGCTCTCCCAGCGTGAGGCGAAGAGAGCAATCCCGCTCCTTCATAAAACGAAACGCAAAAACATGAACACGACCGAAATCATCAACTCAACGCCGCAACCGCAGAACCAACTCGTCAAACCGCTTAAATTCCCGCCGCAACCGCAGGAATGGAAAATTGTTTCCTTGCGGGAATGTCCCACGCCGGAAGCCATGCAACTTTGCCAGACGCCCAGCGAGGCAGCCGCCTATTGGCGGACTCACATCACCCCGCATCCCTATTTCAATCCTGAATGTGAATGTCTGGTGGTTTTAATCCTTAACACCCGCCGTAAAATTAAAGGTCACTATTTCGTATCCGTGGGAACCATGGACACGATTCTTTGCCATCCGAGGGAAATTTTCAGATTGGCCATCATGGCCAGCGCATCCGCCATTGTGATGATGCACAATCATCCCAGCCTTGACTCAACCCCGTCCGAAGCGGATATAAAAATCACCCGTGATCTCATCCGTGCCGGGCAGTTGCTCAAAATTGAGTTGATTGACCATGTGGTCATGGGTTCCAATCATACCTCTCTCCGAGAATTGGGTTACTTTTTTTCCTGATGGATTGCTAAATCCAAAAAAATTCAGGCGGATTTCTTTGCCTTAATCTTTTTGGCGCGACACCGCTTGAGCAGGTCTTCGGGATAAAGCTGGTCGGCGGTCACTCCCAGCAGCGACGCCAGCACCATCAATTCCTCGTCCGTCACATATCGCAACCGGGCTTCAATCTGCCCCACCGAGGAACGGCTGATGTCCAGTCCGGCCAGTTGGCAATGCGCGGACAGTTGCTCCTGGGTCAGTTCCAGTCGCCCCCGCACTTTGCGTATCTGGGGGCCGACCACGTTTGCTGGATATTGCTTTCGAGGCATGCAGAAATCGAACTTGACCCTATCGGCAATGCCCGCTTTATTTGTTATGCCAGCGTAACACGTCGGAATCGGTTGGGTTCACTCCGACGGGATTTTTGCCGGTGAACCGCAACCATTGCGGAAATTTTCAACGTGGCGATGAAACCAACCCGAATTGTCCGGCGGCGGCGGGAGGTTCAAGCATACTACGGCTCCGCTCAATCAGACCGCTCGCGGCTTCCGTTCCTACTTGAGCCTCCCGCCCCCGCCAACGCTTTTGCCTCTATGGTTTCATCGCGGAACACTGTCGCTGCGCTGCGGAAAACCGTTGGCGGTAATTGGATGCGGTTGCGGCTGGATTCACCGCGCACCGGAAACAAAATTTGGTTTCACATCGGGAAATTGCGGCGGTTTAGATGCGTGTTATTTTCAAGAAGCGTTTTTGATTCACCGCCAAACGGATTTGTGCTTTAGAATGAGTCCTGTTTTTTACGTCTGATATGAAATATGCTATAATCCTGACGGCCCAGAATTGCTTATGAGCACCAAGCCAAAGCAAAGGGTTGCCCGGTTATTTTTCCGCAACAAGGTTACGGCGCTGGAGGAGACTTTTCGCGGACAGAAATTGCATGGCCGGCGACGGACGCGGCACCGCAATGGTCAGATCGCAACGGAGGAGTTTTATGCTGACGGCCTGCTTCACGGCGTCGTCCGCCAGTGGAACGAACAGGGCAAACTCCTCGGTTCATTCCGCATGGATCATGGAACCGGCACCCAAAAAAGCTGGCATGGCAACGGACGGCTGAATCAGGAATTTTCAACCGTTGATGGCAGGTTTTGCGGTCGCAGCCGGATGTGGCTCCGCGATGGCACTTTGATTTCCGACCAGATTCTCCTTTTTAATCAAAACGTCTCCCCCGGCCAGTATCGCCGAGCGGCAGCTAAAGACCCGCGCCTGCCCAGGCTGCGGGGACGGATTGGCAAACCGCCGCCGAACAACCAGGCCAAGCAAAACCGCATCCATCGTGTTTTTGTCTCATCACTGTTGTCGCGAAGGAATCGCAGCGAGGCGCGGATCTGGCTGCAAGCGGATGACCAGACCGGACGCTCGCTGGGCCGTTTCAAACGCTCCGCCGAGGCGTTGAAATTTGTCACGGAACTTTATCAGGCGGGAGCGATTGGAGTGATTTTGCCGGACATTTACCGGAACAAACACGGCGATCAGTTCGCCGACAGTTTGCTCGTGAAACTTCCGAAGGGTGTGAAGCAGCGCAAAGCGATTCGCACCGTATGCGCAGATTTGCAGAAAAAAAATCTCTGTGCCTTTTCGCCGGACAGGGACGCCGGCGAAAGCCATCTGTATTTATTGCTGGCCTGATTGGATGACGAGACAATCGCGGGTGACATCCACCCTCAGCACACCGCAAGCCGGGCGTCCGGCCAGCAGACATTCCGCCACCGCGTCGCCCACCTGCTTTTCCACGGCATCGCGCATCGGACGCGCGCCGAGTTTCGGATGAAAGCCTTTTCGCACGAGGAACGGCAGCACGGATTTGTCCAGATCGAGCTTGTGGCCGCGCCCGGCCAGAAATTCAATCTCGCGCGACAGAAACTTCCCGGCGATCTCCAACTGGTGCTCGTAGCTCAAACGGTTGAACACCAGCTTCTCGTTGATGCGCGCAAAAATTTCCGGGCGCAGGGCTTGTTGGGCGCGGGACAGGACGTGCCGTTCCAGCGTCGCGTCGTTGGAATGTTGCAGGCTCATCAATTCCGCCGAGCCGATGTTGGAAGTGAGCCAGACATAAAACCCGCTGAAATCCAATGTCTGCCCCGTCGCCATCGTGATGCGCGCGGCATCGAGCAGTTGCAACAAAATGTCCAGCACGCGCGGGTGCGCCTTCTCCGCCTCGTCGAACAGGATTGAACCTTCCGCCGCGCGCTCGCGCACCGCGCCCAAATGTCCGGTCTCGCCCAGCTTCGCGCCGAGCAGCAGCCCCAGCGATTCCTGCGTTTGAAATTCCGACATGTCGAACCGGAATAATTTTTGCGCACCGAAAATCTGATTCGTCAGCACCACGACCGTTTCGGTTTTTCCCACGCCCGTCGGTCCCAGCAGCAGAAAACTTCCGCGCGGCCGGCCCGGCTTGGTGAGGTTCAATTCTCCGCGCTTCACCGTGGAGATGATGCGCGGCAGGACTTGCGTCTGGCCGCGGATTTCGCGCACGAGCAGCGCGTCCAATTCGTGAAGTTTGGCCAGCTTGTCGGTTTTCGATTCAGTATTCATGGCCTTTTTTCTACCACGGACGGCATTTCATTTTTTGCAAAGTTTGCAAGTTCGCTTCGCGGAGCGGTGATAGAAATGTTCGCGTAACTCGGCGGATGAACCGCTGAAAAGAAAAAATACAAACAACGACATGAAAAAAATACTCGCTCCCAAACTCCGTTCCCGGCTGCGCCCGCTCGCCGCCGTCGCCGCCCTGTTCGCCTTCAACACCGTCTCCGCTTTTGCCCAAAGCACGACGTTCAGTTCCACCGACCTCAAGACCGGCATCAGCAACAGTCTCGCCGTCATCATGATGTTCGGCTTCGTCCTCGGCATCTCCGCCGTCATCTATGGCGGCTTCGCCATCCGGCGCGGCGATGTTGACCAGGGCAAGATGTCCATCATCGGCGGCGCGATCATCGCGGCGGCTCCGGCGGTGGTCTATGCCTTCTACACCATCTTCGGCCTCAACACCAACAGCGCGGTCGGCGTCGGCTCTTTCTAAACCGTCCAACCCACTCCACCCGATCCGCCATGAGCGCCAATTCCGAACTCCGCTTCACCGACACCAACGCCGCATCCGATTCCAAAGGACGGACGTGGGGTCTGGAAGGCGGTCTCTTTTGGTGGCTCATCGGCGGCATCGGTTCGGGCATCATCGTCTTTTTTGTCCTGCTCGTGATGCTGAACGTGTCCCTCGGCATGTCCTTTCTCGCTGCGCTCGTGCCGGTGTCGCTCTGCCTCGCCTACATCTTCGGGTTGCGGCAGGGCAAGCCGCCCGGCTATGACCGCGACATTTTTGAATACCTGACCACCGGACGCGGCTTCAGCCCCGAAATTAACTGTTCCTCATCTCATCCGCTTTTATGAGTGTTAAAAAGAAATTGCATCCACTGTCGCCCAGGCCGTTCACCGGCTCGGTCGAATTGATCCCGGCGCAACCAGCCTTCGTCGAGTTCATTGACGCCGACCGGCTCTGGGGTTTTCCCATCCGGCTGCTTGAACAGTTCGTGCTGGAGGAAAATCCGCAGCACGAAAACAAACGCACCTCGCCGCCGCAGCAGTTGCTGCTCGTTTATCCTGAGGCGCTGGTGTTTCTCCGGGGCTGGCGGCTGGAACAGATGATTGGCCCGCTCATCACCGGGCGCATCGCCCGCGTCCATGCCGAAAAACATCTCGGCTCGCTCATCCTCGACGAGGCTTGGGTTTCCGAAATCCATGTCGTCCCGCTGGATGCAGCCCGTCAGTCCGCCAGCCCGCAGCCAGCACCCGCCAAATCCGCATGAGCACCGGAGAAATACAAGCCATCGAGGCGAAGCGGCAGGCCTTGCTCGGCCAGTTGCGCACCGCCGAGGCCGCCGTGCGCGCCGGCCTGCACGCACACGGTTTCGGCGAGACGGCCCGCGCCCATCTTGAACGGGCGCGCGCACACATCAACGAAGCCTACATCGCCATCAACGAAAGCAAATCCGTCCGCACCGTCCACCAGCTTGTGGATGATCTCAACCGCATCCAGCAGGTGATGGACGACGTGCAGCGTCGCAAATCAAAAACAATCTCCCAACGCATCTGATTTATGTTTGAACGTCCACCCAACGGTTTCTTTGTCCGCGATTTGATCCTGTTCAATCATCTGCGGCGCGGCGGCTACGTCGCCAAGGGTTTTGTCTTTGAATCGCCCGACCTCACCAACAGCCCCGTCGCCGACCTGAACGATTTTCAGGATAAACTCAGCCGGCTTCTGGCTTCGCTGCACGAAAACCAGCGGTTGCAGGTTCAATACTTCTCCGACTCGGACTACAAATCTGAATTGCTCCGGTTTCAGGCCGAGACCGGGCGGTTCGACAATGTCTGGACGAAACGGTCGCGCAACGAGCGGTTCGCGCGTTACTGGCAGGCGATGGTCGAGCGCAATCTCCGGCGGCAGCGCGTCGTCATTTATGTTTCGCGCTTGCTGGACAATGTGCCCCCGACCTTCAGCAGCAACGCCGCCTTGCGCGAGTATTATCTGAAGCTCCTCGACCAGCAGGAAATGGAGTTCAGCCATGTTCATCAATCGCTCGTCGGCATTTTCGCCAGCACCGGAACCCGCGTGCTGCCCATGTCCGACCTTGACCATTTCAAGCACTACAAATCATTTCTCAATCCGTCCCTGGCCGAACGCTTCGACTTTGATCCGGCCAATGATTTTCAACCCGATCTTTCCATCCAGGAAAATTGCTGGCACAGCGAGGGCAACGGCCAGAGTGATTTCGGGTTTTATCTGGACGGCCATTATCATTCCGTCATCGCGCTCACCCGCTGGCCGCGCACGACCTATCCCGGCATCATCCAACTGCTCACCAATCTGCGGCTGCTCGACTACGCCATCACGGTCAATGTTGATCCGCTGCCCATCACCCAGGAAATCAACAAGGAGGAAAAAGAACATGACCGCGTGGCCGGTGACTATGCCAGTGAAAAGAAAATATCGCTGCTGACCGTGATGGACAAGAAACAGAAAAAAATCCACGCGCTCATGCAGGGTCAGACCATTCCGTTCAAGGCGCTGTTTCTCATCCGGGTTTGGGACAAATCCAAGGACGGGCTGAATGCGAAAACCGGGGCCATCAAGAACGCCATCAACGCGATGAACTCCGCGCAGTATTTCGAGAGCAACCTGCCCAGCACTTCCAAAAATCTGTTCTATCAAACGTGGCCGGGCTGGACGTGGGGACGCTATGAACATCGCAAGCTCTATGCCGAACATCGTTATCTGGCCGATATGCTGCCGGTCACCAGCACGTTCACCGGCCATCTCGCCACCGCCGAGGCCATCTACGACGGCCCCAACAATAATTTGATCGGCGTCGAAACTTTTTCCGGCTCGAAAGATAATCAGTCACCACAACACGCCGTGTTGCTGGGGATGTCCGGCGCAGGCAAATCGGTCACGGTTTGTGATTTGCTGTCGCAGACCGAAGGCTACTTCGCTTACACCGTCATCATCGAGGAAGGATTATCTTACGGCATCTACACGCAGACCGTTGAAGACGGTGCGCGGCCCATCATCATCCACCCGGACGGCGACCTCACCATAAATTATTTGGACACGAAGGGACTGCCGTTGACGCCTGATCATTTGTCGGCGGCGACTGCGCTCGTGGCGCGGATGATTGGCACATCGAGTCAGGAGGACAAGCAGATGCTCCGGCAGGCGCAAATCGCCAAGTATCTGAATCTGCTCTACGAGGACTCGTTCCAGGACTGGCAGAAAAAACGGCACGATCAGTTGCTAGACATCGCGCGGCACGCGCTGGCCTTGCAGAAATTCCGCGCCGAAAAAATGCCGCCAGGCGCAACCACCCTCGAAACTTTTGCGGACTTCCGAGACCAGGCGGGGTCAGGACTCATTCCGTCCACCACAGAACGACGCTTCAATGATTGGGGACAGGATTATGTCGCCCAATTCGACGAAGGCACGGCTCTGAAATTCCTGAAAGACCCCAGGACCAGCCGCGAAGTCCGCAATCTCGCATTTGCTTATTTCACGCCGGAGGAATTTCCGACGCACCGGATGTTGCAGGAATTGATGATGCTCGATCCGGTGGGCGCGGAACGGGAACAAATCATAGAAATCGCCACGCTCATCCTGCCGTGGTGTCGCGACGGCAATTACGGCTGCCTGTTTGACGGCACCAGCAATCTGACTTTGACGGGAAAAATCGCCCACTTCGAGTTGGGCTACATCCCCGAATCGGCCAAGGAGCTGAAGGCGGCGGCGGGCTTTCTCATCACGAACCACGCGCGTAAACACATCATCACGCTC
>Ga0224554_1000601_pt1 | contig 28701 bp, 34 predicted proteins | sample 714S22024metaG_FD_180666 | JGI IMG/M metagenome (GOLD analysis project Ga0224554, IMG submission 180666) | Peat soil microbial communities from Stordalen Mire, Sweden - 717 S2 20-24 | ecosystem: Environmental > Terrestrial > Soil > Wetlands > Peat | place: Sweden: Norrbotten County, Stordalen...
CTCCTACAATTAAAACTGTCTCTTTTTGCCCACCTGCAATCGTCAAAACCTATTAAAAACGGGGGTTTTAGCCGCACAAATCGAAAAATGGCCGCACGGATTGATTTTTGACCGCACGGACGGGAAGCTGGCCCGCACGGAACGGCCAATCGCCCGCACAGATCGAATTATCGCCGCACGGACGGGAAAATGGCCGCACGAAACGATTTTCGTCCGCACGGAGCGCCAGATTGTCCGCACAGATCGGTTTCGGGGCTGCGGGAAGCGATTTGTGCCCGCACGGGGTGGATTTGCCCGCCGGAATCATTTCTGTCTGCTTTCGCGGGCGAGAATTTCCTGCATGGCCTGCACGTCGAGCTTGTCCTTGTCGCGCCAGGAATCCTGCTTGAGAAAAATCAAATCGCCGGGCGACAGATACGGAATGCGGACGCCGCCCGTTTCCAAGTAGCGCAACTGCGGACGAAAGTCGTCGAGCGATTTGCCGCGCATCCGCGTGAAGATGTCCAGGTCAAATTCCTCCGTCACGCGGACCGCGCCTTCCTGAAAGACAAAATCTTCCGGCTTGAGTTCGCGCGCGAAGCCTTCACCCCATTGCTCCAGACATTGGAGAAGTTTGCGGAGATTTTCCGGCGCGTCGTGGACGAGGATGTCGGCGTCAAGCGTCAGGCGCGGATAGCCGTTGAAGATGACCGCCAGGCCGCCGGTGACCGCAAAATCTATTTCACTGGCGACGAGCGCGGCCAACAGCTTTTCGAACCGGGAAATAGTCTCCTTCGATTTTGACGAGTGATCCATGCGTATTTTTTTTCAAAAAACCGGCGAGGTCTTCCAAATGCGCGAGCCGCCGTGACATCGTGAGCGGACGCCCGACCATTTTGTGAACGGGCTGCTGCATTGGCTCAACTTCGATTTTCATCAAGCCAAAGTTAATTCCTTGAACGGTTGACCGTCAACTGCCATTTGCCGGAAATAAAAAAGGCGAGGCTTGCGCCCCGCCTTCTTGAAATTTAGTTCGCAGAATTATTTCGCCGGTGCGGCGACGGCTTTTTCCTGTTTTTCATTCACCAGCGTCGCGCCTTTGCCGAGGCGTTTGCGGAGGTAGGTGAGCTTGGCACGGCGCACCTGGCCGTGGCGCTCGACTTCGATCTTGTCCACGCGCGGCGAGTGCAGCGGGAACACGCGCTCAACGCCTTCGCCGTAGCTGATGCGGCGCACGATGAACGTCTCGTTCAGCCCGTGTCCGCGCCGGCCCATGACGACGCCCGAGAAAATCTGGATGCGTTCCTTGTCGCCTTCGACGACCTTGGTATGCACTTTGACCGAGTCGCCGACGCCGAATTTGGCGTCGTCTTTGCGGTATTGTTCCGATTCAATTTTTTCTTGTAATGCCTGGTTCATAATAAATTTTCTTTCTTGGTAGGGCGGCGCTGCCGCGCCGCCGGACGAGCAGCAGCTCGTCCCTACCGATTTTTTATTTCAATAAATCCGGCCGCTGTTTCTCCGTCCGCAACTTCGCCTGTTCGCGCCGCCATTTTTCGATCCCGGCGTGGTTGCCGGACAGCAGCACTTCGGGAACTTTCATCCCGCGAAATTCCGCCGGCCGCGTGTATTGCGGATATTCCAGCAGCCCATGGCTGAACGATTCGTCGCGCGAACTTTCGTCGTCGCCCAAAACTCCGGGCAGCAGCCGCGCGACCGCGTCAATCACGACCATCGCCGGCAGCGCGCCGTTCGTCAGCACATAATCGCCGATGGACAATTCGTCGTCGGCCAGCGCCTCGCGCACACGCTCGTCAAAACCTTCGTAACTGCCGCAGACCAACAGCAAATCTTCCTGCTGCGCCAGCTCGCGCGCGATTTCCTGCGAAAATTTTCTTCCGCTCGGCGAAAGCAAAATCACTTTCGTTTTTTCGCGCTGCAAACTTTCAACCGCTTCAAAGAGCGGCTCGACTTTCAGCAACATTCCCGGTCCGCCGCCAAACGGTTTGTCGTCCACGGTCTTGTGCCGGTCGTGCGTCCAGTCGCGCAGGTTGTGGATTTTCAGGTCCAGCAACTTGGCCTCGCGCGCCCGCTTGACGATGCTTTCGTCGAGCGGCCCGGCGAACATCGCCGGGAACAAAGTGAGCACGTCAATTTTCATTTTGTAACGGCGCTCTGCGAGCGCCGAATCGTGCCCGGCGGTCACAGACCGCCGCTACAAATTCAACTTGCCGGTTTGTCTTCAACAATTTCAACCGAACAACGCAAACCTTTTTTCGCGCTGCCGGCCAAAAGCAAAGAACGAATCGCGTTAATCGTTATGCCCTGCCGCCCGATAATTTTTCCAACGTCAGCCGCATCCATCCGCAATTCATAAACCGTCATGCCCGCGCGTTCCACCGGCGTGACCGTCACCGCGCCGGGATTTTGCACAAGTCCTTTGACGACGTATTCGAGGAACTCCTGCATGGCGCGGAAAAATTAAATTAAACGGCAGCCGGAGCAGTTGCCGTCTTGCCGAGCTTCTTGATGAAGCTGGCGACGGTGTCGCTCGGTTGCGCGCCTTTGCTGATCCAGTATTGGGCGCGGTCAAGCTTGAGGGTGAAATTATCGCCCGGCTTGAGCGGCTGGTAGGTGCCGATTTCCTCGATGCACTTGCCATCACGCGGGCTGCGGCTGTCGGCCACGACCACGCGATACACCGGGGTGTTTTTCGTGCCGACGCGCTTCATGCGAATTTTTACAGACATAAGTTTTTCAAAAGAGCGCGGAGACTATCAGTTGCGGTTTGTTTTGCAAGCCTTGTTTTAATAAAAAACACCGCTTGCCGCCGAAGCCAATCGCTGGTTTGCTGTTTCCGTGAGCCGACCGTATGAAGAAACTTTGGACGGCGCGTCGCTGCCGCGTTCCGCGCCCAGCGCGCGGCATGAGCTGATTTGCGAACGCTTGCACGCGGCGATGGCGGCGAGCGTGGCCAACCTTGCCAGCGCACAATTGCTTGCGCCGCGCACCAAGGTTCACGTTTCCCATTCCACGGCGATTTGCCCCGACCTCGCGCTCATCACGGCGGCGACGGGAAAGCTCTGGCTGGCCGTGGAAATCGTCCACACGGGCGACCATCACACCGACACGGTCATCAAAAAAGAAATTTACGAGCACGTCCGCGTGCCGAGGCTGTGGATGGTTGACCCGCGCTATGACAACGTGGAGATTTATCACAGCACGGAATTCGGCCTGGCGTTGAAGGGAATCCTGGCAGGGCGCGAAGTGCTGTCGGAAAAACTGGTCCCGGAATTTCAATTTGTCATCGCCGAACTGTTCGCCGTTCCGAAAAATTAACCGGCGGAAATAGTTTTGCATGACCGGAAAAGCGTGTTAAGGTGTTTTAATCCTGATAAACAGAAAACCAAATAGCTTATGAATAAATCAAAAATGATTGCAGTTCTCGCCGCCGGCCTCTGGCTGGCGGGATTCACGTCCAGCGTGTCCGCCGCCGACGCGGCCAAGGAAACCACCATCACGGGCAGCATGGTCTGCGGCAAATGCACGCTGCATGAAACCACAAGCTGCCAGAATGTCGTGCAGGTGACGACCAACGGCAAGACGGTCAACTATTATCTGGTCCAGAACGACGCAAGCAAAGCCGCGCACGGAGCCGTTTGCGGCGGTGATTCGGAAAAGGTGACGGTCACGGGAACCGTCGAGGAAAAGGACGGCAAGGAAGTTTTGACGCCGACGAAGATTGAGCCGGTCAAATCGTGAGCCGTTAAATTGTTGAATAGATGAACCGTTGAATTGGCAACCGATTCAATGGTTTATCATTTTAACGATTCAACGCTTTTATTGAATTTTACACAGTCCGCGTATTTCACGCCGCTGCCGCCGAAAATGTCCAGCGCCGAGCCGATGGTCAGGTCAACCTTCCCCTGCCCCAGCTTCGTGACGGTTTCCAAATCCGCCAGCGAATTTGCGCCGCCCGCGTAAGTGACCGGGATGGGCGACCATTGGCCGAGTTTTTCAACCAGCTCGCGGTCAATGCCCTGGCACAAACCTTCGATGTCAGCGGCGTGAACCAGAAATTCCGCGCAGCTCTCGGAAAGTTTCTGGAGCGTATCAGGCGCGATGGCCAGTTCGGTGAATTTCTGCCAGCGGTCGGTGACGACGAAATATTCGGAAAGTCCAAAGTCCAAAGTCCCATGTCCAAAGTCGTTCGCAGTCGGTTGACTTTGGACTTTGGACTTTGGACTTTGGACTTTTTTTCGGCAGCTTAAATCCAGAACCAATTTTTCTTTGCCAATCGCTTTGACGAGTTCGGCGAGCCGTTCCCAATCCACGTGGCCTTTGCTGAAAACCCAACTGGTGACAATAACGTGCGAGGCGCCGGCTTCAAGCCAGTCGCGGGCGTTGCGGGTGTTGATGCCGCCGCCGATTTGCAATCCGCCGGGAAACGCGGCGATGGCGGCGCACGCGGCGTCCTGATTGCCGGGGCCGAGCATGACGACGTGGCCGCCGGTCAAGCCGTCGCGCTGGTAAAGTTCGGCGAACCATGCGGCGGATTTTTCAGAAACAAAATTGGTGCGCACGTCTTTCGTGTCCAGCGTGCCGCCGACGATTTGCTTTACTTTGCCTTCATGGAGATCAATGCAGGGACGAAACATGAGGTCATGTTAAATTCGCCCGGCGAAAATTCAAAGGCGATATTCGCGTGACCTTTTGTTTTGCGGGTTTATGGTGAAAGCAGGAATGTGCGATAAAAGCGCTGGCTGAACTGTCCCGCATCGGCGTCCACAAACGTAAATGGCGCGGTGTTGGTCTGCACGGGAACCCAGTCCACCAGGTTGGTGGACGCTTGCACGACGTATTGCTGGTTGGTCACGCCGGAGACATTAAAGCTGAACTGGCCGGCGGCGAAGGTGGATTGTGTCAGGACGGGCTGTGTGGTTGCCGGATCAATCGCCAGACTGACCGTGAGGCCGCCAGTGGAACTGGTGTAGTTGCAAGTGCGGTAGAAACACTGTCTGGACTGGCCCGCGTTGGCGTCCACAAACGTAAATGGCGCGGTGTTGGTCTGCACGGAAAACCAGTTCACATTGTTCGTGGAGGCTTGCACGACATATTGATTGCCCGGAACGCCAGATACGCTGAAAGTGAACTGGCCGTCGGCATAGGCAGGTTGTTTCAGCGTCGCCGCCGCTGTCGAATAAATCATCAGGCTGGCCGTGGTGCTGTTGGTGGAGCCGGTGCCATCGGACACGGTCACGAAGTATTGGCCGGCCTGCGCGGCGGTCACGTTGGTCAAAGTCAGAACCGCGTTCGTCGCGGCGGCGATATTGCCGCCATTAAATTTCCATTGGCAATTCAGCGCGCCTGCCCCCGCGTTGGTCAGGCTCAAGGTCACAGTCTGGCCGACGGCAACCGTGCCGGTCGGCGGCAAATTGGACAAAGTAACCGGCGGATTTGTGGGAATGGTGACCGCCGCCTCGTCCGATAAAAAACTTTCTTGGTTTGAAACATCGCAGGCCGTGACCGCAAAAAAATATTTCGAGCCTGCCACCAGTCCCGCAACGGTCGCGGTCGTCACGTTCCCGACCGAAACCATGCTGTCATATTTGTGGCAGGCCGTGCCGTAATAAATTTTATAGCCAACGACGTTCGGGCCGGCGCTGGGATTCCAGGCCAGCGTGAGGTTTTGGGCCGCCGGCGACGGCAACTGCAGGAGGCCGGCCAGGCAGACCAGCAGAATCCGAATGCGCGCATTCTGCTTGAACTGAAATTTTTCGGCCTGAAACATCACCCCTGTTAATGCAAGTGGATTGCCAATCGGGGGCGGTTTGTCGCGAAATCCGCTACTTTCGTAGCACTCGTTGAAACACGGTGTTTTTCACGGTTTTTTCAGGTGAATTTTGAATGTCATTTACAAAAAATAATTTTCAAAATGATTGTGCTTAATGGTTGTGAAGAGCTTCAAGACACACTGTCCTGAAAAGGAACATTGAAATGTGCCGCTTGACGGCTCGCGGATTGCTGGTTAATTGGCTGACAATGAAAGTTCGGCCGGCCGTTTTCATCCTGGCTTTTTTCTGGATGGTCGCGTCCGCCTCGGCGATGGATCGCTGGGCGGCGCTGTCCATGATTGAGAGCGGCGACGACGACAACGCCGTCGGCCCCGGCGGGGAAATTTCACGTTTTCAAATCCGGCGCAAACTCTGGCCCGGCGGCGATCCGCAAAACGCGGAGGTTGCGCTGGCAACGGCGCAGGCCATCATGCGCCCGCGTCTGGCTCAATTCCAACAAAGCCACAAGCGCGACGCGACCGATTTTGAGTTTTACGTTTTGTGGAACGCGCCCTGGCAGGCGGATCATCCGAGCGCCGCCGTCACGGAACGCGCCCGGCGGTTTGCAAATCTGGTGCAGCTTGCCCCGCGCTGAAAACTTTTGCCACGGCATAAACCTTCAGGTATTCGCCGACCGTTTGCGCCCACGAAAAATCCGCCTTCATCCCGTTTTGCCGGTAGCGCCGCAGCAACGCGGGCTGTCCGTAAAGCGCCAGCGCCTTGCGGATCGCCTTGGCCAGCGCGCGCGTGGAGTATTCCTGAAACTTGATTCCGTTTGCCCGCGCCGCGTCCTGCGTGAAATCAATCACGCTGTCGTCCAGACCGCCGGTCGCGCGCACAATCGGAACCGTGCCGTAGCGCAAACTATACATCTGGTTCAAACCGCACGGCTCGAACAGCGACGGCATCAGGAAAAAATCACATGCCGCCTCGATGCGATGCGACAAGCCTTCGTCATAACCGACGCGCACCGCAACTTTTTCAGGAAAACGTCTCGCCAGTTCCAGATAGCCGCGCTCAAAAGCCGGCGAACCGCTGCCGAGCAAAACGAACTGGATGTCCGCGCTCAACATTTCCACCAATGCGCCAAGCTGGATGTCCACGCCCTTTTGTTCCGCCAGCCGGGAAATCGTGCCGAACAGCGGCACCTTTTTTTGCTGCGGCAAACCAAGCTCCTTTTGCAGCGCCAGCTTGTTCGCCGCCTTTCCGGCCAGTCGCGCGGCAGAATACGCGTTCGGCAAAAAATCGTTGCCGTCCGTCTTCCATTCCTCGTAATCCACGCCGTTCAAAATTCCGAAAAGATTTTTCCGGCGCAAACGCAGCCGGTCGTCCAGCGCGCAGCCGAGCGCCTCCGTCGTGATTTCGCGGGCGTAGCGCGGGCTGACCGTCGTGATCGCGTCCGCAAAAATGATTCCGGCCTTGAGGCAGTTCATCTGTCCGTAAAATTCCGCGCCGTCCACGGTGAAAAATTCCGGCGGCAGATTCGTCAGCGCAAACGCGGCGGGCGGAAAAATTCCCTGATACGCCAGGTTGTGAATTGTCAGGCAGGTCGGCGGCGGATTCTCCCAGCCTTCCGCGCGCTTTTGTTGCAGCAGCAATGCCGGAACCAGCGCTGATTGCCAGTCGTGGACGTGGACGATGTCCGGTCGCCACGGCAGATAGCGCGCCAGATGCGCGATGCACTTTGAGAAAAAAATGAAGCGCGCGTCGTTGTCCGGGTAGCTGATGTTGTCTTCAAAATAAATTCCGTCGCGGTCAAAGAAAAACGGATGATCAATGAAATAAACCGTCAGATTTTTTTCAACCTCCAGCGACCACAAGTCCGCCTGCTCCCACTTTGCCGCCAGCGGCAGGTTGAATTTCCAGTCCACGCGCCGGAGTGCCGGGAATTTCTCGCGGATGCCGCGATACAGCGGCGTGACGATGCAAGCTTCATGTCCCGCGTGCGCCAGCGCCTTGCCAAGCGCGCCGACCATGTCCGCCAGCCCGCCGGTCTTGGAGAACGGATGCACTTCGCTGCTGGCGAGCAAAATTTTCATTTATTAAACATGGCAAATTTCAGCCGCAAGAGAACGCAAGGAACACAAAGTAAAAAAGTTTTTCTCTGCGTTCTTTGTGTTCTTTTGCGGCCATCATTGGATTCGGTCGGTTTTCAAATACGGCTGCACCGGCGCGGGAATATTCACGCTGCCGTCCGCCTGCTGATGCGTCTCAATCAGCGCGACGAACAATCGCGCCAGCGCCGTGCCGCTGCCGTTGAGGATGTGCGGAAATTTGTTTTCGCCCGCTTCCGTTTTGAAACGCAGGTTCATCCGGCGCGACTGGAAATCCTCGCAGTTCGAACAGCTTGAAACTTCCAGATAGCTCCCCTGCCCCGGCGCCCAGACCTCGATGTCGTAAGTCTTCGCGCTGCCGAAACCCATGTCGCCGGTGCAAAGCAGAATCACGCGATAATGCAAGCCGAGCAGTTGCAGAACTTTTTCCGCGTTCGCCACCATTTTCTCCAATTCGTCGTAACCGTTTTCCGGTTTCACGATTTTTATCAATTCCACCTTGTCAAACTGATGCACGCGGATCATGCCGCGCGTGCCAACGCCCGCCGCGCCCGCCTCGCCGCGAAAACAGGGCGTGTAGGCGCAGTAACGAATCGGCAACTGTTTCTCCGCCAGAATTTCCTCGCGATGAATGTTTGCCACCGGAGTTTCCGCCGTCGGAATCAAATAAAGTTTGCCGAGATTTTTCGGGTCGTCGCCCTCGGCCACGCCATAATACTGGTCTTTGAATTTCGGGAATTGCCCCACGCCGACGAGACATTGCTCGCCAACCATGAGCGGCGGCGAGACTTCCGTGTAGCCATGCTCCGTGATGTGCAAATCAAGCAGGAATTGTATCAACGCGCGTTCCAGACGCGCGCCCCAATTTGTGTAAAGCAAAAATCCGCTGCCGGAAAGTTTCGCCGCGCGCGCAAAATCCACCAGCTTGAGCGACTCGCAAAGCTCGACGTGCGACTTGGGCTTGAAATCGAAATTCGCTTTCGCGCCATGGACACGAACTTCGGGATTATCTGCTGCGGTTTTGCCGGGTGGAATTGATTCATGCGGCAAATTCGGCAATTGCAGCATAATCGCATCGCGCGCGGCTTCACTTTCCGACGCCTGTTTGTCGAGCGCGGAAATTTTTTCTCCCAAATCTTTTGTCTCGGCCTTTTTCGCGTCTGCTTCGGCGATTTTCTTTTGCCCCATCAATGCACCGATTTCTTTTGAGACACGGTTCCGCGTGGCCTTGAGCGTTTCCACTTCCGCGAGAATTTTTCGCCGTTGCTCGTCAAATTTAAGCAACTCGTCAATTTTTGTTTCGTCCCCTGCCCCGCGCGTGGCGAGGCGCTGGCGGACAAAATCGGTTTTTTCGCGGATCAATTTGATGTCGAGCACACGGCAATTTAAGAAACAGACTTTGACGCAGCAAGCTGATTGGTTAAAATCAAATCCATGAAATTGCCGAAAATCATCCGCAACCTGTTAATATTGGCTCTTTTTGCGCCATGCGTGTCTTTCGGTGATGAGACCAACACCAATTTGGATGCCGTGATTCGTGCAATTCACGCTGATATTCTCCAGTTAAGCGGAAAGTATTCTTCATTATCAAATTATTCTGACAAGTTCCTAGGCTCTGCCAATGACAGAATGCGTCTGCAAATGCCAACCAATTCTTTGATGATTTTTTATGTTTTTCCGAATGATTATGGTATTACGAATGGTGGCCTCGAGCGCCAAATTCCGGAGCAATTTACAATCTGTTACTGTGATATAAACCAAACGAATGTTTATTCTAGGGGGATTCCGAGCGATTTTGAAGATGTTGCAGTATGTCACTTTCCGTCGCTCGGTCTAAAAATTTACGGACACATTTTTGTTGATGATGACAAATTGAGAGAATTAATTATTCAGATTGTTGAGAAACGATGTGCCGAATTTCACACCAAATCTGGTTGAAAATTCCCGCCGCACACGGCACATTCAGGGCGTATGCAAACCGTTTTTACCGGACCCGTCTTTGTCGTGCGCGACAACATTGACACCGACCAGATCATCTCCGCGCAATTCCTGAACCTTGTGCCGACCATCGCCGAGGAATACGAGAAGCTCGGCAGCCACGCGCTCGCCGGCCTGCCGGAATCGCTCTACCCCTTCCGCTACGTCAAGGAAGGCCAGCTCGACAGCGATTATCCCATCGTCGTCGGCGGGAAAAATTTCGGCTGCGGCAGCTCGCGCGAACACGCGCCCATCGCGCTGGGTTCGGCCAACTGCCAGCTCGTGCTCGCGGAAAGTTTCGCGCGCATCTTCTTCCGCAATTGCGTCGCCACCGGCGAACTCTATCCGTGCGAACTCACCGAGCGCCTCTGCGATGTGTTAAAAACTGGCGACGTCGTGACGGTGGATCTCGACGCCGCGACGGTCAAGGTCAAGGCGACCGGCAAGGTGTATCATTTCAAGCCGCTTGGCGACGTGCGCCCGGTGGTGGACGCCGGCGGCATTTTTAATTACGCGCGCCAGAGCGGGATGATCGCGGCGCAGAAATAATTTGACTGCGGCTGGCCGCGTCGGGAAACGGCAATGAAAATCCTCACATGAACAAGACCGAAATTGCGGCAACATTGAGAAAAGAAGTTGGCGAACTGGAAGTGGCGATCAAAAAACTTCAAGCTCGCTGCGACAAATTAAAAACATTCGTGCTCGACCTGGAGGCGGAAATCGCCGGCCCGACCGCGCCGCCGAAAGAATCAATTCTCGACGGCAAATTCAGAACCGTGATTGATTCCGTGTTCGGCGAAAAACCCAAACGGCTCAAACGCTGAACGGAGACCCATCAGACGTAGCGGCGTCTCGGCAGAACGCCGCAAAACTTGGAAATCAAATAGTGCGGCTTTCTGCCGAAAGCCGCTACGCCACTTTGAAAACTCAACTCCACTTCTTGCCCAGCTTGTCGAGACCGCCGTGCTTCAAATCCTCCGGCGTCATGCAGGGATGAAGCTGCACATCCGCCTCAAAAGTCAGGAACCACGGCTCGGCCAGCGCCGGAATCTTCGAGGCGTCCGGCAAGTCTACCACAAGAAAGGCGGTGCGCTTGCCGCAGATTTCCGTGAAATGGACCGACTCCGGCTTGATTGCCTCCAGAATTTTGCCCAGCTTTGCGCCAGCGGAGCCGTCCTTTACGGCGGCGTTGAACTTGTGATGGGGAATGGTGACGATCATTAACATTCGCATATTTTATCCTTTGGTTTAGTGTTTATGTTGAAGTGGCGTCAAAATAGTTGAGAGCGAAGCTGAACGGCAAGCTCTAAACGGCGATGGAAGATTTGCCCGGCCCGATCTCCAGCCGGTTTTGCATCGGAAAATAAATTGACTACGTGTGCCTATCGTGGCACAATTGACCCATGCAACGCAGACACGTTTCATTGTCACCGGTGGTTGACCGCACGATTGAGTCGCAAGTCAAATTGGGACGCTACAAGGATTTTTCGGCGGCGATTCAGGACGCGGTTTGGAATTATTTCATCGGGCCGGACTCGCCGTATGAAGAATACGGCGTGACGCCGAAACAGGTCGAGCGCGCCCACGCCAAAGTTCTGGCCGCAATCAAGCGCGAACGCCGTGCCGGGAAACTCAAGCCCTGGCGTCCGTGATTCTCACCCGGCCTTCTTATCAGCGCGCGTTCAAGCGGCTGTCGCCGACGCAGCAAACGGCTGTGAATGCCGCGATTGCCCGGTTGCCGGAAATTTTCGGACGGCCGCATTTACATTCCGGCGTTGGCATCCGGCCGTTTGGCAAATTTTACGAATGCCGCGTCGGGCGCGATTTGCGCGTGCTGTTTGTTTTTGACGAAGGCGATTTTATTCTCGTGACCGCCGGCAATCACGACGCCGTCGCGCGTTTCATCCGCGACAATTCTTGAACTACAAGACGGCGACGGAAGATATGCCCGGCTCGATCTTCAGCCAGTTTTGTATTGGGAAATAGTCGCGCAAAAATTCAAGTGGCAAGCTGTCTTAAAAAATGGTAATTGTTTGATGAAGATTATGGCACAGCCGTTGAACATCGAGCCGGAAAAATTGAAGCCCGTGCTGCACGAAAAAATCGAGCGCATGGATGCCGAACACCTTTCGCTGCTCAACCGCGTTTTGCTGCAAGTCGAAGCCGAGGAAATTGCCGACAGGTTGAATGAATCATTCGACCAAGACCGCGAGCAGGGCAAGTTTCGCCGCGTCTCCGAATTGGTGAAACAGTTTCGCGCGGAACACCGTTACGCATGACCGTTTGCCTCGACACCGGCGTCTTTCTACAAATCTTTGGCCGCAAGCAGCCGTTTCATCCGATTCTTCGCGCGCTGCTGGATGGCCGGATCACGCTCGTGGTTTCCACGGAAATCCTGCTCGAATATCAAGAAATCATCACGCAGCTTTCCGGCGCGGAACGCTGGCGCGATGTCGCGGCGTTGCTGGAATTGCTCGCGCAACTTCACGGCAACATCCGCCACGTCGAGCCGCAATTCCGTTTCAACGTGATTTCTGTTGACCCGGACGACAATAAATTTTGCGATTGCGCCATCGCCGTCGAAGCAAATTTCGTAGTCGCGGAAGATAATCATTTCGACGTGTTGAAATCCGCCGGTTACAAATCGAAGCCGGTCAAGCCGGAAGCATTCATCCGTCAATGGTTGCAAGCCTGACACGCGGCAAGACGGCGACGGAAGATTTGCTCGACTCGATCTTCAGCCAGTTTTGTATTGGGAAATAATCGCGCGCTGAATGGTTTCTATATTGAATCCTTTGCCTGACCAAGCTGATGGATGATTGGCGTAACAAAGAACAGTGTTGTTGCAAACCACAGCCTCAAATTTTTGACATTCTGGCACTGCGTCGAAAAGGCCGATGTCATAAACCAGACTATGCCAACAGACGTTTCCGCCTGCGACAATTATTGTTGGGGCAAGTTCTTGTATCTGTGCTTTCAGCAAAGACGAGTTCTTGCGGGACTCGTCGCGGATTTCCATGTCGTTCGATATGGATTCCCCTGAATGTTTCTTGATGTTGACGAACGCCATCTTTTCTAAAGTCGCGTGGAGTAATTCACTGTCATTTCTCACGGTGTCGATTTCGTCTTGTGTGAGCGGACGGTTTCGTTGCAGTGCAATCTCGACGGTTGCCGCGAGCGGAACACTCTTGAGATAAGTGCGGATGCCGACTCTCAACCAGTCGTGTGCGCATTCACTAATTTTGATGATCCCGCATTTCTGATACCCGTAGGTTTCCTTTAGTAGGAAAAGTATTTTTATTTTGGATGCCGTCCATTTTTCGGGGTTGATGGCACCGTCGAGAATATATTCGTTCAGCCCACGGTCTTGAAGATGCTTTTCGTATTCTTGCAAAGTCATTGTTGCGTGTGTGAGTTGCGCTACGAAACCCATTCGTGTTCGCCACCCTTGGAGCACTTGCCGACAAGTGGATGCGAGTTGCTTGAGACTCCGTTGCCACACTTGATGCACTTGTAATTTTTGTGCGTTCTGTCCTCAACTACCCACTCATGGCCACCGCCTTTGGAGCAGCTGCCGATTGTAGGATGTGAAGTTCCGTTAGTGCCGTTTCCGCATTTGATGCACTTGTAATTAGTGTTAGGCATAGTGTTAATCCGGTTAATTTTTACTTTGCACTGGTAAAATTATTTGTCGAGAAAAAGTCGCGTTCAAATTTTTCACCAAACTTCCACCGGCCCTTTCGGCACGGGAATTTGTTCGCGTTGAGTCGAGACCGGTTCACGCATGAAGGACGCAACCATCGGCGGCTGTTGAAATCGGGGAAGCAATTCGCCGTGCCCGTCGAGAAATTGCCGGCGCCAGCGGATGTAATTTTCCAGCACGTCGTGGAATTCCGCGCGCGTGGAAATCTGCACGACGCGCTTGTTGAATTCGTGGCACGGGCCGAACCGCCTGGCATACCACGGCGCGACTTTGCGGAACATCCGGCAGCCGAGTTCCGCGCCAAAAACTTCAATCATCAAATCCAGATGGCGGCACAGGATGCGGACGCGCTCGGAAAAAGCGGGTTCGGGCGGCAAAGTAGGACAGGCTTCCAGCCTGTCACCGTTGACAGAGCCAACGGAACATTTATTTTCATGCTCGCGCTGAAGCGCTCGTTGGACAGGCTGGAAGCCTGTCCAACTTAAATACTCCAGCGTGCGTTTGAAAATCCACGGGTCGTAAAATGCGCCGCGCCCGATGCTCACGCCCGCGCAGCCGGTTTCGTCGAACATTTTTTTTGCGGCCTGCGGCGTGATGATGTCGCCATTGCCGATGACGGGAATGGTTTTCACGGCTTCGACGACTTTGCGAATGCCGGCGAGATTCACCGTTCCGCCAAAACCTTGCTCGCGCGTGCGGCCATGAATAAAAATCGCGGCGACGCCGACATCTTCCAATGTGCGCGCCAAATCGGGCGCGGTTAAATTGTCGTCGTCCCAGCCGAGCCGCATTTTGGAGGTGACGGGAATCTTCACGGCATTGACCATTCCGCGAACGAGCGCAGCGGTTTTGTCGAGTTCGGTCATCATCGCGGAGCCGCCGCCGACGTTGCAGACTTTTTTGACGGGACAGCCCATGTTGATGTCAATGGACGCGACGCCAATTGATTCGAGATAAATCGCGGCGTCGCGCATTTCCTCCGGCACGGAACCGAAAAGTTGCACGGCGAGCGGTGAATCAGCGGGACGAGTCTCAATTAACTTGAACGCCTTGGGATTTTTTTCGAGCAGCGAGCGGGCGTTGACCAGATCGGTCGTGCAAAGGCCGACGCCGCCGACTTCGCGCACGACGAGGCGGAACGGCAGGTTGGTGTAACCGGCCAGCGGCGAGAGAAACAAGTTTGATTTCAGGGTCAGCGAACCGAAACGCATCGCACAAGGATAGCAGAATTCACTGATTGCGAAAGCGGCAATGGCGTGATACTCTGGTCTGCCAAATTAAAAGCCATGTCTGACGAAGAACAAAACAAGAAACCGGGCGACGACAAGAAAAAAACGCCGGGTGGATTTCAATTTCCCGCGAGCACCTGGCTCGTGTGGATTTTAATCATCGGCAGCATTGTGGCGCTGACGGTCGTTCACCAGCGGATGCAGGTGCCAAGCAACCAGATCACGGAAAATGTTTTTTTTCAGAAATTTGATTCGAACCTCGTCGCCCGCGGAACCATTGACTACACGCCGCAGTCGGCCTATCCGAACGCGACGTTCAACGACATCGGCGGCTCCTATTACGAGTTCAAGGCCGACAAGGATGGCAACATCAAGACGAGCGAAGTGCCGTTCACGGTTTCGCAGGTGCTACTCACGCCGTCCCGGCTGGACCGGCTGCTGGCGTCGGAAAAATTTGTTACCGTCCAGCAAAACACGGTCCTGTTCAACCTGCTGATCAACGTCGCGCCGTTTTTGCTGATCGGCGTCCTGTTCTGGTTTTTCTTCATCCGCCAGATCAAGATCGCGGGCAAAGGCGCGTTGAGCTTCGGCAAAAGCAAGGCGCGGATGCTTGCCAAGGACCGCAACAAAACGACCTTCAAGGACGTGGCGGGAATTGACGAGGCCATCGAGGAAGTTTCGGAACTCGTCGAGTTTTTGAAAGACCCGAAAAAATTCCAGCGGCTCGGCGGAAGAATTCCAAAAGGCGTCTTGATGGTCGGCGCGCCCGGAACCGGAAAAACGCTTTTGGCCAAGGCCATCGCCGGCGAGGCCGACGCGAGTTTTTTCAGCATCAGCGGCTCGGATTTTGTGGAAATGTTCGTCGGCGTCGGCGCGAGCCGTGTGCGCGATATGTTTGACCAGGCGCGCAAAAACACGCCCTGCCTTATTTTCATTGATGAAATTGACGCCGTCGGCCGGAGCCGTGGCGTCGGCCTGGGTGGTGGCAATGACGAACGCGAACAAACGCTGAACGCATTGCTCGTTGAAATGGACGGTTTTGACACGCAGGAAGGGATTATTATTATTGCCGCGACGAATCGAGCGGACGTGCTTGATCCGGCGTTGCTGCGACCGGGACGTTTTGACCGGCGCATCACGGTGAATTTGCCGGACGTGCGCGGGCGCGAGGCGATTTTGAAAGTGCATTCGCGCAACGTGAAGCTTGATCCGTCCGTGGATTTGTCGGTCACGGCGCGCGGCACGCCGGGTTATTCCGGCGCGGAACTGGCGAATCTTTTGAACGAAGCGGCGTTGCTCGCGGCGCGCACCGGGAAAAAATTTGTCGGCCAGGCCGAGCTTGAAGAAGCCCGCGACAAAGTGCGCTGGGGACGCGAACGCCGCAGCATGGCGATGACGGACGAAAATAAAAAGCTGACGGCGTGGCACGAAGCCGGACACGCGCTGGTAAATGTGATGCTCGAACACACGCATCCGCTGCACAAGGTCACGATCATTCCGCGCGGGCCGTCGCTCGGCTCGACCATGTCGCTGCCGAAAGAGGACATTTTGAATTACCGCAAAAAGGAGTTGCTCGACACGATCACGATGACGATGGCCGGGCGCATCGCGGAAGAAATCACCTCCGGCGACATTTCCACCGGTGCCGGCGGCGACATCCAGCAGGCGACCAACATGGCGCACGCGATGGTCTGCCAATATGGCATGAGCGAAAAGCTCGGCATGGTGCAGTATGTCGAGGACGACGAATTTTTCCTCGGGCGCGACATGATGCGCCGCAAGACTTACAGCGAATCCACCGCGCAGGAGATTGACGCCGAAGTGCGCGGCATCATCAACAGTTGCTACCAGCGCGCACACGACATCATTTTTGCGAACCGTGACAAGCTGGAGATGATCGCGAACGCGCTGCTCGAATACGAAACGCTCGACGGCACGCAGGTTCAGGATATTGTGCATCTTGGAAAATTCACCCCGCCGCCGCCCGCGCCTAAAATCGAGCCGCCCACCGGCGCACAAGCCGCCACTTCCCTGCCCGAAGTGCCGCCCAAACCCGCGCCGCCAAAATTGCCCGGCCTCGGCACGCCCGCACCGGCGGCGGCTTGAAGTTTTCTATTGTGACGAGCCGGAAAGAATCACGCGGAAGCCGTAGCTGTTTTTCTTGTCATCCGGGCTGACCCTCCATTCAAATTCCGGGCGCGCGTTGATTTCGACAAACGTGTCCCATGCGCCGCCTTTGAGAATGCGATAGCTTGGGTCGCGCGAATCCAAAACCCATTCCATGACGTTGCCGCGCGTGTCGTAAAGGCCGAGGCTGTTGGCGCCGAGGCTTCCGACCGGCGCGGTTGACGAGTTGGCACCATTGTTAAGCTTCATCACGGCGTCGCTCAACGAAGCATCGGCCATGAGGACTTTCCATTGATCTTCGGTCGGCAGCGTGTAGCTGAAACCGTCGGGCAGTTCCTTGGCCGCGCGTTCCTTGGCCGTGAGTTTTGCGCAAAAAGCCATCGCCTCATTCCAGCTCACCGAGTCCACCGGCCTTTCCCGGCTTTGGAAGGCGCTGGGATTGCTGTGCGCTATTTTCTGGTAAGCTTCCTGTGTCGTTTCAAATTTCGCCGCCCACAGGCCGGGCGAAATTTTTACCAGCACCATGCCAACGGTGTTGGTGACGACGTTGTTCTTTGCCATCAATTGCTTGAGGGTCGGAACATCATTGGTCTGGTCGGCGGCGGTGTCTTGCGCGCGGCTTTGGGCGGCGGGCAGCGCAACCATGACGGCGGCCAGAATTACGGAGGCTTTCCAGTTCATTTTCATGCCACAAACAAAACCCGCCGGGACGAATTGTCAAGCGCCGTCGTGCGGCGGCAGTGTCCTAATCCAGATTCGTAATCATAATCGTAATCAATTTAGCCCGGATTAGGATTAAGAGCAGGATTAAGATTAGGACACTGCCCGCGCGGCGCGGTCATTGGCATTTTTTGAGGTTTTCCAGGTCCTCGGCCAGAAACTGCGTCACGTCCTTGAACCGCGCCACGTTTTCAGGGTTGACCGCCATGAGCGTCTGATGCGCTTCCAGGCTCGTGCGCGTGATTTGCTCGTGCGTGGGATGGATGGATTCAGGCGCGCAAGTTTTCACGTCTTCGGGCAGTTCCAGCGCGCCGGTGATGACCTTGAACAGGTGCAATGCGCCGAGATTTTCAAGGAGTTCGGTGACGCGCACGTTGGGGTTCAGCAACTCGATGCCGCGCTGGCCCGGCGCGCTGGCCGGATTCAGCTTCATGCCGAATTGCGACAGGATGCCGAGAAACGTGCTGTCCATCAGCACGCATTCCGACAGGTCAATGATGAAATGCGCGTAGCCCTTCCCCGCCAGCTCCGCCAGCAGCGTTTGAAAATCCGGGCTGGAGGCAAAGTTGGCGCGCCCCGAGATTTTGACGCAGGCAAAGTTTTTTCCAACCAGCACCAATAAATTTACCGACGGAGTTGACATTTTCTTAAATAAATTTCCCCAAGTTCAGGCCGCCACCGCCGGCGGCGCGACAATCTGCACCAATGCCTGCTGCAAGACAAGCGCCTCGTCAAGCCCGCTGGAAACCAGCCGCTGGTTGCAGCGCAGCAGCAAATCCATGGCGCGAACCAGTTCGCCCTGGTTGTATTTTTTCACCTGCGGCAGCGCTTTGTAAAGCACATACGGATTCAACGCCAGCGGGTTGAATTTTTTGTCCGTCGGCAGCTTGTCCGCCGGCACGCGCTCCAGTTGCGACTTGAAATGGTTGTAATCGTTCGTCGGCTTGAGCCAGCCTTCGCGCAGCATTTCCTTGAGCAACAGCAGCGCGCGAACTTTTCCAATCAAGCCGTAGAGCAGGCCAATTTCAGATTTGTCCTTGTCCGACTTCATTTCCCAAAGCTCCTCGTCCAGCCGTTTCAGCAGACGCGGCAGATCGCGGTCGCCCAGCGCGTCGCCCAGCGCGAATGCCCGCGCCGTTTTATTTTTGGAACAAATTGCATTTACATCGGCGAATTCAATTTTCTTCCTGTCGCCGGTGAAAATGGAAAGTTTTTCAATTTCATTTTCCAACTGGCGCGCGTTCGGGCCGGTGCGGCTGACCAGTTCGGCCAGGGCTTCCTCGGAAATTTCCTTTTTGCGTTCGCGGACGGCCGTGCGCGCCGCGACTTCCGCGCGCTCCACCCAGTCCTTGTCGTCCGCCGAAAGCGCGGCGAAACTTTCCACCGTTCCGATTTTGTCGAGCGTCTTGAAAAATGTTTTGCGCTTGTCCACCCTGCCCGCGCTGATCAGCAGCCGCTCGTTTTGCCATTTGAAATTCTTCAACTCCTCCGCCAGTTCGCCGAGCGTCTCCGTGACGGCTTGCGAAGAGGCGGCGCGTTCGTCGCCGAGAAAATTGCAGTCGCGCAGCCAGACGGCTTTGCCGGAACCAAAAAACGGCAGTGTTTGCAGGGCTTCCCGCAATTTTGCAATCGCGTTCAACGCGTCGCCGCCGTTGGCAACCGAGGCGTCAATGATTTCGTGATCCATGCCGCCGAGTTCTTCGGACCATTGCAGGTAAATTTCCTTGGCGCGTTTTTTGACGGCGAATTCGTCGTCGCCGCACACCAGCGCGAGGGATGAAACTTTGGCGGCGGGCATTTTAGGCGGCGGATTCGCTGCCGGTCTCGTTGATCCGGTTCAGCACCTCGCTCATGTCCTCAACCTGCTCAAACAGCGGCGTGGAGACAAAAATCGGCTTCTTCTGCGCGGCGGCGATGGCGAGACAATCGCTGGGGCGCGCGTCAATCTCCACGATTTTGCGGGCGACCTCGTTCTGTTGCTGCAAAATCAGCCGCGCGAAATAGGTGGAATTTTTCAAATCCGTGATGACGACGCGCTCGACGGTGATGCTGAAGCCCTTGAAAATGCGCTGCATCAAGTCGTGCGTCAGCGGGCGTTCCTTGGGTTCGTTGCGGAGAAAGTCGCCGATGACCCGCCCCATTTGCGGCTCGACGTTGATGACGAAAACTTTTTCATCATTGCCGACAAACAGCGCGCAACCGCTGTTGGCGGGAAGAATTCCACGGATTTGAACGGGCACGACTTCGTTCTTCATGCGCTCAATCTAGGGTGAAACGGCTGAAAAACAAGCCTTGTTCATGTCACTGGGTTTTTGCATCCAGCCTTTTACGCACAGTCTCCGCCAGCCTGGCGGCCTGGAATGGTTTCGCCAGAAAATTGACGCCTTCCAGCAACTGGAAATCTTTGGTGGCAATGTCGGCGCTGTAGCCGCTGGTGTAAATCACTTTCAGTTCCGGATTTCTTTCCATAAGCCGTTCCACCAGGTCTTTGCCGGTCATTCCGCCGGGCATGATCAGGTCGGTGAGCAGCAAATGAATGTCGCCGCGCCGTTGCCCCCAGATTTCCAGGGCTTCGCTGCCGTTGCGCGCCTCGATCACATGGTAGCCGAGTTGCGAAAGGACTTTGCACACGGAGGCGCGCAGGGTTTCATCGTCTTCGACCAGCAGGATGGTTTCATCGCCGCGACTCATGGCTTCTGGCGCGAACGGAGCGGCATCATGGCCGGCAATTTTTTCCAGCCGGGGAAGATAGATGCGAAAGGTCGTTCCGCGGCCGGCTTCGCTATAGACATTGATCCAGCCGTGATGTTGCTGGATGATGCCAAAGACGGTGGCCAGACCGAGGCCGGTGCCTTTGCCGACTTCCTTGGTGGTGAAGAACGGCTCGAAAATTCGCGGCAGGATTTCCGGACGGATGCCGGAGCCGGTGTCGCTCACGCTCAGGCACGCAAACATACCGGGCCGGGCCTGCGCCGCCTGCGCCGCCGCAAATTCATCAAACTCCACGAGGGAGGTTTCGATCATGAGCTGGCCGCCGGCGGGCATGGCGTCGCGGGAATTGACCGTCAGGTTCAGCAGCACCTGCTCGATCATGCCGGCGTCGGCGTGGATGAACAGCGGTTGTGGCGCAAACTTGAATTGCATCTGGATATGTTCGCCGAGGATGCGCTGGAGCATTTTGGCGATAAGCGCGATGGTGTCGTTCAAGTCCAGGTCGCGCGTTTGCATCGCCTGCCGCCGGCTGAACTGGAGCAGTTGCTGCGTCAGATTGGCGGCGCGTTGCGCGGCCTTTTCAATCTCGTTGGCGAATTCCAATTGCGCGGGAGACAGTTCCGGCTCCGCCTGCAAAAGCCCGGCCTGCATTTGGATGACGGCCAGGATGTTGTTGAAGTCGTGCGCGACGCCGCCGGCGAGCTGGCCGATGGCCTCCATTTTCTGGGACTGGCGGAATTGTTCTTCGAGTTTCCGGCTTTCCGTGATGTCGCGCGCCGTTTTCGACACGCCGATGACCTTGCCGGCGGCATCCCTTATTGGTGATGCCGTGACCGAGACATCAATCAGCCGTCCATCCTTGGTTTGTCGCAGCGTCTCAAAGTGTTTCAGGCTTTCGCCATGTCTGATCTTCTCCAAAATACGGCCCTCCTCCTCCTGCCGGCCGGCTGGAATCAGCCGCGTGATCGAAGTCCCCACCATCTCGTCGGCGGTGTATCCGAAAATCTTTTCCGCCGCCGCGTTCCAGCTTTGAACCATGCCGTTCAAATCTTTTCCAATGATGGCATCGTCCGAAGATTCGACGATCGCCGCCAGACGGGTTGAAACGATTTCCCCCTGCTTGCGCTGGGTGATGTCTTCCTTGACCGCCAGGAAGTGCGCCGGTTTGCCGGCGTCATCCAGCACGGGCGAAATGACGGCCCACTCCCAAAAAAGCTCGCCGTTCTTTTTACGATTGTGGAATTCGCCCGACCACGTTCCGCCCCGGGTGATGGTGTCCCACAATTGCCGGTAGGTTTCGGCGGGCAGCTCGCCGGATTTCAGGATGCGCGGATTTTTGCCCGCAACTTCGGCCAAAGAATAGCCCGTGACTTCTGTGAATTTGCGGTTGACGTATTCAATCCTTCCTTTGGTGTCCGTAATGACGATAGAGACGGGGCTTTGTTCCACGGCCTGGGACAACTGGCGCACTTTCACCTCGGCCAGCAACCGCGCGCCGGCCTCCTGCTCCCAGCGCCGCAATTGATTCCGCAAGGTGAAGTAAAGCAGCAGCGCGGTGACGGCCACAAACGCCAGGCCTTTGAAGACGGCTATCTCGCCGATAACCTCCGGATCAGAGACAAGCGCGACCAGCACCCGGTCCGAAAGCAGAATCCACACACCGGCAACCAGGCCGTAAATCAAACAGACCCGAAGCGCCAGTTGTTTTCGCTTGGTTTGCATCGGACAGGCTCTGGTTTATATCAGACCGTGTCAAACTTTGGAATGTCGTCACAACATATTATAATGAATTGAAATAGCAAATTTAATTGTCAAAAAACCCTGGCCGGCTGGTTTCCATCGGAATTCTTCATTGACGCTTTGCCGCGCATTGTTAAAATCATATTTCAGTTTTGGTCAACAAAAACAATTTTCAACCAAATTAAAATTATGCCAGTCAAAATCGCCATCAACGGATTCGGTCGCATCGGTCGCCTCGTCTTTCGCGCCATCGCGGAACAAGGCTTGCTCGGCAAGGAAGTGGAGGTCGTCGCCGTCGGCGACATCGTGCCCGCCGACAATCTCGCCTACCTGCTCAAATACGATTCCACGCAGGGCCGCTTCGCCGGCACCGTCGGCTCGAAAAAATCCGCCGCCGACAAAACTGAGGACGACGTGCTGGTCGTCAACGGCAAGGAAATCCACGTCGTCAGCGCCAAGACGCCGGCGGAATTGCCGTGGAAAAAATTCGGCGTGGACGTTGTCATCGAATCCACCGGGCTGTTCACCGACGCCGACAAGGCGAATCCGAAATCTGCCTACGGCCACATCACCGCCGGTGCGAAGAAAGTCATCATTTCCGCGCCGGGAAAAAATGAGGACATCACCGTCGTCATCGGCGTCAACCACGAGAAATATGACGCGGCGAAGCATCATGTCATTTCCAACGCGAGCTGCACCACGAACTGCCTCGCGCCGCTCGTCCACGTTTTGCTCAAGGAAGGTTTCGGAATCGAGGAAGGCCTGATGACGACGATTCACAGCTACACGGCGACGCAAAAGACCGTGGACGGCCCAAGCAAGAAGGACTGGAAAGGCGGACGCAGCGCGGCGATCAATTTGATTCCTTCAACGACCGGCGCGGCCAAGGCGGTCGGACTCGTTTGCCCAGAAGTCAAGGGCAAGCTGACGGGCATGTCCATCCGCGTGCCAACGCCGACGGTTTCCGTCGTGGACTTGACCGTCCGCACGGTGAAGGAAACGAGCTACGCGGAAATTTCCGCCGCGATGAAAAAGGCGAGCGAGACCTATCTCAAAGGCATTCTTGAATGGACCGACGACGAAGTGGTGAGCAGCGATTTCATCCACAGCAAATCATCGTCCATTTTTGATTCCGGCTCCGGCATCGAGCTGAACAAACGCTTCTTCAAGCTCGTGAGCTGGTATGACAACGAATGGGGTTACAGTTGCCGCGTGGCCGACCTGCTGAAATTCATGATCGGCAAAGGGCTGTAAATTCTGCCGGAGAATTTTTAACCGCAGATTACGCGGATGACACGGATGGGGAAATTTATCTGTGAAATCCGTGAAATCTGCGGTTAATTATTTGCATGCTTCATAAAGAAATAACGGAGGACATCATTGGTGCGGCGATGGCTGTCTTGAACGAACTAAAACCGGGCTTGGACGAAAAACTTTACGAGAACGCACTGGTAATTGAATTGCAAGCGCGTGGCCGTTCGGTCGAGCAGCAACGGGATTATCCAGTTCATTATCGCGGCCATTTCATCGGCAAACTTGTCCCCGACCTGATTGTGGACGGCAAAGTCATCGCCGATCCAAAAGTCGTCACGGCCTTCAACGACACGCACATTGCCCAGTTGATTGGTTATCTGAACATCACTGGCTTGGAGGTGGCGCTGCTGCTCAACTTCAAAAACTCAAAGCTTGATTGGAAACGTGTGGTGAATGAAAAAAACAGAAGAACTGCTGATGGCGCGGATGGGAAATGAAAAATCCGCGCCATCCGCGTAATCTGCGGTTAGATTTTCAGCGTTGTGTTTGCGGCGATTCTTGGATCACTTTTTTCTGCTCCAACTTTTCCAGCTTCGGCGCGATGACGACCTGGCAATACGGCGCGTTGGAATTGTTGTCGAAGTATTGCTGGTGATAATCCTCGGCCTTGTAAAATTTCTTGAGCGGCACGATCTCCGTCACGATCGGATGCTTGAAATTTTCCTGCGCCGCGAGCTTCGATTTTTCCGCGAGCAATTTCTGCTTTTCGTCACGATACAAAATGATGGAGCGATACGACGTGCCTTCGTCCGCGCCCTGCCGGTTCAACGTCGTCGGGTCGTGCGCCTGCCAGAAAACTTCCAGCAGTTTGTCGTAGGAAATCTTCGTCGGATCAAATTCAATCTCCGTCACCTCGGCGTGGCCGGTCGTCTCGGTGCAGACTTGTGCGTAGGTCGGATTTTCCGTGGTGCCGCCGGCGAATCCGCTGGTGACGGAAATGACGCCGGGCAGCCGTTCAAAGACGGCCTCCATGCACCAGAAGCAGCCGCCGCCGAAATCGGCGATTTCAGTTTTGTTAGTGTTCATAGAATTGGTTTGCGCGAACGCGGGAAAATTCAGCGCGACGGCGGCGAGCAAAAGACAGATGCTTTTTTTCATCTTTTAATTGGACAGGCAGGATGCCTGTCCCACTCAATCGTTTTCCGGCTCGTCCAGATAGTCGCCGGGCGGCAGGTCGGCGTATTTCGCAAAATGTTCCGGCCGCAGCGGCTCGGAAATGGCGTGCTCGGCGTTGAACCATTTGCCGAGGTCAACCAGCTTGCAGCGTTCCGAGCAGAACGGCGCGAATTTCCCGGCCAGCCAGTCGCCGGATTTTTTGCACGTCGGGCATTTGACACGGGCGCGGGACATTCGTTCACTTCGCGAGCAGGGTGCGGGTTGCGGACAAAAGCGAGATGTAATCTTCCAGGATGTTTTCCGCCTCGTCCAGCCGCGCGTCTTCCGCGTGCTGAAATTCAATCACGTCGTTGCCGGTGATTTGCGCCGGTTTCTTTGGGGCGGCACCGGCGGCAGAATTGGTTTCGCCATGGAACAATTCATTTTCAGAAAATAAATTGGTTGCTTGAAGCGGCTGTCCGGCGTTTTCCACGGTGATTTCATAAACCTTCGGTTCGGGCGCATGGCGTGCCAGGCGTTCCTGTTCACGCGTATTCAGAAGGGCCTGTCGGTCTTTGCGTTCCTTGATGGCGGCGCGCTCGTTGAGCGGAACGGTTTTGTCGGCAAGCTGTTTTTGAAATTCCTGGATGTCCTGGCGGATGTAATTGAAATCCTGGTTGGTGGCGGTGCGCGTGTCCGAGCGGAGGCGCAGAGCGGCGAGATACGGTTCCACCAGGTTCAATTTGTCGAAATCCGCCGAGCCGGTCGTGTCCCAAAGCAGCGGGTTTTCCAGCCCGGTTTCACCGATGTCGGGTGAATAATCCAGCTTGTCCTGCAGAATTATGTCGGGCACGACACCCTTGAATTGCGTCGAGGCGCCGGTGACGCGGTAAAATTTGCTGATGGTTATTTTGACCGTGCCGGGATCGTTGGTGTCGGACGGAGAATTTAACGTGACCCACGGATACAGCGGAGTCAGGCTTTGCACCGTGCCTTTGCCGAAGGTGGAAGTGTCGCCGATGATGAGCGCGCGCCCATAATCCTGCAAGGCGGCGGCGGCGATTTCCGACGCGGATGCGCTGAGGCGGTTGATGAGGACGGCGAGCGGGCCGTCGTATAGCACGGAGGAATCGGCGGCGGCGTCCACCATCACCCGTCCGTCAGGCCGGCGCGCGAGCACGACGGGGCCGGCCTTGACGAAAAGGCCGGTGAACTTGACGGCTTCCTCGAGCGAGCCGCCGGGATTGGTGCGCAGGTCAATGATGATGCCGGCAACCTTTTCCTGTTTGAGTTTTTTGATCAGTTTGGCGACATCGAGCGAGACGTAGCTTTGCTTCGAGTGCCCGGCGTTGCCCGGCAGGTCAATCGGCGTGTAAAATGACGGCACGTCAATGATGCCGATGCGGTTCGTTCCGCCCTTGCCGTCGGGCATTTCAATCACCCGGGCCTTGGCCTCGGAATCTTCCAGTTTGATTTCGTCGCGGATGATTTTCACGATGGGGCGCGCGGCCCGGTCATCCGCCGGGCTGATGGTCAGGCGGACTTCCGTTCCCTTTTCCTTGGCGCGAATCAGTTGGACGACTTTGCCGAGTTCCATGCCCACGACATCCACGGGCGGACGGTTGCTTTGGGCGACGGCGATGATGCGGTCTTTGGGATGAAGCTGTTTGCCTTTGGCCGCCGGCCCGCCGGGAACCAGCCCGCTGATGGTGCAATAGCCGTCGTCTTCCGTCAGTTGCGCGCCGATGCCGAAGAGCGAAAGGCTCATGCTGATGGAAAAATCCTGCGCGTGCTCGTAGTTCTGGTAATCCGAGTGCGGATCGTAGGCGTGCGTGAGGGCTTCGAGATAAGCCTGCAACACGTCGGTGTTGTCCCAGTTCGTCGCCATGTGAAAATTCCAGCGATAGTGCCGCGCGAGCGTGTCGGCGATGTCGGCGGGCGCGGTTCTCGGGAGGGTCAAAACGGCGTTGTCATTGGTTGCCGAAAGTTCGCGGCTCAATTTCTCCTGCAAATACTCGTAGCGCAGGCGCTCGCGCCAGAGCTGCTGCGCCTCGGCCAGATCCTTGGGATAGGGTGCGTGACGGCGGTCAATCAGAATGCGGTCGTCGCCGGTGAACTTGAATTTGTCCTCCTTCAGCAATTCCTCGACATAGGTTTCGTGCTGCTGGAGCCGTTCCAGATATCGCTCGAAAATCTGAAAGGCGGGCGTCAGGTCGGCCGTGCTGCGCTTGCCGTTGGTAAGCGTGTCCAGATTGGTGCGCCATTGCGAAAACCCGTCAATGTCCGACTGCAAAAAATTTTCCCGGCGCGGATCGATGGTTTCCAGGTAGCCGTCAAAAAACTTTCCCGACAAGTCCGGGTTCAGTGGTTCCTGCAGGTAATGGTTATGCTCCATCAGCCACGCCGTCCAGTAGGCGATGCGCCCGTCGTTCGGGCCGGGCGACAGGCCGGCGGCCACGGGGTTTGCCGCCGCTGCCGGCGGCGGATTTTTTTTTGCGGTCAGGCAGCCGGTGACGACCACCGCGCACAGCAGCCCGACCAGCCCGTATGTTTTGATTTTTGTATGACGCATCACAATTGGCACAGCTTCGACCAATCTTAACCCAATCCGTTCAGCAAAGGAAAACATTTTGAACGCGGACGCCGGACGCCGTGGCCGGTGTGAGGCGATCATTCCGCAGGCGCAAGCTTTGAAACCGGGTCAACTTCCGCGCCTGATGTGCGGCCGGCTGGATTACTTCGCGTCGCCGCGACATTCGGTCGCCCTTTTGACTTATTTCATATCATCATATCAAGATGCGTTGATTTATTATTTGCATAACAGAAAGCTTTCCGCTAATTTTGTGCCGGTTAATTTACCTAAAACCGATGCCGGACAGAATCGAACATCTCCAACGCCTGTTGCGCGAGCGCATCGTCATCATTGACGGCGCGATGGGCACGATGATCCAGCAGCACAAGCTGGATGAAGCGGCGTTTCGTGGCGCGCGTTTCGCGGACTGGCGCGGCAAGGATCTCAAGGGTCTGAACGATCTCCTAAACGTCACGCAGCCGCAGGTCATCGAGGGCATTCATCGCCAATATCTCGAAGCGGGCGCGGACATCATCGAGACGAACACGTTCAACGCACAATCTATCTCGCTGGCGGATTACGGAATGGAGTCGCTGGCGTATGAATTGTCAAAAGCCGGCGCGGAATGCGCACGGCGCGCGGCGGACGCGGTGGGAAAATCACAGTCGGGCCGGATTTGTTTCGTGGCGGGCGCAATCGGCCCTACGACGAAAACGTCTTCCATTTCAACGGACGTAAATAATCCCGGCGCACGCGGCACGAATTACGACGAACTGGTCGCGGCTTACAGCGAACAAATCAACGGCCTGCTCGACGGCGGCGCGGATGTGCTGCTCGTCGAAACGATTTTCGACACGCTCAATGCGCGGGCCGCGTTTTTCGCGATCCAAAAAATTTACGATGAGCGGGGAATTGCACCGCTGCAAAGTAGGACAGGCGTCGCGCCCGTCTCTGACTTTGAAAAAATAAAAATTAAAAACGGAAACAGGCGCGACGCCTGTCCTACGAAAATCGTTCCGATTCTTGCGTCCGTCACTTTCATTCAAGCCGGAAGCAATCGCGGCGTCACCGGACAGACGGTCGAGGCGTTTTGGAATTCGATTTCCAACGTGCCGCTGTTGAGCGTCGGGATGAACTGCGCACTTGGGCCGAAAGAATTGCGTCCGCTCATCGAGGAGCTTTCCGGCATCGCGCCGATTTACGTCAGCGCGTATCCGAACGCGGGGCTGCCGAATCCGCTGCTGCCGACCGGCTTTCCCGAAACGCCGGAAACGCTCGCGCCGCAATTACGCGAATGGGCGCAGAACGGCTGGCTCAACATCGTCGGCGGCTGCTGTGGCACGACGCCGCCGCACATCAAGGCGATTGCCGAGGCGGTAAAAGATTTGCCACCGCGCAAAGTTCCGACGGTTGAACCGTATTTGCGCTTGAGCGGACTCGACGCGCTGACGATTCGGAGTAGGACAGGCGTCGCGCCTGTCTCTAATTTCTTAAAAATAAATAATGAGTCAGGCGCGACGCTTGACCTACGCGCCTCAATAAATTTTCTGAACATCGGCGAGCGCACGAACGTCGCCGGTTCGCCGAAGTTCGCGCAGCTCATCAAGGCCGGTGATTACGAAGCCGCGCTCGCCATCGCGCGCCA
>Ga0224554_1000604_pt1 | contig 28605 bp, 24 predicted proteins | sample 714S22024metaG_FD_180666 | JGI IMG/M metagenome (GOLD analysis project Ga0224554, IMG submission 180666) | Peat soil microbial communities from Stordalen Mire, Sweden - 717 S2 20-24 | ecosystem: Environmental > Terrestrial > Soil > Wetlands > Peat | place: Sweden: Norrbotten County, Stordalen...
TTGATCTGCGTTTGCGCTGGCGCGATGCGGCGGTTGGCTTGAGGGAGACGGCGTTTTATACGCCCTTTGCGCTGGTGCTCGGATTGAGCATGGGCTTTCTGCATGCACATGCGGTGTTGCCGGGGGTTGGGGCCGTTGTAGGGGCATGGCTGTTCACGTTCTTTTTTATTGCCGTGCCGGAGGAGTTGTTTTTCCGTGGCTGGCTTCAAAATCTCCTTGAACGGCGGATGGGTCGATGGGGCTCGCTGCTCGCGACTTCAGTCCTGTTCGGACTGGCGCACTTCAACAAGCGGGCTGCCAACTTTAATTGGCGGTATGTGCTGATGGCGGCGATTGCCGGATTCTTTTACGGGCGGGCGTGGCTGAGCGCGCGGCGGGTGGGCACGTCGGCCGTGACCCATGCTTCAGTGGACGCCATCTGGTCCTTGTGGCTGCAGTAAGCGATCCGGGTAGTGGTAGCGGAGATAACCGAGGCCTACGCGCATGTTCCGCACCACCGGACCGGGAACGGTGATGGCAATGCTGATGCCAAAGATGGCGTGCGCGATCGCCAGCGGATACAGGTTCCGGTAGCGAAGAAAAACCAGGCAGGAGGCGAATCCCCAGACGAGTGTCAACGGCGCGAGGACCGGATTGGGCAGATGCGCCAGAGCGAACAGGCCCGCTGCCGCAAAGGCCGCGGTGCGTGGGCTGGGTATGATGCGCAACAGCCGCAACAGAAAAAAGCCCTGCAGCAAGAACTGCTGCACGAAGGTCCAGAGCGCGTAGCTCCAGAAGGTCTTGAAGAAGACGAGCAGGCCGCCTTCATGTGTGGTTGGCGACACCGGGAACTCGAGAGTCGCTTTGTCGACCCCGGCGATTAAGGCGACGGCGGCGAGCGCCAACGCGACGCCCACCACCCAGAGAGAGCGCAGGAAGTTCTCCTTGCGCAAGCCCATGGCGCGGAAAGCTTCACGCGCGGATCCCGCCGATCCTGTGCCCGCAGATCCTTTGATTGACAGGCAAGTGATGGCAGCGATGCCGGCCACGGCCACCAGCCACAGTACGCGCTCCCAGGGGCGCGGAGTCCAGATGACGACCATAATCAGCACGTAGCCGATGGCGAGCTCAAAAAGGGCTCGTCGCTGGCCCTGCTTGTCTGGTTTGCTGGTTGGCGTGCTGTCGGTCATGCACACGATAGTAAGGCAAGCCGCGGAGGCTACTCCAGAATGACAGCGGGTTCCGGCTCGTGCGCGTGGGTGGTGAGAGCGATGGCGGCGGCCAGGATGAGCGCGCCCCCGACCCATGCATAAGGGCCGAGGCGCTCCCCGAGCAACTGGACGCCGAGCCATGAGCCGAGGACCGGCTCGACATTGAGGAAGACGCCGGCGCGCGAGGCGGGGACATGATGAATGCCCCAGTTCCACAGGAGCGTGGTGGTGGCCGTGCAGAAAAGTCCGCTGATGGCAAGCGCGGCCCAGGCAGTGAGGCTGACATGCGCGAACGGTGGTGGCTGGGCTGTTTGATGGGTGATGGGCGACAAGGCCCACGGGCCCATCACCCACAGGGCAAGCATGGCGGCGCCGGAAAGAATCGTATAGGCGGTGACGACCGGGGGACTATGGCGCTCCATGAGCTTCTTGCTCATCAGGATCCAGGCAAGCGCAATGAACAGGGAGAGGATGACGAGCAGGTCGCCGCCGAGCGTGGGCACTTCGCGCGCGGCAGCGTTGTGGCTGGCGCCAAGAGTCACAAGGGCCGCTCCGGCCGTGGATCCGCAGAGAGCCAGCCAGCCTAGGCGGTCGAGTTTTTCTCCGGCAAACAGTGTGGCTGCGGCGGCCAGCAGAACCGGCATGGCGCCCACCATCAGCGATGCATGGCTTACGGTCGTGCGCTCAAGGCCGTGGAACTGCAGAAGGAATTGAATGGGCACGCCCAGCGCCGAGCAGATGAGAAGCAGTCTGACTTCCGATGCGGTGAGGCGCACGCGTCCGCCGAATTGGAACAGAAGCACGGGCAACATGCCAAGGGAGGCAAACAGGAAGCGGTAGAGCACCATCCACTCGACGCTCATCTCATTGAGGGCAAGCCTGCCGAAGTAGAAACCGGTGCCCCAGAGGCATCCGGCGAGCGCACATGCGCTGTAGCCCAGCATGCGAGTGCGAGGGCTGATTGGCTCTGCGGTCGTGGCCGGCGTCTGGTTGCCCACGTCGCTTGTTGCGTGTTCTTGCATACCATCTTTACTGTCGCATACGGGCACTGTGGGTCGTCTTACTTAGAGCCATGCGGGAGATTCCGCGGAAAGGGACGGTTGATTGAATTCGCAGCGCCATTCCCAATAAATATTTTAGGCAAGCGGTGCTCTTTGGGGGCTGAGGTTGAATACTAAGAACAGTTAGCCGTTATCGCGTGTCAAGTTGAGCCCGTAAGGTATAGCCTTCCGGGTGCTTGTGATGGCTGCGACAAGAAGCACCGATTGATTGGGCCGAGAGATGCCAATAAAAACGATTTTCGAACCATTTCGGATCAAGAGCGTCGAGCCGATCCGATGGACGACGAGGGCGCAACGCGAAGAGCTGTTGAAAGCCGCTCACAATAACCTTTTCCTGCTGCCTGCCGACGATGTGCTGATCGACCTGCTGACAGACTCGGGTACCGGCGCCATGTCAACGCATCAGTGGGCAGCCATCATGGAGGGTGACGAGAGCTACGCCGGCAGCCGCAGCTTCGTTCGCTTCCGCGACTCAGTCCAGAGCATCGTGGGATACAAGCATGTGATCCCAACCCACCAGGGCCGCGCGGCTGAGCGGATTCTCTTCGGCACAGCCTGCAAAAAGGGCGATGTCGTCCCCAACAATACGCACTTCGATACTACCCGCGCCAACGTTGAGTACGTGGGCGCGGAAGCAGTCGATCTGCTCATCCCGGAGGGCCGCCAGCCTTCGCTCGACTACCCGTTCAAGGGAAACATGGATGTGGGAGCGCTTGAAGCGCTGATTGAGCGCGTGGGCCGCGAGCGTGTTCCCCTGGTGATGCTCACGGTGACCAATAACTCCGGCGGCGGCCAGCCCGTATCCATGCGCAATGTTCGCGAGGTGAGCGCGGTATGCAGGCGTCATGGCATTCCGCTCTACTTTGATGCCTGCCGGTTTGCCGAAAACGCCTGGTTCATCAAGCTCCGCGAGCAAGGCTACGCTGAAAAGTCGCCCAAAGAGATTGCGCAGCAGATGTTCAACCTGGGCGATGGCTGCACCATGTCCGCGAAAAAAGACGGCATGGCGAATATCGGCGGCTTTCTCTGCACCAACGACGACCTGCTCGCGCAGCAGGAGAAAAACCTGCTGATTCTCACTGAGGGCTATCCGACCTACGGTGGGCTCGCGGGCCGCGACCTCGAAGCGATTGCCGTGGGAATCCAGGAAGCACTCGAGGAGGATTACCTCCGCTACCGCATCGCTTCGACGGCCTACTTGGGAAACCACATCTCTGCCGCGGGTGTGCCGATTGTTCAACCGCCCGGTGGGCATGCCATTTACATTGATGCGCGCGCGTTTCTTCCTCACGTCCCCTCTGAGCAGTTTCCGGGAGTGGCGTTGGCGGCGGAATTGTATCTCGAAGGCGGCGTTCGGTCTGTCGAAATCGGGAGGCTGATGTTTGCAGACGCGGCGCAGATGGACTTGGTTCGGTTGGCGATTCCCCGGCGCGTTTATACGCAGAGCCACGTGGACTACCTGGTGGAAGTGATTCTTGAAGTGTTTCGAAAACGCGACCAGATCAGGGGAATGCGGCTTACGTACGAAGCTCCGTTCCTGCGCCACTTTACCGCGCATCTTGAGTTTTTGGGCCAGGTCGAGGATCCGGCTGGCGGCTCACTGACCAAAGCGGGCCTCATCGGCGAGAATACATAAGCGATGGGGAAGCGGACGATGTTGGGGAATTCTTTTTCGGGCGCGGGCAGTCGGCTGGCGCTCGCAGGCTTGTTCCTCTCATCGCTCGTTCCCGCTCATCCACAGTCGAACGCCGGTTATGCTCCTGACCGGTCGCGTCCAATCAGGGAGCGCCTGCTTCCCGGCGCTTATCCCGCGAATCCGACCTTGCCGCCCACCGCGAAGATTCCCGTCGAGCCGCTAGGCTTTTCTCCTCCCGGCCCGCTCTACCTGGGGCAACGCAACAGCCTGGTGTCGCTGGACTTTATTGGAGAAAACGAACTGCTGTTTACGTTTCGCGTTCCGGGGTTGATTCACCGGCAGTTGAAGGCGGGCGAGAGCGATCAGAGCGACGAGCGGCAGATTCGTGCCGTGGTGCTCCATTTGCCCGAAGGAACCATTGAAGCCGAGGGGCTGTGGACGCTGCACGACCGGGGCCCTTACCTGTGGATGTTGAAGGATGGGCACTTTCTGCTGCGGGACCGAGAAAATCTGCAACTGGGCGACGCGCATCTTGACCTGAAGCCGCTGTTGCAGTTTCCGGGGCCGCTGCTCTGGCTGGAGCTTGATCCGAGCCAACGGTTCATGGTGGCCAACTCACAGGAGCCGGCGGCAAAACCTGCCAATGCCGACACGGCGGACAGTCCCGCGATGCCTGCAGCTACTCTCACACCCAGCGACGAGGCGGCAACCGGCGAAGCAGCCCCACCCCAGCCCGACTTTGTGGTTCGCATTCTCCATCGCGAAACCGGGCAGGTGTTGCTGGTCAGCCGTGTTCGCCAGCTCGTTCATCTGCCCATCAATTCTGAGGGTTATCTTGAGAGCCTGCGCGGCCGCAGTCAGGACTGGGTGCTGAACCTGAACTACTTTACGGGGGGAAGCCGGGTGCTGGGAACGGTGGAGTCAGCGTGCGCGCCAAATATGGACTTCATCTCGGAACAGGTGGTTGCGGTGGCCGGCTGCGACTCGCTTGGCTCCCATAAGCTTTTGGCCGTGACCACGCAAGGAAAAACGCTGTGGGCCAATCTGAATCCAGACACAGCGATTTGGCCCCTGCTGGTGCGGTCGCCCGATGGCTCGCGACTGGTGCAGGAGACGCTGGCCGTCACCCACGCCGTGAGTTCGTATGCTCCGCTGAGCAGCGACGATATCAAGGGACAGGTGGTGCGGGTATTCGACGCGGCCACGGGCGAGGTCGCGTTTGAGTCGCCGGCAAGCCCGGTGCTCGATGCGGGGGGAAACGTGGCGCTTTCGCCTTCAGGCCGGAGGGTGGCTGTGCTCAATCAAGGGGCGATCGAGGTCTTCGATCTGCCCCCCGCGGCTGCCTTGGCCGGCGCAGCCCCAAAGACGCCCGCCCACTAGTCCGCGTCCGAACGCTCCCGCCGGATCTTGACGAACAACAGCACAATCAACAGCAGAGCGCCAGGCCCGGCGATCCATAGTGCCCAAGTTACGACGACCGGAATATCGTTGGAGAACGCTACGGATTCCCCGGAAGGACCCACCTTGAGGGTGGCATTTACGCCTGCGCCTATGGTGTCGGTGTGGACGTTGAGCACTACCTTCTGGCGCTGGCCTGCAGTGGGTTGATATTGCCCCAGGGTCACGTTGTTTGCCCCGCGTAGAATGGTCGTCAGAGCCCCCTGCTGAATGACAGATCCATCGCCGGTGACGATCTTCCAGTCTAGGTCGACTGCAGTTTGGCGGAGCGGAATGCCCGCCCAGTCAAGCTCAACGAAATTCGTGCTGCTTGCGGCCGGAGTGAATTCAGGTGAGGTGATTGTGCCTTGTTTGAGCGTTACGGGGACCGAAAGAGGCTTGGGATTCGGGTTGACACTCAACCGCGCCAGAACGTAGGCCCCCGGCGTAATGCCTGCAACCACCAGCAAAAAGCCAAAAAACACAAGGATCCTGTACCACGGCCAGTTTTTCACGGCATTCGTCCTCAAGGGCTAAGGTACCAAGATTCTACTCCGACTCATGGATTTGCGACCGAATCCCGCCTCAAACAGGTAACCTGCTCGGCGACATACAGCCAAATCCCATGTACACTAGCCGGTGGGAGTTTCCTTTTGGCCACGGTTTTACTTCAATACAAGGCTGCGGCGGTTTCAGACAAGGGCCGCAAGCGCCCCTCCAACGAGGATTCTTTCGGCTATTCCGTTGAGCACGGCGTTTACCTGGTTTGTGACGGCATGGGTGGGGCCGCTGCCGGGGAAATAGCCAGTTCGCTCGCGGTGGACGAGGTGATGCGGCTGATGACCGCGCGCGAAGCCGGCAACGCGTTGGACGAGGTGATCGAAGAGGCCATCTCGACTGCCAACGAGGCCATCTTCTCCCGTTCCCAGACGAACCCCAGGCTGAACGGCATGGGCACAACTCTGGTGGCGCTGGTGGTTGCGGAGAACCACATCCGGGTGCTGAATATCGGCGACAGCCGCTGTTACCGCCTGCGCTCGGAGCACCTTGAACAGATTTCCCAGGATCACTCGCTGGTGGATGAGCAGGTTCGCCTTGGCCGCATGACGCCGGCAGAAGCCCTCCGCTCGCCGCTGCGGAACGTGATTACCAGGGCACTGGGCACGCAGAGCCACGTGACCCCGGATGTGTTTGAGTTGGCCGCCGAACCCGGCGACCTGTTTCTCCTGTGCTCCGACGGCCTCACGCGCGAACTGCCCGACCTGACGATTGAGGCTTTGTTGAGCGAAGGCCTGCCCACCATTTCTCCTCTTGGCAACCTGTGCACCCGCCTGGTGGAAGCAGCAAATCATGCCGGCGGCGGTGACAACATTACCTGCCTGCTCGTCCGCGCCGAACAGTAACCCGCTCCTCTACTCGCCAGCCGCTTCAGCCACGCCGTCGGCGCGATGCATTACCTTGCCGAGCAGCAGCAACAGAGGAATGCAAAGCAACGACAAGTACCCCATAAGGCGAAAGTTGTCAGCATAGGCAAGCAGCGCCGCCTGTTGTTGGATGCTGCGGTAGATTGCGCCCATGGCGGCCTGTTGCGCCGACCAGGCACTGGACCCGGCCTCCATGAATTTGGCCTGGAGGCCCGCCAACAGCGCCTGGGCCAGCGGATTACTCGCCGACACATTGCCCGCAAGGTAATTCTGGTGGGTTTGCGCGCCGCGCACCAGGCATGTGGTGATGGTGGCAATGCCCACCGAGCCCCCGATATTGCGCATGAGGTTGTAAATGCCGGCGGCGTTGCCGATCTCCTGCTTGCGCAGCTTGCTCATGGTCATGGTGGTGAGCGGAACAAATACGAACCCGCCTGCAAAGCCGTTAAAAAAGTTCGGCCAGGCCACTGAACCCATTGAAATGCCGAGATTGATGTGGCTCAACACCAGCGCCGAGTAGCCAAACCCGGCAAAGCCGCAGGCTAGCAGTATGCGGCTGTCAACCTTATTCACCAGGAAACCGACCACTGCCATGGCCAGTAGCGAACCCAGGCCGCGGGGACTCACAGCCAGTCCGCTCGCCAGGGCCGAGTAGCCGAGTTGGGTTTGCAAAAACAGCGGCAGCAAAGCCGTGATGCCGTACAACGAAAACCCATACATCGTCGCGATCAACGTACCCAGGCCGAAGTTCCGATTGCCCAGGATGCGCAGCTGCACGATGGGCTCGCGGCTCATGAACTCCCTGATGATGAAGCCGACGAGCGCCGCTGCCGACACCAGCGTGGTCACCCGGATCCAGTTGGCTTCAAACCAGTCGGCTTCCTGTCCCTTGTCCAGAACCAGTTGCATGGTGCCGAGCCAGATGGCCATCAGGCCGAAGCCGAGGTAGTCGATGGCGCCCCGAAATTTGTGGCGCAGATACGGCGGATCTTCAATGAAGAGATTGGCCATGAATAGCGCCAGCAGGCCGACGGGCAGATTGATGTAGAAGATCCAGCGCCACGAGTAGCTGTCGGTAATCCAGCCGCCGAGCGTAGGGCCGATGACCGGCGCCACCACGATGCCCATGCCGTAGACGGCCATCGCTGTGCCGTGTCTGCTGGGCGGGAAACTTTCAAGCAGAATGGACTGCGCCAGTGGCTGCATGCCGCCGCCGCCCAGCCCTTGCAGCACGCGCGCCACAATCAGCATCGGCATGTCCATGGCAACTCCGCACAACAGCGACGCGGCGGTGAACACCAGGATCGAAATCATCAGCAGGCGCTTGCGGCCGATGCGCCTGGCGATCCAGCCTGAGGCGGGCAGCATGATGGCATTCGCCACCAGGTAGCTGGTCAGCACCCAGGTTGACTCGTCCGTTGATGCTGACAGCGTGCCGGCAATGTGGGGCAGCGCGACATTGGCCACCGATGAATCAAGCACCACCATGAAGGTGGCGAGCATCACCGAGGTGGCCACCAGCCAGGGGTTGACCGTAGGCGTCCAGTCGGCGTGCGGGTGGTCGGAATCACCCTCCGTTTGATTGCCGATAGCCGTTTTGGACGCACTGACCATAAAGTCAGTCTAATATACTATGAAGTCAGAAAGGTTGCTTTCAAAATCAGCCCGGGAGCGATTGGCAACGCGATGAAGACCAAGCAGCAGGTTGTGTCGGAATTCCGACGGAGTGAAATCATCTCCGCTGCGCGGACCATCTTCGCGCGTGGGGGATTTAACGCCGGCATCATGGATGAGATTGCCAGGGAAGCGGGTGTCGCCAAAGGTACGCTTTACCTCTACTTCAAAAACAAGACCGAGATCTACAAAGCCGTGCTCGACCACGACATGAGGGAACTGAAGGAGAGCACCATCGAACGGCTCGATGCGGCAACTGGCCTGAAGAACAAGATCCGCGCGTTTATGCTGGCGCGGCTTGAGCGGGCCAGGGTCAACCGCGAATTCTTCCGCATCATGGATTCGGATTCGCGCTCGCTGTCCTACACGCGCAGCCAATATCGCGACTGGCTGCGGGAGCCTGTGTTGCAGCTTGCCGCGGCCCTTGAAATGGCTGCCGCGAAGGGCGAAATTCGCCGTCTCGACCCTGAAAAGACAGCGTGGATGATTGTGGATATGACGCGGGGAACCATCCAGCGAAGCCTGCTTGCAAGTACCGATGCTCAACCTGCCCGCGATGCCGAATTTCTGCTCGACTTCATCTGGGCCGCGCTCCAACCCCCGCCTCCCTCACGAAAACGCTAAGGTTCAGTTGGCGTGGCAATCGGGCGTTCACCCTTTGCGCGTTTGATCCTGGCCACAGGAGAGAGTCTCTTTCCAGCGCCCTTCTTTTTTGTCTTGGCTCGTGCGCCCGCGCCCAGCATCGACGACCACCGCAGTTCAAGAGGCTTCGGCGCTGCCAGGGCTTTGGTAATTGCGAGATTGGCGACCTCGCGCACAATCCATTTGAAATTCTCCTCGCCGACTGAATTCACGTCCGCATCCGGCACGGGATTCATGAAGTCGATGGCATAGGGGACGCCTTTCTCGACTGCAAACTCGACCGTGTTGAGGTCGTAGCCGAGCGCGCGGCAGAGTTTGAGCGCATCCTGCTCCATGCGCAGCAGCAGCAGTCGCGGATATTTTGGTGGACTCTTCACGTAGCGTTCCTCATGCGGCCTGCGCGGGTCGTACGCCATGATGCGCACCTTCTTTTGTCCCACGACGAAGCAGCGAAAATACGCAGTGAAGCTGACGGCCTTCTGGTACATCATGCACAGATCGCGCGATGCGTCGTAGGCCCTGAAGAATTCCTCGCGGCTGTGGACGGGGAAAACATCACGCCAGCCCCCGCCATTCACGGGCTTGAGAAACCCGTGCTCTCCAACGTAGGCGAAGACCGAATCCCAGTCAAGCGGGTACTCCAGGTTACGCATCGATCGTTCCGTTGTGTCGCCGGGGAGTTTCTTGTGGGGCAGGATAACCGTCGGCGGCACCGCGATACCGAGCCGATCGGCAAGGGCATAGTTGAAAAATTTGTCATCCGCCGAGCTCCAGAAAGGATTGTTGATCACCACCGTTCCCTGGAGGGTTGCGTGCTTGAGCAGCGCACGGTAAAACGGAACATCGTGGGAGATGCGGTCGATGATGACGGCGTAGCGGGGCATTTGGCGAAGGGCGACGGCGCCTGCCAGCACAAATTCCGCCCGAACGCCCTCGCCGTTCCGAGCTTCGATGTTCCGGGCATTGATGCGCTCCACAAGCGCGCTTGGAAAGCTGTTCTCGACGCCGAACAGAATGCCGATGGTTTTCATGCAGTTGCCTTCCTTGAACACAGACAATTCATGATACGGAAGCGAGGTCGTGGACGGCCAAATTTGGGTCGCGGAGCGAAACAGGAGTACCCTTGAAGTGGTCGGTAGCGCGGGAGGATTGGATGAACTACCGTGCTTTGACAGTTTCGAGAGAATTTGGCAGCGGCGGCGGGCGCATCGCGAACACGATCGCCGGCTGGCTTGGCTGGAAGTTGCTCGACGGTGAAATCATCGCCGCAATCGCGCGCAGGGCGCACGTCGATTCCCACGTCGTGAGCACTTACGATGAGCGCGTTCACTCCTGGCTGCGGCGCATCAACGAGGAAGCCGTGCGCGGCGTGGCTATGGCTTCGGGCCAGCCGCTTCAAGAAAATGACATCTTCGACGCGCACGTCATGACCGAACTCACGCGCAAAATCATTGAGGAAGCGTATAACAGCGGCGACTGCGTGATTGTAGGCCGCGGAGCGCAGTGCATCCTGGAAAACAAGAAGGATGTCTTCCATGTCTTTGTGTATGCGCCATTGCGCGAGCGCGTCAAGCGGCTCAAGAGCCGGTTGCCGGTCGGAATCGACATCGCACAGCGCCTGCGGACGGTGGATGAGGAGCGGGCGAAATACTTGCATCAGCGGTTCGACAAGAACTGGTGCAGCCCGCATCTCTACGACCTGATGATTTCGTCGAGTCAGGACGAAGACGCAACGGCCCGCGTGGTGCTGCAGGCGATGACGGGAAGCACGGTGCTTTCGGAAGTGAAGGTCTGAGGGTGGAGTTTCCTCCCCGCCCGCATGCGCGCTTATGCCTTGACGCCCATCGGTGATACCAGTGTGAGCTTTACGGTACCTGTAGTGGTGCGCTTGTGAGGGGTGCCGCGCGGAATCAGCAGCAGGTCGCCCGCCTTGAGGTTGTAGGTGGTGGCGCCTTCTGATTCCGGTGCGAGCCACTCGCCGGGGCCGGTGCTGTGCGCGCCTTTCGGCGTGCCACCCACCTGGTACATCGTGGTGCCTTCCACGATCTGCAGAATGTGGTCGCGGCCCTCGTGGTATTCAAATTCCTTGGCGGCGTGGTTGGTTTCCACGGTGTACATGATGGTGTAGGTTCCACCGTTGACCACCGTCTTGTTGGCGGGCGCGGCTTCCAGCTCGTGCCATACGCCCGCGAGTTTTTCTGCGGGATAAAGCTCAAAGGTTTTGGGATCCGGGGGCAACGGCGGTGCTTGCACGGCAAAGAGCTTTTCGTCCTTGAGCGCGAGGCCTGCGGCTGCTGCTGCGGCGGCCCCGCGCAGAAACGTGCGGCGGCCCGGATTCTTGATTGCGGTATCTCCCATGGTTTTTCTCCCGGAACAGTAAAACATGAGGTCGCTGTGGCTGTCAGCTTTGGCGCCTATCGGAGCGCGCTAGTGATAAACCCGCCGGTCGGGCTGCACGCGAGGTTTTTGCGCCAAAAGCGCTAGTGCCCTGAGTCTGAAGTTCGTTAAAGAAAAACTCGCAGGTTTTGTGTCAGGGCACGACTTCAGTCGTGCCGTAAAAGTCGCAAAACGAGTGGGCTTTACAGGTTGCGGAAAAACTCCATTGACGAAGTGGTTTGTATCAGGGCACGAGTTTACTCGTGCCGCAAAAGCCGCAAAATCAACGTCGGGCTTTAGCCCCTGCTGATTCAGCTCGACCGAAGACGCCTTTTTCCGCAGCCTGTTTAGCCCCTGGGGCAAGTTTCTCGAACCATTTCGATTCGTCGAATTGTTCAACGAACTTCAGAAACACAACGCTAGGAAGTTCTTTCGCGGCGGATTACGTCGAGAAGGCGACGATCCTCGTCGGTGAGAGATGCGGCTTGAAGCAGATCCGGCCGGTTGGCGAAAGTTTTGCGAAGTTGCTGCTCGCGGCGCCAGCGGCGGATCTCCAGGTGATCGCCGTTGAGCAGCACGTCAGGAGCGCGCAGGCCGCCGAACTCGGCGGGGCGCGTGTAGTGGGGATAGTCGAGCAGGCCGCCTGCGCCATGCTGCGAGCGAGGTACGCCGTTTGCGTCAACGGCGATGTCTGCGTCGGCGACGCCGAAGCTCTCAAATTCCCCTGATGCCTCGTTGCCGAGTACGCCCGGGATGAGGCGCATAGCCGCATCGATTACGACGGCGGCGGCAAGCTCGCCTCCGCTCAGCACGTAGTCGCCGATGGAGAGTTCCATGTCGCAGTAGAGCTGGTTGATGCGCTCGTCCACACCTTCGTAGCGTCCGCAGAGAAGCACCGCGCGATCGAGGGTCGCGAAGTCGCGGGCGATGGATTGCGTGAACGGGCGGCCCTGTGCCGAGAGCAGGATGACGCGGGTTCTTGCGGCGTCAGGATCGGCGGCGCGTGCCTCGCGCGTTGCTAGGCCGAGCGAGGCGAGTGCTTCAGCAAGCGGCTCGGCCTTCAGTACCATGCCTTCGCCGCCGCCAAAAGGACGGTCGTCAACAGTGCGGTGACGGTCGTGGGTGAAGGCGCGCAGGTCGTGGACTTCAGTTGACACAAACCCCTTGGCACGGGCTCGGTTGACGATGCCGTGCTCGAAGATGCCCGCAAAGAACGCGGGAAAGATGGTGACGATGTCGAACCGCATTGTTCTGATGATAAAAGGAACGCGCGGATCGTGCGGGACAGGTGCCTGGCTTTCTGGAAGATCAAGGCTCCAGCTGAAACCTGTGGGGCTCCAGCTGAAACTTGTAGATGTTGATGCTGGTGGGCGCGACGGTGATGGTGCTGGAACTCTTCTCGCGGGCGATTTCCTTCACGACCACTTGCGGCGGAGCGCCGACGTGGTTGGCTGCGTCGAGACTGCTCCCGGTCATCTGCCACAGCGTCGATGGACCGGCCACGTGAACGCCTTCCACATTGAGATCGAATTTCTGCTCAGTTTCCGTTGCATTGACGACCGCCAGAGTGAGAAATTTGCGATCGGGCGTGAGGGAGGCCACCATGTCGAGTGGATACGTGGGGCTGCCGGGGTTGGTTGCGGGCTGATCGCCGGCGAGGTCGTATTTCGGCGCAGGTTGAGGCGAGTTGCCGTTCACCGCGACTGGAATGGAACCGACAAAATGATCGCCGTACAGTTTGAACAGCAGTCCGGTCGAATTCAGAATGGCGGAGGTCCGGTTGTAATCGAGCGTGGAGACGCCCATGGTGAAGGCCGACATTGCGATGGCGTCGGTGTGGCGGATCATCTCGTTGAAGACCATGCCGTAGGCGAGAGCCAGCTTCAGATTCACAGGCGCGCCCGAGTAGGCGTATTCGTCGATGGATAGAAAAACCTTCTTGTCCACCATCGCCGGAAAGCGCCGCTGATACTCCTTCCATTCATCGGCCTTGAGGCGGACGCGATTCGATGGGTATCGCGCCCACTCCAGCAGCGACTGATCGACGTTGACGTAAGCAGCCTCGTTGGGCGCGTCGGGCGGCAGCGTCTTTGCAAGCGCGTAGTCAAAGCGCTTGCCGGCGCGTGCATACCAGTGCTCCGTGAGGCCATCGAAGTTGCCAAAGCTGTGGGCTAGCAGGCCGCCGGTAAAGTCGCCATCGGAGCCGAACTCGGCCTGCACGTCCTTGAGATGAAGGGCGCGCGTCTGGCCGGTGACGGTCATCTCGTCGGGCATGGCGCCGGAGGCGAGCAGCGTAATCGACGGATCGGCCTTGCGCATCGCCTTCGCAAATTCATTGTGCTTCAGCTCGTAATAATTCAGATCGGTGCGGCCAAGCTGCCACGTGCCGTAGGGCTCATTGCCGATGTCCCAGAACTTGACGTGATAGGGCTCCGGATGGCCGTTGTGCGCGCGCATTGCGCCAAGCCGCGTGGTCGCTGCGCCGTTCATGTACTCAACTTCTTCGGCCGCCGAGTGCGCATCGCCGAATCCCGCATTCACTGAGATGTAGGGCTCTGTACCGATCAACTTGCAGAGAGTCATAAATTCGTCCATACCCACATCGTTCGGCTGCATGGCGTTCCAGGCGTAGTCCCATACGGGCGGACGTTTGTCGATATCGCCGACCGAGTCGTACCAGCTCCAGTTGGAAAGAAAATTGCCGCCCGGCAGGCGCCAGAACCCGGAGTGAAGCTGGCGCAGTAGTGCGGTTGTGTCTGGCCGGAATCCTTCCACGTTGTCGGCGGGCATCAGCGATACTGTTCCGACGTGGAAGTTGCCGCTTCCTGTGCCGGTAATCTCGAGCGCCGCGTCCACGCTGTCACCCTGGGCCGTGAACGAGAACGGAAATTTCTTATACGCGTTCGTCATTGCCGCGAACGAGAGTGTTTGGCGATCGTGCTCACCGGGGCCCCACACCAGCGCGACCTTGATCCTGCTGCCGGGAGTGCCGCGAAGATAAATGCGCCCGGTATACTTCTTGCCTTTCATCAGGGCCAGACCCGCTTGCCGGATTCCGTGCGGCGTTGAGGCATCGAGTTCGATGCGCGGACTCTGGTCGCCGACAAACGGCTGCTCTTTGTCCGTGGTCACCGCGTCGTCTGGACCGATGGGACGCCACTTGCGAAGCTGCATATTGCGGAACTGCCCGCCGCCCTGCTGCACGGGGACTGCATCGGGCTCTTTTGAAGAGATAGGGAAATAGAACTTGCGGTCATCGAGCATCTCCGCCCACAGGCTGCGATAGATGAGGGTCCTGATGTGCTCAATGAACATTCCGTATTCATACTTGGGAACGGCCGGCGCAGCCTGATTCGTATTGATGGTGGCTATGACCTGGCTGGGCGCGGCCGGTTGCGCTTCGCCTCGAACCGCACACCCAAAACAAAACGCCGCGGCAGCAATCAAAGCAATGCGCACATTCATTAATCTGCTCATGGTTTCTCCTGTTTCGGTCCTGCGGATTGCGTGCTGTCCCGTTACCCCATGCCCGGCCATAGGCCCTGGTTCTGGCGCGACAGGTGACTGGCCGTCAAAGCTACGGGAGAACGATAGCGGTTGGAGCTCGCGGGCGCAACGGAGATTTTCGTGAGGCTTGAACCGCAGACCGCGAACGAAGCGAGTCCGAGAGCGGCGTGCGAACATCGAATAAGTGATGAGTTCAAACGATGCAGCGGTTCCTGCGGCGGCTTCCCCGGCTACCGATGACAAACAGAGCGTCCAGTTTGGATTTGAGAATGCCTATGCGCGGCTTCCGGAACGATTCTTCGTTCGGCAGAATCCTGTGCCGGTGGCCCAGCCGCGCCTGGTGAAAGTGAACGCGCAACTGGCCCACGCATTGCGGTTGGATGCGCATGCGCTCGAGAGCGAAGAGGGTGTCGCCATCCTGGTAGGCAACCGAGTGGCTCAAGGATCGGAGCCGTTGGCTGAGGCCTATGCCGGACACCAGTTTGGCCATTTTGTGCCGCAGCTGGGCGACGGGCGCGCCAACCTGCTGGGCGAGGTCGTGGGCCGTGATGGCCTGCGCTACGACATCCAGCTCAAGGGCTCAGGCCGCACGGCCTTCTCGCGCGGAGGCGATGGGCGGGCCGCGATCGGGCCCGTTCTGCGCGAGTACCTTGTAAGCGAAGCGATGGCTGCCCTGGGTGTACCGACCACACGCACGCTGGCTGCGCTTACCACTGGGGAACTGGTGATGCGCGAGACCCCGTTGCCCGGCGCGGTATTGACGCGCGTAGCCGCAAGCCACCTGCGTGTGGGCACATTTGCGTATTTCGCCGCGCGACGCGATGTGGACGGCCTGCGCACGCTGGCCGACTTTGCTATCGCCCGGCACGGTCCTGAAGTCGCGAAGGTTGAGCAAGGAACGCCGGCGGCCGGGCGCCCCTATCGCGCGCTGCTGGACGGCGTCGTTGAAAGGCAGGCGAAGTTGGTGGCACAGTGGATGATGCTTGGATTCATTCACGGCGTCATGAACACCGACAACACCTCAATCTCCGGCGAGACGATTGATTATGGTCCCTGCGCGTTTATGGAGGCGTACGATCCGGCAACCGTCTTCAGCGCCATCGATCAGCAGGGACGCTACGCCTATGGCAATCAGCCCCGCATCTTGCTGTGGAATCTTGCGCGCCTGGCCGAGGCTTTGTTGCCCCTCCTGCTTGAAGAAGAGGGAAGCGAACAGGCGGCCGTGGAGTCGGCGAATGAAGCACTGGGCGCTTTTCCTGGGCAGTATGAGGCGGCACGGCTTTGGGGCTTGCGGCGCAAGCTCGGCCTGGCGACCGAACGCGACGAAGATTCCGAGCTGGCCGAACGGCTCTTTGAAGCAATGGCCGCCAACCACGCCGACTTTACCCTCACCTTTCGGCGGCTTTGTGATGCGGCTGCGGGACCTCAAGGCGACGCGGGCGTGCGCGCTCTCTTTGCCGACCCGGGCGCTTACGATGCGTGGGCTGCCGGATGGCGCACGCGGCTCAGCAAGGAGCCACGCACAGGAGAGGAACGCGCGGCCCTCATGCGGAAGGCCAATCCGGCATATATTCCGCGTAACCACCTGGTGGAGGCAGCTCTCAAGGCAGCCACGGAACTGCAGGATTATCAGCCGTTCGAGGAAATGCTGGAGGTACTCGCTCATCCCTGGGAGGACAGGCCTGAACGCGCGAAATATGCACTGCCTGCCCGGCCTGAAGAACGCGTGAGCCAAACATTTTGCGGCACTTGAGCCGAGAAACCGGCCTGAGCATACTATTCTTCACCCTTCTTTTGGCCTCGACGGGAGCAATTTTGCTAATTTAATCCGTCCGGAGTGCGGGAATCTGCATCCGCTGCACGGTACCGATGACGGTACCCTCCAATCACCAAAGTAACCACGGTCTCCATCGGTCCCCGTGCCAGGCACATCGGCCTCTCTTTTGATTTGATTGATGTTAGAGTCGTTTTTTGGAACCTCACGAAGGTTTGATAAGCGCCTAGGTTGCCGTTTATCAGGCGTTTACAACTTTCAGGTGATTGAAAATTCTTAAAAAATTAGATGGAAACCGGACCGATCCTGGACTACGATACTAAGCATTGATGAAAAAGATTGTTCTAACTTTGGTCGTACTTTGCTCCCCAGTCTTACCGGTTGTAAGCGGACAGTCTAGCTCTGCGCACAAAACAGTCACAAAAGACACGCTCGAAATGCAGATGCCGACGGCAACCGCTCCGGCGCCCGCCGCGCAAGACCAGACCCCTGCGGCACAGAATGTGGCCACAGTGGCCGGGCAAACGGTCGCCGCGCAGCCCGCACAAAGCGCAAATCCACAAAGCTCCGCGCAGCCCGCCGCCGGGCAAGATCAGGCTCCGGCCGCTCAAGATGCGCAGGCGCCAGCCGCGCAGTCTGCGAAGACCCCAGCTCCACAGGATCCGCCAACGCCTGCCGCGCAGCCTGCTCAAACTCCCGCCGGGCAAGATCGGCAAACACCGGCCGCGCAGCCTGCTCAGGCTCCATCCGACCAGGACACGCAGACGCCGGCGGCCGAGGTTGCCCAGGCTCCGGGCGCGAACGATGCGCAGACACCGGCGGCAAAAGATGCAAAGCCAAAACCTCCAACTCCTGAAGAGATTGTGGCGGCCGCTGAAAAGCAGGCAGATCTGCTGGGTGGCCAACCCGGTCCGTTTGAGCTCGACGTCAATTTCTCGGTGAACATGAACCGGGCCATGGTCGGGCACATGGAACTGCGCTGGGAGTCAAAGGATCGCTGGTGGCGTCACATCGAGATGGACAACTTTACCCAAACCATGATGCGCAGCGGCGGCAAGATCTACACCTCGAGCAACATTCACTACATGCCGGCCGAAGTGACAGAGTTGATCAATCTGCTCGGATTTGCCGAGGACCAGGCGAGCCGTGGCCATATTGCCGTGTCAGTGCAAAATGACCGCAGAGAAAACGGGTTGAGGGCGCAATGCATGCAGACCTCGCTCAAGGATCTTGACAACCAGCCCGACGAGTTGTGCCTGAGCGCGAACTCGCACGACATTCTCAGCGACTACTGGAAGGCTTCGCCCGACCAACGGCGCAAGGAAGTATTTACGCACTACATGTCGTTTGGCAACTACCGCTTCCCCGGCGAGCTTGAGCTTGCGGTCAACGGCAAGAGAGTGCTGGTGGCCAACGTGACCAACCTGAGCCCGACGCCGTTCGACGAGAGCCTGCTCGATCCGCTCAAGAAGTTGATTCAACCGCAATCTCCCTCCGAGAGCATTGCCCAGGCGAAATAAGCGGTAAAAAATAATGCAAATCGAAGGGCGGCGCAAGCCGCCCTTTTTGCGGGTCGCTCGTTGCTGTCGAGCTAGCCTGCAGGCTGCCTGACTCTTGCATCCGTTTTTACGGCGGGGCATCTATCAAAGGTAGATTTCATCGCTTATTTTGAAAGGGATCCGGTCCGCTCATCATGACACAGCCTCTTTTTGCGCCTTTTCGGCTTCGCTCCGTCACGTTTCCAAACCGTATCGGCGTCTCGCCGATGTGCCAGTACTCCTCCCAGGATGGCTTCGCGAACGACTGGCATCTGGTTCACCTGGGCAGCCGAGCGCAGGGTGGTGCGGGGCTCGTAATGATGGAAGCGTCAGCGGTGCTGGCCGAGGGACGCATCTCTAACGGCGATTTGGGAATTTACAAAGACGAGCACGTGCCGAAGCTCAAGCAGATCGTCAGCTTTCTTCATACGCAGGGCGCGAAAGCAGGCATTCAACTGGCGCACGCAGGACGCAAGGGAAGCATGAGCGTTCCCTTTGACGGCGAGCGGCTGCTCAAGAGTGACGAGGGAGGATGGACCCCGCTGGCGCCGAGCCCGGTGGCGTTCTCTGCGGACTACGCGGTGCCGCAAGCGCTGGACGAGGCGGGCATTCAAGCGGTGGTGAGCGCGTTTGCGCAGGCCGCGCGCCGTGCTGAAGCTGCGGGGTTCGATTTCGTTGAGATTCACGGAGCGCATGGATACCTGCTGCACGAGTTTCTTTCGCCGCTTGCCAACAGGCGCACCGACAACTACGGCGGCAGCTTTGAAAACCGAACAAGGTTGATTCTGGAGGTGGCGCAGGCTGTGCGCGGCGCGTGGCCGGACAGGTTGCCGCTGTTTGTCCGCATCTCGGCTACCGATTGGATGGAGGGCGGCTGGACGGTGGATGAAAGCGTCGAACTGGCCCGGATGCTGGGGAACGCGGGCGTCGACCTTGTGGATTGCTCGTCGGGAGGACAGGTACCGAATGCAAAGATTCCGGTGGGACCCGGATTCCAGGTGCCGTTTGCGGCGAGGATTCGCAAGGAGACCGGCGTGCCGACCGCGGCGGTCGGGATGATTACGGATCCCAGCCAGGCGAACGCGATTGTGGCGAACGGCGAGGCCGACATGGTGCTGCTGGCGCGAGAGATGTTGCGCGATCCTTACTGGCCGGTGCATGCGGCGGCTGCCTTGGGCGAGCCGGCGAGCTGGCCTGCACAGTATTTGCGGGCCGCGCCGCGTGGGTCGCAGACGAGAAAAGCAGGGGAATAGAGACTAGTATCCTGAGCCTGAAGTCCGTTAAAGAAAAATTCGCGGATTTGTGTCAGGGCGAGACTGCAAAGGAAGTGAAAACTCCTGCGAAGCCGGATTAAGTGTCAGGGCACGACTTCAGTCGTGCCGAAAAGGCCGCAGAACGAATGGGCTTCAGTGTCTGCGTGAGTACCGCTGACTTCCGATCCGCGAAGCGGCAAGGGCTCCCGGAGGGAGCGAAAGATAATAGCCCAGGATGGAGTCCGAGACGAAGGCTCGGACGCAATCCTGGGAAAGGTCCGGAAAATTAGACCTGGCGCCCTGTATGGGCGCCGCGAATCTGTTGGAATGAATTGTGCTCCGCGAACAAAACTTGATTTCCACGAGTTCTCACGCAGACACTTTAGCCCCTGGGGCTGTTTTTCGAATTACTCCGGTCCGCCGAATTGTTCAACGAATTTCAGACTCGCCACACTGGGGGAATTCTTTACTAAGGAATAAAACGAGGCGCCCGGTCGCGAACGCCCCGTTTCGCATTTTCCTGTCGGGTCGTTGCAGTTCTAGAACTTGAAGTGGACAGCGAGTTGTGCGCTGCGCGGGCCGCCGCCGCCCAGGTAAGGGTTGCCGCTGCCTACATCGGGGGTTGCCGTGGTGGTCACAAACTGCGGTCCATTCGCAACCGGATCGGCGCCGGCCACCAGCTGATTGCCAACTGCGTGGCTATTGCCGAAAGCGTCGATGCCGAAGCCGGGCAGTAGCGGGTTGCTCAAGTTCGGATGATTGAAGCTGTTGAACAGGTCCGCGCGCAGTTCCATGGTCAGCCGCTCCCTCAGGTGCGAGGTCTTGGTCAGCGAGAAGTCGAAGTTGGTGTAGTTGGGAGCGTTGAAGGCGTTGCGGCCCTCGCTGCCCGGATGCCCGTTGGTGCAGTTGCCACTGCCGGCATCGTAGGTGCATGGCGCGGCGAACGCGGCCATGTTCAGCAGGTTTACCCCGCTTGCACCCGCATGAGGATTGCCGATGATGTCGGGGCGGCCAAAGTATTCACCGCTGCCGTTGTAGTCGCCTTCAAATAAATAGCTCACGGTGTACGGTTGGCCGGTGGCGACGTTCAACATGCCGTCCAGCGACCATCCGTCTGCGATCCACTTTGCTTCTTTGACGTTGGGCAGATTGTAGGTCCAGTACCATTGCACACGCTGGCGCACATCGAAGTTGGAGCTGGCGCGCTCCGCGTGCGGATTGAAGCTGTCGTCGGGCTGAGACGCGTTCGGAACAAAGTCGAGCCCGTCGCTCGCCGTGTCAATGGAGTGGGCCCATGTGTAGTTGAGCGTAGAGGTAACGCCGTGCAGGCCCTGCACCTTGAGTGTGGCCTGCGCGGAGTTGTAGCTGGACTCGGCGCTGGTCTCGATCTGGTTGATGTAGTAGAGCGGTATGTCGACGAACGAGCCGGTGGAGTAAGTGGGGAAACACTGGTTGCCGTAACTGATCGTCTGGCCGTTTCCGCAGTTCACCGTCCGGCCGGCAACGTTGTTCACCTGATTGATGTCGCGGAAGCGGAACAGGTGACGCCCCTGCGAGCCGATGTAGCCGACCTCGAGAGCGATGTTTTTGGCGAGCTGCGATTCGATGTTGAAATTGTAGGCGGCGTAGCGCGGTGTGGTCAGGCCCTGATCGACCGTGAACACGCTGCTCGGCGTGTAGTCGCCGAAGACCGGAGAGCCTGCGGAAATAATAGACAATGGATTGTTCGCTGCATCGTAACCAGTAACCGCCGGGGATGCGAAGCCAATCGTGTTGAAGGCCGGGCCTGCTTCGCCGGCGTTGGTGTTGTACGCCTGGTTGCCGACAAAGAAGTCCTGCGAGGCGCTGTCGTAAAAAATGCCGGCGCCGGTGCGGATCACGAGCTTGCCATTGCCCAGCAGATCGTCTGCAAGGCTGAGGCGGGGAGCAAAGTTGATCCAGTCCTTGGGATAAAGAGAGCTGGGCGCGCTGCTGGCGCCGATGGTCTGAAGGCCGCCGGTCTTGACGTTGAAGATGCTGAAGGCGTTGTTCTTGGCGCCAATCACGCCGAAATAATCCCAGCGCAGGCCGTAGTTCACGGTCATGCGCGGCGTCATGCGCCATGAGTCAAGCAAGTAGGCCCCGCCGCCATTCTGGTAGGAGTAGCGGGTGCCGGCGCCCTCGGCTGAGCTGCCGCTGTCGATCGTGCCAGAGAGGAAATCGTCGAGGCTGCTAAACACCAGCTTGCCGCGATGGCCGGAGTCAATAAAGCTGTTGATGAAGGTGCGCCGCCACTCGTACCCGGCCTTGAAGCTGTGACGGCCCTTGATGTAGGAGACGTTGCCGAAAAGTTGGTAGTTGGTGTCGATGCGGCCGCGCGCGTCGCTTGCGGTTACGCCGATGGGACTGTAGGCGCCCACGTCGATGGTGGGCAGGCCCAGATCGTACGAGCTGAAGCCCGGAGGCAGCGTGTTCAGACCGTAGGCCGTGTTCGGGTTGAGGCCCATGTCCTGTGGTACAAACTGCTGCAGGAAGCGATTGTAGCCGCCGCGAATTTCAAAGATCAGGTCGGAGCGGGGAACCGATGTGTAGGAGAGCGAAACGATGTTCACATGTGTCGGCGTCGAGGTGTTGAAGCCGGGTGCGCTGCTGCCGGTGTAGAGCATGCCCAGCGGGAAGCTCTGCAGCCCGTGCGAGAAGAAGTAACGGCCAGTGAGCAGATCGCCGGGCGAGAAGATGTGCAGATGCTGGTCGATCTTGGCGATCACGTTGTCGCTGTTGTTACTGAACGGCGTCGTAAAGGTCTCGCTGCCTCCGCTGGTGGGCAGAGCTCCCCAGGGCTTGCTGTTCAGCAGGCTCTGGATGACGGGGTTGATGACGCCGCCCCCGGATGTGTACGCGTCGATGTCGGTCTGCGTGGGCACTGTGCCCAACTGCGGCAGGCCGCCGTTTTCGCGCTGGCCCTCATAAGCGGCAAACCAGAACGATTTGTCTTTCAGGATCGGTCCGCCGGCGGAACCGCCAAACTGATGGTTGCTAAAGGAGTTTTTCGGCTGCGCGTCGGTGTTGAAAAAGTTGCGCGCTGCCAACCCGCCATCGCGGAAGTACTCAAAAAAACTGCCGTGCACCGTGTTGTCGCCGCTCTTGGTCACGATGTTGACGGTGGCGCCTGAGCTGCGGCCAAACTCGGCTTCAGGATTACCGGTGACGGGAATTTCAGCCAGCGCATCGACGGGAAGAATGGTCGAAGGGCAGCCCCACACGCCCGCCTGGTTTACTGAGGGCAGATTGCGGTACCCGTCGTTCATGTCGGTGCCATCCAGAAGATAATTATTTGATCGGCCGCGGTTGCCGTTCAGGCTGAACAATCCGTAAGACCCGGCGGACTCAGTCGAACCAACCGGGTCGCTCGAGGCGCCCGGCACAAGCTCGAGCAGCTTGGTAAAGTCGCGTCCGTTCACGGGCAGCTCAGCCACTTCACTGGCTTCAAGTGTGCCGCCTGTATTGTTGGTGGTGGTTTCAATCAGCGGCACGTCGGCGGTCACTTCGATGACTTCCTCCACCATGCCGGTGGGGAGCTTGACGTCGGCGCGCGTCGGCGAGCCCACGCTCACCGGAATTCTGGTCAGCGTGGTGGTGCGGAAACCGGCCTTTTCAACTGTGATGCTGTAGGTGCCGAGGGGCAGCTCAGAGGCCACGTATTGGCCCTCGTCGTTCGCGGGCACAATACGGTTCAAGCCAGTGTCGGGGCTGAAGACCTTCACCTGCGCGCCCGGAATGGCGGCGCCGGACGTGTCAGTGATCGTGCCTTGAATGCTTCCGCGGAAGGTTTGCGCAGGCGCGACGCAAACGCAGACGACGAGGGACAGAACGACAGATAGGATGGCAGCCGAGCGGCTAAGCATAAGGCTAAGCTCCTCAGAAAGAAATTTTCTTGGGTTATTGACGAGATGATAACACGCGTTTTGTTTGAAAATCTGTGACCGATGACCATCCGGCCTATAATGATGGGCAATTGCCATGGCAGATATTGATGCGTTATTGAATCGCTGGCAAAAGGCCGGCGTGCTGGCCGCGGATATCGCGGAGCGCATCCGTGCCTACGAGCAAAAAGAGGACAAGCCCGGTGGGCTCCGGTGGCAGGGACTAATTGCGCTGATCATGGGCGCAATCCTGCTCTCCTGCGGCGTCGCGCTGTTTGTCTCGGCACATTGGGATGAGCTGGGGCCTGGGGCGCGCTTCGCACTCGTCATTGCGATGATGGCAGTGTTTCACCTCGGCGGCGGCCTGGCGCGCGAAAGCTACAAAGCGCTCTCAACCTCGCTGCACGCCGTGGGAACGCTGGCGGCCGGCGCAGCGATTGCGCTGGTCGGGCAGATCTTCAACATCCAGGAGCACTGGCCCGGAGCGGTTCTGCTGTGGGCTCTGGCCGCGCTGGCAGGATGGATGCTGCTGCGCGACGAAGCGCAGCAAACTCTCGCGTTGCTGCTGGTTCCGGCCTGGTTCTTCTCGGAGCTTGCGTTTCGCATGGGCGGCCACATCGGCGCGGACGTTTACCTGGGCCGTGCCCTGTTTGTCTGGGCCGTCCTATACCTCACGTTCTTCCTTGGCTCGCGGCAAAGAATTGCCCAGGGGATTCTGTTCGCATCTGCAGCCGTCACGGCCGTGGTGGGTCTTGTGCTCACGCTCGATGGCTGGGTTTCGTGGTCGGGGACGCAGACCTTTGTTCCTTTCAGCACGCGCGTGTGGGCGTGGATTGTGATTGCCGCGTTGCCCCTGGCGATTGCAGCCTTCCATGGCCACAAGGGACTGGTTCCGCCAACGCTCGCCATTGGGCTTGCTGTCGCGCTGCCCTGGTGCCTTCGCGCGCAGACACATCTCGAAGGTCACCCCACACCGGTTCCCCGAACCTATACGGTGCTGGAACCAACCCTCGCGGCTTATGCGCTGGTCGCGCTCTTTGCCGTCTTCCTCTGCGCCTGGGGCGTGCGCATGGCCTCGAAAGCGCTGGTCAACTTGGGCATCGTTGGGTTCGCCATTACCGTGGCCTGGTTCTACTTCAGCGACATCTTCGATAAAGTGGGCCGTTCGCTCGGATTGATCGGGCTCGGCGTGCTGTTCCTCGCCGGCGGATGGGCCCTTGAAAAAATGCGACGGCGGCTTATGGCGCGGATGGACGCTGCCGGTTCCGGGGAGGCGCAATGAAGATTGGAAATTGGACTCTGACCAAAACTTCGCTTGCGCTGCTGCTGATACAACTCGCGCTGGTGTCGACGATTGCAGCAAAATATTTTTATGAGCGCCAGAAATGCCCGCGAGTGTGGACGCGGACGGTAGCGGTTTATGGGCAGGTGCCCATGCGCGGCCGCTACCTGAGCCTGCGGCTCACGGTGGACGGCTGCCAGAGCACGCTCCCTTCCGCCAAGGCGGCGAAATTCCCACGCGGATGGAACGGAGCAGCGGTGCCTGGCGACTACTCGGTGGGTTATGTCGCACCGGTATTTTTTCCCGCAGACTTGAAGGTGGAGAACAACCAGCTGGTTGCGGTCGAGATCACAGACGAGGAGCGTCAGGAGTCAGGCCAGATGGTCGAGGCGCCTCCGGGCGCGGCATGCCAGCAGTTCAGGCTGGCCAAGCCGGTGGACTATTACATCGCCGAGCATGCGCCGGACCCATCGTGGACCAAGCAAGGCCGGGAGTTGTGGATTGAGGTCACGCTCCCGCCCAAGGGCCCGCCCAGGCCGCTCGCGCTGGCGCTCAAGGACAATGGGCTCTGGAAGCCGCTCAACTTCTGAAGGGTTCACGGCAAAGCAGGAGCGCCGGCTTCAAGATGCTGTCACAAAACTCCGCTGAAACGCTGTTTTGTAACAAGGGCACGGCTTCAGCCGGGCCGTAACCGACGCAAAATTAACGAGGGCTTCAGCCCCTGCAACGGATGAAGGGCGAAAGAACTCCGCGGCATGCGAGTTTCGTAACAGCCTCTCCAGGTCGGCTGTTGAGTGAGCCGCCCGGCCCGCGCTTTGCCGCTGGCCGCGCTATGCAAAGCAAATTTGATCGGTCTCAACCGTTGAGGTCGATCAGTCCTTCAGGCAGCGCCATCTCCACGCGCTTGCCCTCGAGGTCGATCTTGCGCAGATAGCTCTTGGCGAACGGAACCAGAATTTCGCCGGCAGCCCCGCGTACCACCAGCAGAGCCACAGGTCCGGCCGTGCGGTCCACATCTTCAATTTCGCCCACAACCGCCGGTTCGCTCCCGGCCGCGTCCACCAGCGTGCAGCCAATCAGGTCGCCGATGTAGGTTTCGTCATCGCCGAGCGGCACCCGCTGCTCGCGCGGGATGGCAACGATGAAACCGGTAAGAGTTTCCGCGCCGCTGATCGAATCGATGCCTGAAAAGTGGAGCACAATGCCGCCTTTGTGCGGCCAGTGGGCTATCAGCTCCATCGCGCGCGGCGGTGCTGCCGGCGTGCTGTCCTTCAACAGCCAGAGCTGGCGTCGCTCTGCAAATTTTTCAGGGAAGTCGGTAAGGATGTCGGCGAAGACTTCGCCTTTGCGGCCCTGGGTGCGGCGGATGCGGGCCAGCCAGACCCATTCAGGGGTCGAGCTGCTGTTTGGCCGGCTTTGCTCCGCTGTGTGCCGCTCCGGCGTTGATCCCTGTCCGTCAGAGAACGCCAATTATTCGTCGTCCTCTTCAAGGATGTCGAGCGTGAAGCGATGGTGGAGCTTCATGCTTACGGCGCCAAGAATCGTGCGCACGGAGCGCGCGGTGCGGCCCTGCTTGCCGATGACCTTGCCTACGTCCTGAGGCGCAACGCGAAGCTTCAGCACCGTGTTTTCTTCACGGTTCACTGACTGCACTTCAACGGCCTCTGGCTCATCCACGAGGGCCTGGGCGATCTCCCGGACAAGCTCTGCGACTGAGGTGGGTGCCACCATTTCATTTTGGGTCATGCTCTTGCCCCTGACCAGATGCATTCAGATGCATTCAGAAATTGGCTGCCTGAATCTGTGCGCGAATAGTATCAGCACGCACCCGCTTTCGTCAGCAACTCTGTGCGCCGACTCAACTAAGCCGGCGCGAACCATGATCTACCCCTCGACGGCAAAGGGCAAGTGGAGAGTAAATCAGGCGGCAGCAGTGGCAGCCGGAGCCGGATTCTTGGTCACCAGCTTCTCCACGATCGGGGAGAACTTGGCGCCCACGCCGCGCCAGTAGGCGACGCGCTCGTGCTTCAACTCAACGGTTGCGGGCTCGGTGCGGGGGTTGTAGGTGCCGACCACCTCGATGGAGCGGCCGTTGCGGGCGCGGTCCTTTTCGATGACCACGATACGGTAGTAGGGTTGCTTGCGGGCGCCAACGCGCGCCAAACGAATCATCACCACGGCGATACGGTTCCTTTCAAATTCCAGTGCTCTGTTGCGGTCTTTTGGGATTTTTCCCGGCTGGCAGGCTTCGGAATCCAGCTTGCCCCGCCAAATAAATGGCCGGACAAGAGTGCCCAGCCGCACAAGACACAACACCTAAGTATCGCTGAAAATGGGCGGTTGAGCAAGTTTTCAGCCCCCGCGCGGACTATTTCGGCCCTGGGGGGACGCAACTGTAAGAAAGTTCATCCTTCGGGGACTACCTTGAATGTGAAGCAGATCCAGCCCATGAAAGACGCCGAGAACATCCGGGAAAGTCGCTTCGAGGAAGCCGTTGCGGCATTCGGCCCGGCGATGGAGCGGCTGGCCCGCTCCTATGAGGCCGACCTCGACGCCTGCCGCGACCTCGTGCAGGAAATCCTGGTCTCCCTCTGGACAAGCCTGGAGGGTTTTGATGGCCGCTGTTCTCTGCGCACCTGGGTCTATCGCGTGGCGCACAACACGGCAGCCTCGCATGTAAACCGGCAGATGCGCCTGAAACAGCGGACGTTCGTCGGCCTGGAGGATCTGCCGGAGCTTGCTGACAAATCAGAGGGTGAGGACGCAGTCAACCAAGGGGATGCCCTCAAAAGGCTGTACCAGCTGATTGAGCGGCTCAAGCCGCTGGACCGGCAGGTCATGCTGGCCTATCTCGAAGGCATGGACGCAGCCTCAACGGCGGAAATCACGGGGCTGTCCGCGCGGAACGTGGCCACCAAGATCTTCCGCATCAAGCAGGTGCTGGCCCAGCGATTCCAGGAGCGCGGCCCAAGGCCCCAGGGCGGCGAGCAAGGAGGGTCCCATGAACAATGAATCCCCGCAGGATCGCAGGATGAGAGAGATTTGGCAGAACCAAAAAACGGAAGGAGTGCGTATGTCAGTTGCAGAGGTGCAAGCAAGTGCCGGGAAGTTTCAGCGCAGGATCCGGAACAGGAATGCGCGAGAATATGTGGCGGCAGCGGTAGTGGTTGCGTTCTTTGGCTTCGAGTTCTGGCGGGCAGGAGATGTGCTCGTGCGAACGGGCTTTGCCTTGCTGATAGCCGGAATGGTTTACGTGGTCTGGCAGTTGCACGCCAGGGGCTCTTCGAAGACCCTTCCCAGAGATGCTGGTCTTTCGAGCTACGTCGAATTCCAGCGCCACGAACTGGAACGGCAGCGTGACGCGTTGGAGAGAGTGCGGCGCTGGTACCTGGCACCGCTTGTTCCGGGAATGGCTGTGCTGCTGATGGCATTCGGTCTGGCAAACCCGGGGCACGCAAAACAGATCTGGCTTGTTGTTGCAATTGAGGCTTTGGTAATGGGGGCAATCCTTTTTGGAATCGCAAAACTGAACGATGCCGCCGCGCGCAAGCTGCAAGATCAAATTGACGAATTGGAGGACGGAGGGCGTCAGGATTGACCCGTCCGATGCCAGGAGAAAAAAGAACTTCGGCATCGGCCTCACTCGATGCAGGCTCCGAAAGGAAGCTCCAACCCAGGCTGATAAAGTAACAGGAAATCGGCCCTTTTCTAATCGGCCGCTTCTAACCTCGGAGCGCGCAAGCAGTGAATCGCGAGTATCGCAAGTGGTATTCGGGCCGGCTCGGCCGGGAGATGGAGTTGCTCATCTTTGGGCACGCCGGACTGCCAGTCGTCGTGTTTCCCACCTCGGCCGGGCGGTTCTATCAGTTTGAAGACAACGGTATGGTGCGCTCACTCGAAGAAAAAATC
>Ga0224554_1000606_pt1 | contig 28461 bp, 26 predicted proteins | sample 714S22024metaG_FD_180666 | JGI IMG/M metagenome (GOLD analysis project Ga0224554, IMG submission 180666) | Peat soil microbial communities from Stordalen Mire, Sweden - 717 S2 20-24 | ecosystem: Environmental > Terrestrial > Soil > Wetlands > Peat | place: Sweden: Norrbotten County, Stordalen...
GCCATCTTCGTGCTCTCGCCCACCATCGGCCTCAGCAGTCTGGGCAACCAGGGGCCGCACGGGTTCACCGAGATCCTCTACGCCTTCACCTCCTCGGCCGCCAACAACGGCTCGGCGTTTGCAGGACTTAACGCCAACACCTGGTGGTACAACGTGATGCTGGGCTTCACCATGCTGGCCGGACGTTTCCTCATGCTGGTTCCGGTGCTGGCGCTGGCCGGCAATCTGGCAAGCAAGAAGAGCGTGCCACCCTCGCCGGGAACCTTCCCTGTGAACACCGCGCTGTTTACCGTGCTGCTGGTCAGCGTGATCCTCATTCTGAGCGCTCTAACCTTCTTCCCGGCACTGAGCCTGGGACCGATCCTGGAACACCTGTCGCTCAAGGCAGGCCAGCTTTTCTAACCGATACCGCATCAGGACAAGGCGAAACGGACTGTCATGCTTGAAAAGAAGAGTCTTTGGAATACGGAAATCATGGCCCAGGCGCTTGTGGATTCATTCCGCAAGCTTGATCCCCGCAGCATGGTCAAGAATCCGGTGATGTTTGTCGTCGAGGTGGGCGCTGTGCTTACCACGGCACTGCTTATCGACAACACCATCAACCACCGCGCCGGCTTCGGCTTCAACCTACAGATCACCCTCTGGCTGTGGGTCACTGTGCTCTTTGCCAACTTTGCCGAGGCCATGGCCGAGGGCCGCGGCAAGGCCCAGGCCGACACCCTGCGTAAAGCTAAGGGCGAGACGATTGCCAAACGGTACACGACCGACGGCGGCTTTGAAGATGTCGCCAGCGGCCTGCTGCGCCTGGGCGACGTGATCTACGTCGAGGCCTACAGCTACATCGCCGGCGATGGCGAGGTCATCGAGGGTGTGGCCTCGGTGGACGAGTCGGCCATCACCGGCGAATCGGCCCCCGTCATCCGCGAGGCCGGCGGCGACCGCTCGGCCGTCACCGGCGGCACCAGGGTGCTCTCTGACTGGATCAAGGTACGTATTACCTCGAACCCCGGCGAAACCTTCCTCGACCGCATGATCGCCCTGGTCGAGGGCGCTACCCGCCAGAAGACTCCCAACGAGATTGCGTTGAGCATTCTGCTCTCCGGCCTCACCATCGTCTTTCTGCTGGCCGTGGTCACGCTGCAACCCTTTGCGATGTATTCCCATGCCCCGCAGACCGTCTTTGTGCTGGTCTCGCTCCTGGTCTGCCTGATTCCCACTACCATCGGCGGGCTGCTCTCGGCCATCGGTATCGCTGGCATGGACCGCCTCGTTCAGTACAACGTGCTGGCCATGAGCGGACGCGCTGTCGAGGCTGCTGGCGACGTCAACACCCTGCTCCTCGACAAAACTGGCACCATCACCCTGGGCAATCGCCAGGCAACCGAGTTCTATCCAGCTCCAGACGTGAGCGAGGCGCGGATGGCCAACGCCGCCCAACTCGCCTCGCTTTCGGATGAAACCCCAGAGGGCCGCTCCATCGTCGTCCTGGCCAAGGATAAGTACAACCTGCGCGGTCGCGATCTGACCAGTATTCACGCTGAGTTTGTTCCCTTTTCTGCTCAGACCCGCATGAGCGGCGTGAATCTCTCCGATATGCGTATTCGCAAGGGTTCTGCGGACGCGATTGAGCGCTTCCTAGAGGAGCAGGGTTCGTCCTTGCCCCAGAAGGTCCGTAATCAAGTCGAGGAGATCGCCCGTCTCGGCGGAACCCCGTTGGTGGTGGCCGAAAACTCCACCGCTCTGGGCGTCATCTACCTCAAGGACATCGTCAAGGGCGGCCTCAAGGAGCGCCTCGCCCGGCTGCGCGCCATGGGCATCCGCACCATCATGATCACCGGCGACAATCCGCTCACCGCCGCGGTGATCGCTCGCGAGGCCGGCGTTGATGACTTCCTGGCCGAGGCCAAGCCCAAGGACAAGATGGACCTGATCAAACGCGAACAGGCCAAGGGCAAGCTGGTGGCGATGACCGGTGACGGCACCAACGACGCGCCCGCGCTGGCCCAGGCCGACGTGGGCGTGGCGATGAACTCCGGCACCCAAGCTGCGAAAGAAGCCGGCAACATGGTCGATCTCGACTCCAACCCGACCAAGCTGATCGAGATCGTCGAGATCGGCAAGCAGCTCCTGATGACGCGCGGCGCGCTGACCACCTTTAGCATCGCTAACGACGTGGCCAAGTACTTCGCCATCATTCCCGCCATGTTTGCCGGCGTCTTCCCTGTGCTGGGAGTGCTCAACATCATGTACCTGCACTCACCCCAGTCGGCCATTCTCTCGGCGGTCATCTTCAACGCGGTTATCATCGTGGCCCTTATCCCGCTGGCCCTCAAGGGCGTCAAGTACGTGCCCCAGTCGGCCCATATTCTGCTGCGCAACAACTTGCTGATCTACGGCGTGGGCGGAATCATCGTGCCCTTCATCGGCATCAAGGCCATCGATATGTTCCTGGTTGCCCTGCATCTGGCATAAACATGGGGGCCGCATCCGGCCCCAAGGAGATTTACTGTGCATTCCGTGTGGAAGACTTCCATTCTCTTTACCATCGTTACCACGGTTCTGTTGGGCCTGGGTTATCCACTGTTCGTCACTGGCGTCGCCGCTATGATCTTTCCGCACAAAGCTGCGGGAAGCCTCATCCTCAAGGACGGCAAGGTCATAGGATCTGAGCTGCTGGCGCAGAGCTTTACCAGTGACCGTTACTTTCATCCCCGTCCTTCGGCGGCAGGTGCTGGTTATGACGCTACCGCTTCGGGCGGCTCTAACCTGGCCCAATCCAACAAGACTCTTGTGACGCGCATCCAAGGCGACATCGATAAGCTGGCCGCCCAGAACCCCGGCAAGCCCGTCCCCATCGACTTGGTCACCACCTCCGCTTCGGGCCTTGACCCCGACATCACCCCCGATGCTGCCTTCTACCAAGCCTCTCGCGTCGCCAAGGCCCGCAACCTTAGCGAAGACAGCGTCCACAAGCTCATCGATCAACACATCACCAGCCGCCAACTAGGCGTCTTGGGCGAGCCACGAGTTAATGTGCTGGATCTAAATCTGGCCCTGGACGGACTGGCAGAGTAAACCGTGTGGCCCTAATGGCCTCGCAGGTTAGGAGATTGCACCGGAAAGAGTGCCGCGTTTCTTGCCTCCGTTTTTGGCTGGATTCATCTTTGTCATACAACAAGCATCATTTTTTGGAAGGAACAGTGTCGATGTATATGAAACCGTATTGCTTGCTGCAATCAATGGCCGGAGCAGCAATGGCAATTGCCTTGATGTCCGGCGCACAAACACCGGCTCCGCCACCAGCAACTGCGCCTGCAGCAGCTCCCGCTCCGCTTTCAACATTCGTTCTTACGGGTCCGCTGCAATGGCTGCCGCCGGCGACCTTCGATGCCGGACCGTTGGGCAAGCTGTCTGTCAACGGCATCGTGACCGGTTTTTCGGTGTTCCAGAACAACTCCGTGCCGGGAGATGACAATGCGCAAGCCACTCTGAGCAATGGACAAATCTTCATTCAAAAAGCGGACGGAAAGTATCAGTACTTTATCCAGGCGGGCGTCTACACCATGCCGACGCTCAGCGTGCCGTTTGTTAACGCCCAAAATACCGTGAATAGCTTCTATGGGCCTGTTCCGGTCGCTTTCCTGAAGCTACCGGTAGGAAAGACCACCCAGTTCCTTATCGGCTCCCTTCCCACGCTGATGGGCGCCGAGTCCACCTTTACGTACCAGAACTTCAACATCGAGCGCGGCATTGTTTGGAACCAGGAAAACGCCATCAATCGCGGCATTCAGGTGAATCAAACCCTGGGCAAGTACCTGGCTGCCTCGGTCAGTTGGAACGACGGTTACTATTCCAACCGCTACTCGTGGCTCTCGGGCTCGGTGACCCTTACGAAGGGGCCTCATGTCCTGGTGTACGACGGGATGGGGAACCTCGGACAGACCGCCTATCAAACGGCGGCCACACCAATTGCGAACAACAGCTACATGCACGCGGTGATCTATACGTACACCAAGGGCCCATGGATCATTTCGCCGTACTTCCAGTACAGCAAGCTGCCGACCAATGCGAAGGTAGGCGTGCCCAAGGGTACATCCGCAACCGGCGGCGCGATCAACGCTAGCTATACCTTTAAGAGCGGCTTCTCGCTTCCGGCGCGCGTGGAATACCTCACGAGTTCGGGGAGTGCTGCCGACGGATCGGTCAACTTGTTGGGCTTTGGAGCGGGCAGCGCAGGCACCACTTTCACCGCGACGCCAACCTACCAAAAAGGAGGTATGTACGTTCGCAGCGATCTTGCATGGGTGCACGCAACGAACTACACGCCGGGAGATACCTTTGGCAAGACGGGAACGGATGCGAACCAATTCCGAGCTGTACTTGAATTCGGCTTCATCTTCGGCAAAAACATTACCGAGAAATAGCGGAGCCGCTGCATCAGCTCCGCAGAGCGGTGGCAAGCTTAATCGCCGGCAGAGCTTTACTGCTGCCGCGTGCGCTGAAAACTCAATCGACGATAACCATGGGGGTTCTTGGCCTTCTTCGGGCCCAAGCGCTAAGCAACACTAACCAATCGCCTCAAAAATGGAAACAGTTTAAGCGAAGGCATTTGGGGTGATAGACAGAGTGAGATATACGACCGGGCAAGCACAGGCTATATCGAACTGCGTCGACCTCGGCCTTAGCAACGGGGTGGGTGGACAGAAAGCCCTGTGGTGGCCCGACCTGCGCACGAACCAGACCGCCACAATTCTGGCGATCATGGTTCGGTTCTAAATCAACCAAAACAGCAGTACGTCGCCCCGGGACCTGCCTCGAAAACAGGTCCCGCGCCGAAGATGTCTTGTCAGCCGTGTCACTCTTCCCTCCATTGTTCATTATTCCCTGTGACATAAAATAGCTTTCGCGCATGTTTAGGAGAACACTTGCAGCCCACGGCCCCCTCAAACCGTCCAGTCCCACGATCAAGTCTCCACCGCCGCGTTAGTCGTCGCCCTGATCAGCCCACACAGCCACGCTGCTCCACAAAGCAACCATTGGTATCAATGATCTATGCGTCAGGACCCAACAAACCGTCGGCGCCTCACCCTGATATTTCGGGCTGTGATTGAAATTGCGTTTATCGTCTTTCTCTATTATTCAAATCTCTTGATGGGGGAATTTACCAAGACTAATGGAAGAGGGAAGAGTATAAGGTTCGCCTTGAGCGATATCTTCACGGGTACGAATTTCTCGATCGCCATTGTCTCTGCGCTGGTCGGGTGGGCTGTGATTGAATACCTTCGACAAAAGCTTTCTGTCCCCATGCCAGCCAGGAACAGCGAGAGGAAATGAGCGAATCGGCAGGCGCTGAATGTGGTCCCCGGGCCATTTGAGTCGACAAGCCAACCAGCTTCTCCCACCCATGCACCCTTGATGGCAAGCTCGCCAAGAATCAGCCAGCCGCCTCGACTAGGCAGGCTTGCCGAAAGAACACGCAGCTCTGCCGAAAACTCACGATAGGTAGCGGCAAACGCAGATGTTGCCAGAATGAATTCTGGATTTACGCCAAATCGCCATTGCGCCCGCGGACGGCGGAGACACGACCAAAGCCATCACCGTTCCGGTGCCTGCATCATCGGGCTATCCACCTCCAACGTCGCAATGAACGCCGCAGACGACCGATCCAATTTAAATGTCGGGGTGTTCATCCTGCTTCCCCCAAGCTGTACGCAGGCAGCGTGGTCAGGCGTCCGTCCTCGACTGGGCCACCCACAGTGAAATGGTAGAAGCTCTGCCAATCGCGCGAAGAGATGCCGAACACCTCGTGAACCGGATCATCGAAGTAGCAGCCGATCCCGGTTGCACGAATGCCCGCCTCCTCCGCCTCGAGGTACAGCACCTGGCCGACGAGCCCGGCCTCCCAGAAGAGATTTCGGTAGAAACCGGCGCCATACATAACCAAACTGTCCATGTATTCGGCGATCATCCCAAGGCTGAAGGCCCCGTCCCCCGCAATGTCTTGACCGCAGGAGACGCTCGCGGCCAGAGTACGGCAGTCACCCTCCTTCAGTAGGAATAGCGGAAGGCCATGCGGACACGACGGAGGGCGTTGCCACAGGAACTCAGGCCGCATAGCCTGCCGGAGTGTCTCGACCTTTTCCGGATCCCGAGCGAGCACGTACAGACCGGTTGGCAAGTTGTTCACGCGGTGCACGAAGAGGCCCAGGTGGATGCGTGGGCGCCAGGGTAGGGCGTCCCACGGCATAGATCGGCCGTCTCGGGTGGGTACAAGACGAGCCATCATCCGGAAGAAGGTCGCCGCAGGAATCGCTGTGGCCCCGTCCATGCTCACCGCGCTCCTGCGCCCCAGGATGACTTTTTCCTCAGTGAAGGCCCCGGACCTAACTGGCGCCCCGAAGAGCTCTTCCTCCGAAGGGAACCTGGAGAACTCTTCGTCCGCCGCAATCCTCGAATTCGTAGTGGCGGCAGCCACTTGGTCGATCACTGGCCAATCGACGCCGTGCTCGGGACTCAGCACGTTAGCTGTGCCGTACCACTGAGAATTGGCCATTTGGGTTACCAACTCTTTGGACAGGCAGAGGCCCCGGTCGCTGGCCCATTTCTCCCTGAACACAAGCGCCACGAGTTCGGGATGCTCCCGCTCCGCGCCGGTATAGTCGGCCTCGCGGTCGAGTCCGAGAAGTTGGGCCACGGCGGCGCTACCCACACGGTCGAGGAGGCGGATTTTCCACCCGATGGCAGCCGCCGCGAATCGCATCGTCCCCAGCGCATGGCCGACATCGTGTTGGCAGTACCGGAACGCACGCTCGCCATACTTCCAGGCCTCCCGCCAAAAAATGGACGACAGCCCCACGAGGAAAGAACCCTCCGGAAATGCTGCCGTCAAGGCCGCCCAGACAGAGGGATCAAAGTCCGCTCGAAGCTCGAGACCGTGCGCCTTCGATGCATAGTGGTATACACCGGGACGGTTATTGATAGTGTCCAAAGGCGGCAAGAGCACGTATCCCTCCGTCGGGTGGAGATTCCCGCTAGACGGATTGGCACGCAGAGGCCATGTGGTTCCCTCGAACTGTTTCCAAGCTGTGAGCGAGAGTGCGTATCGCAAGAAGAGTGAGATGGAGTCGGCCGAAAGCGGAGCCGGCACCGCGTTGTTCGGGACATAGAGCTGCCAGAACGGAAGCTCTCGCCCCTCATCGGGGAGAGGAAGGCGAACCAGCGGCGCTCCGTCGTAACGGCGGAACGGATCTGGCTGTTTAGCCCAATCCAGGTATCCAAGCGAGGCGGCATAACGGTGGTAGTGGTGCTTCGTTCTCTCGTGGTAAGCTACCACGACTTGTTCGGAAGGAAGGTCAAGGTCGTCCCTATCCGTCTTCAGCGTAAATTCAGGAGGAGTATTTGCTTCCATGACCATCGTTGCCTTCCCGTCACGTGTGGGTAAATGCCTCGTATAGATGAAGGTCAACATCGAATGCCCGGGCGCTCGTGGCGGAGATCTACCGGGCGCTTTGGGAGTGCAACCTTACCGGATCCAATCCACCCTCAACAATAGGCCTCTCTCAGTATTTGTAGAACAGATTGCAGCGTAACAAAAATCGCCGATCTACTGTCTAAAGAAACCGATCCTTTACACGAAGGACCGGGTTCGGGAAAGCAATTGAGAGGTTTCTGGATGTGTGTTCGGCAATCTGGACATTGAGCCAAGTATCTCAGTTGGTGCAAAATCGCCAAGTATCAAATCCACGACCAAACGCCCACGGTATTCCGAATCAACGCCACCAGTCGGAGTGGATTTCTTCACCGTGGATCACTTCGGATGGAAGACCGGGTATTGGGGACCAGAGCTTCAGATCCTTGACGGCAAATACACTTTCAATTGGCTTCGTCCATGGGTGGAGCGCGAGGTCAAACAATCCCCAGTGAATGGGCATGAGCAATCCGTGGCCGCCAAGAGCTCGAAAGCTGCGGACAGCGCCTTCCGGGCCCATGTGAATGTCTGCCCAAAGCGGGTCTGAAGCGCCGATCTCAAGCATGGTGAGATCAAACGGACCAAACTGCCTGCCGATATCGACGAAGCCATCCCACTCTCCCGAGTCTGCGCCGTAATAGACGCGATGCTTGGGGCCGACGAAAGCGAAGGATGCCCACAGAGTCTCGAATCGATTGAAGAGACTGCGGCCGGAGAAATGGCGGGCCGGCAACGCCGAAACCGTCACTGAGCCGACGCTCACGCTCTCGGTCCAGTTCAGCGCGGTGCAGCTGGTGGCATCGACGCCGAGGGTATGCAGAATCGTCTCAACACCGAGCGGCGTGATCCAGCGTGCGTTGCGAAGTTGCGGCATTGTCGCAAGCCTGCGGATGGTGCCTGCGCCGAGATGGTCGTAATGATCATGCGAAATCACAACGGCATCGATGGTAGGCAAATCCTGAAGTGCAAGTGGAGCGGGAAAGAAACGCTTGGGGCCAGCCCATTGCGTTGGGGCTGCGCGCTCATCCCAGACAGGATCGATGAGCAGCCGTATTCCGTCGATTTCAATCAGCGAGGTGGAGTGGCCCATCCAGGTAATGCGCAGGCCGGATTGTGGACTCGCCGTAAAGACCCGAGGGTCGGTATGAAAGGGTCCAAGAGAATGTCTTGGTGATCGCGCTTCGGCTCCCAAGAAGAAACGAGGGCCGATCTTGAACATCAGCGAAAGTCCACCGACTTTCGCTGGGACGGGATTCAAAAACTTCTTACCTTCCCGTTTCGCAGGCAGCAGGGTCATGCCTATTGGATGGTTTATCTTGCGCATGGATTCCTTAAAACGAAAGCATCCATGGGATGAAATACTGCCGCTCTAACCCTCCGGGAGCAGAGGAGAAAGTGGACAGACTTCGATCCGCGCGCGCGAGGCACCCATCGCGATATACAAACCTGAACCAACGATCAAAACTCCGCCCAAAAGCATCGAGATTGTCGGTATCTCGTGCCAAATAAGATATGCGATCAAAGCGCCGGTGAGAAGTTGCGTGTAGTGATATTGAGAGACGCTGGCCGCAGAGGAATGCTTCAAGGCTACATAGAAGCAGCCGCTTCCCAGAGCGCAGAAGAATCCTGTCGCGCCGAGCGCAGCGGTGAGCCGCGCGGTCAGAGGTTCGGCGTGGCCAATCATGCGCCCGAAGCCGTATGCGGCCATGACGATTCCAGAAAAGAAGACGAAGCTCTCTGACTTTTCCGCCTGCGTGATGACGCGCGACCAGACCATGTTGGCCGAGAAACAGGCCACGCAGACCATGCAGGCAGCAATGCCGATCCAGTCTCCCTGACGTGCGTATCCAAAGGGATCGACCGCGACAACGACGCCGGCAAAGCCAGCCAGGATGGCCAGCGACTTTCGCCAGTCAAGCCGCTCCTGCAAAAACAAAGCGGCCAGGATTGCGGTGACCATCGGAGCCATGAAGACGAGAATGTAAAACAACGTCAGGGGCAAATGACGCAGGGCAACGACCACGCACAGGTTATTGATGAGATCCAGACAGGAGCGAAGGATCTGCCGCCTGGGCTGATTCGGCCACAGAGACTTTATCTGGTTGCGCCACCAGCCATGCAACAGAAGAAACGCCACAACGAAGAGGCCGAGAAAGGCAACCACCTCATAGGCAGGCAGCCGCGAGCTTCCGATCATTTTGATGATGCTATCGGCCAGCACCCAACAGGTGAATCCAGCCAAAGCAAAACCAATTGCTTCGAATTCGGAATAAGATTTCTTCATTGTTTATAACAGAACGATATGGCCACTCTAACAGAGGGACTCACTGCTCCAGAAGTCCACGCTGGCCCGAGGAGAATTTGTGAAACAACTCACTCTCCGTCATCCTCATCGAATTCGTCATCTTCCGTTTGGCTTGCTGCATAGGCCTCGCGCTCACGCTGGACTCTTGTTGACAACAACGTCTATAAAATATGGCTACTGATGTGTGAATCGTTACTGTTATACGGCTACGAAGAGGTTTTCGGCGAATGGCCATTCACCGTCCACCCATTGCGCAACGCACTCGAAACCGGTGCGCCAAGCCATTTCTGAGGGTTCGTTCCTCCTGTATTTATGACAACTCTCAGTCCAAATGGTCTCATCGCATTGCAGCGTGAAACGGGTTCCGTCAATGGTGACAATCTGGGTTTCCATGGAGCGGAGATGCATCTCGACTCGACGCTCGCGGGCGTTGTAAAGGGCAACGTGCTGAAATTGGGATAATTCGAAGTCTCCACCAAGCTCACGGTTAATGCGGGCCAGCAGGTTGCGATTGAAGGCCCCGGTTACACCGAGAGCGTCATCGTAGGCGGGAATGAGTTGAGTCAATGGCTTCTCAAGATCCGTGCCGAGCAGAAGCATGTCGCCAGGCTTGATCGCGTAGCGAATCTTTCGCAGGAACTCATCGGCTGGCCCACGATCGAAGTTGCCAATCGAACTGCCCAGAAACAGCACCACAACGGAATCGCCGGGTTCGCGGCGTGCCACCGCCTTGCCCAAGCCATCAAGATACTCTGTCTCAAAGCCCAGAATGCTGACGTGCGCCAAATCATCGAGTTCGCGCTCACAACGCACCAGAGCCAAAGATGATATTTCAATAGGGCAGTAGGTCATCGACTTATCGTGGGCCAGCGCCTCCAGTATCTGGCGCGTCTTTCGGCCGCTTCCGCTTCCAAGTTCAACGACCATGCCATGCGCCGAGAGATGCTCGGCGATGTCGTCTGAGTGATCGCGCAGAATTCGCTCCTCAGCGCGCGTCAGCCCGTACTCAGGAAGCCTGGTGATCGCTTCAAACAAGGCCGAACCGACGTCATCGTAAAGATACTTTGACGGCAACTCCTTTTGTCCCGCTCGTCCCAACCCACTTCGTACGTCTAGTGCGAATGAGTCAACGGTCTCTGTCACCCCACCACGAATCAGCATTCCGGCTCCCTTCAATTCTTTACGCAGCGGAAAGAGGCATAAACAAACGGATAATGCGGCTGGAACCAGTTGCGGAAGGAACGCCGCAACATCGACGCAGCAGTCCGCGGCGAAGCGCCTTTGACCACGAAATGTTTTCCATCAAAAAAGTCCGCCGAGTAGCCGCGGTAAAAGGGAAAGGGCTCAAAGCCTGGGTGGGGCGCAAAGGGCGAAGAGGTCCATTCCCAGCCGTTGCCGAGGGCGTCCTCCAATCCGAAAGCGCTCCGCCCATTGGGATAGCTGCCCACCGCGACCGGATCCCAACGCTCGAAGTCAAAGTTGCCGAGGCCGGCATCGGGAGGCGCATCGCCCCACGGATACGCGCGCTCCGTGCCTTGATCGGTCCCGTAAGCGGCGCGATGAAATTGAGCTTCAGTGGGAAGAGACGTGCCACGAAAACGCGCATAGGCCGCAGCTTCCGCGTGGCTGACATAGACCGGCCAGTCGAGCGGCAACGGCAGCTCTTCAAACATTGACCGATAGAACCACTGGTCCTGACGCCGGAACCACAGACGCGGATGGGCGGTTTTTTGATCGTGGATCCAGGCCCAGTCCGCAGTGCTCCAGAGATGGCTATCGTCGTATCCGCCTTCGCGCACAAATTGGAGAAACTCTCCGTTCGTGACCTTATATGCGCCAATCGCGAAGGCCGGCACTGCGACGGAATGCTCTTCAAACTCGTTGTCCCAGCCAAAGATATCCCTGCCGCGCGGAATTCCAAGCGTGGCAAATCCTGCCGGGATCTCGATGATCCGGGCGTCGATGGGTGGCGTGGGTCGATGAAAAACTACATTGCGATAACTGCGCGGCACAATCTTCCGATCTGGAGTCAATTGGTGCAGCATATACGCCAGGGTCTCCGCATGCATTAATCGATGTTCGATCGCGACGTTGAGAATCACTTCTTCGGGATATTGCCAAGGTCTCGCCGAAGTCTGCGAGGGTCTCGCGAGAATGTCGTCGAGTCCTTCCCGGACACGCAGGTTATAAGCGTTGATTTCTGAGAGCCGAGGCCAGTCGGATGGGCTGTCCTGCGGCAGGCCGGTCTCCACCGGATCGATGCCAAAAGCGAAGAGGCGATCAAGTTCCTTGTGTGCGGCGCCGAGGCCGAGCGCGTGACTTGCGATCAGATTCCAGTCGAATGCTTCGAGGTGGCCGATGTAAAAAATGATTCGGTGCCGTTCGGGAATGGGCCTGTCATAGAGCGCGTCCTCGCGCACAACTCGAAATAACTCGTCCGTGACCGACCGCGATTCGGCCAGGCGCAGCAATAGCTGGTTCCGAATCTCTGGCTGGCTCACTGTCGCATTCATTGCGCGCACCGTCCTTTTCGATTTCAACCGACTACGGCTTTTACGAAAACGGTTCAATCATGACTTCGTCAATGAAACACCATCCCCAATCCTCGCCCGGTTCAAGTGATCGCATGATGGGGTGCATTGTCTTTCTGAAGTGCTTGGTGGCGTGCTTGTTCTTCGACGAATCGCAGCAGCCGACGTGGCCGCAGATCTCGCAAAGGCGCAGATGGACCCACGAATCACCCATCTGCAAGCACTCCTCGCACCCATCGGTCTTAGGGGATGGGTTTTGTATCTGGTTCAAGTGTGAGCAAGTTTCCTGCATCGTCTCCCTCCATTGTTCCGGCGGTTGGTTTTTTCGGCTGAGTTAAAGGCAAGTAAACCTGGAAGCGAGTGTCGCCTGGGTGCGAAGAAACTCGTATCTCGCCATGATGATTTCGGATGATGCGGCCCACCGTATTCAGGCCTAGCCCCGTTCCCTCGCCAACTCCTTTGGTGGTGAAAAATGGCTCGAAGATATGGGGCAGAACAGCGGGCGGGATTCCGGGTCCGTTGTCGCTGATCTCCACGAGCACGCGGTCGAGTTCGCGCGCGATACGCACCCGCAACTCGCCTTTCCCAAGCATGGCCTCGATGGCGTTGGCCATCAGGTTGGTCCAAATCTGATTGAGCTCGCCGCCGAAGGCGCAGATTCGCGGCAGGCTTTCATCATATTCGCGAAGCACTGTGATTCCATCTTTGAGTTTGTGGTGCAAAATCGTCAGTGTATTCTCAAGCCCTTGACGGAGGTCGACCTCCTTCATCGCAGCCTGATCCATATACGAGTACTCTTTGATTGCCTGGACGAGGTAGGATATCCGTCTGGTGCTGATTTCAATCTCATCGATCAGCTTGGCGATGGTGAGCAGCGACGCAATGCGGATTAGGGCATCGGACAATACCTCGTCGCCAACATCACCCGCAAGGCACTCCAGCTTGGGAATCTCCACGCCGGCGTCGGCGATGGTCGGCGCAATCTTCCATGCATCGGGCACACGGCGCGCTTCAAGCCAGGCGGTGATGCGCTCTTCGCGATCGCTCTGGGCCAGTGGATCTGCAGAGATGCTGAAGGTGTCCTTGGCCTCCCGCTCGAAGCGGGTAATCTTCTCTCGCTGCTCAGTGGAAAGGGCATGGCGCGCCAGCCGGATACTTGCCTCGCGCACGGTTTCAAGCGTCTCGCGAAGGCTTGCTGTTGCGCGTTGAGCGGCGGCGGCGGGGTTGTTCAGTTCATGCGCCAAACCCGCAGAAAGCTTGCCCAGCGCCACGAGTTTGTCGCGCTGCGTCTCGGTCCGCGTGGTCTCGCGAATGCGGTCGGCCATGATGGAAACCAGCCTCTGGCCAAGCAAGGGCATGCGCTGGAGCATCTCAGGGAAGAGGCTTCTGTGGAGGGTTGCGACGTGTGTGGAAAGCACGGCGCGAGCGGTTCCGGTGTAATGTGTCAGCCGCGAGTATGGCAGCAGGCCGGTAACTTGCTCCTTAAGTCCTCTGAAGAGGATTTCGTTCGCGCCGCCTCCCCGTTGTATCTGAATCTCCCCCTCAAGGATCACGATGAGATTGTCCAGAGGATCACCTTCGCGGCCCATGATCTCTCCGGGCTGGAAATGCACTTCCTGAAGATGTTCCGCCAGCCAGTCGAGCTGTTCGAGGGGCAAGTCCGCGAAGATCTCGATCTTGCGCAGATCGTCGATCAAGTTTCTGCTTGTCGTGCTCGAAATGTTCTGCACCAAGTTACACCTCGCTGAGATATTGATGAGTGAACTGCACGGCAATCGAGCCTTCACCCACACCCGACGCAACCCTTTTCACGGAACCATGGCGAACGTCGCCGGCCGCAAAGACCCCCGGAACGCTGGATTCCACCCAATACGGATTGCGCTCCAATTGCCATCCCTTCGGCATCTTTCCGTCGCGCAACAGGTCGGCTCCAGTCAGGATGAATCCGCGCTCATCCCGCTCCACCACGCCGGAGAGCCAATCCGTGTTGGGTTCCGCGCCGATAAAAATCGACAATAGATTGGTGGGCGCTTTCGTGGTACCGCCGGTCTCTGCGCAATGAATGGATACGGCCTCGAGGTGTGTATCGCCGTGAACTTCAGTGACCTGGCAGTGGGTTTCTACTTTGATATTCGGAGTTTTCTTGATCTGGTCGATCAAGTACTGCGACATGGTTGCGGAGAGGGATGGGCCACGCACCAGCATCACCACTTGCCGGGCGTATTTCGAAAAGTACATTGCTGCCTGACCGGCGGAGTTTGCGCCTCCAACGATGTAAACATCCTCGCCTTTGCATTCTTGCGCCTCGGTCATCGCCGAGCCATAATAGACTCCGCTCCCTTGTAGCCGATCGGCGCCGGGCACGTTCAGCTTGCGGTAGGAAACTCCCGTCGCGATCAGCAGCGCTTTGCAGCCAATATCGGATCCCGTCGCAAGCTTGACGGTCTTCGATGGACCTTCCACAACGAGACCAGTGATTTGCTGAGGACTCAAAATCTCCACTCCAAAGCGCTTAGCCTGGGCCACGGCGCGCCGCGCCAGATCACCGCCGCTCAAGCCGGAGGGAAAGCCAAGATAGTTCTCGATGCGGGAGCTCATCCCCGCCTGGCCGCCCGGCGCTTCCATCTCGATCAGCACTGTGCTGAGGCCCTCCGACGCGCCATACACGGCTGCCGCCAGGCCCGCGGGTCCGCCGCCGGCGATCACCAAATCGTAAAACGCTACCTCCGGCCGAATGCGTAGCCCAAGCCTTTCGGCCAATTCACCCACGCTCGGGTCGGCCAGCGATGTGCCATCGGGAAAGAGCACCTTGGGGAGGCTGGCGGCCTCGGCTCCGGCCGCTTCCACCAGGCGGCGCACCTCGGCCACCTGCCCCGCCGTCTCCACATCGATCCATTGGTATGGCGTCTGGTTACGGGTAAGAAAATCTCGAATCGCATACGAATGAGGAGACCAGCGCGTTCCGAGTACGCGAACCCCCTCGAAGGGGGGTCGATACGAACCCATCCAATCATCCAAAAGATCATCCAGCACCGGGTAGAGGTGTTCCTCTGGAGGGTCCCACGGTTTCAGCAAGTAGTGATGAATGCTGGCGTCGTTGATGGCGCGAATCGCCGCGTCGGTGTCGGCGTAGGCGGTGAGCAACACACGTTTGGCGTTGGGGAAGATCTCCATCGCCTGGCCAAGGAATTCCACGCCAGTCATCTGCGGCATCCGCTGATCGACCAGAAGCAACGCCACGGAATCACCGCGCCGCTTGAGTCCGCGCAGCGCCTCCAGTGCCGTTGCGCCGGAGTCCGCACGCAGCACGCGGTAGTGCTCCGCATAGCGGCGTCGCAGGTCACGCTCGACAGCGCGCAAGACTTCAGGGTCGTCATCCACCGTCAGCAGAACGGGTTTCGCCATTTATTTTCCTTTGTTCGGGGTTACAAAGGCGTAGTACGGGAACCGATCTTTTACTCCCTTGACTTTGACCATTACTTGGATGAATCTCCGGCCTGATCGGTTTCAGATCTATTGTTCTGACTAACCCCTGGCTGGCCCAAACGGCCTCGGCAATTGCCGGAGTTGCAATGAAGGCGTGAGAACGAGTTGAGAATAGCGGACATTAGCAACACGTTTCACTGCCATTTCGGCTAGGATATACTTGCCGGTCAGAAAGCCACCTGCCAGCGAGTAATAAGGAATCACGCCAATCTGATACTTCTCCACCACGGGCAGCAACTCCGTCTCGAAGGCGGCGCGCTCCATCAAATTGTAGTGCGGCTGCAGCGAGATATAGCTTGCCAACCCATGCTTGCGGCTGGTCTCCAGAGCCTCGGCCAGCCGCGCTGCGCTGTAATTGGATGCGCCAATAAAGCGAACCTTCCCCTGCTTCACCAGCGCGTCGAAGGCCGCGAGTGTTTCTTCCAGCGGGGTCTCCGGATTGTCCTTGTGCGCCTAGTAGAGGTCGATATAGTCGGTCTGCAATCGCTGCAGAGAATCCTCCACCGCCTGCCGAATGTAGGCCGCCTTCAGGCCATTCTTGCCCTCGCCCATCTCCAGGCCGACTTTGGTTGCCAGGATCACCTCTTTGCGCTTGCCCGACTTCGCAAACCACTTGCCGATAATCGTCTCCGACTCGCCTCCCTTGTTGCCCGCGGCCCAGCTCGAATACACATCCGCGGTATCGACGAAGTTCAGCCTGGCGTTCAGCGCCGCATCGAGCAGGCGAAATGCCTCCGCCTCAGGCACCGTCCACCCAAAGACGTTCCCACCCAGACAAATTGCCGGCACTTCGGGGCCGGCCGATCCCAGCTTCCGCTTTTCATCAGGATTCTCCTCTCACCATCCGATGCGCCACCGCGCTAAAGGTCTCACAGAAGCAGTAGATGAGAAATACGTCAGAGCGGAGAGTGTTCGCCTAGCAATTCTTGATTCCGCTGGATTCTCCTCGGGTCGGGTTAATGAGTCCATTGGGCTGTTATCGCGAATCGAGCATCGCCCGAACTAGACAGCTCTAATCGGTGCCTGTGGTAGCCTCAGCGTGCGCTCTGGGAGCATTTCTTCTCAATTGTGCTCGAGTTGGAACAGTTTTATGCCACAATTGAGTGGAACGGGCGCATCGCTCAAAGAGTATCTGCTGAAGGAATTCGATCAACTCATGCAAAAGCGCGGCTAGCCGCTCTGAAGTATTTCCCAAACAATTGACTGGCAGCGAGAAGCGAAGACGGCGGCAATAGTAAAAACCCAAGTGCCTCCTGGAGAAACGATGCGCGCTCCCGAATCTGAAGAAGAACACATCGCCGAGAGGTCCGGGCAAGGCCGAGCACGAGAGGACTTGGAGAGAACCCTGGCCGAGGCGAGGTCGTCGGAGGCATGGCTTCGCAAGATTATCGATACGATTCCCACGCAGGCTTACTGCAATCTACCCGACGGCACAAACGAGTTTTCGAACAAACGTTGGCAGGACTATACGGGCCTGACCTCTGAAGAGTCGAGCGGATGGGGATGGCAAGCTGCGTTTCATCCTGAAGACTTGCCGAAGACCATGGATATATGGAGGGCGCTCCTGGCCACGGGCGAACCCGGTGATCATCAGGCGCGTCTTCGCCGCCATGATGGAGTGTATCGTTGGTTTCTTTTTCGTTGCGAGCCGCTGTGGGATGAGACGGGCAAGATCGTCAGGTGGTACGGAATCGCCACCGACATCCACGATCTGAAGCAAACCGAAGAGAAGCTGCGAGACGAGGAGCGTGAGCTTCGTCAAATTACCGACGCAATTGCGCAGACCCTTGGTGTGCTGGACCCGAGCGGCGCGGTGCTTTACGCCAACCAAGCGACGCTCGACTATACCGGCCTGACCGCCGAAGACCTGCTTTCACCCAATTTTCGGGAACGAATCTTCCACCCCGACGACTTAGTGCGCTTGCGGCAAGAGCGAAAGGCTGCACTTGAATCCGGACTTCCGTTTGAATTCGAGCAGCGGGCACTTCGGAAGGACGGTCAATATCGTTGGTTCCTGAATCGTTATAACCCTTTCCGCGATGAACAGGGCCGCCTTCTCCGCTGGTATGTTGCGGGAACCGACATTGAGGACCTGAAGCGCACGGAGTCTTTGTTGGAAGCGGAACGCGACCGCTTGCGCCTACTGCTGGAGATTGAGCAGGCACTCGTCGCTAACCTCGATCTCAAAAGTCTCTTTGAGTCGTTAGCGGAAAGACTACGAGAAGTCACCGGTTGCGATCTGATTGGCCTCTCGCTACCCGATCCAGCGAACGGTCAACTTCGGCAACGCATGGTGAACTATGTCGAAGGCCGCGGCGCGATCAAGGTAGGAATGCTAGTTCCATTGTATGGATCAGCATCGGGAAAGGCCTTTCGAACACGGGAGCTGGTGTACATGGACGGATCTCAAGGGAACAAGCCAGACCTTGAGATTTACGACACACCGGAAGGCAAGCGCTTCTATCAGTTGCTCCTGACAGAAGGCGTTCCAAGCGGATATTTCTTGCCGTTGGTCCACAAGGGCGAGGTAATTGCTGTCATTCAGCTCACAAAATACGCCGGAGTCAAATTCAAAACACAACAAGCCGACTTCTTGAAGACATTGGCCGGCCAACTATCTATCGCAGTTGCCAACGCTCTCGAACATGATGCGATTGTTGCTTCGCGCGACCAATTAGCTCGCGAGCGGATCTATCTGAGGGAAGAGATCGAACGGACTTCGATGTTTGAGGAAATCGTGGGCTCCTCTGATGCATTGCGCCGAGTCTTGGGGCAAGTTTCAAAAGTGGCTCCCACCGATTCCACAGTACTGATCCTGGGCGAAACCGGAACTGGAAAGGAGCTGCTAGCCCGCGCGATTCATAATCGCTCCCGCCGTTTAAAGAAAGCCTTTATTCAAGTCAACTGCGCGGCTATTCCCCAGTCACTCATCGCGTCCGAACTGTTCGGACATGAAAAAGGATCGTTTACGGGAGCGCTTCAGCGCCGTGTGGGCCGTTTTGAATTGGCCGATGGAGGAACCATCTTCCTCGATGAAGTAGGTGAGCTTCCGCCAGAGACACAGATCGCGTTACTGCGCGTTCTGCAGGAAAGGGAATTTGAACGAGTTGGCGGGAGCCAAACCATTGCAGTGGACGTACGAGTCATAGCGGCGACAAACAGAGACCTCGATGCGGCAATAGCCGATGGCGCGTTCCGTCAGGATCTTTTCTACCGTCTTAATGTCTTTCCGATTCGAGTGCCGCCATTGCGCGAACGTATTGGGGATATCTCGTTGTTGGTCGGATACCTGATCGATCGTTACGCGCAGAAGGCGGGAAAGAAAATTCGGCATGTAGACAAGCAGACCATGGATCTTTTCCACGCGTACGAATGGCCAGGCAATATACGGGAGTTGCAGAACGTGGTTGAGCGCGCGGTTATCCTCTGTGATGGCGAAACGTTTTCGGTGGACGAAGCCTGGCTTACGCGAGCGGTTCCAAAGTCAGCCGCAACGTCTGTCCTGCTGGTTACTGATCTGGTGGAACGAGAAAAGGAAATGATCGAGAAGGCACTGCGAGATTCCAAGGGCGTAATCGGCGGTCCCGGCGGCGCGGCTTCCAAGCTCGGAGTTCCCCGGCAGACGCTCGAATCGAAGATAAGAAAATTAGGAATTGATCGGTATAGTTACAAGACATCTTGATCGCCATCCGCTTCCCAGTCCGCATCCTTGAGTATTTCTGGGGTGTTGGCCAGCGCGTTCGCACAGACTGCGCAAGTTCCTACTGCGCCCTTCGCGTCGGCGCGCCGAAAACTCGACGACTTCAAGCCGAGGTTTCAGCGAACGCTGAATTCTCGGCCCTTTCCTCCTACCGAAAACCTCGTTTAATCAGCAAGTTAGAAATGGCATCCTGCGTGCTTTCCTCACTGGCGTAGACCTCTAACAACATGACGCTGAAAATCGAGAGCATTTCAGAAGATAATGGCACAACAATCAGGCTGATTGGTCGGATGCAAGAGGAGCATTTGGATGAATTGAAGGCGCAGGTCGAAAAAGGCAGTGCGAAGATTGCATTGGACCTGGAGCAACTCAGTTTGGTGGACGTCAAGGCGGTTCGATTTCTCGCCGTGTGCGAAATCGACGGAATCCGCATCATTCACTGTTCGCCCTACATCAGGGATTGGATCGATAAAGAGGCGCATCCGCAAAGCTAAGGTCGGCGGAGGGCGTCTCTGGAGATAGCATGACTGAATTTCACGTCTGGTCGTAGCGCTCTGGCGATGGTCGTATCGCCCATTCAGGAACTTTGGCCGCAGTAGACGTTTACGACGGGTGCCAATGTTGAAGAAGACTATATGACTCGATGCGCCATGCCGCTCTTGCTGTTAAGAGTACGCCCCAGAATCCCGGTACGACTCCGCGCGTTTCACGACGGTTTGTTGTTGACATGGAGCTATTTCGCACGGGAGACCAATTATGACTGGCCCGCCGGGTGGAGGACCATGATACAAGACAGATCGTATCTATCCGGTGAAGTCCAGGTTTTCCAACTCCCGAGACAGATGCACTCTCGGGCAACCACAAGGAGAAAAGTGATGTCCAAGAAACTTGAAGGCAAGATCGCACTTATTACCGGCGGCAGCACCGGCATCGGCCTCGCCACGGCAAAGCAATTCGCAGACGAAGGCGCCTATGTCTACATCACAGGCCGGCGACAGCCTGAATTGGACGCCGCAGTCGCCTCCATCGGCTCAAACGTCACCGCCATTCAAGGATATGTAACCAAACTGGTGGATCTTGATCGCATCTACGCGCAGATCGCTAAAGAGAAGGGACGCGTCGACATCGTCTTCGCCAATGCAGGAGGAAGCCCCCTGGTCCCTCTTGGCTCCATCACCGAAGAGCACTTCGACGCAGTGTTTAACGTAAACGTAAAAGCTGTTGTGTTTACCGCTCAGAAGGCGCTGCCGCTGTTACCGGACGGCGGGACAATCATCCTGACCGGTTCCATTGTCGGTATCAAGGGCTTTCCGGCGTTCAGCATCTACTCCGCGGCAAAGGCGGCTGTGCGTAACTTTGCCCGCACTTGGACGACCGACCTCAAGGACCGGAGCATTCGAGTCAATGTAATCAGTCCGGGCCCGATCGACACGCCTCTCCTCAATGAGGCTTTCTCCAACCCTGACGATATGAAGGCGCTCGCATCGACCGTCGTCATGGGCCGTCTCGGCCGTCCCGAGGAAATCGCCAAGGCTGTCACCTTCCTCGCATCCGGAGATGCCAGCTTCATTACCGGCGCCGAGCTCTTCGTCGATGGTGGCGCAGCGCAGGTTTAATCCAACTATCGTTGTTCAACATCAGGGAAATCACAGAAAAAGGAGAGATTCCATGACAAAGAAACTTGAAGGCAAATTCGCTCTCGTTACCGGTGGTTCGCGCGGCATTGGGGCCGCCATCGCAAAGCGCCTCGCCTCCGATGGAGCGAGCGTCGCCATTACCTATGCGAAGGACACTATTTCGGCCTCCGCCGTGGTCAAGGCAATTGAACTCGGTGGCGGAAAAGCCATCGCCATCCAGGCCGATTCAGTCGATGCCGAAGCAATCAAGGGTGCGGTCGCAAAGACAGTCGCGGCCTTTGGCTCGCTCGACATTCTGGTGAACAATGCCGGAACGGCCATTCCCAAGGCCTTTGAGGAGGCGACGCTCGACGAGTTCGATCATGTCCTCAACCTCAACGTTCGCGCCGTATTCGTCACAACGCAAGCAGCGCTGAAGCACATGAACAACGGCGGCCGAATCATCAATATCGGTTCCTGCGTCGGCGAACGCATGATGACTCCTGGGCTCGCCGCCTACTCGGCCACCAAGGGAGCCGTCAAGATGTTCACTCAGGGATTGTCCCGGGAAGTCGGTGGCCGCGCCATTACGGTCAACACTGTCCAGCCTGGCCCGATCGACACCGATCTCAATCCCGCCTCGGGCGATTGGGCAGTGCCGCAGAAGGCTATGACATCGCTGAACCGCTACGGCACAGTGGACGAAGTCGCCGCATTGGTTGCATTCGTAGCCAGTCCTGAGGCCGCATACATTACCGGAGCGAATTTGACCGTGGACGGCGGAACCAACGCCTGAACCATGGAATAGAGGGCCGATCAATCGTCAGGATTCAATTCTTGTCAAAAAGAGAGAGGATCGCATCATGAGCACCAGTCCAGCAATCGACTCCTACACGGCAGTCACCGTCCCCACACAATTTGTCGAGGCGAACGGGATCCGTTTTGCTTACCGCCGTTGGGGCAGACAGGCCGGCATTCCGCTCGTCTTCAATCAACACTTCAGCGGCAATCTCGATAATTGGGACCCCGCCGTTCTCGATGGCCTGGCGAAAGACCGCGAAGTGGTTATCTTCAACAATGCGGGCGTAGCAAGTTCCACCGGCGAAGTTCCGTCGACTTTCGCGGGGATGGCGCGCAACGCAGAGGCATTCATCGATGCTCTCGGCCTTAAGCAGATCGACCTTCTCGGCTTCTCCATCGGCGGCATGGTTGCCCAGCAGATTGTCATCGACCGTCCCGAGCTGATTCGCAAGCTCATCCTGATCGGAACTGCTCCACGCAACATGGACGCAGGCAATGGCGAGGGCCATATTACCCCCGAGACTGCGAGCATCTTCGGTGCTGCCTATAATCCGCCTGAGAATCTGTGGCTTAAGGTCTTCTTCACTGATTCAGAGGCAAGCCAGTCTGCCGGACGCGCCTTTCTCAAGCGCTATCTCTCGCGCACAGAAAATCGTGATGCTGGTATCGGTGAAAAGGTGGTTCCGGCACAGATTGCGGCCGTTGGTGAATGGGGCGCGCAGCCCGATGAGCGTTTCACTTATCTCAAGAACATCCACCACCCGACCCTGATTGTAAGTGGAAATCACGATGTCATTGTCTACACCGTGAACTCGCTTCATCTTGTCCAGAACCTACCCAATGCCAAGCTGATTCTCTATCCGGATTCGAACCACGGATCCTGGTACCAGAATCATGAGGACTTCGTCTTCGAGGCGAATCGTTTTCTCAATACGTAAGCTATGCTCCGGCACCGCCAACAATACTTTCACCGAAACGGATCCCGTGCACGTTTCAAAAGGATTGCGACTATGAAAATGACCGCCAACACAATCTTTATCACAGGCGGGGGCTCCGGAATCGGTCGGGGCCTCGCAGAGGCATTCCACAAACTAGGCAACCAGGTCATCATCTCCGGACGTAGGAAGAGCGCATTGGACGAAACCACAAAAGCGAATCCGGGAATGGCGTCGATTGAACTAGATCTGGAGAATCTGGCCAGCATCCAGGCGGCTGCCAAGCAACTTACAGCGGCGCACCCGTCATTGAATGTCCTCATCAACAATGCCGGCATTATGCTGCCAGATACGGCTGCCGACACCCAGGACGATGCACAGCTCGTTGCCACGGTAACCACAAATCTGATCGGACCGCTTCGAGTAACATCCGCTCTGATCGACCATCTGAAAGCTCAGCCCTCGGCAACGATCGTCTACAACACTTCCGTTCTGGCGTTTGTACCAATGGCCGCCACCTCCGTCTATTCCGCCACCAAGGCGGCGCTTCATTCCTATGTCCTGTCTCAGAGATTCAAGCTGCGGAACTCCTCGGTAAAAGTTCTAGAACTGGCTCCGCCGTGGGTGAGAACGGATCTGATGAACAGCCGAGAGGCAGAAGCGGCGATGCCACTCGATGCGTTTATTGAGGAGTCCATGAGGCAGTTTGGAGCGGGCTCGGATGAAATTCTCGTAGGCAATGCAGCGGAGCTTCGATCCAGTCCCGGACCTCACGAAGGTGCCTTCGTGACTGAATTCAATGCCTCTCTTCCTTTCTGAGACCGCGGCATTGGCAAGTGCCTGCTGCCAAGGCCAACCCACTATGGAGATTGAGGCATGACTTCGAATACAAGACAGCAGGCGCTCTTTACCCCCATTCGCATGGGCGATATTGAGTTGCCGAACAGGATCGTCATGGCTCCGCTTACGCGCATGCGTGCGAGTAATCCGGGACATACGCCTACCGAACTCCATGCGGAGTACTATGCGCAACGTGCCTCTGCCGGTCTCATCATCGGCGAGTGCACCGAGGTCAGTCGCGATGGCTACGGCTGGGCTGATACTCCCGGACTGTGGAGCTGTGAGCAGGTTCGGAAATGGCGAGTCGTAACCGATGCCGTTCATCGGAGAGGCGGGCTGATGTATGCGCAGCTCTGGCACACTGGAGCGATGTCCCATCCAGACTTCTTCGACGGAGATCTGCCAATGTCCGCTTCGGATGTGAATCCTGAGCAAGAGAGCGTCACGCCTTCAGGCAGAAAGCCAACGGCTGCGCCTCGCGCCATGTGCAAAGCTGACATTTGCCAGACGGTAGCTGATTTTGGCAATGCCGCCAAGAATGCAATGAACGCGGGATTCGACGGAGTGCAGATCCAGGCCAACTACCTGTATCTCATCGCACAATTCCTCAATAGCGCAATCAACCATCGGACGGACGAATATGGGGGTTCTACCGAGAACCGTGTCCGCATTCTCTTCGAAATCACTGAGGCGGTGCTTCGCTATGTCGAGCCGGGCCGGGTAGGGGTCAAGATTGGTCCGATGCACTTGTCAGGACCGTTTGCCGCGAATGCCGATACGCTTCCTGACATGGATTATGTCATTGGGAGACTGAACGCTTACGGCCTCGCGCATCTGCTGCTGATGGGCGCAACGACGGACTTCACCGGAAGTCCGTTGGAGCATCTGTCCGGCGACGGAATGTTCCGTCACTTCCGTCCTCTCTATAGTGGGCACCTCATCGCCAACGTCGAGATGACTCAGGAACGCGGAAACCGCCTGATTGAGGAAGGGTTGGCGGACTCCATCGCGTTTGGCCGCCCGTATATTGCAAATCCCGATCTGCCGGAGCGCTTCTTCTTCGACGCTCCGCTCAGCGAGATCGATTGGCCAACAGTGTATGCATCCGGGCCAACAGGGTATATCGATTATCCCCTCTACGCCGAGTTGACGGCAGGCGCAATTCGGTAGACGACGTGTCGACATGTTAACGGGCGGCATTCCTTTTTGATCAATGCCATTGCGAATGGAACGCATTGGCCAGACAATTCACACTCCACCAACTCAAGGAGGTAGAAGCTTGACCAATCTCACAAATAAAACGGTTCTTGTTACGGGGGCATCGCGCGGCATCGGCCGCGCTACGGCTCAAGCTCTTGCCAGAGTCGGTGCGCAGGTAATCGTTCACTACGGCCGTGCTGCCGCGGAGGCCGCCGCCGTAGTCGACGAGATTCGCACGGCGGGTGGCCGCGCGGATGCAGTGAAAGCGGACCTGTCGATTCCCGACGGATTCGCAACGCTTGCGAAGCAGGTTCGCGCGATTGTCGGCGATCACTTGGATATTCTTGTGTCAAACGCCGGCATCTCCAAAGCGGCCTCGATCGAGGATCAGACAATAGAGGATTTCGACAATCTATTCGCCACGAATGTGCGCAGCCCCTTCTTTCTGGTGAAGGAGCTACTGCCGCTCTTCGGCGAGGGATCGAACATCGTTCTGGTCTCGTCTCTTGCAGCGCGTGTTACACCAGGCAATCCCGGACAGCCGGGCACACCATCCCTTCCCGCCTATGCGGCCACGAAGGGAGCGGTTGAAACCCTCGTGAAGCATTTGGCGGCGATGCTTGGACCGCGCGGGATACGCGTGAATGCTGTTGCTCCAGGCGTGATCGAAACGGACATGTCCAACTTTACGAAGACTGAAGCGGGCCGCGAGTTTGCGCTCTCCATGCAGGCGCTCAAGCGTATCGGACAGCCATCGGATGTGGCCGACGTGATTGCGTTTCTTGCCTCCGACAGTGCGCGGTGGATCACCGGTGCGAGCATTCCGGTGGACGGCGGATCAAAGCTCTAAACAGCATCGGGGCCCAGCCAGCTTGCTGGAGTCTACATGGTTCACGATCCGCCGGCTCGACAAGGGAGCCTAAGCGCAAACATAAAAAGGAGAATGTTATGCCGAAGACTACGCGCGAACAGAACAAGGCAACTGTCCTTGAAGCATTCGAAACGCTCTTCAACAAGCGTGATTACAAGGCAGCAGAGCGGTATTGGTCGCCCAACTATATCCAGCATAGCGCGCATATTGAGCCTGGGCGCGACGGCCTGTTCAATCTCGTCAAGGGGATTCCGCCCACACTGCGATATGAAGCCGGGACCATTGTCGCGGATGGAGACTGGGTCATCGTTCATGGACGCTTCTCTGATTTTGGAGGGCCATGCAACTGGATCGCAGCCGACATCCTTCGCATTGAATACGGCATCCTTGTGGAGCATTGGGACGTCATTCAAGATGAAGCAACCGAGGAGCAATCCAAAAGCAAAGCTCCGATGTTCGGAAGCACCTTTCCAACATATCTGTGAGCCGGTCACTTTAGAGCAATTCTCCAATTCATGTGCTCTGTTCAGTTACGTGCAAGGTGGCTTTCTCTTAAGGAAAAAGCCACTTGTCATCGTGCTTTCGGTGTACAGCAATTGGAGAACAGCTATATCGTGTGCAGTGAATTGCTGGCATGAAACTGCTTATTGAGTAAGGGTATCGCTTCGTGGGAGGAGGCTTCCGCCCTTTCTGCGGTCTTCGCCACCCTTTTCAAAGTCGGGCGGAAGACCCTTTACCGGGCGCTTGCATTGTGATCTGAGGCGGGAAGAAAAAGGGGATACCTACCCCACGGAACACATCGGGAGGACGCGCCTACGGGCATTCTGACGCGAGATTTCCCCGCCTTTTGGGGAGAATTGAGTTCCGAAGACCTTTTCGGGGTTTGTTCGCGAAACGCCGCCCGCTACGCCCCCGCCCGCGCTCTAACTGGTCCTTGCTGGTTGTCGTTCCCGACTCTATCATTGCAAATCGAACACTGATTATGTAATATACAAGAATGATTATCCGATCTGCGGCCATCCCAATCGAGCTGGCTCTCAAGAGACAGGCGGCTGTGGCGATTATCGGACCACGGCAGGTTGGAAAGACGACCCTTGCACGGAAGATTGCCGACTCGCACCCCGGAGCGCTTTATCTTGATTTGGAGGCAAGAGAGGACCGGGAGAAGCTGGTCGAGCCGGTTATCTTCCTTCGCCAATATGAGAACAGCCTGGTCGTACTGGACGAAATTCATCGCGTCCCGGAGCTGTTCAACTCGCTTCGCGGCATTATCGATCAAGGCCGGCGCACCGGCCATGCGACAGGGAGATTCCTCATCCTGGGTTCAGCCTCCATTGATCTGCTTCGGCAGTCTGGAGAAAGTCTGGCAGGACGCATTACCTACATTGACATGGGGCCGTTTTGTACCCTGGAGCTGCCTGTAGGCGAGCCTACGTTGCTCCAGCTCTGGCTGCGTGGAGGTTTTCCCGGCAGCTATTTAGCTGAGGACGACGCCGTAAGCCTACGTTGGCGCACGGATTTTATCCGAACCTATCTGGAGCGCGACGTGCCGCAGTTTGGCCCTCGCGTTCCTGCCGGTGCGCTGGAGCGGCTTTGGACGATGCTGGCGAACGGTCAAGGCACATTGCTGAATGCCTCGCGGTTGGCCGCCGGGCTCCAGATTTCAGCGCCCACCGTGCAGCGATACATAGATCTGCTGGCAGACCTTCTGCTGGTTAGGAGGCTACTTCCCTTTCATCGAAATATCGGTAAGCGGCTGGTGAAGTCACCCAAGGTCTATGTACGGGATTGCGGCCTGGTACACGCATTACTGGGGATCAGGACATACAACGACCTTGCAGGCCATCCAGTCGCAGGCACTTCGTGGGAGGGTTTGGTCCTCGAAAACCTGATTCAGGCCGCACCTGAGCGCACTGTGGCCAGCTTCTATCGCACCGCGGCCGGCGCGGAGATCGATCTGCTGCTGGAGATTCCCGGTCACGGTCTGTGGGCCATCGAGATCAAGCGCAGCCTCGCCGGACGGCCAGAGAAGGGTTTCTACATAGCCTGTCAGGATTTGAAGCCGGATTGCCGCTTTGTCGTGAATGCAGGAAGCGGACACTATCCAATCGACGCGGAGATAACGGCGATTGGACTCCATGAGCTTGCAGCCATGCTGGCCGCACTCGCAATCTGAAAGGCCGCAATTGTGCAGCAGCTTGTTGCACAATTGGCCAGAAGGTTGCCGCCCTTTTCAAGGTTGGACGATAGACCATTTACCGCGGCTATGGTGATGTGATGCCAGGAAAAATGCAGTGCGCGTTTGAGCAGCTCCTCAGCTATGCAGGCAATGTTTCACATAAGACCTTGAAGTTCCCCAAAGCTGACGATGTCGCTAAGTCCGACCTCAAGTCTGAAATCGAGTGCGTCTATGGCAAACTCGACGGCATCCTTCCGTCGAGTCCTCTCAATCTGCGCCACTGGGACACGGAATTCGACGAAATAGCCGTCGAACTCGACGAAGAGCTTCACTTCAACCGTTATCGCAGCATTACTTTGAAATCCGCAATCTATACGCGTCTGCCCCAGTTCCCATTGGACACCTAACAGCCCGTGGTGCAAGTCCTGATACAAGCACTGGAAGTTGTTGGAGTATCCACAGGGTTTGTTTGTAATCTTGATTCATGGCGATGGGCAGGCGGCAGCATCGAGAGCGGCAAGAGGATTTG
>Ga0224554_1000607_pt1 | contig 28422 bp, 31 predicted proteins | sample 714S22024metaG_FD_180666 | JGI IMG/M metagenome (GOLD analysis project Ga0224554, IMG submission 180666) | Peat soil microbial communities from Stordalen Mire, Sweden - 717 S2 20-24 | ecosystem: Environmental > Terrestrial > Soil > Wetlands > Peat | place: Sweden: Norrbotten County, Stordalen...
ACTGCATGTAGGTTCCGTCGTAGACGAAGACAGCGACATCAGTGGTCAAAAGATCGTTCGCGGCAAGTGCGGATTGACCAAACTTGGTGATCGTCTTTGGCGACACTCCGCAATAGGCCAACGTGGGCGTGGTCGTTGTGTTTGCATGAGCGGGTAGAACGCGAATCACTTCGCCGGTGAAAATAGCGCCGCATGAGTTGACCTGAGCAACCAGAGTGTTCGCCGCGCCCGTGTCAGCCGCGTAGTTAGGCGCGAGCTGCGCTTCAGGATAGTTGGCGTTGGCAGTCTGCGCATGAACCGTCAGACCGCAGGAGAGTACAAGCGCAATTGCAACTGCAAACAGCTTTTTCATTGAACTGCCTCCACGGAGATGTGCGCGTCATAGCTGCTCGGGCCACCAGTCGCGCAGGAGCCGGTGACGGTCGAGGTGTAAGTGATTGCCGAGGCGGCAACCGCGTACACGGGAATGATGCCCTGAATTGAGCCCGCGTTGCTCGACTGGCTGGTACCTAAAGTCAGAGCAATGCTTTTCGCGGTGCGGGGAGAGGATGCGTCCATCCAAACGAACGTCAACACCGCGGACACGCTACCCGTGGCGCATACGGCGTTCTGATTGGCGTAATAGCTGATTCTGTACTTCCCAGTCGCTGGAACGGTGCCCACCAGGTTGACCGTGCTTTGCGATGCCGTCTGGCCGACAACATCGGAGTCGCCTATACTGCCGCCGCTGCCGCCATTGAATGTGAACGTATTCCCAACCTGCGTCATTCCCGAGCCAGCGAACGTGATCGCACCCGTTAGGCTGTTGATGCTCGTGGTCGCTGTCGTCGGAAGTTGCGGCGATAGATTGGGCAGGTAGTTGTCCAGATTGCATCCGCCGGACTGGCACCAATCACCGGAGCCGCTGGGTGTGGCGTGGGGCTGAAGGCATTGATACCCTGCCGCCAGATTCGGAGCGGTGAGCATGAAGCAGATATTAGCGGGATAGGTAAGCGTGGTATCAGGCAAGGAGACCGTGAACACACCCGCGCTTACAGCTACGCGAACCGGGGAACTCATCACCGTTCCGCCGCCACCCTTGCGGTACGCGGTAGGTTGACCGTTGCTCAATGTGGGTTGAAAATAGACCGCTCCTGTATAAGGATTCCCCGCAGAGTCGGTAAGTTGCGTAGACGTCACCAAGACCGTCTGCGCGCAAGCCACCGATGCTGCCAGACTGAGTAGTGTCGTGAGCGCGAGAATCCTCTTCATGTCTACTCCCTTACTTAATTCGCACCGCTGAAATGCCGTTGAAGTCGCTCCTGTGCAAATTGTCCCTGCCGCCCTCAATTTACTTGCCAAGAAACGCTGCTCACATCCGTAGTCGCAATGGTATCCGTCGCGGTCAGGGAGTTGATAACAAAGCTGCTTCCCGCGCTGATCGTTCCAACGCTCAAATTTCCTATGGCCACGCTAGAGTTGGTAGCATAGCGAGTTAGAGAATAATGGCAACTGCTGCTGACAGCGCAGGCCGCTGTCGAGCTCACCGTGACCGTGCCAGAGACGAGGGTCGCGGTGCCACTGATACTCGTAGTCACATACCCCGCCGCTGGACCCTGATAGCCGAGAGCCGTCTGAGGAATGACTGGTATTGGCGATACCAGAGTACCAACAGAGACTCCGCCAGTTGCGATCACCGCGCCAGGGTAAGAAACCACCGGCGTCGGGTAGACTGTCGCATCTGTCGTATAAACTGCGGATGCAGCCATATTCATGAAGCTTTTCAATATCGAGTTGCTATCTACAAACGCTTGTACGTTCGCTACCAGATATGGTGATGTGGAACAATTCGCCGGAGTGATGCACGCAATGGTGATTTTATACCGGCTATTTGTAGAGTCCCAGGCTAAGTCATTTATCGCGTAGGTCCCAGCGAGATAAGTGCCTTCTGCCTCGACATAGCGAGTGCTTTGACCATAAATCGTTCCAGTTGCGCTTGTGTTCGCCATGATGAGCTTCTTGACAGACCCGTAGTTATTGGTGGCTGCGTAAATGTCTGTCAAGGACACCAAAACTTCGCCGTTGAACGCCTGGCTCGTGGGAAGATACAAGTCTATTTTCTGATTCGAGACACCGTTGGTGAATCCCAACGGGAAACTAAGTGTTGCCGTGTATGGCGTCGAACTCGTCTTGGTGGCATTGCTCTGATTGGTTATGCCGCCTTTAAGATTGTATATGTTTGGATACAGAGCGGATGTGCTTTGTGGGTCCACAATAGGATTATCTGAGCCGCCCGTAAAGGTGTTGTTATAGGCATTATAAAAAGGAGCGCCAAATGCGGTAGTCTCTAGGCTATTGTCACAAACCGGGTTGTTAACATCGAAAATATAGCCCGTAAAGATGTTGCTGTGCATCACCGCCCCTCCCATGTAGGTGATGCCACACCCCGTGCCCTCCAACTGCATTGCATTAAACTGGACTCCATAAATCATTAAAGAACCAGGCTCCGCGTCAAATGTGATGTTTGAGGAGGAGGCTCCATACGAGGACAGAATTGGTTGATTGAAGGTTATGGCGCTGATGTAGGTGTTGGTCGTGCCTACCGCATAAAGGTATATGTCTTTATAAACAGCGGAACAATTCACATTGTCGATGTTGATGAGCTGAATATAAGAACCGGCAGGTGGCGCGATGTACAAACAGTACGCGGTATTGCTGGATTCAGCCGACCCATCGACAAAAACATTTTTCATGCTGAAAGAATTTGGAGATGGAGATTGTGTTCCCCCGGTGATTGTGTCCTCTACATCGATCACCTTACCCGCATAAGAAAACCCAGACGGCAAAACAACGTGAGGCCCGTCTATTTGTCCATTCCGGTCCACTTTGAACATGATCGGCGGGGTAGAAGCGCCCGTTGGCTCGAATAGCGTATCTCTGGAAAGAATAAGGGACTGGGCTATGCTACTTGCACCCACCTCCACGGTCGCATCCATCGTCTGTGCGCCGGTTAATCCAGTAGCATCACAGGTTCCATTTCCGGCAGCGGCAAGACAGGCGATGATTTTCTCTGAGGCTGTCGCGCCTGTGAATGTGTTGGCGTACTGAATATTATTGATGCTCGGCGCACTCACCGGCCCGGTAAACGCCGCGCCGGAGATAGCCGCCCCGCCCAGGTTCGCCAGCGCCCCGGCTGCCGTGGTTGCACCTGTGCCGCCCGACGCCGGAAGCAACGGCGATCCAAGCGTCTCACTGCCAGCCGAGACGGCGCCTGAGAATGATGCGCTGGTGCCGTTGAGTGCGCCGGTCAGCGTACCGCCAGAGAGAGGAAGGCCACCCAGGTTCGCCAGCGCCCCTGCTGCTGTGGTTGCACCTGTGCCGCCACAGGGGATGCCGATAGGGACAGTACCGCACGCTGGTTTGATTGTCGTGTAATCTGCATATAGCTCTTGGTCGATCTCTGTTAGCTGATCTAATCCGTCCTCAATGTCTGCGTAAAGTGCAGGCATATACGGCGTGAATTGCGTCAACTGCGTAATTGGCGTAACCCTTTGCAGAACAAGCGTCTGCCCATTTGTACACGCCGTGTTCAGCGTGACACTGCCGCCATTGTCGTATGAGTTATTGACAGGCGAAATGGCGTAGGCAGACGACGATAGGACAGCGCCATTCTGTGTCACCGTCATAGCCGCTGCCGTGTCAATCGGGAAAGTAAAGGGAAACGGTCCTGTGCTCCCAGTGCAAGTAAAAGATGCGTTGGTGGCAGTTCCCGTGACAGTCGCAAAGGCCACGACCGGAGACAGAAGCAAAGCGAAAATTAGAACGATTCTGTTTCTCATAGACTCATCACCTTTTGATCGTATTGCGCCCAATCGACGCCTAACTCTAATGCAATCATACGCTCGATGTTGGTTGCGAAAAAGTGTTCCTTGCGATACGGAGCATCGGGATGGTCCCCAGGTTCGGACTCGTCTCCCTCTGGCCGGTTCTTCTCGTATTCGATGTCGAAGGCGCTGATCGACTCCTCCGTGATCCCACGCTTCAGGCAAAGATGTTGCTCGATTTGCTCATGCAGCCCAACAAGGAACTCGTAATCCTCATTGCCCATATCGCTTACCCGAACTTGCCGAACGCCGTTCTGGCCTACCCAATAATCGCCGACTGTTTCGTATCGGTGACTAGAGTGCGGTATTGTTTTCAGTTGAATCTTCATACTCCTCCACTCGCTTTCCAATGTCAGACCTGTACTTTTGCCCCGCGATTAGAATGTTGTCTTTGATGTACTCAATCAACCCCTCGCGCACTTTGGCAATCTCCTCGCCTATCGCGGTCACGGTCAGAAGGTAGCCGCTCTTGGTTGCCACCTTGTACCCTTCCTCGTCCTTCTTGAAGTTGTACAGGTGAATATGTTTCTTCTGTTCGGAATCAAACTCGTCAACAGGCTTTCCATCCTTGAGAATCCAAAGCCGCTCACCGATACTGGTTGCTTCGTCGTCTACGTCGGCCTCTACAGGGAACGGCTTGGCCGCGACAACCATTACCATGCCCCAGCCCTGGAAGAGCGCCACGGGGCGATTCTGGCCCTTGGCGACGGCCGCTATGAGCTTTCCTGCCCCGCTCTCCATCGCCTCACAGAACTCGTAGGCTGTGCTTGGCACGCCGAACCTGCACGTTGGTTCAAGGGCGACGATCTTTCCCTCGTCAGTCACGATGCAGTTGATGTCGAACACTCCGCGGAAGCCGATCTTCTTCAACCTGGCTTTGATAGCAGGGCGGCAGATCATCTCGCGGAACAGTTCGTTTTCTTCTGTGCATCCCCAGAACGTCGTGCCCATCTCCCCGGTCGTTTCTCCTGTATTGCCGTCCGCTTCTTTCTTCTCCTCGAAGTTGAGAAAGCCGGTCACCTTACCCTGCGCGTCGCGCATCCAATCTGAGCCGTTGAAGAAAGCCGAGGCCGCAACTTCAAGCCCCTCCACTACCTCCATAATGTCAAAGTCGATAGGGCCAAAATGCGCCTCATTCCACTTCTTCTTTAGCTCGTCAAGGTGGTAGAGCATATCCGAGCCATCATCGAATTTCCCCATGTGGGAGAGAGACTTTGGGGCGTTCCCGTTCTGTTTGAGAATCCAGCGCCGGCCTGAGTTCGCCTTCACAAACTGACTGGCTGATTCAAAGTCTTTGAAGTTCTTCGACTCAACCTGATCGAATCCAGCCTCGGCGAACCAATCCTGTCCCGCTTGGCGGTCGTTCTCCAGCCTATCGCCTTCCGTGCATCCGCCGAAAACGGATTCGCCTTTCTCGCGCAACCATTCTTGCAAGTCGCCAAAGGAGCATGAATCGAATACCCACACGTACCCCTTTCCCATGTAGCGATACCAGTCATCAACGTGTGTCAGAATCCCGTCTGCTATCTTGTCATAGTCTTTATTGGCAACGTGAAACGCTACCTCATGCCCTTCCACATCTTGCAAGTGGATGGCAAGGTCTGCGATCTCCCCGAATTCTGTGAAGAAAATGAATTTCAACGATAGCCTCCGCGAATTGAGAACTTCCTTCCCTTGCTCTTTGTCGGAACATTCTCCTGCATCCCAGGCACGCTCTTTTCGATGGTCTGCTCAAGGTTCGTTGGTTTGCGCTGCTTATTCTGCGGGTCTTGCATCTGAGCAACCCGGCGCACATCTGGCGGAACAATCAGGCTCTCAATCAGATCGTCAAGAAACAGGCCAGCGGAATCAGCCGTTCGCGTAGCCTCTCCCAACCGCGTTGCTTCTTCGAGGAACGGTACTTTCTTGGCCGTTCCAAGCGCCGCCGCCGATGCACCAGCAACATACCCTCCGCTCTTGCCCTTCATCGTGTAGGCGTCGTTGACCCGCCGCATCGTAGCGCCCATCTCGAATACCAGCCCAACGGGGGTGTGTTGAATCCAGAGGGGAACATCTACACCGCCGATAGTGAGTGTTTCAGCCTTCTTTTCCTTCTTTTCATCTCCCGGCTGATAGAATCCTGTCGATTGGATGAATCCAGTTGAAGCCCCGGCGTAGTACCCCATTGCCAGCACTGCCAGACCGATGCTGCCTTTTTTCAGAGAGCGCATGATATTGTCGGCTTCATGCCCGGTCAGATTCTTGAGGCCGTCTTTAGAAACCAACACGCGCAAGGCGTCAATGCTACCCGTCACCGTTCCTGCTGCAAAAGTTCCTGTCTCAGCAACGATGTTGGTTGGAACCTTGACAATCGGCAGAACGGTTTTAATCATGAACTCGGTAGATTTGCCGCTCAACCCCTGCGAACGGAAGTAACCCATCAGCATCCGAAACCCAGTGTTGATGAAGTTCTCCTGCATGAAGATAGCCCGGTTTGCGTCGATATACGCATCCGCGGCCATTGTTGCCTGTACCTTGGGGTCGTTGATGTCGAGATGGTTATCGAGTGCCCATTGCGCCCGCTTCTCCAGCGAACGGAAGAACTCGGCCCGTTTCGGCAACACCTTCAGAGCGCCGTGCAGATGGCCGAAAAAGTCCAACGCCTCCGGGGGCAGTGTTCCCTTTTTCCCGTAGAGGTAATCGAGCGAAGTCTTGCCTGTCTTGACCGCTTCTTTGATGTCCTGATAAGTGGCTTTCTCGAAGAATTGCCCGAATGCCTTAGCTTCTGCCGATAAGTTGAGTCCTCCGCCCTCACGCGGGGCTTTCTCTGCAATGTCAGACAGACCGGGCATCTTGGACAGCACGCCGCCGATAAGCTCTTCAATGGGCGTTGTGCCAAAGCGCATCATGGCAGCGGTAGTCAGTTTGCCTAGCGTGTTGACACTCGACAGCAATACCGCCCTCCGCCACTTCTGAAAGTAGTAAGCGCCTTTTTCTACTGGAGATTTCGCGGCGAACTTTTGTTTTGCAATCGCGTCATCTACCTGCCCCTTGAGCTTCTCCGCCTGCGCTTTCAAGTCCTGCGCCTGAGTGTCAAGTATCGTCTGGCCGCGAGTCGGCTTTGCGAAGTCCCCTGCATCAAGTTGCTTTTGAAGGTCTGCAATCCTCTTCGTGATGCGTGTCTTGTATGTCTTGAGTGCAGTTTCCTGCGGGTCTGCCTTCTCGCGCTGCTCCAACAGGTCAGTATCTTTCATCGCTTGCTGGAGTTGCTTGCGCAGTTCCTTGACGCGCTCAGACGGCTTGCCTGGGGCTTTGCCCTTCGCCGGTTGCTCTCCAGCTTCCGCATCCTCGATAGCGGAAATGAGTTTTCCCTGCTTCATCGCTTCGCGTAGTTGAGTCTGTACCTCATCTTTAGTACGCTCAGCCGCTTGCCGTCCGTACTGAGAAATATAATCCCGAATCTCCCGCTTGCTGATCCCCCGCTCTTGCAGGTTAGAGTGGATTTCGTCTACGATCTGCTCGATTGTCGTCAAACCGTCTTCGATGTGGCTGACTGCCAGTTTGCCGAATAGTTCGTAGAGTTTGGGGTTGAGCATGGGGTTCGCGCTCAACTGCCCCATCAACTCCTCGTTCAACTTTTTGTAGAGAACGTCCCTCTCCGCCTTGCGGCTCTCCTTGGTTGCGGTGCGCTTCTCCGTGCGCTCGGATAGCCCTTTCTTTATCTTCTCTACCGAACGCTCCGCTGCCTGCTGCTTCTTCGATTCCTCGTAATCGTCGATGCGCTTATTGGCTTCGTCGAGTTGCTTGGTCAGCGTTTCAAGCGTATTGCGAAGCTCTGGCGATACCTCTCCGTTGGGGCTGGCAACACGCGCCCTCTGTAGGACATTGGCAAGCGAGTAGTCTTGCTTAATCATCATGCGACGTGCAGCGAGAGCGCGGCCCGTCTCTGTGCCAGACTTCCGCGCCGCCTCATCGTTCGTGTTGGTTGCATCCTCGACCTTGGCGAGTTGCGCTTTGCCCCGCGCCTCCATTGCTTCGTCCCCGGATGCGCGGGCCGCTTCGATAGTGTTCATGGCGGTTGCGTGTTCGTTCTGGAGCTTCATGCGGTCGTAGAGCAAGGCCGCGGCTTCCTCGTCTGTGTGCGGTCGGGGATTGTCGGCCAACTCTTTAGCCAAAGTTCGCGGGTCAATAGTCCCTTCATCAACCGCTTTCTTTCCGGCCTCAAAAGCCGGAGTCTGTCTCGCTTCAACTTCAACTTCCGGTAATCCGCGCCCGGCACGTTCCGCCTCTGTGACCTCGTTTTTGATGCTCGTCTCGCCTTCGGGGGCGGCGGCGGCCGCTTCGGCTTCCGGCGTCTTGCCGGGGATACCGCGAAGCTCATTGTCAATCTTGTTCATTACCTCCATCGGGTTGTCAGATGGCTGCTCCCCGACAGCACGGCGGGCTGCTTCCGAAGCCAAATCTGCCGGATGCACGGCGTCCCTGGCGTACAGGTCCATCGCTTTTGCTTGCAAATCGGAAGATGCTTTCTTCGCAAATGGAAGATTCCCAACTGTGACGTGCATCAGGGCCAGCAATGCGGCGTTGCTTGCAAAATCCCGTGCCGTGGGAACCTTGCCCTCAAGCAAACTGCCAACCGTGGTCATCGTGGCAAGCTCCGCCGCCGTCTTGTAGGCCCGTGCGCCAAGAACCTTGCCCACTGCTCCCTCAGCCAGCGGAGCCGCCTCACCAGCGAAACTAAAGGCCGCGCCGGTCAATGCGCTCTTTCCGGTTGCCTTGACAATGTCCATCACCTCATCGAAGGCTGAAATTTGCTTCCCGGCGTACTTGTCAACAAGCCATTGACGCAATCCAGCGGTAAGGCCAAACCCGCCCGCCCCAGCTCCCACCACGCCGCCTGAGATGGTTCCAACGACCGGAAGCTCTGCCGTACCCGCCGCACCGCCAGCAATCATACCTAGACCGCCGCCAACAAGGTATTCAGGCAAGTCACCAATCATTGTTCCGAATCCTTCGATGAACTTGCTCACCTCATCGTCAGTTTCGAACGGTCCGGAAGTTCGCCCTCTCAGATACTCTCCAATAATGGAGTCTTGCGTAAGCCCCTTCCAACCCGCCGAAGCGTAGCCTTCAAGCCGAGTGGAGAAATCTTCGTTGAACGCATCCCGATTTTCATAGGTGTAACTGGGCGGCGCTCCGGTCATATGGGAGTACACAAGCGCGTCTGTAGCCCGCTGCGCCTGATCTTGGTCTAGGGATGTACCATGAGGCTCAGGATTCGGACTAAAGGTACTCATGTCGAGAGTGGAAGAACCGCTGCGGGCATCAGGCAACGGCTTCCATGTGCTCATATCGAGGGTAGGCGTGGTGCTCATTGTGCTACTCCGTAGTCATTACCGGAAGCATCTGCCCAGTGTAGTTTTCCGTCCTTGCCCTTTGCTGTTCCAGTGGCTCCAGAAGGACGAGTAGGTTTAGCGGGCGCTGCTGCATCAGGCGCTTGCCGTGCGGCAGATTCCGCCTCTTGGTTTGCCTTTTGGTTTGCCTTGATGGTCTCCGGAAATGCGTCTTGGACGTATGTTGTTAAAATCCGGCTGAACATCCCCGGACCTTTTACTGGCCCTGCCGTGGGAGTAGGTGTCAGTTGCGGATATACGATCTGGTCAAGTCTGTTCTTGATGTCCTTCTCGACATGGGGCCGAACGGTTTCACTGGCAAACTTCATCAGGTCTGTACCCGTAATCCCCTCTTTTGCTCGTTTGAGCATGGCGATATTGGCCTCGCCAACATCCGAGAGAGTCATAGCACCTTGATTCGCCGCATCCTCGAAAATCTTCATTGCGGATTGGAAATTAGGGTCTGACTGCGCGGAACGCATCTCGACAACATGTAGAGCGTCGGAATACTTCATTTTAGGATTACTCTTCATCAAATCTGGAATGTCGTTCCTAGTCAGGTATCCAGGCTGTGATCCGAGTCGCGCCACAAGTTCGTAACTATTCTCTGTCGCTTCCTGCCTAGCCAACGCCCGCTCTTGCAAGTCACGAGACCGAATATCTGCTATCTGCCGCTTGCGCTCCATCTCAAGTGCGCTTATGCCGCGAGGAGACAGACCCTCTTTTCCAAGAGCAGTTACCTGAGATTCAGACATCTTCATCACGTCAGGAACGTACTTAGCGATGATCCCTTGGTCTTTGTCGCTCTGTTCTTTCTCCCACTCCGCTCTCTGGCGGTTGATTTCAGGAACTACTTCCTTCTCCAGCATCTCCCGATTGATCGAACCATCGGGCATTACAGCCCCGATCCGTCGAGCAAAATCATCATCGTTCTCGGCAGCGTTTATGCGTGCCTCGTAATCTCCATTACCGTCCGCCTTCGTATACGGGAATGGCTTAAACTCTTCATGCATTTTGTTGAGGACGCCGTTTAAGTTCTGCGCCTTTGCAAGATTATTCTGTTCGCGGTCTGCATCCTTAGCCGCCTTCAAAGCGTTGTTCCTTTGGGCGAGGTCCATGCCGTCTACCAACGGTCCTTTTCCGTCCGGGCCTAGCATCGCAATAATTCCTTGCCGTTCAGCAGGGTTAGGGCTATTCGCCAGCGCACTAATCGTTCCCAATTTGGCTTTTCTTAGCCAATCATCATACTCTAACTTGGCCTCACCTTCGGTTAGGACAGCCGTGTGAACCAACGATGCAAGCCAAAGCTCTTCCTTGCCTTCAACCAAAGATGTGTCAAGGTGGCTGGCGGCGGCTTGCACATACTCTTGACTGTTCTTTTCGCCCGTCAATATATTTGTCGCTTTGGCGTCTTTGATTAAATCATCAGCCTTCTTTGTAAGCACTAAACCTTGAAGGTCTGCACTTTTGCTCGCGCTGTAAAGACGTAATGCTTCACCCACTTTGGGGTCTTTGTATTGCGCTATGTGTTCCTGAGCTTGCTCCTGAAATCCCTGCTGAATAGCTTGCTTCTGTTCATCCGTACCAGCCGTCTTTAAGGCTTCCTGAGCTTGCTTTTCTAGCAAGCCTATTCCTATCTCGCCTTTCTGTACATCCACGACATTCCGCGCCTGCCGTAATTTCTCAGCAAACTGATACCCTTGCTGCGCCACGTCGCCCATTTGCTCCGCAGCGTTCGCCATTGCCGCGCCTGGTTCTCCGGCGATACGGGGGTTCATCTCCGGTGGAGGAGTCAGTGTTGGAGCTACGGCTTGAGGTATTTCAGGCACGTTACCAGCCTCCCGATCCCGTAGGAGCCATAGAGTTCGGCACCGACGGAACCGTTCCGTAAGAGGAATTCATGCTCATCGAGGCCATCATCCCAGCCTGTGACAATCCAGAAATAGCGGTGCTGATTCCGCCTATTGTGCCTGACCACGCCGCCACCTTGCCGTAATACTTTTGCAGAGCCGCTTCTTCCGTGCCGGCCTGAGATTCGCTTTCCTGCTCTACTCCACTCTGCGCGGCGGTGTGCGCCATCATTAGAAGAGGAGAGCCGGAAGCAATGTCTACCCCAGCCCTTGCATAAGCCGTTGCCTGTTTGCCGATGAGGTTGGAATACTTCGCCTCAGAGGTCTGCATTTTCTGCTGCATTCCCTGGAGCGTCATATCAGCGTTGTAATCGTAAGCGCCTTGCTGCTCCTGGCCAGACTCATACTGACCGAAGCCAGACAATAACCCACTAAGTCCTTTTTCTCCGGCGAAGAGCATCATCAACGAACTAGGGTCCATCTAGCCCTCCTCGGCCACGGAAAGCCGTGGGGTGACACTGCGCAAGCAGAAGGGAAACGGATCGCTATGCACAATATGGATTGTACCCGAATCCGTCCATTCGGCGTCTAAATCGTTTATTACGTTTCCGGTAAACAGCGTTGCCGGACTTCCGGGCGGGAGCGGGTTCGGAGTTCCCTGCGTATAGTCGATGTTGTAGAGGTGGCTTGCATCCGTGCCCACCATGCCACCAACCGATTCAAACATTGAAAGGTTGACGCGAGTGAATTTCTGCCTCTTGCTCTTCGAGGTATTCTTCTGATCGCCGAGGACTGGATTCATAGGTTCAATCGTGGATGAGTAGGGAAGCCCGATGGCGATCTGGTTGGCGTAGGAACCGAAAACAACTGCGTCCTCCGTCACAATTCCGGTGAAGATCAACGCCTCATCCCCAACCGCCGTGACGTTTTGCCCCATCAGATAGCTCATCCCGGTAACCTGATTCGTCACCTGCTCAACCGTTCCGCCGCCTGTGTAGACTCCCCATGCGGTTGAGTCGCTGCCTTGAAGCTGGAAGGTATTGCCGCTCACGTTGGCCACGGTCCATGCCTGCAAGGGGTTCGTGTTCACCTGAGTCATGCCCAGCACGCCCGCAATGGCTACCGTCTGCCCATTCACGAGCGTGTGACCTGGCGCTGTCACGACGGCGGGAACCGCATTGGTTATCCCAGTGATATTGAACGGACCCACTCCCTGCCACTGGAGGCCGCAATTCACAAAGAAGGCGTTGGACAACTGGCCAAATAATTCCTGCGGCATGAAGTATTCCACATACCGCTGCGTTACGCCGTTGATCGTCCGATTGACAACCACCACGATCTGATCTTCCTGACCTTGCCCAGAGATAACGGCTACGGACTCAATCAATCCGGCTCCCATGTTGACCCGGAACCATGCGTACACCTGATCCTGCGTGTTGAAGACGAGTCCAATCAACTGGCCATCGTTCCGCACGGCCCAGTAAATCGGGTACGGCTCCATCTGAAACGCCGTCTGCGCGATTCCTGACATTGCCGCCGAGGTGCCGATGGTGATGTTGCGGTTGAGCCGAGTCAGATCGGTATTGTCCCACTCGTTCGTTACGAAGTTGTAGGCCAGAAACGTGACAATCCGCGCCGACCGGCTAACGAAAATGGCCGAGCCGTTCACCACTTGCGGCTGCAACGCGCTTACGCCTCCAGAGCTTTGCTGAGACGCGGTTACATCGGTTTGACTCAGTGCCGAACTACTGGACCCGGCCACAATCCACACGCCGCCCGATGTGCCGATAACGAGAGCGTTGGGCGTTCCAACCATATTGAGAAGCTGGTTCACCTGATTCGAGACGAGGGTATACTGGACGGCGTAATCGTCCGCATTCGGATCGCAGATGAAATCAGGGTAGTCGTCCTGAACAGAACCGTTCATCTGCGTCGGGTTGTTATCGCTTCCTCCAACGCAGAGCCGTTCCTGATACAAAGCGCCGCAAGCGGGATAGTCGCCAGTCGCGGCGAACATTGCCACCACCTGCGCAGCATACCCTCCGCCGGTGTACTGCTGATAGCTGGAGGAGTCAATATTTGCTCCGGTGGTGGGGTCTTGAGGGGTAAAACTCCATCCAATCCCGGTCACGGTTGTAGTAGTTCCCGAAGAGTCTGTTACGGAAACGGTCACTGATCCATAAGTCATTCCTGAGACAAGAAATTCTCCCTGATTCAAACTTACCAAACCAGAACACTCGTTGATATAAATTCTGCTTCCGTCCTGAAATGGTTGCGAGGCTGGATTTGAAGCCAGCACAATTACGCAAGGATTCGCCTGCGAAATCAAAGTGATGTTCTGACCAAGCGCGGAGAATCCCGTCTTCACAACGCCCAGCGTTCCTCGATACGCCGGTTCCCCCGGTTGCTGGCCGGGGAGCGATAGGCTGTACTGCCATGAATTTGCCGAGAGCCGCTGAATCATTCCCGGCGGATAGTTGGGATGGAATACCCACAACACGTCTGCGCTCTGCGTGCTGCAATCGAGCGCGAACAGGTCGGCTTCGAGGTAAGGAGTGACAACCTCAATCGGCGGTTGAGGAGCCGGTCTGTACGGACCATTCCAATAAGGGGTGTTCCATGTTGGCGTAGGGAAGCTTGGAGTGCCGGGAACTAATGGGTAATTATCGTATTGATTCGCGGTAAGACACTCGCCCTCTACGCTGTTGTTATTGAAAAGAGAAATCAGATGATGGAACCCAACCGCGATAGTTACCCAAGGAGATGCGTAATAAGCCGAGTCAGGTGTCACCGTCCATGCGGCAAGACTTACATAATTGTTAGACGGGGAATTCAAAGACACAAGCGCCTGAATCGCTGCCTGAATCAAACTCGCGGCGTTCTTGGCGGGAGTCGTATTTGCCAGAGCGATATTGATGCCCTGATTCGGGGAAGTGCTGATTACGGTCACACTGAGCGCATCGGAAGTATTCACCGATAAGGTAACGGCTACGGTGTTGATGTTGGATGCTCCATAGGGAGCGGCAATACTAAGATACCCTGGGAGTTCGAATTGATAGAAGAAAAAGGTAGGCCCGATCAGCACTATGTTTCCGTTCACATACGCTGTCGCGGGATTATAGTTGATCGTGGTAGATAATTGCTCTGCCAACCCCAACGACCAACTCCCCTCAGTCGCACCTTCCCATATACGCACGATCCCGGCAGAGAATTCGAGAATCGCCCCTTGGTCGGTCGAGAACTGAAAAGGCACAAGGCGGCTCTTGCCGTCGCTGGCAGTCTGCATAATCTCAATGCCAACTGTCTGAGTTGGAGAGATTGTGTAATCTCCGCTGCCTCCTGTTCCTGTGCCGAAAGCGGTAATGGTAGTATTTGGCGCTACCCCAGGCCCAACAATCGTCTGTCCAACCTGGAGAACGCCGTAATTTACATCACCGACACTCATATAGGTGCCAACCATAAGTGCGGTGAACATTGCTCCGCCGTTGGCCGTCGTCCCGGCGAAGTACGTCCCCGGCATCTTCTTCGCGCCGCCCTCAACCAGAGGAACCGCGTTCTCCAAAGTACGACAAGCGGAGGAAAATTTAGCCAAGTCCGAGCGGCTTTCACATAAACCGCTGATCTCGCCCGTGTTGAAAGAATTTATGAGGACGTTCGGCATCAGTAGCGCCCCGCTTGCACCCATGACTGCGAACCGGCCTCATCCTGAAGGTAGTCACACTCCTGCTGGGCCGCCGCTGAGTTCAGCGTCGTGAAGTACATCTGCATCATGCTCTTGGCTTTGTTCTCATCCTCTGTGATCGCCAGCGCGAGTTCGCCAGCCAGCCGGTACGCAAGGCAGTTCACGAAGCCGGGAAGCAACTGCGTAAAGTCTGTGATGAGCCGGATGTAGTTGATGACGATGGGGCAGACGTTCGTGTAAGTATCGCACCCCGGATAGTGCGTCAGGAGATTGTTGGTGTACGAAACCCCGTCTGCGCTCAGAACCGCTTCAATGACATACGGCACCACCTCATGCGGGTGTACAGGAATATCGCGGTGGCGAAACCACCCATACCCATCACCGCCCCAACCCCACTCGGCTCCATCGGCAATGCGGCGCTCTTCTGGTATCTCCCTTGGCCTAACCAGCCTCAGATAATCTGACGGCAGAGAATAGGCGTACTTATACCCGCCCGCTGGAGCTTGCGCGTTCTGCTGCAAGGCGACGCGAGTCTTGGCGAATTTCCATTCTCGTTCCGAAAGCACCTCCTGCAGGACAGCATCCCAGCACACATTTACCTTTATGGCATTAGGGCTGTTTTCTGTGAACGATCCGATGGTCCCTCTAGCGCCAATGCGCTGCAAACTTATATTGGCAATGGACACAGGCGAGTAGTTCATCGAGGCTCCCTAAAGAAAAAGAGGGACGAGGCATCGAAGCCGCGCCCCTCTGTGAATGGTTGACCGTTCTAAGCAGCCGCCAATTCTGCTATTCGCGCCTTCTTCGCGGCGCGGCCCTTTACGAGTGCTGCCGCGAGTTGAGCCTTGCGCTCGGCAGTTATTGGCACCTTGCGCTTATCAACCTTGACCGCCTCTGCCTTGGCCTCGACAACTTCCTTGATGGTTGCCGTTGCCACAGCCGCTACAGGCTTGTCTCCCGGCTTTGGACGCCCCTCATGGCCGGGATACTGGAAAATCCAGTCGCCTCTAAGTGTCTTCAAGGTAGCCAGTTGGCTATCCGTGTCGATCTCATAGAGGCCGTCAGGCAACGGCCCAGCGTCGGGATTGTACGCTTTTTTGGCAAGACTATCCCAAGCAAACGCAAGGCACTTCGCTACAACTTTCATCTACTGCTCCTGTCCTGCTTTCGGTCCCCACCACGAATAGATGGAACCGACATAGCCGTTGTTGGCCGGCGTGTTGACCGCGTTCCAGCGAAGGAACTCAAGAACAGAGTTCCCCGGAACCGGAATCCAGTAGTGCGCTCCGGCAACTTGCAGTTGCGCGATGGTCAAAGACCTGGTTGCGATAATCGTTGTAGCCCCTGTCGCTGCCCCGGTTTCGACATTGAACGCGATGCTGGTGAGTGAGTTCCCGTAAACCGGCCCGGAAACAACGATGTGAACGCCGAACGGGATTCCACCGTCGCCCACAATTTCGGGCGGATAGGCGTATCCCTTCTCGGTCAAAGACGGGAATGCGGAGATAAACGGGTTGGACGTGCCAGGGTTCGGCGCGCCAAAGTCAATCTCCTGGTTGCTCTGCTGTGAGGTTGCCCCAACGACCAGAAGATCGCCCAAGAGCGCCGGGGTAGCATTGATGGTTGCGCTGGTTGACAGTTGCGGGTAGCTGACAGTGTAGGTGCCAACGCCGTTCGCGGCGGTGATTGCGGTAATGCCCGTCACGATGGTAGGACCAAGCGTGGTAGAGATGTTAGCTCCCGTAAGAGAGTCCCCTACCAGAAGTTCGCCCCCGGCTGGACCTGCGGTGATAGTCAAGACTCCAGTGGTGGCGATAGAGCCAGTAAACCCCGTCTTGGCCGTGGTGGTAATCGGCCCGAAAGCCGACGTTCCAGTTCCGTGGAAATACTGCATTGCGTCTGAAAGCATGATGATCTCCCTCTAGCGACATAGGCTAGGTGATGATGGTTTCCGAGTTAGAAATCTTTTCGGCCATAACAACCTGAATTCCCTGGAAGCGCGTAATACGCCGCGATCCCCAGATGTCGCCGGTTTCCTGGTTTTGCGTGTAGTAGCCGTTGGTTTTCTGCGACATTGCGCGAATGTTCATCTCGTTCAGAACGGCGCGACTGCACAGAATCACCGTGCCGGGAGCGTTACCAGCGGAAGGCAAATTGCCGAGTGCTTGGACGAGCAGGTTCTCATCGAACCCGCCAACTTGGAGAGGAACAGGGTTGACGTTGGCAATGCGCTGGGCGCAGCGTTCGTCAACAATCTGAATCCCCAAGCTCCATTTGCACTGGGTTACATACGCCATCAGCGCCTTGGATTGTCCGAGAACGCCACTCAGCCCGGTAGCCATAGTCCACGGAATTTTTCCAATAGTGTTGATTTCCAGACCCGCAGGAGTTCCAGCGGGATAGATTGCCTGCACCTTGTCTCTTCCGAGTTCAAGAACCCAGATGCTGGTGGCGTTGCCGGAGGTCAGTCCGCCGTTGTAAGCATTCGCAGGCCAGCTTCCATCTCCGTTGGGCACCGATTCAAGGTTATTGATTCGCGTTGCCAGCCCCCTGATTCCGCCAACATCGGTAGCCGGATTCCCGTAAAACAACGTGACTTCGATTTTCTGCTTGAAGCCCTCAATCTTGTTGCTGATTTGATCGGACATATACGCCGTGGGATCAGGTTGAATATCGGCAAACGCCGAATCCTCAACACTCCAGTTTTCCCACATAGCAATATCGTCGGTGATGTTGGTGTTCTTGGACGAAGTGACATTCGCGGCTTCGTTGAACCGGCGCGTTGAAGGAACGTCCAAGTAATCGGTGCGCCGTGCGACGTTGAAAAGCATGTTGTTTGCCGGAACGAAAGGCAAGAACTCAAGCAAGGGGCAAGCGCGAGCAAGCACCTTGGAGGGTTGGACAAACTGCGCACGAGCATCTGAGGACGAGTAGCTGTTAATTACGTCCGTAAGCGTCGTGTAACCGAGTTGAGACTGGTCTGCCATGGCGATAATCTCCCCTTAGAGAGACCTACACCCTTGCTGGCGGAAGATTGAATTTACTCAAATCGTATCCGGGTTTAGGCGCTTCCGCCCTCTGCCCAGTCCCGCGCAAAGATGAATCCTCTCCGGTTTTTGCGGCCACGTTCAACAGGAAGCGCATCATCGTAGTTCGGTTGGCGCTGCTTTCAGTTGCAAACGCCTTATCGAATTCGACTTCTGTTTTTCCCCATTCCTTCCATAGCCGCGACACGAGCACTACACTCGCATCATATTTGTCGCCCAACTCGGTTTTCAGGGTTTCAGCCGCCTTGGTGTTCTCTGCGAGAATCTTGGCGTTGTGCGCTTCCACCATTGAGGTCAACTGAGCATTCAACTTCGATTGAAGAGCTTGAGCGGTTTTCTTGGGAATACCTTCGGAAAACAGGGTGTCCTCCCAATACTTGTTCCACTCAGGCGCATTCTTCTTATCGGGGTCTAGCTCATAACCTTCCGGCTTTTCGGGCCGTCCGAGTGAGGTATAGAACTTATCGCGCTCTTCCTGCGTCGCATTCTCGCCCAGTTTGGGGATCGAGTTACCTACTCTTTCCTCTAAGTCTTTGGCCTTTTTCACCGTCTCGATGTGCACTTTCGCGAGATCGTTCACATTCTTGTACGGTGTCAAAACCTCATTCTTTTGAAGATCGGGAGATATCGCCGACCGCCATCCCAGACTTTCCTGCGGCTGGTTGCCCGTCGAGTTTTCCGTTACCGGTTGTTCGACAACTGCTGCTTCTGGCATTTACTACTCCTTCAAAAAAGTACGGGCCAAAAAAATGACGGCTACAGGAGATATGGCTCCATATAGCCGTCATGGTCTTGCTTGCGCCGCTTTGAATCCCGCCGGACTCTCAACGGACCCGAATTGTGAAAAACCAAACTCTTTACGTCAAACCTGCCAAATACATTCCGCCGTTGGTCCCCGTATGCACTACCGTTCCCATCTTGCCGTAGGTGACAACAGCGGTGTTGGTCGTGTTGCCATTCACTTCGCAAGTGACGGTTACGGAGGCCCCGCCCAGGTTTTGGACGAACACCGAGGCCCCAGGCTGGCACGTGGGGAACACAAGAATCACATTCCCAGTTGGAGTCAGGGTGATAAGAGATGCCCCAGCCTGTTGCGCATTGAGCGTGATGGTGCTTGCGCCCATCCCGCCGAGGTCGAGTTCGCCGAATGTGTCTACTGCCGGTTGTGTTTGCGTGGGCTTGGCGACAAACCCGCATCGCTCCGTAGGAATTCGCAGAGCATCCGCTCCCGGCAAGTTCACACCGCTATACGTTGGACTTGGATTTGCCATCTCAACTCTCCACAATTCCCAATAGGGAATCCACTTCGCTCATCATATCACTAAACCTTTTCGGCATAGCGTTCTTTCATAAATGAATCATACGCCTCTGCCGCCTCTTCTGACCCGCACATCTGCGCAATCTCAAGACCAACATTGTACTCAATCCGCTCCACGTCGTTGGTTAATGGAACCCCGTAATGGCACAAGGAGAGTATATCCCCAAGAACTTTATGCCCCTCAGCCGAACCAAACACGTTTCGATAATTCTGCCGCATTTCCTTTGTGGCAATCTGTCTGGCGTCTTTTTGCGGAGTGTAGTCGATCATTCTCCCGGCTCCTTACCGCCGCCCATCATCGTCCTCATAGGGCTGTCCGGTTCCGCCGCTTTGCCAGCCAGCGCCGCCGCCTTCGCAATCTTGGGCGCGTTGTCGATCTGCTGCTGTTTCTCGCGCTCTTTTTCCGCCATCTGGCGAATTTGAGCAATGGCCTTGTCACTCAGAATCCCTGTTGCTGGCGCACTTACCGCATCCCACGCATGACGGAGTATGTCTACGCTGTCGATATAGTGAGGCACTAGCGGGTCGATCTGCGCAACCTGTTGAACAAGAGCTAGACCAGACTGAATCGAACGCACTTCGCTAACGTGTTTCTGAGCTTGCGCCAGCATCCCAAGGTATTGAATCTTAATACCTTCGTGCATAGATTCAGACAGAATTTGCGGCGGTTCGGGAATGCGTCCTGCGCGAGCCTCAATATCGAACATCCGCGCAATTATGGGATTGAAAGCCTCCGATTGCAGGTTGCCGATGCGGGTTCCCAGAACTGCCGCTTTCTCGCTCTGCATCTCAGAGATTTGCTCTGTTACCGGCCTTCCCATCCCCTTCTCTTGCCCGATTTGACTCAGCATTGTGAAGATGTCGGAATGAAAATGTTCATTAATGATCTGTACAACCCTGCCCTGATACTCGATGTTGAACGGAAGATTCTGGACTCCAGTCGTAAGAGGCTGAGGCATGATGTCCCGAATAGAACCACGATTCGGAGAGATAAATGTTATTCCGTTTGGCCCCCGCTGAACCTTCCCGCGCTGATCCTCATACGCAGCCAGGGGCGGTTCAGCCGCCTTCTGGGCCGTAATCAGGTTGGTTCTCCCCATCTGGTTCGCTAACGCAATGGCGACCCAGGCGTCGTGCGCCGGTCCCCGCCCGTAGAGTTCGTCCGAATTCTTTCTCCACCTCGTCGTTATAATGGGCATGGAGTCGTAGCCGCCCTCGTGTAGCATCGAGATTCCCATGTCTCCGCCCTCTGATGCTTCGAGTATCTTTCCGCCTTTTCGATAAACCCAGTCGGATGCCCATTTCTTCCCTTTCGCATCGATGCGCCCAGGCATGTAATCTTTTCGGGGGTAGACCGCGTGGAGAACTTCGCGCTCCGAGTGCATATTGCTCTCGTAATCCTTCTCAAAGTTATCGTCCGCCCTCTTCATCGCTTCCATGCCGAACTGTTGAACGAACTGCCGGAGCGTCATTTTGTAGACACGATAATTTGTATCGACCTGCCCAAATCGGTTTTCAGCTATATAGCACTCCCGAAAATGAGGAACAGTGAAAACGGTCCTAGCCGCCGCCACGTCTTCCTCGATTATCAGATGAGCCGTTCCGGTTGACGCATCATCACGGATGAACTCGGTGTTAATGTCGTAGAAATTAGAACGGTTAAACGCTGATTCCATTACGTCTTGGGAATTCTGCATCCATTTCTGAACCTCCGGATAGGAGTCAACGCTTTTTCCGGTCCAGCTTCGCATCCGGGAAGTTCGTGGAAAATTCAGTACGCCGGGAAGTTGCAGCGCAAACCATCGCTGATTGCGAGGGCAGAGATACCCTACCATCCCATCAACCAACTTGCTGCACGCCAGCATGGCGGAATCATCGTAAATCTCTTGGCCGGTAGGTTGTCCTGGCCATAAGTCTTTATCTTGTATAGACCTACGCCCATGATTCACGTAGGCAATAAGTTGATCGATCATCCACTCCCACGGAAGTCTTTCTTGTGCAAGGACTTGTAAGTATTTTTGGGCATCTTTCGCCCTATTGTCGGCGGAACGATCATTCAGCCGGGAGGGTGCATATCCCCCGGAGTCCATATACGGCGTGGCTAGACCGACAGAAGCCATCTACGACTCCATTTCATCCATGAACACTTCTGCCAGATGAGCGTTATTTGACCCGTAAAACTCGTACACGAGCTTTCTGACAATGAAATGGCGCTTGCCAAGTTTGATCTCATCATCCTTTTTGGGGATGTACGGAGATTCGTGTCTCGCTATTTCCTCTTCGCCGTTCTTGAATACCAGAACCATTTCAACCCCCTAGAGTCGCTTTCCCTACTGTAGCATTACCGCTGGTCATGGGACTTTGCAGCATCGTGCTTGCCATGCCCCGGCGCTGTGTCAATGCCTGAGCCTGTGCCAAAGCCGATGCCTGAGCCGCCTGAGCCGTCTGCTCGTTGGTTTGCGCCTGAGTGGGAGCCACGGGCGCGGAAGGCTTGCTCACCGCCTCGTAGATTCCCTCACCAACTGTAGCAGCAGCCATAATTCCTGCGGCGATTACCAATGGTGGCATTACTGCACCTCTCTAATTAACAATCTACCATAATCTGTAAACCCAAGGTATTCGAATATGCGCTGGACATTGTTGTGGATACATGTTTGGGCGGTTATTAGCTGTGCTCCTGAGAGTCGTGCCTCATCCAAAAGCATCTTTGCCAACTCAATCCCTACCCTGCCCCTACGATATTCAGGAACAACATAGATGAGCGCGATGGAAGCCAGGATGCAATCGCAGATCGGGTCTTCTGTGATGATCAATAGACCCATACCCTTTAGCACCGCATCATCCCTGATAGTAACCATTCTCAATGCCCCTACGTCTTGTGATTTCAGGAAGATATGCCACTTCATCTTGAGGGGAAATTTCCTATAATGAGCCTCTGTCTCTTCCCAGTATTTCTGTTGATGCTCGGCCATTTCCTCGATTACGGCGGGCGTTAGTGGTTCAACTGCATACTCAAGCATTGGCGCTCCGTAACCCGTATGAGAGCGGGTTGTAATCCGTTTCGTTGCGTGCCGCCAGAAATTGTGCGATCAAATCGTTCTTCTCGTTTGGCGGTTGGTAAACCGGCTGCTCCAGGCAAAGATACCTGACTGTATCGCAAAAATCTTTGTACTGCTCCTCCGGTTTATCCGTTCCAGTTTTCCACTGATAGTTGAATAAATCCTGAGTCGGACCCCGTTCACCCCGACAACCTTCCTCGGCAAACATCAGCGCCGGTATCTCCTTGCTCTTCACGGTGGAGTAGTGGTTTTGCAGGTATTCTTTCACTCGCTTGTGACCCAGAGCAATGTCTCCGGCTTCGGAGTGCGAGAGTCGGATGCGTCCGATTCCCGCTTTGTCGAGTTCATCTTCCCACGAGGTGTCGTTGAGCTGTGTCCTTGCGCCGTATTTGGCATCGAGGACCACGAACGCCGGTTCCGCATAGTTGTGTTCTGCCCGTTTCACTTTTACCTGTCGAGCAATCTCTTCCACGTTCCCGTTAGCTAAAAGATACGCATAAACGTAGATTCGGTTCGCCGGTTTCCCGTTAATCTGAATATCTTCCGGGCTGACCGCCGCAAACAGCCAGCGTGTGGGGCGGGCATCGTGCGGGTCAACCGCCTCAATCCGCATCCAATCGGCGGGGATTTTGAAGTCCTTGTAGAGATGCACCGCCCGGTCGAGAGTCTTGTACACCAGCCCGCTCAGGTGGCCTTCCTTGCCGCCTATATGCGCGTCGTACTCCTCTGGGTCGGTAAATAGCTTGGCGTACTCCTCTATGCCTGCCCTTGGGATGAACCCCATGATCTGTCCACATTTGGGGCAGTTGTTTACCGGGCGCTCCCCGTGAGGGTCGGCCATGTTGACTGGGTCGTTTGCCGGGATGTACTCGTCGCACTGCCTGCAATAATCCTGGCAGTTATCCCAGGTCGTTCCGGTGAAAATAGCAATTTCCTGATCGTCCCCGCCCCCGTTAAACGCCTTCACGGAAAACATATCGTAGAAGTAGGGCGCTCCATAGAGCGGGGTCATGGCGAACCAGGAAGGTGCATTTGTTGTGACCTTGCCGCGCTCGGCCGCAATCAGCAAATCGTGCGGAGGCGGCTCATCCCATCCGTAGTGGTCATAGTCGATGCCTAGAAACGTGTCCGCGAGTTGGTTATACGACCGGACGTGGAGGGCGGAACCGCACAACCGCCCATCGAAATCGTATTTTATTGTGACCGATTTCAACGCCCCGGTTGTATCCCGCTTCCAGTCCGGTGCGCAGTGCGCCGGGATGAGCATGGCAAGCTCCGGTTCGATCTTAGCCGACACAGACTGAGCCATCGTCTGACAACCCATAAATCCCTGGTTGGGAACACGAATCGAAATCTTGTAATCTGGATCATCGTTTCTCAGCCACGGCCTGAATCCCATGGCATGAGCTATTGATTCGCAAACGGAGATTCTTGTTTTCCCACATTTTTCGCCGGGCTTGAGAATCCGTCTGCGAGGCGTACGCCCGTACTTGTTCTTGATCCTTACAAACGGGTCTTGCACCCGATTCATTCTAAGCAAGCTAATACGTATTAGAGAGTTAGCAGTCTCGACAGCCTTGGCAGGGTCGATCTTGCCGTCCGCGCCGACAAGCCTCGCCAGCACGTCCGGCTGCTCACGCTTCCCCATTACTCCTCCAGATCATGCCAACTCGGTGTCGAGTACAAACGTTCCACAGAGAAGTTTGGCGGTCCTCATTAGGGACGGAGTTCCGACGATGGCATAGGTATTCCCGCGCGCTTTTGCCTTCCCAACCCGAACAACGTTACCGACAGGGGCGCTACTTACCATGACCAAACCGCGATGGGTTGACCACACTTGTCCTACTTCGATTTTCATTACTCCTCCAGCGTGTACTGAATGTGAATCACGTCGGCAGCAGTTCCAATCCCATACCACTGATTCAGGTTGATTGCTCCGCTGGTGAATGGCCCGATGATTGTTGGGTCAGCCGTAGGACTCGCAACTTTCACCGGAATCCCCGTAGTCGTGGCAACCGCCGAAGAGTCGCCGATAAACGATACGGACGTTCCCTGCCACGCTCTCAACTGCATCGCGCGTAAGGGAAGCGTGGTAAACTGCGTAGCTCCCGCTCCTAAAGTCACTGTCAACAATGGCATAAATCACCTCACTGGAAGTGTATCACCTTCCTTCATCGCCGCCAGCTTCTCTTTCAGTCCCTTGAGTGTCTTGCGCATCTCCCGCGCCGCGTCCTCGTGGCGCTTCAACGTCAACTCGTACCCGTAGATCGCCACCTCAAGTTCCCGCCGGGTATAGCCGTTCTTGCCGATAGGCTCTGCCATCAACGTCCTGCCTTTCCGCGCCGGTAGGCTTCGAGGAGATTGATATTGAAAAATCTGCGTGTTGGGCGGGAGAACTCAGGGGCGTCCTCGTTCAATAGCAAGTCTTTAATCTCCTCTGGCACTTCCGGCTCTGGTGCGAGGTACATCCGGCGCAGGTCCGCGATTGCTTTCGCGTAGCCTTGATTGTAAGATTCGGCGGTCTGGCCGATTGGATTAACTAGACGGTCGTTGGGCAAGTGGCTGTCCTGCCAGCGGATAGCCACTTCGAGAATACGCCTGACCTCAACGCCTATCCGATTTGCGCATTGGTCTTCATTAGGCTCATCCCATCCCATGTACGCAATCACCGCCGCCAACATCCCTTCCGGTACTACGTAATTCTCGTCGCTCATCATCAAATCCTCCGTCAAACGTCTCCTAAAATCATCCCTGAAGCTCATCCCTTACACCCCCTCTGGTGCATCATTGACTCGAATCGGTAACCCCATAAAGCAACTCCCTCAGAAATTCACTTTGCACTCTTGGCACCGATTCCCGCTTCCCCAGGGAACGACACCCTTGGACTCCCCGCAACGGGGACAGGACGGGCAAGGCCTTGAACCATCGGAGACAGAAGTTTTACCGTTTGGTGAAGATTCTCCCCGTGGAGCTTTATGAACTCGCACGCCTCCGCTCCCGTCATCTGCCGCCCGTTGGCCCTCTCGATCAGAGAAACCAGGAGCCACGTCATTACGCACTCTTCCGGCGATAATCCCATCCCGCTTCTCCTTGTCCACTGCAATCATTGGCAAATTTTGTAATAGTGGATTGATCGCGCACTGGCGATTATCCTTGTGCATGACCGCATTCAGGCCAACATTTCCATTTGCAGGTTGAGGCTCTATTGAATCCGAAGGATGCTCGCCTAAAGCTCCACGAACCTCCAACCCGTCCCACGTAAGATTTACCACCGCAGCATTCCGCTTCCACCGGCAACGCTCCGCCTCGGCGTCTACGTATGCCAACCACTCGTCACTCACTCGTATGGAAATCACTGGCATGACTACTCCCTACGTAATTTCTTAGCCACTTCGAGAAGTCTTTCATAGTCGGCTCTCGCTACCACATCTACGCTAAGAGTTCCAGAATCCTCGCTGTCCCAAGTCCACCAAAGTGGCGGCTTCATGATGATCTGGTCCAATTCCCATTCAGGCGTCCTCTTGAATTCCATAATATCCTCACTGACTACAGAGTATTACACTGTCATCATAAAGTCAACTACAAAGTAATACTATTTTGCGGAAAATCGCTAAGATGGGATATGTACGTATCGACCCACCCCGGCCTCATTTGGGGGGCACCGGGGGTCAATGGGTCCTACTTTCGTCCATCTCATTGAAAATAAAAGCGATACAAATTCTAGCCAGTGTATCAGCGTACCGGACCACCCTCACGGTTGCCGATGCTGCGCTGATCGCCTGCTGATTGGCTATCTATATAGATGCGCTGCTCTAGTGCTGATTGTCCTCAAGTGCCTGATAAAGCGAAGGATAGACGAAGATAGACGCCGTAGGACGCTTCACTGGCACCTCGGTAAGGCTATCCTATGGCAGTATTGGCCTCATTATCAATGACTTGCACGGCTGGCCGCTCTCGCATATCCCGTATCGCGTCGCGCAGATCAAGTAGAACAGATACATTAACTTGCGTCGCTAAACCGCGTATTGTGCGCCCCTTATCTTCAAGTATTGCCGCGCCGGTGATCCGTGGGAGCAGTGGAGCTTTTGCTATATCTTCGTCAGTAATAGACATAAGCGTTCTCAACTGCAACGCATCAAATAGGTTAGCTTTGTTATCTTGGAAGTCTTTGAGTTCTTCTTGAGTATGGTCTCCGAGGAATTTGGCGAGAACCCTTGAGACTAGGGACGGATGACACCCCACCCTGGCCGCTATCTTGCTATCCGACAACTCTGGATGCTCTAGCTTGAGCGCGATGGCTCTATCGCCTGCCCCTGTGTGCTGGCCTACAACTTCGCCTACCGGCATTGTGATGACGGGTCTAACTCTAGGTGCCATGCGGTCAGTTTACCTCAATTGGCGGTTGATTGGCGAGTGAATAGCACGTCACAAGGGTATGTGATGGTGGACACAGACTTTAATTATGGACTCGCCTATAAAGGTGACAGTGAGGTGATTCATGGCAACGCAATGTTTGATGTTTGCAGAGCTAGAGCCGGATGCAACGCTGGATTTCCCAGTTCCCTTGTCTGATAAGTACAAGCCGGAACGTGTAGCGGACTTTGCCGGTCTGAGCGAGGTCAAGAAAGTCCTGGCCGGGTTCGTAGCACGTCCAATAAACGCTGGCTTTCTCTTCTATGGCCCTGCCGGGTCGGGCAAAACGAGCATGGCCTATGCCCTGGCGAATGAGTTGCAGGGATTCGTTCACCATGTACGCGCTGGCGATTGCAGCGTGAAAACCATCAATGACACGGTGTTCTCCTGCTGGCACTGCGCTCCTCCGGGATACAAACGGCACGTCGTTATCGTGGATGAGATTGACCGCTCCACAGAGGCAACGCAGTACTCGCTCCTAAGCTATCTTGACGGCACAGAAACAGTTCCCGATACCGTTTGGGTCTTCACATCAAACGAGATAGACCAGCTTCCCGCTAAGTTCACAAGCCGCTGCCGGTCTATGAAGTTCGGGAACTATGGGATTCAAGAGGATGCCGCCGCGCTGCTAGAGCGGGTCTGGAAGAGCGAGTCAGACAAGCCGGTCCCCAACTGTGCAAGGATCATTAAAGATGCGCTCGGAAATGTTAGGGCTGCTTTGATGGCCCTTGAAATGAAACTCTACGCTGCATGAAAGGATTCTATGTCTAAGAAAACAAATGCTGTGCCTATCGCCGTCCTGCGCTTGCTTGCACGGTGGGTTGTTGAATCGGCCCGAATCGTCAAGAAAGAGAATCGCACACCTTGACAACAAAGCAGCTATGTGCATACAATCCTGCTTATGGACGATAAAACCGTATCAGCGGTGATGAGCTACCTGGGACGCAAAGGTGGGAGACCTCCTATCATGCGTCCTTGCCCCAAGTGTGCCCGTACAGTGAGTGCCAGAGCTATGCAGTACCCCTGCCCAGCACACACATCAGCAGCGGCTAGGAGATCGCCTGAAAAGATTTTCACCCGCGTAAACACTGAGCGAAACTGAGTTATTCACAGTTTTTGCACAACTAGATGCGATATTGCAGTTGACATACATAGCCGGTTTGTATACTCTGATTATGTACTCGATTGATGAGTACAGGAGATGAAAACCATGAGACTTTATTACCATGAGACTGACGGCGGAGCAAAATATCTCTGCTCTGCGTGTGTTCCCGGAACAGATGAGGGCAGCTTCCAATTGTCGCAATATATTGTTCGCATTGACGGCGATATACGCAAAGATGCTGAGTTGACCGTGCGCGAACCCTTAGCAGCCTAACAGGTGCATCGCACCAAAGAAAGAGGATGTATATGAAACCTGATTGGATTGAGCGGCTTAATAACGGAGAGAGAATCCCCGTAAAGACACCCCACAGATGCTTTTCTATCGGAATTGTAGAGGCATCTTTAGGCATGAAGTTTCTCTCCGCTTTCAAGTGGCAAGATACTGACTGGATTCGCATTAAGCACAGCAATGTTCCTTGGGGAATCGGCGATAAGCCCTCGGATATTGCTTTCGAATGGCTCTCCAACTTAACCGAAGATGATAACTGCTAACCCGCAGCCGCACCAAAACGCAGTACATCATGCAAGGGAGGAAACAAAAATGGCTACCTGGTACAAACTCACAGACAAAGACGGTTACACGCGCAAAGGTAAGGAGAATGAATGTCTTTGGGGTGAGAACATAACGCATACCGCGACGGGAAAAGGATCACA
>Ga0224554_1000610_pt1 | contig 28363 bp, 25 predicted proteins | sample 714S22024metaG_FD_180666 | JGI IMG/M metagenome (GOLD analysis project Ga0224554, IMG submission 180666) | Peat soil microbial communities from Stordalen Mire, Sweden - 717 S2 20-24 | ecosystem: Environmental > Terrestrial > Soil > Wetlands > Peat | place: Sweden: Norrbotten County, Stordalen...
GCCGGCGTAGGCGAACACCAAAGGAATGGTAAGCGACGCGGACGTACTGGGCGCCATGGCGGAGACGGACTGAGCGAGCGTTTCGATGGGGCCGAGGACACCCTTGCGCAGGCCGTAGCTTTCAGTGCCGCTGTCGTGGGCAGACACATTGCGCTCTGTGGTCGTGGTCCCGGTCACGGCTCTGCCTTTTGGTAGTGAAATGCTTCGTTAGCGCTCGACGGTGGCCTCGATCGTACCATGCGGCTCGTCGATGGGCACGAAGATGTGGTTGGGATTGTCCTGGCCGAAGGGCATGAGATCGGCGAGCAGATGATGCAGGTTGGGCATGGAGAGATGAATGCGCGCAATCTCCGGCGCGGCGCCGAGCGCGGCGTTGCCCATGTCGAAGAGCGTGTGCTGCACGCTCATGCTGTTGTGCGTGGCAAATGTTTTGAGCAGTGCGGCCACGATGCGCGCGCGAACCTGCGCATAGTCCGGAGCGGCGGCAGCGTAGTCCCAGGTGATGGTTGCGCGCGTGCCGAGGATTCGGTCGGTTGCGGGCTTGAGCGTGGTCAGCTTATCAACGACGTAACCGGTGAAGGCTGACTTTGTGGTTTTGAGAATCGTTAACCCCTCGACGCCGGAGGTAACAGCCCACGCGCCGCCGCGTTGGCGCGTTGCATGAACAGTCTGAAGCTCGGGCCCGCCCATTTTGAAGGTTGTTGCGTCGGGCGCTCCGTCGACGATCATGCGCTCCCACCCTTTGGCGTCGACTTCAACGCTCACTTTGGCGATCTGCGCGTGATTCTCGAGCAGATAATCGCCATACTCGCGAGTGAACTCCTCGATCGTCGCCGCTTTTGAGTTGCGCGCCACAAAGTACACGGTGTTCTTCATCGTGTCGGTGGGCAGAACTTTGCTGTTATCGGCTTCGGTGAAACTGGTCTCGAAGTCTCCGTGCAGCATCACGTGGACGGTCCACTCGTCGAATTCGAGCCGGTCCCCATGGATCGGATCCTTGACGCGCGTGATGCGCGAGAGACGGACGCGCGACTTTCCGTAGCCGTTTTCACCCAGTGTGGCCATTCGTCAGCTTCCTCTGTACGTTGTGTAGCCGTTGTCACTCAAGAGCACCGGCAAGTGGTAGTGCGCATTGCCGTCGCAATTGAAGTGAATGGCAATCTCAGGGTAGACGCTGGCCCGGCCGAGGCGCGCAAAATAAGAGCCGGTGTCGAAGGTGAGCCGGTAAGCGCCAGGCGAGGCGTCGCGCGCCAGTTCGCGGCAACGGCCGTCTGCATCGGTGACGCCGGCGGCGACTTCAATCCAATCGCCGGGTGCTTCGTGTGCGCGCTCTTCCGCTTCGCCGTTCGCGGGAACTTCGATCCATCCACCGCCTTCAAACCGCTCGAGCCGGACAGAGATTCCGCCTGCCGGCTTGCCCAGCGCTGTATCCAATACGTGAGTTGAGATGATGCTCATTCCACCAACCACTTTCCTAAACGGATTTGCATGATCTGACGCTGCTGCTCCGCTGCCTCGCGCAACTCGGTTTCGCGATTGCGTGCCAGGCGCCGTTTGAGAATTGTAAGCATTTCGACAGCGCTTTTGCCGGTGGCACAAACGATGTATGTGAACCCGAAGCGCTGCTCGTAGAGTTGATTGTCCTCTGCGAGTTCGGTCAGCACCAGTTCATTTGCGACGCTGGCCGAAGATTGCTCCTGGCGCGACCACGCCTCCGATCGAGAGGACGCCTGCGCCACGGCCTCGGCAGGCCTGCCGTCTCCAATGCGCGGATGACAAGCGAATGCTTCCAGCCAATCCGACTCCAGCATCGTGCTCCACACGCGGTCGGCCGCTTGGCTCAGAGCTTCAACGCTTGCGATTGGACGCAACGCCACCATGGCCGCAGCCCATCGCTTCGACACGCAGCAGGCGATCATTGCTTCCAGGGCCGAGGATTCGGGGCCAGCGTTCCAGGCAGCAAGCGTGGCATTCATGACGAAACCTCCTTGCGAAGTTGAAACAGAAACTCGTCGAGCAGATTGGCGGCCACGCGGCTCCGGTACTCGGCTGTAGAACGAATGTCGCTGATCGGTTTTACTTCGAAAAGAAGCGCGCTGTGCGCGGATTGCACGGTTTCGCGCGTGATCGTCCGGCCGAGCAGCGCAGCTTCAGTCTCGAGGAGGCGCGTGGGAAACGGCGCGAGGCTCGCCGCGCCGAGACGAATCTCGCGGATCACACCGTTCTCAAGCAGAGCGGTGGCTCCCAGGGCAACTTTGGCGATGGCCATGGCGCGGCGCGTTCCAACCTTGCGCAGGTATTGTCTGTGATGCGCGAAACGGCGCGGCAGGTGAACCGCATAGAGAAGCTCGTCGACTGCGAGAACGTTGCGCTTGTAGCCGGTGTGGAATGCAGAGTAAGGAACGCGGCGGCGACCGCGCGCGGAGATGAACTCGATCTCGGCGTCATAAGCCAGCAGGGCGGGTGAGGAGTCCGCAGCAGGCGAGCCGTTGACCAAATTGCCTCCGAGCGTTGCGCGGCCCTGGTTGGCAATGGAGCCGACCCAGCCTGCAGCTTTGGCGAGCAAGGGAAATTCGGCCGCGATGACGGTGTGCCTGCGCAGATCAAGAAACGTGGCGGCGGCTCCGATGACGACGCTCTGCGCCGAAACCTCAATCGCGCGCAGATCGGGAATGCCCCAGAGGTTGACGAGTTTGGGAGCGGCGAGGCGGCCCGCGGCAAACGCAACCATCAACTCCGTTCCGCCTGCAATCGGCGTCCAAGCGCCAGGCTCAGAGGCAAGCAAATCAAGCACCGCGCCCAGATTGCCGGGCGCGACAAGATCGTGCATGGCCGGATTACCGCGCATGGTGCACCTGCTCCGTGGTCAGCTTTGTTGCCGAGCCGGCGCTCTGCGCGCCAACGGCTGCGGCAACCGACTCAAAGATACGTATGAATCCCGTGCAGCGGCAGAGATTCCCGGCAAGCGCTTCGCGTATCTCGGGCATCGCGGGATGTGGACTGCGCTCGAGGAGTTGCGCGGCAGCCATCAACATTCCCGGCGTGCAAATTCCGCACTGCGCGCCGCCGTGACAAAGAAACGCTTCCTGCAGCGGATGCAGTTCGCCGCCGAGAGCCAGGCCTTCCACGGTCTGAATATCGGCGCCTTCGGCCTGCAGCACTGGAACCAGGCAACTATTCACGAGCTCTCCATTCATGCGGACGGAGCACGAACCGCATTCGCCTTCGCCACATCCCTCCTTGGTTCCGGTCAGATGCAGATCTTCGCGCAGGACGTCGAGAAGACGCTTCATTGGGGGAACTCTTACGATTCGTGCGGCTCCGTTCACATTGAAGCGAATCGTGGGCCAGTGTTGGTTCGACGTTGCGCCTTCGTTCGTGTTCATCGCCCAGCCGTCTCCTCCGCCGGTTGAACTGCGGCGAGGCCAAGATAGAGATCCTCAGGGAGAAGTGGAATGGAATTGAATGCACCCCCCGTCGCATCGCGGATGGCGTTCAGAATCGCTGGTGCGGGACCGTCGTGAGGCAATTCGCCGAGGCCTTTGGCGCCAAATCCTCCAAATCGAAAAGGAATTTCCTCGAAAAATACGTGAATCGGCGGAACGTCTTCCGCAGTGGGCATAATGTAGTTGGTCATCTGATTGTTGGCCATGCGGCCATCCTGCCAGACAACTTTTTCGTAGAGCGCGTAGCCGATGCCTTGCGCAATCCCGCCCTCGATCTGCCCAGCGGCCAGCACCGGGTGAAGCACGCGGCCTACCTCCTGCACGGCCCAGAAATCTTCAACCTCGGCGGAATAGGTGACGGTGTCGACCGCGACTTGCGCCACATAAACCGCCCAGGCATACGCGCCGTACGCTTCGCCGTGGTACCTCTGATCATCCCAGACGATTCCGGGCGGCGCTTCGTAGCGGCACAAAGACATAACTTCGCCGTGCGCGGCGCGATAGCGTTCGCAGGCGGCGAAAAACTCTTCAGAAGTGAAGCTCGGGCCAAGACCGGCACGTTCGCGGAGCAGCGCGAGAAGTTGCGAGCAGGCGCGCTCGATGATGCGGCCGATGACCATCGATGTGCGCGAGGCAACCGTGGGCCCACTGTTCGGAACCACGCCGGTGTCGGGCGCAGCCATCGTAACGTCAGCGTAGTCGATGCTGAGCGCCTCCGCGGCAATTTGCGTCAGGATGGTGTTCGTGCCCTGGCCGAATTCCGTGTTGGAGACAAGCACGCGGACTTGGCGATCGGGCGTGACGTCGATTCCGCCTAGCGAGTTGAGGTAGACCTCGCCCGAGCCGGTGAAGCCCGAGCCGTGGTAGAAGGTGGCGATTCCCATGCCGCGCTTGACGGGGCTCGCCGGATTCTCGCGGGCAAACTGCGCGCGTTTGGAGTGGTAATCGCTCTCCTTTAGGGCGCGCTCGAGCAGTTGATCGAGAATGACGGGCTCGCGCATCTCCTGTTCGGTGGCGTTGGTGTCGCCGACGTGCAGAAAATTTCTGCGCCGAAGCTCCACTGGATCGACCCCGATGGCAGCGGCGATTTCGTCCATGTGGCGCTCCATAGCAAAGATCGCTTGCGGCGCGCCGAAGCCGCGAAATGCGCCGTACGGAACGTAATTGGTTGCCCAGGAGCGTGCATGCAGGCGGATGTTGGGGCAGAGATATGGGCCCGTGGCGTGAAGCGTGGCGCGGGATAGCACGGTGGACGAGAGCGTGGCGTAGGCGCCGCCGTCGGTTGCGAGGTCGATCTCCATCGCCAGCAACTTGCCATCGCGATCGACTGCGGTGCGGTGGCGCACGCGCGATGGATGGCGCTTGGTGGTCGCGGCCAGATCTTCCATGCGGTCATAGACCATCTTCACGGGATGGCCGCTTTTCATGGCAAGCAGAGCCGCGTGGCAGGCGAGCGTAGAAGGATAGTCTTCTTTGCCGCCGAACGCACCGCCGGTTTCAGTCTGAATCACGCGGACTTTGTCTTCGGGTAGATCGAAAACCGCGCGCAGAGCTTTGAAGACATAGTAGGGGCACTGCAGCGAGCCCCACACCGTAACGCCGCCTTCCGCGCTGTATTCGGCGATGACGCCCTGATTTTCAATGTAGAGATGTTCCTGCGCGCCGGTGCGGTATTCGCCTTCGATAATGCGCGCAGCACGGGCCCACGCGGAATCCACGTCGCCCTTTTCGAGAAGAAAACTCTTGAGCAGATTGTCCGCACCCCAGACGACAATCTCCTGTCGCTCGCTCTCTTCAATGGTGAAGATGGGCGGCAGCGGTTCGTATTCGATCCGCACGGCGCCTGCGGCTTCTCGTAGCTTGTGCTTGTCAGGATGCGCGAGGAGCAGGATGGCTTCTTCGCAATGGTTCACCTTACCGTCGGCGAGGCAAGGCTGATCGGCGACTATGAGCTGGATGCAATTCTCGCCGGGAATGTCGGCGGCGGTGACGACTGTGAATTCGCTCCAGTCGATACGGCGATCAAATGCAAAGGAGCGAATAAGCCCGCGCGGGATCGAGCTACGCACGGTGGCCCCGTGCCACATTCCTTCGCGATCAATATCGTCCACATAGCACGCGCGGCCCAGCAGCTTGTCCACGCCTTCCTTGCGGGGAACGGCGGCGCCGACGATGCGGGTTGCCGTAGGCTTGTTCATGGTTGCAGAAGCCGCTATTGCCGAACATGTTGAGGGATAGCATACAACGGTGCGCGGTCATTTGAAAGCGCGGTCGCTACGATGCGAGTTCCGCGAGCGTGCGTGAAAGCACGTGCACGCCGCTGCCGATCCACTCGGGCGAGGCATACTCGTCGGGCCGATGGCTGACGCCGCCCCGGCAGGGAATGAAGAGCATGGCCACGGGCGAGATGCAGGAGACAAACGATGAGTCGTGGTAGGCGCGCGCCACCATCCTCTTGTAGGATTTGCCGGCTGCGATGGCCGAGCGTTCTAGTGCGGCGAGGATTTCTGGATCGCAGGTTGTCGGCGGGTCGGCATTGATCAACTCGGTAGTGATCTTGACTCCGCGACGAGCGCTCACGTCTTCTACGGCGGAGGCCAGCGCTGCCAAAACGCCATCGCGTCGCGCACGATCGATGTCGCGTACATCGGTGGTGATGAGCACACGAGAGGGAACACTGTTGACCGCGCCGGGAAAGACATCGCAAATACCCACAGTGCCGACGGTGTCAATGGCACCCGTCGATTTGGCCGCCGATTCAAGCGCGAGAATCAATTCGGCGGCGGCTGCGAGCGCATCTTTGCGGCCGGGCATCAGCTTGCCGCCGGCGTGTCCGCCCTCGCCTTCGATGACGATGCGCTGGCTGGCGGGCGCGGCGATGTGCGTCACCAGACCGACGTCGATTCCTTCCTGCTCAAGATATGGGCCCTGCTCAATGTGCAGTTCAACGAATTGATGGAAGCGGCCGCGTGGCACGGCGACCGACTCAAGCGGGCCGGTGAATCCGGCTTGCGCGCGCCACTCCTCCAGCCCACGGCCTTCCTTGTCACGCAGTGCGAGGGCCTGCTGCGGTGTGAGCACGCTGGCCATCATGCGGCTGCCCAGACAGCCAATGCCGAATCGCGTCGGTTCTTCGGCAGTAAAAATGACGAGCTCGATTGAGCGTCGCGGCTTGAAACCGAACTTCTGCAGGACACGAATGGCTTCAAGGCCGCCCAACACGCCAACGCAGCCGTCGTACAGGCCGGCGTTGGGAATGGCGTCAATGTGTGAGCCGGTACCGATGGGCGCATGCGCCGGGTCGCTGCCTTCCCAGCGCGCGAAGGTGTTGCCGATCGCATCTTCGCGCACCTCAAGCCCGGCGGCTTCACATAAACCCTTCACGTAGGCCCGCGCGCGTAAGTCGGCTTCGCCGAAGACCACTCGCGTCACGACCGGCGGCTCGGCCTCCGAAATCTGCCCGAGAGCCTTCAGCTCAGCGATCAGGCCGTCGATCGTGAGTTGCGGGCGGGCGGTTGTCATTCGCCTTCTCCGAATGGATGGCGACGCCAGTCCTTATAGAGGAGATACTTCGCCGGACGCTTTCCCAGCGCGCCAAACCATTGCGGGCAGTAAGCGCGCATCCAAATGAAGTCGCCGGCATAAACCGGATACCACGAGTCGCAGAGGCGATAGATGCCGCCGCCTTCGAGCATCAGCAGCCCGTGCTCCATCACATGAATCTCAACCAGAGGGAGCGACGCACCGGGATCGTAGGTCAAGGTGTTCACCGCGAAGTCGTACGGTGGGCCGTCGGGCATGAGCGCGCGGACGCGCAGCGCATCGTCGTCCAAGAGCGGCGTGGCTCTCATGGCCGATTCGTCACCGATCACGATCTTCGGCGCGGCTGCGCCCGCTTGCGGCTCGTATGGTTTTTCGATCACTGCTGCGCGCGCAATTCCCGTGGCGCGGACCGTGTGCGCCACGCCTTGGGGCAGGTAGGCGTATCCGCCCGGCTTGAGGATGTGCTTCTTGCCCTCCACCTTAACTTCTAGCTTGCCATCGAGGACATAGAGAAATCGCTGGGTCGATGCGGATGGGAGCGAGCCGCCGGCGACAAACTCCGCGGTCATTTGCGTGAAGCGCGCGCCTAGCTGCGGAGCGGCGTGAATGATGAACTCCACTCCATCGGCGCCGGGCAGCGGACAACGAATAAATGTGTCCGGGGTTTGCAGGAGATGATCAGCTTTGGAACTGCTGCGCGTTGATCCGAGATGGTGCACGTGCGACCTCGATCCGGGAAATAAAACGGTGGTCCGGAGAATTCCGATGCTCGATTCTATCCGACCTCCGTGGCCAGCCGCTGTAGAAATCTATGACCCAAGCTAAGCGCGGCCTCAACGTCTTCTTCCAGAACGGATTCATTGGGGTGGTGGCTGATTCCGCCGGGGCTGCGCAGGAAGAGTATCGTGGTGGGCACGCGAGCTGCCATCACCATCGCGTCGTGGCCTGCGCCGCTAGTCATCAGTTTTTCCGGCAAGCCTGCCGCTGCGATTGCGTCAGCCAAATAGGCCGTCAGGCGCTCGTCCATGGGCACGGCTGGCTGATCCATCTGGCGCGCGATTTGGAGGGTGAGTCCGCGTTTATCTGCGATGGACTGCGCTTGGGCGACGAGAGATTCGACGGCGGCTTTGCGTGACGCGTCGTCAGCATGGCGCACGTCCAGGCTCACGCGCGCAACTCCGGCGATGACATTGGCAGCGTTCGGCTCGACGTCGATTTTGCCCACGGTGGCGATGAGTCCTTGCGTTTCGAGCGCAATGGCCTCCACGGCGGAGACCCATTCTGCTGCACCCGCGAGGGCGTCGCGGCGCAAGCGCATGGGAGTTGTGCCCGAGTGGTTGGCATGGCCGGTGAACTCGGCGGTGAGACGCGTTTGGCCGACTACGGCAGTGACAGCGGCGACGGAAAGGCCTTCGGATTCGAGGACTGGCCCTTGTTCGATATGGATCTCGACGAAGCCAAGCGCATCTGCATCGAGCGCTGCATCGCCGATTCTGCCGGGGTCCAGTCCGAAGTTACGAATTGCGTCGGCTAATGTGACGCCGTCGGCGTCTTTGAGAGCCAGGAGCGCAGTGTCAAAGCGACCTGCGACTGCCCGGCTACCGAGGAATGGCACTCCGAAGCGCACACCCTCTTCCTCAGAGAACGCGATCACTTCGATGGGCAGGGGGAGTTTGAGTTCCTGCGCCAGGCGAGTCCATTCGAGGGCGAGCGCCACGCCGAGCACACCGTCAAATGCGCCAGCGTCAGGAACCGTGTCAATGTGCGAGCCGAGAACCAAACGTTTGGCATGCGCGTCCGGCGGCTGCCATAGCCCGTGCAGATTGCCCGCTGCGTCGGTGTGTGCAGACATTCCGAGGGATTCCATGCGGCTGCGCAGGAGTGCGTGGACCTCGTGCACGGGCGGAGTGAGAAAGCGGCGGGTAATTCGGCCCGGCTCTTCGCTCATTTGGCCGATGCGCCGGCATTCGGCGATGGCGCGCTGTGCGCTTTCCTTCATGAGCGAACCTGCTCTTTTCCGCGCGCCTGAGCGGAGAACTTGCCTGCGCGCCCATCGTTGCGCCCCTGATCGTGAAAGACGGGTTCGCCGCGCAGCCAGGTTTCGACGACGCGCCCGCGAAGTTTCGCGCCAAGATAGGGCGAGAGCTTGTGGCGAAAGTGAAGATCATTCGGTGTCACGGTCCATGCGGTCTCGGGATCGAAGACAACGAAGTCCGCATCCGCGCCGGGAGCGATTGTACCTTTGCGTCCTGCCAGGCCCGCGAGACGCGCCGGCGCTGCGGACATCCAGTCGCCGATTCGTTCAAGCTTCAAGCCGCGCTGTTGCATGGCGGTCCACATGACCGGCAACGCAAGACCGAGACTTGAGATTCCGCCCCACGCCTGGTCGAAGCGGCCTTCTTGGCGGCCTGTTTCGCGGTGCTTTATTTCGGACGGGCAGGGAGAATGATCGGTGACCACCATATCGATTCGGCCGTCTTCGAGCGCCTTCCAAAGGCTTTCGCGGTTCTCTGCGTTACGAATGGGCGGCGTACATTTGAATTCTGTTGCACCATCGGGAATGTCTTCCGCGGCGAACCATAAGTAGTGCGCGCAAGTTTCGACGGTTACAGGCACACCACGATCGCGCGCAGCGGCCAGCAGCGACAACGCACGCGCGCTGGACAAATGCACAATGTGGATTGGAGTGAGGAATTCTTCCGCGAGACGAATGAGCAGCGCGATGGCGTCAACCTCGGCGGCGTCAGGGCGCGACGCGAGAAACGTGGAATACTTGCGCCAGTCAGCGCCCGCTTCGTTAAGCTCTTTCGTCGCCGCGTCGACGGGGCCGGACAGCTCGGCGTGGGCCAGTAAGGGCAGGCCTGTTCCGCGCAGCCGTGCCAGTGCCAAGCGCAGATCGGCCTCGTCAACCCATGCGAAGCCGTCAATTCCAGAGTGAATGAGAAAGCATTTGAAACCCGCCGCGCCCGCGCGCACAAGCGGCTCGATGGCGTCGGCGTTACCGCGCACCGCACCGCCCCAGGCGGCCCAATCGACCCATGCTTTTCCGTGCGCCGCACTGCGCTTAGCTTCGAGCGCCGGCACATCGATCGTTTCGGGCACGCAGTTCAGAGGCATGTCGATAAGCGTGGTCACGCCGCCCGCGGCCGCTGCTTGAGTCGCCGTCTGAAAGCCCTCCCACTCCGTTCGGCCGGGCTCGTTGATGTGCACATGCGTGTCGACGAGGCCAGGCAAAAGCACTTTGCCGCCAAAATCGATCAGATCGGCGACTACGGGAAGATCGGACGAAACATGATTCCAGCCGCGCAATGCGGAGATGCGCTCCCCGTCCACAAGCACGGTCGCGGGTGCGAGGCCCGCCGGCGTCAGAACGCGAGTGGAACGAAGCGCCTTTGTCATCTTGTATGTACTTTCGCTTCCGGGGGAGGCCAAGAGCAAGAGGCGCGCAAACGATTCCATTGAACGCTTTGATTCACTCTGGCGCCAAGGGGCGTGGCAAGCGGCTGGGTCTCCGATGTCTGGCTGCCCGAAGCAGCGTCAACCGCGCAGTTTCGCCAGCAGGTCCTGCGGGTGGACAGGCTTGGCGAGAATATCGAACTCATAACCCTCGGCGCGGGCTTTCTCCAGCAGATCGGCCGTCGCTGCCTGGCCGGAAAAAAGGAGAATCTTGACTCCCGGCAGAAGGGCGCGCATGCGAATGGCAGTGTCGATCCCGTTCAGGTCGGCCATGATCACATCGGAGATGAGCATATCGGGCACGAAACTCTCGGCAAGCTCGAGGGCCTTTTCGCCCGAGTAAACAGCACGGGCCTCAAATCCGCTCTGATTCAAAATCATGGCCAGGGTGTCGGCGATGACTCGCTCGTCGTCGGCTACCAGCACCTTTGGTTTTGTTGCGTTCGGCATATTCTCTCGTGGGGCAGGGCAGTGAACATTGTGAAACTTTTCGATGCTTTCGAGCGGTCGCGGTAAGCTGGTCGGGTCGGACTTACGCTTTCATTAGCTCAAGAATGCTACGCTTTACCAGTGTAAAGCACGGAGCGTCTTTCCTGGTCAGCCCCGCCGCTCGAGCCGGGGAGTCGCGCCGGCGAGCCGAACGGCCTGGCTCATTCGGCGCGGCGCAATTCATCTGCGATCAAATGTCGACACTTATACTGTTGCGGGCGGACGCCAGTTCCGCCTGAACGACTCCTACCGGAGCACCGGAAATGCAGGAAACGGCTATCCCCAACGCGACTCTGGAAGCGCCGCCGGCCACGGATGCAATTATCCGCGCGGAAAAAATCGAGAAATACTATGCGCAGCCAAGCCAGAATCGCATTCAGGTGATTTCGGCGACGGACCTTAGCATCGTCCCCGGAGAGATTCTTGCGTTGCTGGGCCCTTCGGGATCGGGCAAATCGACCATACTGCGCATGTTGACCGGGCTCTCCGTACCGACTGCGGGCCAAGTCTACTGGCACGGCACGCCCATTGCGCAGGCCGAGATCAATGTCTCGATTGTCTTTCAAAGCTTCGCTCTTTTTCCCTGGCTCACCGTTCTGGAGAATGTGGAAGCTCCGCTGCAGGCACGCGGCGTAGCGCCGGCAGAGCGCCGCGAACGCAGCATGAAGATGATCGACGTGGTGGGTCTTGACGGATTTGAATCTGCGTATCCGAAGGAACTTTCCGGCGGGATGCGACAGCGTGTGGGATTTGCCCGCGCGCTCGTCGTCGAGCCTGAGGTTCTCTTCATGGATGAGCCGTTTTCCGCGCTCGATGTGCTGACAGCGGAGAACCTGCGCAGCGAACTGCTCGAGCTTTGGGCGAACAAGACCATGCCCACGAAGGCGGTCTTTCTGGTGACGCACAACATCGAAGAAGCGGTGCTGCTGGCCGATCGCATCGTGGTGCTGGGGCGGAATCCGGGGCACATTCGCACCGACTTCCCGGTGACGCTGCCGCAGCCGCGCGACCGAAAGTCCGAGGCCTTTACGAAGCTGGTGGATTACATCTACAAGGTGCTCACACAGCCGGATGTTTCGCCCGCTGAAGCGCCCGGACAGGTGGTAGAACCACACGTGCGCGATCAGAGGCAAATGCGTTACCAGATGCTGCCGCACGCCAGGCCCGGCGGAATCGCCGGTTTGCTCGAGCTGCTGATCGATCGTGGCGGGCGCGACGACATGTACCGCCTGGCCGAAGACCTGGCCTTTGAGATCGACGATTTGCTGCCCATTGTGGACGCGGCGCAGATGCTGGGCTTTCTCAAAGTCGAAGAGGGCGATGCGGCTATCACAACCAGCGGCGAGGAATTTGCCAACTCCGAAATTCTCCGCCAGAAGGAGCTGTTCCGCAGCGCCGCTTTGGAGAACGTGCTGCTGCTGCGGCAGATTCGCCGCGCGCTCGACGCGAAAAGCGACCATACGGTTCCCGAGGATTTCTTCATGGATATGCTCGGGGAACAGTTCAGCGAGGAGGAATCGCAGCGGCAGTTGGAGACTGCGGTGACGTGGGGCCGGTACGCAGAGATATTCGACTTCGACTCCGCGCGCCGCCGCTTCGTGCTGCCCGACGCACTGGAAGAGGAGATTGGCACTAGCGAGGACGCGAAGTGAGCCTCCCTCGGCCCCTCGCGCGATCCCTCGTAACGGTCCGAAGGACGCCGTTCTTCATCGACCTGGGAGTGGCGGCCTGTGCGCTGGCGCTGTTCTTTGCGATCGTCAGCACAGGCGTTTACTGGTTTCAAAAGCCGATCCCGGTGGTGCCGATATCGAGCTCCATCGGCGCTCTTCCTTTGTACGCGTTCTACTCCATGGTGCGCATGGCCATCGCCTACGTCCTCAGCCTGGCCTTCGCCATCTCCTACGGTTACATCGCTGCCTACAATCCGCGCATCGAGCCGTGGATGGTCGCCGTTCTCGACATTCTGCAATCGATTCCGGTACTGAGTTTTTTGCCGCCTGTGGTTCTGGCCATGGTTTCGCTCATTCCCGGCCATCAGCTGGGGATTGAGATGAGCGTGATTCTGCTCATCTTCACCGGGCAGGTTTGGAACCTCGCGTTCAGCTTTTATTCGTCACTCAAAACCATCCCCAAAGAGATGCTCGAGGCCGCGAGCATCTTCCGCTACTCCAGCTGGCAGCGTTTTTGGCAACTGGAGATGCCTTTCTCGGCTATCGGCCTGGTGTGGAATTCGATCGTATCCGTGGCCGGCGGATGGTTCGCGCTGATTTTCTGCGAGACATTCACCATGGGTGCGCGCAACTTTCAGTTGCCGGGGCTGGGCAGTTACATTCAAACCGCGACCAACAATGGTGATGTGCATGCTCTGCTGGCCGGCATTGCGACGGTGATCCTGATCGTGGTCGCCACCGATCAATTGGTGTGGCGGCCGCTCATCGCCTGGAGCGACAAATTCAAATTCGAGCAGGTGGAGTCAGCCGAGCACGTCACTTCGCCCATTCTCGAGCTGCTTCGCCGATCGAGAATTCTGGAGGCCCTTCCCGGCCGCATTTGGAATCGTGTCGAGGAGCCAGTGTACCGGCGGTTGGCGAAATCGAAGGAATGCCGCGTGGTGAGGCCGCTGGAAGAGACGAAATCCGGCAGGGTGTCGCCGGCGCTCTGGACGCTGGCCGTTGCGGGCAGTCTGGTGGTTTGCTGGGCGGCGGCGCAGGCCGCCTTCATGCTCAGGACCATTACGTGGCCGGACCTGCGCCTGTTGCTCGAAGGAGCCGCAGCCACATTTCTGCGCGTGAATGCAGCGCTGCTACTTTCCGCCCTGTGGACCATTCCAGTCGGCGTGGCCATCGGCCTGAACCCGCGGCTGGCAAGGATCGTGCAGCCGCTTGCGCAGATTATGGCGTCGGTTCCCGCCACAGCCTTCTTTCCCATTCTGCTGATCGGGCTGGTGAAGATCGGCGGCGGGTTGGGTATCGGATCCATTGCACTCATGCTGCTCGGCACGCAATGGTACATCCTGTTCAATGTGATCGCGGGAGCCATGTCCATCCCCTCGGATCTTCGCGAAGTTTGCACGGTCTGCCGTTTTACGCGCTGGCAGCGATGGACCCGGCTGATTCTTCCCGGTATCTTTCCCTACCTGATTACGGGGATGGTCACGGCCTCAGGCGGTGCATGGAACGCTTCGGTGATGGCCGAGTATTCGCATGTGCAGGGCCACACACTCTCGACCATCGGGCTGGGTGCGCAGATTGACGCGGCTACCGATAGCGGGCGATTCGCTATGCTCCTGCTGGCCACAATCTTCATTTCGCTGATGGTCGTGACGATGAACCGGCTGGTATGGCGGCGGCTCTACCGCCTCGCCGAGACGCGGTTTAAACTCGAAGGCTAAGCGGAGTTCGCCGCATCCAAAGGAAGTTTGCCATGATTCGAGTTGGACTGGTGGGTTTCGGCATGGCCGGGCGCGTCTTCCATGCGCCACTGCTCTCGTCCGTCGAAGGGCTGGAGTTGGCGGCGGTCGTGGAGCGCAACTCGGACACGGCAGCGGCGCGCTATCCCGGCATCACAGTCTACCGTTCGCTCGAAGCAATGCTGGCCGACACTTCGCTCGGCCTCTTCGTGTTGGCCACGCCGAATGGAACGCACTTTCCGCTCGCCAAGCAGCTCCTGAAGGCCGGCAAGAACGTTGTTGTCGACAAGCCGATGACGCTGACCTCGGCGGAGGCTGTCGAACTGATCGGCCTTGCGAAAGAACACAAGGTGCTCCTTGCTCCATTCCAAAGCCGCCGCTGGGACAGTGACTTCCTGACGCTTCAGAAACTGTTGCGTGAAGGTTCGCTTGGCCGGCTGGTGGCCTTTGAATCCCGGTTGGACCGCTGGCGGCCGGCTCCATTGACGGAGCGGCTGTGGAAGGAGAGCGCGGAGGCGGGAGGGGGAAAGCTCCTCGATCTCGGGCCGCACCTCGTGGACCAGGCTCTGGTTCTGTTTGGCAAACCGGAGGCGGTGAACGCCGAAGTAGTGCGCGAGAAGGACGGCGCGGGCGTCGATGACGCCTTTACGATTCGCATGCGTTATCCCTGCCTCATTGTGACGCTCGGCGCCAACAGTCTGTCGCTGCCTGCCGCGCCGCGCTTTCACCTGCGCGGAACCAAGGGCAACTACTGGAAGTACGGCGTCGACCCGCAGGAGGCCGCGCTCAACAAGATCACTCGCATTGATGATTCTGCCTGGGGCCAGGAGCCGGCGGCCAACTGGGGTGTGCTTCACGTGGGCATCGAAGGCGGATCGGTCACCAGGCCGGTTCCCGCGCTCACGGGAGACTACCGGCTCTACTACGCGGGCATTCGCGATGCGCTGCTCGGGAAGGCCCCTGCACCGGTCGCCGGGATCGACGGCTGGCGCGTGGCGCGCGTGCTGGAGTACGCGGCGGAAAGCTCCGAAAAGCACTGCGAGATTGCGTGCGACTGGAGCGACGAGCCGAAATAGAGGCCCCGCTGCCGGGATGGCCCACGATTATTGCCGGGTTTATCGCCGGCTCGGTTCCTTTTCGATCAGCGGCACCCAAAAATAGAATCGCGCGCCGCCGCCGGGAATGCTGGAAGCCTCGATGCCCCCGCCGTGGACCTTCAGGATGGCGCGCGTGATGGCGAGTCCCATTCCCGACCCTTTGCGCAGTTTGGCGCTGCGTTTTCCGCGATAGAACTTATCGAAAATCATGGGCAGGTCCTGGGCGTCGATTCCGGGGCCATCGTCTTCCACGCAGAATTCAAGGCGTTCGTCCGTGCGTTTGCTGCTCAGCGTGACGCGCGAGCCGGGAGGCGTGTGGCCGGCTACGTTCTCAAGTAGATGGCGGAGAACCCTCCCCAGCAGGTGGGGGTCGAACCATGCAGGCTTGTCGATCTGGGCTGGATCGTCGGCGACGCCAGGCAGAATTGTCACCTTATGGGAGGCCAGAACTTTGCGCGACTCCTCGACGGCTTCTTCGAGCAAAGCGCGTGGATGAATCGACGACATCTTGACCTGGACCACGTTGGCATCGATCTCGGCCATTTCCACGGCCTCGCCGATCAGCTGATCCAGCCGCTCCGCCTCTTCGTTAATGATTCGCACCATTTCCAGTCGACCGGCTTCGTCGAGGCCACCGGTCTCCAGAAGCGTGGTCGATGCTGCCCGAATGGAGGTGAGGGGCGTGCGCAGCTCGTGCGTCAGAGAATCAATCAAGGCAGTGCGGAGCCGGTCCGCCTCGCGCGCCGCCTCGATGCGCGTCGTCGCCGCAATGGCAATGGCGCGCGCCACGGCGATCGATACCTGAGCAGTCACCGCAGTAGCAACTTCGAGCGAAAGCGAATTCGGCCGCCACGACAACGCGCCCACGGGCTTTAACCCGAGCATAAGCGCCGTTGTCTGATAGCCGGCAAACGGCGCGACGGTGGGATTGAGCCCCTGAGCCACCGCTCGCATGTGCGCATGCACACTGGCTGGAACGGCGCCGGTCAAGGGGTAAAACCGGTCATAATCGCCAACGTAGAGAACTACCCCTTCGAGAGCAAAGATACGTTCGATCGCGCCGGGCAGGTCGCGCAGGAGCCCATCGGCGTCTTCAAAAAGCATCATCTCCTGGCTGAGGGCATAGAGCTTTCCGACATCCGCCTGTCGCTGTTCCGCCTGGATGGCTTTTTGCCGCGCGCGCTCTGACAGCCGGCTGACCACCGCGCAACTCAGCGCGAATGAGACCATCGCCACCCATGCCTGCGCGCCCGCCAGCCTTAGAGTATGCACCGGCGGCAGGAAGTAATAGTCGAAGCAAAGGGCACAAAGAATCGCGGTGTAAATGGAGAGGACGATTCCGGCCTGCGCGGCCCACCACACCACCAGCACAAGAAACACCATGCCCGCAGTGGCCGAGTTGGCTCCGAGCCACGTAAGCACGAGCGTGGTGAGCGCCGCCGTGGCCGAGGCCGCGAACCAGCGAAGAGCCTGTCTTGCATAGGCGGGTGCGCCCATGGTCTTCTCCACCGGAATCATACCTGTACACGGCAGTTTCTGAAATGCCGGTCCGAAATGTTGTAAGCTTTCGAGGGATGAAAGAAGCAAGACATGCCGGGAAGAATTCTCGTAATTGACGACGAGGCTCAGATTACGCGGGTGCTACGCGCCGCCCTTTCAGCGCAGGGATACGATGTTCGCGCGGCTAACGATCCCGATGAGGGGCTGCGGGTTTTCCGCGATTGGTCCCCCGACCTGGTGATCACAGACCTGATGATGCCGACCATGAGCGGCGTCGAAGTGTGCCGGATGATCCGCACGCGAAGCACAACGCCGGTGCTGGTTTTGTCGGTTCGCGAGCACGAGCGGTCTAAGGTGGAAGCGCTTGATGCGGGAGCCGACGACTATGTGACCAAGCCGTTCAGCATTCAGGAGCTGCTGGCTCGTGTCAGGGCGCATCTGCGCCGCGCGCCGGAGCGGACCACGGCGCCCATGGAAGCTGGCGACTTTGTCATTGACGCGCTGGCGCACACCATTACCGTCCAGGCCAAGCCTGTACACCTTACTCCCAAGGAATTCGATCTGCTGCTGCACCTGGCCCGCAACGCCGGCAAGGTGATGACGCATCGCGCGCTGTTGACGGCGGTTTGGGGCGCGCAATCGGCGCATCAACCAGAGTATCTCCGCGTCTTCGTCGGCCAGTTGCGCAAGAAGCTTGAGGGCGAAACCGGCCGCCAATACATCCAAACCGAGCCCTGGGTGGGTTACCGCTTCGTCCCGGAGGGCTGGAGCGGCAACAAAGAGTAACGCGGGCCGCTCGTCTCGCATTGCGAGTTCCACAGTTGCCGCTTGTTAATTTGCAGGGATTTCCCGCCATCGCGAAAACAATCCTTACGAAATCTTTAGGATTTCTTTTTAATTCTCAAAGAAGACCAAGGGCAGAATCAATTCATGCCAGGCCGGTTTGGTTTGGTTCTGACTGAAACTGTGCGCCATGGGTCGCCGTGGAGCGCTTAGCAAATTCGATTGAAGCCGAATCTGGTTCCTTCATCGAGCGATTAACCGGTACAGGTCCGGATCGAAAAGGGGAGACCCCGCATGCAAGATGCAGTCATGCTGCTGTTCACCGTAGTCTTCTTCGCCGTGGCGTTTCTCTACGTCAAGGCATGCCAAAAGTTGAGGTAACCCATGCACATGAATTGGATCTCGGCAACCGGACTCATCCTCTCAATTCTCCTGATGGTTTATCTCACCGTCGCACTGCTATTCCCGGAGAAGTTCTGATATGTCCGCAAATGGCTGGCTGCAATTCGCCATCTACTCTGTCATTCTTCTGGCAACGGTTCGTCCGGTGGGCATCTACTTGACGCGAGTGCTGGAGGGAGAGCGCACCTGGCTCGATCCGGTGCTGCGCCCGTTCGAGCGGCTCATCTACAAGCTCTGCGGCGTGAAAGCCGACAAAGAGATGAACTGGCGCGAGTACACCTTCGCCATGCTCGGCTTTTCAGCCGTAGGACTGGTGCTCACCTACGTCATCGAACGGCTGCAATATTACCTGCCATGGAACCCGCAGCATCTCGCGGCGGTGGGGACCGATCTCGCTTTCAATACAGCCGCCAGCTTTACTACCAATACAAACTGGCAGTTCTATACGCCCGAGGCCACCATGAGCTATTTCTCAGAGATGGCCGGCCTGGCGACGCACAACTTCTGGTCGGCGGCGGCGGGCATCGTGGTGGCGGTGGCTCTGATTCGCGGCATCAAGCGGACCAGTTCCGCGACGATTGGCAACTTCTGGGTCGATATGACGCGGACGCTGCTTTATATCTTGGCGCCGGCTTGCATCGTTTACGCGTTGCTGCTGGTGTGGCAGGGCGTCCCGCAAAACCTGAGCAACTACACTGTCGCCCAGACACTCGAGCAGCCCTCCCAAACGCAAACCATCGGGCAGGGGCCTGTGGCTTCGCAGGAAGCCATCAAAATGCTGGGCACGAACGGCGGCGGCTTTTTCAATGCCAACAGCGCCCACCCTTACGAGAACCCGACCCCGTTCTCGAACTACATCGAGATTTTTTCCATCTTCGTCATCGGCGCTGGCCTCACCTATACCCTAGGCCGCATGACCGGCTCACGCGGGCACGGCTGGGCAGTGTGCGGGGCAATGTATGTGCTATTCGCGGCAGGCTTCGCGGTATGCTACTGGGCTGAGGCGCATCCCTACAACTTGATTCATGGCGCCCAACAGACCCGCACTGCAACCGCGCCCGGCGGGAACATGGAGGGCAAAGAAGTCCGCAATGGCATCGCCGAGAGCGCGCTCTTCGCCACGATTACCACCGACGCCAGTTGCGGCGCGGTCAATGGCATGCACGACAGTTTCACTCCGCTCGGCGGCATGATTCCGCTGGCCAACATCATGCTCGGCGAGGTGGTCTTCGGCGGAGTAGGCGCCGGCATGTACGGCATGTTGATTTACGTTGTGATCGCGGTCTTCATCGCCGGCCTCATGGTCGGTCGAACACCGGAGTACCTGGGCAAGAAGATCGAGTCCTACGACGTTAAGATGGCCATGCTTTATGCGCTCATCTTCCCGCTGATCATTCTTACCTTCGCGGCGATCTTTGTGCTCATTCCGCAGGGCCTGTCGGTGACCAACAATCCGGGACCGCATGGTTTCAGCGAGATTCTCTACTCCTTTGTCTCGGGCGCGGGCAACAACGGCTCCGCTTTCGCGGGCCTTGGCACGAACTGGTGGTACAACATCGCGATGGGTTGGGACATGCTCATCGGCAGATTCCTCATGATGATTCCGGCGCTGGCCCTGGCCGGCAATCTGGCACAGAAGAAGAGCGTTCCGCCGTCGCCTGGAACATTCCCGGTGAATACGCCGCTGTTTGCCATCCTGCTGGTTGGCGTGGTGTTGATCATCGGCGCGCTCACTTTCTTCCCGGCGCTGAGCCTGGGACCGATCCTGGAACACCTGCTGTTGCAGACAGGGAAGGTTTTCTAACCGAATTCATCCTTAGCTGAACGAGGCAAAACGGACCGACATGGCTGAAAAAACGAGTCTCTGGAACACGCAGATCATGGCCCAGGCAGCGGTGGACAGCTTTCGCAAGCTCGATCCGCGCTGGATGGTCAAGAACCCGGTGATGTTCGTCGTGGAAGTGGGCAGCGTTCTCACGTCGGTCCTGCTCATTGAGAACTACCGCCATCACCCCGAGGCCTTCGCCTTCAACCTGCAGATCACGCTCTGGCTGTGGTTCACTGTGCTCTTTGCCAACTTTGCCGAGGCCATGGCGGAGGGCCGCGGCAAGGCTCAGGCGGACACGCTGCGCAAGGCCAAGGGCGAGACGGTCGCCAAGCGCTACAAGGCTGACGGCAGCTTTGAAGACGTCGTGAGCGGCGCTCTTCGCGCCGGAGACGTGATTTACGTCGAAGCCAACCACTACATCGCGGGCGACGGCGAAGTCATCGAGGGTGTGGCTTCGGTGGACGAATCGGCTATCACGGGTGAATCGGCTCCGGTGATTCGCGAGGCCGGCGGAGACCGCTCGGCCGTGACCGGCGGTACGAAGGTTCTGTCGGACTGGATCAAGGTCAAAATCACATCGAATCCCGGTGAAACGTTTCTCGATCGCATGATCGCGCTGGTCGAAGGCGCCACGCGGCAGAAGACTCCCAACGAGATTGCGCTTAGCATTCTACTTTCCGGCCTGACCATTATCTTTCTGCTGGCCGTGGTTACGCTGCAGCCGTTCGCAATCTACTCGAGCGCTCCGCAGACGGTATTCGTGCTGGTGTCGCTGCTGGTCTGTCTCATTCCCACCACCATCGGCGGATTGCTCTCGGCAATCGGCATCGCCGGCATGGACCGGCTGGTGCAGTACAACGTGCTGGCTATGAGCGGGCGCGCCGTAGAAGCTGCGGGCGACGTGAACACGCTGCTGCTCGACAAAACCGGCACGATCACGCTCGGCAACCGGCAGGCAACGGAATTCATGACCGCGCCGGATGTGAGCCAGGAGCGGCTGGCAAACGCTGCGCAGCTTGCCTCGCTTTCCGACGAGACTCCCGAAGGCCGCTCGATCGTTGTGCTGGCCAAGGAGAAGTACAACCTGCGCGGGCGCGACCTGGCCGGGATTCACGCCGAGTTCGTTCCGTTTACCGCGCAGACCCGAATGAGCGGCGTAAATCTGCCTGGCACGCGCATCCGCAAAGGCTCTGTCGACGCGATCGCGCGCTTCCTCGAAGAGCAGGGCTCCTCATTGCCGCAGAAGGTTCGCGAACATGTGGAGGAGATTGCGCGCGCCGGCGGCACGCCGCTGGTGGTGGCTGAGAATTCAACCGCGCTCGGCGTCATTTATCTGAAGGATATCGTAAAAGGCGGCCTCAAGGATCGCCTGGCACGGCTCCGCGCCATGGGCATCCGCACCATCATGATCACCGGCGACAATCCGTTGACCGCCGCGGTGATCGCGCGCGAGGCCGGCGTGGACGACTTTCTTGCCGAAGCCAAGCCCAAAGACAAGATGGACCTGATCAAGAGCGAGCAGGGCAAGGGCAAGCTGGTGGCGATGACGGGCGACGGCACCAACGACGCGCCCGCGCTGGCGCAGGCCGATGTGGGCGTGGCCATGAACTCTGGCACGCAGGCCGCAAAGGAAGCGGGCAACATGGTGGATCTCGACTCCAATCCCACCAAGCTGATCGAGATTGTGGAGATCGGCAAACAGTTGCTGATGACGCGCGGCGCGCTGACCACATTCTCGATCGCCAACGACGTGGCCAAGTATTTCGCGATCATTCCCGCAATGTTCGCCGGAGTCTTCCCGGTGCTGGAGGCGCTGAACATCATGAAGCTGCACTCGCCGCATTCAGCAATCCTTGCCGCCGTCATCTTCAACGCGGTGATTATCGTGGCGCTGATTCCGCTGGCGCTGAAAGGCGTGAAGTACGAACCCAAGGCTGCCGATGTGCTGTTGCGCAACAACCTGCTCATCTATGGTGTCGGCGGCATCATCATTCCGTTCATCGGCATCAAGGCCATCGATCTGTGCCTGGTGGCGCTGCATCTGGCGTAAGCGCGAGAGCCGCGCAAAGGAGATTGAACGTGCATTCGAATGCGACGATTGACGAAGAGCTTGGAACTCGTGAAGGGCATCACGTAGCGCATGTGCAGGAGTCCCCGGTGAAGCATTCGCTGTGGGGCACGTCGATAAGATTTACCATCGTGACCGCGGTGATCTTCGGCCTTGGCTACCCGCTGCTGATGACGGGGCTGGCCAAAGTCCTGTTTCCGCGCCAGGCTGCCGGAAGCCTGATCGTGCGCAACGGGCAGGTGATTGGCTCCGAGCTCATCGCACAGAGCTTCACTTCCGACAAGTACTTCCATCCACGTCCTTCGGCCGCGGGCAACGGCTACGATGGCACCTCTTCCGGCGGCACAAATCTTGCGCAGTCCAACGCCAAGCTGCCGCCGCGCATGCAGGCCGACATCGACAAGCTGGCGGCTGAGAATCCAGGCAAGCCCGTGCCGATCGATACGGTGACCTATTCCGCTTCAGGGCTTGATCCCGACATTACGCCGGACAACGCGTACTTCCAGGCGCCGCGCATTGCGAAGGCACGCGGGCTGACAGAAGCGGCTGTTCGCAGCCTGGTCGATGCGCAGATTAAGGGGCGGACGCTCGGATTCATCGGCGAGTCGCGCGTGAACGTGCTGGATCTGAATCTCGCGCTCGACGGCGCAACGAAATAGTTCTTTGGCAGCGGCTCCCCAAAGCCAATTTCGGCGGGATAGGCTAACCGGCCCCTCCCGCTTTTCTTTTGTGCGGGGACTTCATGCGATGTGCTGTGAGGAGTTTTTCGGACGGGAGAAGGAATCAAGTCCAGGCTAGAATGTTCTGCGGCCTTCGAGCGCTCGCGCCATCGTCACCTCATCGGCGTATTCGATGTCGCTGCCGGCGGGAACGCCCGTTGCTATTCGCGTAATCTTGACCGAAAAGCTGCGCAATGCAGTTGCCAGCCAGTCGGCCGTAGCTTCGCCCTCGAGTGTGGGGCTGGTCGCCAGAATCACTTCGTCCACTTCGCCACGTTCCGCGCGACCGACGAGAGTCTTCGCGCGCAACTGGTCCGGTCCAACGCCATGCAGCGGAGAGAGCGTCCCATGCAGCACGTGGTAGACGCCCTGGTACGATTGCGATCGCTCGACTGCGGCGATGTTGGTCGGCTCTTCGACCACGCACACCAGGCGCTGGTTTCGCGTAGGGCTGGCGCAGTAGGCGCAAGGATCGATGTCGGTGACGTTGTTGCAGACGGAACAGAGCCGCAGTCTGGCCTTGAGCCCGCGGACGGCCTCGGCTAGCGCGTTGGCGTCGTCGTCGCTTGAGCGCAGAATGTGGAAGGCGTAACGCTGCGCGCTCTTGGTGCCCACTCCGGGCAGCTTCTTTAATTCCTCAATGAGCCGGGCCATCGGCTCCGCATAGCGTGACAAATCAGGCCTCCCTAAGCTTGCGTCCCGCGCGGTGCTTTTTCCGGGATCGGCCTTCGCATTCTTACGAGCCAAACCCCGGAAGCTTGAGCCCGCCCAACATTCCCTGCACGCTCGACTTGATGGCCTCATCCGCCTTGCGGCCGGCTTCGTTCACAGCCGCCACAATCAGGTCCTCGAGCATCTCCACGTCGGCCTGGCCGCCGCTCAGGCTGACCACTGCCGAGGGGTCGACGTGAATCTTGAGCAGTTCCTTCTTGCCGTTCATGGTCGCGGTCACTGCACCGCCGCCGCTCGATGCTTCCACTACGGTCTCGCCGAGCTTGCGCTGAACCTCCTCCTGCATCTGGTTGGCTTGCGAAAGCATCTCCGAGATTTTGAGCGGATTGATCATTCGCCATTCTCCTCTTCGCGCGCCAATCACTTCTGCCTGAGGTCGACTACGCTGCGCACCTCGGCGTTGAAGATCTCCTGCGCCCGCTTCACCAATGGATGCGCGAGCGCCGACTCCTGCACGCTGCCGGCGGCCACAACCTGCGGCGCGGCCACTGCCGCTGCCGCTTCAGAGTTGCCCGTCACGAGAAAGCGTGCAGGCGCGCCCAGCCGTTGCAACTCGAGCCGAATAAGCTTTTCCGCCGCAGCGTTCACCGTGAGGCTGAGCATCTTTTTGCCCATGCCGGGCACCGCAACGCGCACGGCAGCACCGTCGAGCACCCACTCCCCTGAGCCAAGCAGTTGTGCGGCGGAACTGTGCCCGGCCGTGGCAAGCGCGGCTACGATCACTTCGCGCACGTGCTCGACGGCCAGACCATTGGTTTCGGGCGCCTTGGCCAGAGCGCCCTCGGTGAGAGTTGCGGACGACGCGTACCCGGATGGCTGGCTGGCAACGACAGGGAAGGGCGTTGCCTTGCGGTACATGGATTCACTTGTCCTTATGGACGAATGGATTACAGACGAATCCTCAACCGCTTTCTCTGTTTTCAACTCCGCGCTTCGCGATGCAACTGGTCCGCCGGTCCACAAGCTTTTCTCCTGTACGCCGGCGCCGGATGATGGCGTTGCGACCGAAGCCGGCCTTGAAGCGCTGCCGCTGGTTCGCTGTGGGCCGGGCACTGAACCGGGCACTGTGCTCTGGCGCGAGGCAGCTCCGCCGGACATGCCGCTGAGCAGTTCCTCGATGGGCAGCAGCCGCTGCGCGTGAATCAACTTCAGCAGACCAAGCTCCAGGTGGAGGCGCTGCTCCTGGCGATAGTTCAGGTCGTCGAAGGTGCGCAGCACGATTTGCAGATTGCGCGTGAGCTCTTCCTCGGTGAACAGCAGCGCCGTGCGCGCTGCGCGAGCGCGTTCGTCCGCGGAGATTTGCAGCAACTCGGTTTGCTCGCCGCCCAATTTTGCCATCAATGCGTTTCGCAGGTAACGGACCATCTGGCGGGCCAGCGAGAGCGGGCTGTGACCGGCGTTTACTAGAGTATTGACCTCTTCCATCAGCGCAGCGCTTTGGCTGGCGGCCACGGCCTCCATTAGCCGCTCGAAGACGGTGTTCGGCACCGCGCCCATCAGCTCACGAATCTGCTCCGCCGAGAGAGCGGGACGGCCGTCCCCATTGACGATTTTGAGCGGAGCCGAAGCGATCGCCTGATCCATGATGGAGAGCGCGTCGCGCATCGATCCGTCGCCGGCCTCGGCCAAGAGAGCCAGCGCATCGTCTTCGGCCGCTACCTGCTCCTCGGCCGCGATCATCTTCAACTGGGCAAGAATGTCGTCAAACTTGACCGCGTGAAAGCTGAAGTGCTGGCAGCGCGAGCGGATGGTCTGGGGAATGTTTTCGGGCTCGGTGGTGGCCATCATGAAGATGACATGCGCCGGCGGTTCTTCCAGCGTTTTGAGCAGCGCGTTAAAAGCGGCTTCGGTGATTTGGTGCGCTTCGTCGAGGATGTAGATTTTGTAGCGGTCGCGTGAAGGCGCGTAGCGCGCCGCATCGCGCAGCTCGCGAATCTCGTCGATGCCGCGGTTGGTGGCCGCATCGATTTCGATCACGTCCACGGCGTTGCCCTGGCGAATCTCGGTGCAGGCATCGCAGGTGCCGCACGGCTCCGGTGTCGGTCGTTCGGGCGAGCCGACCTGAGTGCGGCAGTTGAGCGCCATGGCCAGAATGCGCGCGATGGTGGTTTTCCCAATGCCGCGATGCCCGGAGAAAATGTACCCGTGCGCAATGCGGTTCTGCTCGAGCGCATTGAGCAGCGTGCGCGTGACATGGTCCTGGCCGGCTACGTCGGCAAAGCGCTGCGGACGATATTTTCTGGCCAGAACCTGGTAGCCCATCGGTGGTGACACTCCTGAACGGCCGCCTGGGGAAACGAGCAGCCTAGAGTGATTCTATCGGTTCAGGGTGGGGCTCTGCGGGGTGGAAATCCACGCGTGACAACGTCGGCTCGCCGCTCCGCCAGACGGCCTCTTCTCGTTACCATCGGCCGTTTGCCGAGTCCAAAGGAACAGTTGCCGCTTGGGCCGCGGAAACGCTAGCGCGGATGAAATCTTCCCCGCAAATGTGCGATTCTTTACCTGGATGCGAATTGTCCGCAGATTTCGACGGCTAACGCCCAGGCTTGGGCCGCATCGCATTCAGCGATCGAATTGCGCACAAGAGTCGAGGGGAACCGCGGTGAAGTGCGGAATAGGAGTAGCGCTCGCACTGGCTTGCGTGGTCGCAGCCGCGCCCTGGCTCTCGGCGCAGGCGCCGGACAAGAGTGGTACCTCCGGCGGCGGCCAAAGCCAGCCGGCAGCGGGCGGGCAGAGCCCAGCGCAGCAGCCCACCCAAGCGAAGCCGCCGACCAATGCCAACCCGTTTCCCGAGGACACCGATTCGGTTCCGGTGATGCCCACGCGAATTTCGCCCGATCTGGCGCCGGGAGCCGGCGACGAGTCCGGAGGCGAACTGATTCCAATGCCTCCCGAGGACGGCGATCCGGTGCGAAGTCCGGAAGATGCGGCTGAAGCCGCCGAGTCGAGCGACAGCGGGTCGAGCTCGAGCCTCTCGGGGCTGGGCAATCTGCCTTCGCCGGACGATGACGCCGCACAACCCGGAAAGCACAAAAAGAAGGAAGAGCAGGTGGTGCCGGAGCACCATGAGACCGCGGCCGAAGACGAGAATGTCGGCAGCTACTATCTCTCGAACAAGGATTGGAAGGGAGCATTGTCGCGATTTCAATCCGCGCTGGTTCTCGATCCTTACAATCCGGATGTGTATTGGGGCCTGGCCGAAGCCGAGCGCCATTTGGGTGACTTTGCCGACGCCCGCGACAACTATAAGAAGGTGATGGAATACGACCCCGGAAGCCGTCATGCCAAGGAATCAGGCAAGGCCCTGCAGGATCCAGAGATCGCAAATGCGAAGGCGGCTTCATCCGTGCAGCCGGCGCAGCAACCCCAACCGTAAAGGCAGCTAAGCGCGCGATAGTCTAGAAGCCGGCCCAGCGCCGATAGGCGTCGATGATTCGCTCGCCCCACAAACTACTGACGATTCCACCCACACAAAGAAACGTGCCCAGCGGCAGCTTGATTTGCGCCCAGCCTTCTTTGTTTTCGCGTGTGGAAGGCAGGACAAGCAAGACCAGCGCGGCGATTGCACCCAGCACCGCGCCCAGGCCAAAGGCGAGCAGCGCACCAGGCAGTCCGAGCCACGCGGCCAGCATCGCCATTAGCTTGGCGTCACCGAGGCCAATGCCCTCACGCCGCCGGATCAGCCAGTAGACCCAACGGATGAGCAGGATGAGGCCGGCGGCGGCGAGAATAGCGAGCAATCGCTGCCAGACGATGTCCCACATGAAACGGCTTCGCAATTCAAGTGCTCCGTAGAATGCGAATACGCGTTTGGAGCTTACTGCGGCATACAGGAGCGTGGTCGCGAAGCCGATCAAGATGCCCGGGATCGTGACTTTGTCTGGGAGCCAAAGATTCTCGAAATCCAGAATCGATAGCGCAACCAGTAACCAGAGCAGAATCATCTGCGAAAGTCCGTAGATTACCACTGCCAAAAGGAGATCGGAGGGTACAAGACCGGTGGCGCTAGCGAGACCGCGCCACGCAACCGTCGACCACAGCGCCCCCACCGCCAGCTCCACAAGCGGATACCGCCAGCCAATCCACGCGCGGCAACTCCGGCAGCGCCCGCGAAGGAACAGCCAACTCGCCAGCGGCACATTCTCCCACCACGCCAGCCTTCGTTCGCAGCTTCGGCAATGCGAGCGCGGATGGACAATGCTCTCGCCCGTGGGCCAGCGGCTCAGGCACACGTTCAGGAAGCTGCCGAAGGCCAGCCCGACAAGACCAGCGAAAATGGTTCCGAGCGCGCGGATCATTGAAGAGATTGAGTATACGGCTCTGGTGTCTGCTGCGTAAGACGCACGGATCGCTGCTGCCGCTCCCAAAAGGTAAAATGGAGATGGATGGATCTGCCGCCAGAGAGCCCCAGCGCGAAGGATCCCACGCCGCAAACCACCTCCGATCCGGCGCGGGCGGCGGCATTGTTTGAGCAGTCTGTGGCCATCATGGCTCGGCTTCGCGCTCCCGGCGGCTGTCCGTGGGACCGCGAGCAGTCCTTCGACTCCATTCGCAAGTACACCCTTGAAGAGACCTACGAGGTCTTCGACGCGATCGAGCGCCGCGACTTCGACCACTTGTCTGAGGAGCTCGGCGATCTGCTTTTGCAGGTTCTGTTTTATGCGGAGATGGCGGCCAACGAGGGCCGTTTCACCATTGCCGATGTTCTCGATCACCTAAATCGCAAGCTGATTCGCCGCCATCCCCACGTCTTCGGCGACGAGGCTTCGCGCGCTGCGGGCAACAACGCCGACGTAGACGTGGCTGCGGCGGATTCCGCGGCGGGCGTGCTGCGCAACTGGGAAGAAATCAAAGCGGCAGAGAAGGGGGCGTCGGAAAAGGCATTGCGTGC
>Ga0224554_1000611_pt1 | contig 28299 bp, 23 predicted proteins | sample 714S22024metaG_FD_180666 | JGI IMG/M metagenome (GOLD analysis project Ga0224554, IMG submission 180666) | Peat soil microbial communities from Stordalen Mire, Sweden - 717 S2 20-24 | ecosystem: Environmental > Terrestrial > Soil > Wetlands > Peat | place: Sweden: Norrbotten County, Stordalen...
GCGCACAAAGTTGGCCAGCCAGCCCACAGCAAGCACATCCGCTGAGCCATAGAGCGCCACTCCATCGGCCTCGTCCAGCCGTTCCCCGGCCAGCACCTTGGCAGCAATCGGCTCCAGCCGCCGGTCATGACTCCGAAACGAGCTCCGCGCCTGCGAATTGTTGGTCTCTAAGCCCATACGTCTATGATACAGAATCCCCGCCTTTGACCCCTTGTTCCCTCGATCCTTGGCTTTTGTTTCTAGTCCCTCAGTCCCTAAGTCCCTTAAGTCCTTGCCCCCTGCCGGGGTCCCCGGCGAGCGATCCTAGCTTGCTGGGGTGGCTATTCCCTATTCCCTATTCCCTGCTGTACCACCACCCCATCGTCCATAGTCGCGGCCACCAGGCGGTCGCCCGCAGCACGGATCAGCGCCGTCCGATATCCGGTGCGCCACAGCTTCCACGTCATCGTCTTCGGATCGATGCCGAACACTTGGTCGCTGCTCCGCGAGCTCACCAGAACCCGCTGCGACCCCGCGTCAAACTCCAGGTCGTCAATATCCCTGAACGGAAGCCGTCCGATCCACATCCACGTTTTTCCCTGGTCGCGCGAAAAGTAGACTCCCTCACGCGCGCCCAGCCAAATCGTTCCGTCAGGAGCAAATACCGCGCGATGAATCCGCGTCAGCATCTTCGGCAGCCCGATCGGCCACCACGACTTGCCCTCATCCTTCGACAGAACCGCCGCATCGCTCCGCACCGCAACCATCAGGTCTCCGTGAACAGCCACGGACAGGTAGTCGCCTGCTCCCATCACCGGCCCGCCCTGCCAGCTCGCACCTTGGTCCCGGCTTGTCAGCAACCCAAGACTCGTGGACGCCAGCCATACATCGCCCGACACATCCAGTGCATTCACGCGGCTCTCCAGTTCGATCACCGGAGCCTGCACTTCTTTCTCCACGTTCACTTTTGTCTTGTAGTGCGTCTCAACTGAGACCTTAATCTCCGTATTCGCAATCACGTTGCGCGGCTCCCAGCTCAGCGCCGCACTCGGCCCACCCGCCGTCTCCCTGGCAGGCTGTGCCGCATCAGGCGCCGCCGGCGGATCAAGCGCAAAAATCCCCTGGCTCGTGCCTGCCACCACCATCCCGTCCTTGGTCTGCGACAACGCGTATACATCGCGCCCGTCCAGGCCCGCGGCAATCTGCTTCCACGCCCCTCCGCCATCCTCCGACACAAACACGCCGCCGAATTTCTTGTCGTTCACCACGCCCGCAAACAGGTGCGCCGCGTTACCGCGATCCACCAACAGTGCCGACACCTTGCGTTCTGAGAATCCCTCATTCGACAGCGAAAACGTCGCTCCGCCATCCGTGCTCGTCATCACCCCGCCGCGATCGGTCGCCAGCAATACGTGATTGGAGTCCCGCGGGTCCACAAAAACATCGTTCACAATCACGTCATCGTCCGTCAGCAGCTTGAACGTCTTGCCGCTATCCAAAGTCTTGTAGAGTCCTTCGGTGGTCCCCGCGTACACAATCTCCCGGTTCGCCGGATCTTGTTTCAGCACCCGCGTCCGTCGCGCCGTCGAAGGAATCCCTTCAATCTTCCGGAACCTCGCTCCTGCGCTCTCGCTCTTGTAGATCCCGCTGCACGCGCTCAGAAAAACCGTCTTCGGCTTCACCGGGTCCAGGATGATTGAGAACACATCCGAGTCGTCAATAATGCCTTGCTTGATGTTGTTCCAGGTCTTGCCTCCGTCGTCCGTCTTCCACGGCAGGTGCCACGTACCCGCATAAATCACGTTCACGTCGCCCGGGTCCACGGCCAGCGATTCCACTTCATGAATCTCGCGGCTGCCCGGCGGGCTGATCTCATTCCACGTCACGCCTGAGTCTTCCGAGCGATAAATACCTTCCAGCGTTCCCGCCAAAAGCACCTTCGCATCCGAGGGCGCCTGCGTGAACGAGCGAATTGACTGCCCTTTCAGGCTCTCTACCTCGCTCCAGTTCTTGCCTTGGTCGTGGCTCACCCACAACCCGCCGCCCTCGTCCCTCCAGCCCGCGACAAAAATCGTTGCCAGGTCCGCGGCATCCACCACGATGTGGTCCAGAACCAGCGCATCCGAGCCATCCAGCTTCACCAGCCTGCGCCAGCTCGCGCCCCCGTTCACTGACTCGTAGAGCCAGCTATTCGTGCTGCCCAGGTAAAGATGGCTTGGGTCTCCGGGAACCGCTGCAAAGGCGCGAGCATCGCCTCCTGCCGGGCCCACGACAGTCCACGCCTGCTCGTCGCCCGTCTGCCTGCCTTCCGTCTGCTGTGCTTCAAGGCCCCGACAAATTCCTAGCAGCGCCATCAACAAAAACAGCGCAGCCCCAGGCCGCGCGCTTCCCCGATCAAAAAACTCCGCAATGTTCTTTCTCAAACAAACAGCTCCCTGGCAAAAAGAAAAATCACGAGAATGTCGCATACAAAATTCAAAAGGCTGACCGGCAAGCCGGTCAGCCTCGAAGGATTGCAGGAGGAATCGCATGGTTTTGCTTTCGTCAGGCCTTCAGTCACGAAGGCCTGACTTGGCGGTTTAGTTCCGGCTTCGCGCCGGTCGTCCTTACTTGGCTGCGGCGGCCTTCTTGTGGGCCGGGTGACGCTCGGCCAAAGGCTTGCGAACCTCAACCTTCACAGTCGTTTCATCCACGGGCGTCGTACCTGCTACATCGCTCGAGAACGTCGCGCCTGCCGGCACAAGGTAGTCTTCCACAGTCTGACCATCCGTGGATCCGGTTGCGACGCTGACGCGTGATGCGTCAATGCCCTTCTCAGTCACCAGGTAGTCCTTGGCATTCAGACCGCGTTGCGCTGCGAACTGCTCAACCACTGCCTTCTTGTGCTTGGCCGCAACCTTCTCCTGCTTCGCGGTTATCGCACGCTCCGCGTCTGTCGACTCGCCCACAACTACCGCCTTGGCGTCCGCCTGACGCTGCAGATCCAGCGCTACTTCATCCAGGCAAGCCTTGGCTTCGTTGTCTACGCGTGTCGGACGCTTCTTGTCGGTCGCAAAGCTGATCGAGCAAAGCGCCTGCGTCTTCGGTGCTGGCGGTGGCGGCGGCTCTACGATCGTCACGTTGGTCGACGCCGATGCCGTGTGGCCCTTGTCGTCGGCTACGTTGCAGGTTATTCCAACCACGCCGGTCGGCGCGCCGGTTGAGGAGTATTGCGCGGTCGTGCCGGTGCCCGAAATCGTTCCGCCTGTCGCTGCATAGCTGTAAGTCAGTGGACGGTTCTGCGGGCTCAGGCCGGTTGAAGTCACAGTCGCGCTTTCGCCGGGCTTGATCGTCGTCGGGTTCGCCGAGCAGCTGATTGTCGGTGGCTCAAAATCCTTCACGGCATACGTAGCTGAGCAGTCTGCGGTCTGGCCGGGCTTCAACCCTTCCTTGCCCGGCTTGCCTTCCTTCACTTCGCCCTTCACCGTGTAGCTGCCGGGGGCAAGCGAACTGGTGTCAATCGTCGTCGTCGTCGCCGTGCCCGAAGCACCGGATCCGCTCCACGAATAAAGAACATTCAACTTCGGAAGAGTGCTGCCAGCCGTCGCCGTCACCGTAACCGGGGTGCCAGGGAACACGGCGTCTGTCGGGTTCACTGAGCAGGCCAGCGTGATCGGAGGAGGAGGCTCAATCGTTCCCGCGTGGATCACAATCCCAGCACTCAAACGAGCTGCGTTGATGTTGGCTCGGCCTCCATAAGGCACCGGGCCAAAATCAACATGCATGTACTGATAGTCGGCCTGGAAAAGCCGAATTGCCAGGTGATGATTGAACAACGGCGTCTCGTAGTCGAGTCCGCCGCCAACCGTCAGCGCCGGTCCCCACTTGTTCGGTTGGAAGAACGGGCCGTTCACCTCGTCGGTGCCCATCAGTGCGTGCGCAAACGGGGTGATGTTTCCATCCGGATAGCGTACGACCAGACCGCCGCCGAAGCCCATGAATCCATCGTCGTTGCCGTGCGTACCGACGTTGGCTCCCGGTGATGATAGGCTCGGCGCGTTCGACTGTACGCCCCACTCGTGGAAGTCCCATTCGCCCTGCACGCCGAGGTAGCGATTAAAGTAGTAAGCAACACTCGCAATCCCGCCCACGTTCACAGCATCGTAACTCGCTGAAACCGGCGTTCCGTTTGCGTATTGGGTGTTCACTGTTCCACGAGGTGCAAGATAGCTGTAACCTGCGAAGATGTCCCATCTCGATGGGTTATCCCCGGCGGCGGCTTTGGCCTTCGCTGGGGCCTGGGCACTCATGGCAACAGACAGCAATGCAACAGATGCCAGGGCAACAACCCGGCCTGCAGACCTAAGAAAACGAGCAGACATGCGTTTATCCTCCGAATTAAAGCTGGTTTACTAAATGAAAAAAGCTGACAACGAGCGCTTGCCCCCCGCTCGATCCGCCCGTTTTTCACAACTCCTGTGGAAAACGAGGCCTTACAGCACTCTTAAACTTACCATAGGACCATTCGCCCAGAACATTTTTTTCAACGAGTTACCAGTCTTACAACCCTCTTTGGGGGAATATGACTAACACGTTACCTAAGTAACAGTTGACTCCCATTTAAGCCTTGCACTTCCCCCTTCAGCCCACGTTCAACGTCTTCAAAAGACTCCGGCGTTCCCGCTGGATCTTCTCTTGTAGAAGCGTGATCGCGTAAATCAGTTGCTCTGGACGTGGCGGGCATCCTGGAACGTAAACGTCCACGGGAACCACCTGGTTCACGCCCTGAACCAGCGCGTAATTGTTGAAGACGCCCCCTGAGGTCGCGCAGGCCCCCATCGAAATCACCCACTTCGGCTCCGGCATCTGGTCATAAAGGCGCCTTAGCACCGGGGCCATCTTCTGTGAAACCCGGCCGGCCACTACCATCAGGTCTGACTGCCGCGGAGAGGGCCGAAAAACCTCAGCGCCAAACCGCGCCACATCGAACCGCGACGCCCCCATCGACATCATCTCGATCGCGCAGCACGCCAGCCCAAACGTCATCGGCCATACCGAGTTCTTCCGGATCCAGTTCACGGCATAGTCCATCGAAGTCAGGAAGACGCCCTCCGGCTCTTCGTAGCCGTAGTTCACTTCCTGCAACTTCAGCCGGTTTTTCGCGCTGCTCTCCAGCGCTCCAAAAAGATAATGATCCCGTTCGGCTGTAGGCCCCATAGTTCTACTATATCGCGCATCGGGGCCGGGCTGAATGGTCAGAATCGCTCACGACCGAATTTTCGTTCCCGCTATTTCCCTCCGTTTCCCTTTACTCGTGCACATTTTCAGTCTTTATTGGGTCAAGGCCAACAGCCTCCAACCCTTCACCCCTTGTTCCCGGCTTTTTCACTTCTGACATCCCGACCGCAACGCCTCAACCCCTTTCGCCGCTTTCCAGTCCGCGGGGAGCCAGAGCGTGATCGAAAATCGCATCCAGGTTAGCTCTCCCAGCGGCGTTGCCTTGGCGCCGGCCGAAGGCGCAATCGTGTGCGGTGTACTGGAGGATTGAAGCGCCCATCTTTGGGCAAAAGGGGCTGCGTCGGCAATTCCCGGCGTCAGCCTCGCATTCAAGATTCGAAACTCACCCGCCGACGACCCCCGATTCATTTCCAGCAATCGTTGCTCGGCCATCTGCTCCCGGCTGCTCAGCTCAGCCTTCTCCGTCCAGATTTTTGTTCCGCCCAAGGCTCGAAACTGCTTCTGGCTTTCACCGAGCGCTTCGGGATCGGTAAGAAAGTGAAAACTGCGCGGATTCCAGCCGATAGCATCCTGCGCCCGCAACCCAAAGGTTGTTCCCACCTCGCGTTCACTGATGGAGTAATACGGCGGTGTAGCCACCAGCAGTGCGTCAGGATAACCTGCTGTTGGGGCGCGATCAACGACGAGATCCCAGCCGCTGTACCCGGCGGTTCCCTTTTGAACGGGCACCACGCGAAATACCCACCCCTCGCCGAACTCCGCACTCCACTCCTGCCCCGCCTGCACCTCGCCTGCAAACGCAACCTTGGTACAGACCGGCCCCTTCGCCGCTCCTGCAAAGGCCGCCGCCGGCAGCAGAAACGCCAGCCAAGCCAATGCAAAATCCCTCACAAAACCCCCTTGCGGCACACACTCATCGCGACTCCCCACCCTCTCCGATTCAGCTCAGATCAATCGATTCGTAAAGAAGCAATAAAGACGCAAAAGAAAACTTGCGTTCATCCCCGGTCTTCATGACAATCTTAGGAAAGCGCAATTATTCTTCGCAGAGCTTGTGACTGTCAGCCGCGAAACCGGGGCCGACACCTACATGTGTCCTGCACAAAATTGGTTGCTCTCCGCTGCCGGACCTGCTCGATCCCGGCCGCTTTAAACACAATTGCACCTTCTGCTCGTTCCCGCCTGGGAATACCTGTACGGAATGCCTGTTTTTGGAGCTGAAATTAAAATGTCCAGTTCGTCCGCACGTCATTTCCTTCTGCCCGCCCTGTTTGCTCTTCCCGCCGTTGCCCTCGCCCAGACGCCCGCCGCCGCATCCACTACCGCCCAAGGCCCCGTCACCCAGGCGCAGATTGCCGCCCTGCAGCAGGCCGTCCAGAGCGCTCAGTCCTCCGGTGACAACGCCTGGATGCTCGTCTCCGCCGCCCTCGTCCTGCTCATGACCGGCCCCGGTCTCGCCCTCTTCTACGGCGGCCTTGTCCGCAGAAAGAACATCCTCGGCACCATGATGCAAAGCTTTGCCATGATGGGCCTGGTCACTGTCATCTGGGCCGTCGTCGGTTATTCGCTCGCCTTCGGCCACGGAAACCTCTTCATCGGCTCCTTTGAGCACCTGTTTCTCCGCGGAGTCACGCTCACACCCAACCCTGACTACGCACCCACCATTCCCGAGCAGACCTACATGGTCTACCAGCTCATGTTCGCCATCATCACCCCCGCCCTCATCACCGGAGCTTTCGCCGAGCGCATGAAGTTCAGCGCCATGGCTCTCTTTCTCTCCCTCTGGTCCATCTTCGTCTACTGTCCCATGGCCCACATGGTATGGGGCGTCGGTGGCCTGCTCAACGCCACCGGCGGCCACATTCCCTCGCTCGACTTCGCCGGTGGCACGGTCGTCCACGTCACCAGCGGCGTCTCAGCCCTGGTCACCTGCCTCTATCTCGGCAAGCGCATCGGTTACCCACAAACCAACATGCCGCCCCACTCCATGGTCCTCAGTTTCATCGGCGCTTGCCTGCTCTGGGTCGGCTGGTTTGGATTCAATGCAGGCAGCGCCCTCGCCGCCAGCCCGCTCGCCACCAGCGCCTTCATCAACACTCACTTCGCCGCCGCTTCCGCCGCCATCGGCTGGACCATCTTCGAGTGGTTCCATAACGGCAAGCCCACCGCCCTCGGCGCTATCTCCGGAGCCGTCGCAGGCCTGGTCGCCATTACCCCCGCTTCCGGCTTCGTCCAGCCCTTCCCGGCCCTCCTTATCGGCCTCATCGCCGGCTTCTTCTGCTCCTTCATGGTCTTCAAGGTAAAGAGCATCTTCCGCTATGACGACTCCCTCGACGCATTTGGCGTCCACGGCGCCGGCGGAACGCTCGGTGCCATCCTTACCGGCCTCTTCGCCACCCAGTCCATCAACGCGATCTACGGCAACGGTGTCGCCACCGGAGCCATCGACGGACATTGGCGCCAGGTCTTCAACCAGCTCGCCGGCGTCTCCATCGCCTGGGGCCTCTCCATCGTTGGCACCCTCATCCTTCTCTTCGTGGTAGACAAAATCATCGGCCTGCGCCTCTCGCCTGAGCACGAAGCCGCCGGTCTAGACCTCTCCCAGCACGGTGAGGAAGGCTACGATCTCAACTCCTGATTTTTTGTGTTCAATTGTCACAGGGAGTCTCGACTCCCTGTGGTACTCAAAATAGATACGGCTGGGTCAGGCCAACTCGCCCCCCCGCCTGATACGCTGTCAAACGAGGCATTTTCCGTATGCTCAAGATCGAAGCCGTTCTCCAGCCTTCAAAACTCGACGCTGTCAAGGATGCACTGCTCGAAGCAGGCATTGAAGGCATGACCATTCTCGAAGCCCGCGGCCATGGCCGCCAGAAGGGCCACACCGAGTTCTATCGTGGCCGTGAATACACCGTCGACCTCCTCCCCAAGGTAAAGATAGAGTTGGTTCTCCACGACGATTTGAAAGAGAAGGCCATTCAGGCCATCATCGGCGCTGCCCGCACCGGTCGCATCGGAGACGGAAAAATCTTTGTCAGCCGCATCGACGAAGCCATCCGTATCCGCAACGACGAGCGCGGCGAAACCGCCCTCTAACCTCAACCAGCAGGATCAGCCGAGCCACCTTCGGGTGGCCGCTTCCTTGTTGGTGCGTTTCTCGCTGGTCGATTTTTTACGCCGGACGCCCCATCCATGACAGCAGCTTCACCGCTGCTATCGTGGTCCCTGCGGGCATCGATTCCACGGCGCAACACGCTGCTCAAGAAAGTGAAGCCGCGTCGTGCAAAAACAAATTTATCCCGTTTCCTGAGCAGCCTCCAGCGCAACGTCAGTGGCCTGTAATTGCTCCAGTGGGTGCGGCCGGTGAAATGCGATGCACTTTCAGGTTGTTCAGCGCATATTCAATAAAGCGCGGTTCGAAGTGCGGCTTTATTCCGATGAAGCGGCACGCCGCCACCACCTGGTCCACGATGAACCTGGGCTGAAACGCTGCAAGATCGAGATTCTTTTCCTTCACGACTTTGTAGCAAATGATGTTGAAGATATCGTCGGTCAGCTCGAGATGGTGCTTCGCGCACTCATTCTCGAAAATCTTTCTGTAGATCTCCGGCGTGGGCGATCCGACTTCGATCTTGTACGGAAGCCTGCGCAGAAAAGCAGGGTCCATCAGGTCTTCCGGTTCCAGATTCGTTGAGAAAATTACCAGCTCTTCAAATGGAATGCTGAAGCTCTTTCCCGTGTGCAAATTCAGGTAGTCCACGCGATCTTCGAGCGGCACAATCCAGCGGTTAAGAAGGTTCCGCGGGCTCACTAGCTGGCGGCCGAAGTCGTCGATGATGAAGCATCCGCCAAGCGCCTTCACATGCAGCGGAGCTTCGTAGAAATGGCCTGTTTCGTCGTATCGCAAATCCAGCATGTCCAGCGTCAGTTCGCCGCCGGTCACCACAAACGGTCTCCTGCACGCAACCCAACGCGCATCGTACTCCGCGGACCGTACGAAACTGATCGCCCCGTCGTCCTTCAGGTTTGTCGTAGTCACAGGTATGTGAATACTGGGGTCAAAATAGCGAATGATCTGGCCCTCGACTGAGATCGCATAGGGAACGTAGATCACGTCGCTGAAGATGCTTCCCAATGCATGAGCCACTGATGTTTTTCCATTTCCCGGCGGCCCGTAGAGCAGCATCGCTCTGCCTGAGTTCAACGCCGGCCCGTACTGTTCGATCATGGTGTCTTCAAGAATCAGATTGCCCAGACCGCCGCGAATCCGGTCGAACGTCACCAGTTCGTTGGTCAGCTTCTGCAGGTTCACGCGAAAGGTGAAGTCGTCGATCGCCACAGGCGCGGGACCGATGTAGCGCAGCCTTTCCAGCGCATCGAGCGTCCATCGCTTGCCTTCCTCGGTAAACGAGTACGCCAGGTCGAGCGGTCCACTGGAGCCGCGCGTTCCCAGCGAATGGATCAGATGCCTGTCAATCGCCATCGTCACCAGTTCGATGACGATTGGATACGGCAGCTTGATAGCCTCCACAAACTGGCGACACGTTTCCAGCCGGCCTGAATACATCAACTTCATCAACAAACCCATCAGGTCGAGTTCGTCGATGCCCGTCGCCTTGATATCAGCGGGCTCACCGGGAATTCGGTGCAGAAAATCGTTCAGCACTTTCTGATCGATGGCCCCGATGGCCACCAGGTTGTCGCCCAGCCGCCCGCCGCTCCCAACCATGCGCTCCAGACCTTTGGCCACATCGTCCGTCGTGACCAACTTCGCCTGAACCAGCAGATCCGCCATCCGCATTCGCGTACTGATAACGTCCTCCTCGCTACTGCCGCAATCCGGCCAAACTCAATCCCCGCCCCAGGGAGCCATGCTGAGCTGCTCGTCCAGAGCACGCCCGGGACTGTCGATCGATCCAACCCGAGATTGTAGAACCTGTCAGTAACTATAGTGCGGACAAGCGCTTGGGCGAGCGCCCCATACAACTTTCGAGGAATCTGAGTCCGCAACATTTTTCTATGCCGGCCTGACGGTCGCGCGCGAGTGACTTCCGCCCGCGATTTCCCTCGTCGCGTAATCAAAAATTCACTTCCGCGCAAAGATCGCTTATGCTTGAGGAACATCCTTTAGCTTCGGCGAGCCACGCACAACCAACTATGAATCCAGTCGCTTTGGCGGTTGACGACCTTCGGGATCAGTATCTGCGGGAGATGGCGCTTGTCCGCCAGACCTGTGAGCGCACAGGCGACGGCACTGCGGCCATCCGCCGCCGGTCAGCGGTTGTCGACCGTATCCTCATTGAAATGTGGCGCCGAGCCTTTTCCGGGACCACCCCTCAGAATGCCGCCCTGCTCGCGCTCGGCGGATACGGACGCAAGGATCTGTTCCCCTATTCCGATATTGACGTTCTGTTTGCCTTTGCTGACGAACGCACCGAGGAGCAGTCCAGAGAGGCCGTCCGGGCCATCATCCAGGGCATGTGGGACATAGGCCTTCGTGCCAGTCCCAGCTCCCGTACCGTCAAGGAAGCGGGCCGGTTTGACCCCGACAACCTTGAATTCACCTTGGCCACACTCGACCGCCGTTTCCTTGCCGGACAATTTCCTCTTTACCAGCAGCTCCACCAGGTAACCCTTCCCGGGCTCGTCCTGAGTGAGTGGACCACCATCACCCAGAAGCTCGGCGAAATCGCGCGGACCCGCCACGCCAAATACGGCAACACCATCTTTCACCTAGAACCGAATCTAAAGGATTGCCCCGGTGGACTCCGCGACTACCATCTCGCGGTCTGGTTTGCCGTGCTTTTCCACCTGAAGGAAACCAAGGAGTGGCCACGCCAGCGAGGCGGCGTCTTCCAGAGCGCACGCGGAGACGCTGAAGCTGCTTTCGACTTCCTGGCCGCCGCCCGATGTTTCCTTCACTTCCGCCACGGCCGCGACGACAACACGCTCGACTGGCAATCGCAGGACGAAGCGGCGGCTCTCTCCATCGGTCTTGAAACCCGCGGCACTGCCGATCCCTCCTACTGGATGCGAACCTATTACCGGCACGCCCGCATCGTCTATCGGCGCGCCGCCCTGCTCATGGAGCATCTTCCCGCTCCAGTCAGCTTTTATCGCCAGTTCCGTCGCCGCCGCACTCCCATCGCCGGCACTGAATTCCTTCTCGACCAGGGCCGCATTGATATCCAGCCCGGCGCGCAGTTCAATGACACCAGCGCCATCCTCCGCGTTTTCTCCATGATGGCCACGCACGGTTATACCCTTTCCCAGGCCGCTGAAGACCGCATCACCGACGCTCTGCCCGTTCTGGCCATTCATATCCCTGAGGGTCCGTATCTATGGAACTCGCTGCGCGAGGTCCTGCTTGGACCCCACGCAGCCCACGCCCTCCGTACCATGCACGCTCTCGGAGTGCTCGAAATGCTGATCCCCGAATTCCATGGGATCGATGCCCTGGTCATCCGCGATTCCTATCACCGCTACACGGTCGACGAGCACACCTTCCTCACCATCGACAACGTCCATAGCCTTCGCCAGCCCACCCATGATTTCGAGCATCGCCTGGCCCAGCTGTTGCCGGAGATTGATCGCCTCGACCTCTTCTTGCTGGCCCTCCTGCTGCACGACACCGGCAAGGCACGCCGCACTGGTGAACACGCAAGCCAGAGCGTCGAATTGGCTGATGCGTTCCTCGCCCGTCTCGATTTTGACGCTGAGGAACGGGAGTCGATCCTCAAGCTTATCCGCCTCCATCTTGAAATGTCGGCTGCTTTGCGCCGCGATATCTTTGACCTTGAAAACGTGCGCCAATTTGCTGAGAAGATCGGCAGTCCGCAGCTGTTGAAGATGCTCACGATCATGACCTATGCCGACATCAAGGCCGTCAATCCTGACGCCCTTACGCCGTGGAAAGCCGAGAATTTGTGGCAGTTCTACATGTCGACGGCGAACTTCATGGACCGCTCCGTCGACGAGGTTCGCTACCACGCTGCAATTGACCCCACTCTGCTCAACCGCCTGCGATCCATGGTCCCCTCGGCCCAATACGACGCGTTAGGGCAGTTCCTTGAGGGCCTTCCCCAGCGCTACCTTCAAACCCGCCTCCCTGAACAGATCCGCAATCACTTTCACATGGCTCTCAACCTCGACGAGGATCCCGTTCAGCTCGATCTGAGGCCCAATCGCCAGCTCTTTGACTTGACGGTCATCACCCGCGACCGTTCCCGCCTCTTTGCCGATGTCGCTGGCGCCCTCGCGGCCTGGGGCATGAATATCGTTCGAGCCGGCGCGTTCTCAAACGAGGCTGGAGTCATCGTTGACTCATTCCACTTTTCCGACGTCTTTCGCACCATTGAACTGAACCCAAGCGAGAAGGACCGGTTCCTCGCCAATATTCATGACGTTGTGGCGCAAAAGGTATCGGTGCAGCAACTCCTTGAAGCTCGCCGCCACCTCAATAACCCATCCAACCTCAAGGTCGAAGTTCCCACCCGCCTCGAATTCGATTCCGAATCTTCCACACACTCAACACTTCTCCAGGTTGTAGCGCAGGACCTTCCCGGCCTGCTTCGTCAGATCGCGTTGACCCTTTCAACCATGCAATGCAACATCAAGGTTGCCCTCATTGACACCGAAGGCGAAACCGCCATTGACGTCTTCTACCTGACCAGCCACGGCGAAAAGCTCACTCCAGAGACGCAGCAGATTCTCGCTTCGGGCCTCAAGGCAGCCCTTGAAGAAATGCGTGCTCCCGCCGCAAGCTAGTGTTCTGCCTCTGAAGTTCATATCAAAACAAAGACTGTCATCCTGAGCCGGGTGCCCCTGGTCCCTAGCGTTTGGGGACCAGGGAATGAAGGAAGCCCACCCGAGACCCAGACGCTGGAATCTGCCCCCTGAGCCCCGTGCCCCACCCATCGCGCCCTTTGCGATGGGTGGGAAAGAACCAACTAAACCTTGAGCCTTTTCGGTCCCCCTCTGCCTGTCTGGATCACACTTTCCCACCGTCGACGCCAAACCCCTCAAGCCGCACTTGACGGCCACCCGCCCGTGGTCTGACCATAGGTGTTCCGGCGGCGGACTTCCCTTTGGGCGCGCAAACCGCCACACTTGCGTTCCTCCGGCTCGCATTCCGGTGTCCGCATTCCAGGTTCAAACAGAAATCCAACTACATCGGAGAATCCGAACATGGCACTGAATCAGAACAATCGCCGAGAATTCCTCAAGTCGAGCAGCGCAGCGCTGGCCGCAACCGCAGTTGCGGGTATGACATCCTGGAGCGCGAAAAGCTACGCCGCCATCGTTGGAGCAAATGATCGCGTCAGGGTAGGCATCATCGGCTGCGGCGATCGAATGAAAGAGGGCGATCTTCCGGCCTTTCAGCAGAGCGCCAGGGATTTGAGCTTCCAGATCGTCGCCGTCTCCGACATTTGGAGCCGTCGCCGTGAAGAAGGCGCAGCCTTTATCGAGAAGCTCTGCGGCAATCCTGTCGACCAGGTGCGCAACAACGACGAGTTGTACGCCCGCAAGGACGTCGATGCCGTCATCATCGCTACGGCCGACTTCCAGCACGCATACCACGGTACCGAGGCAGTCAACGCCGGCCGCGACGCCTATGTTGAGAAGCCGACGGCGCACACCATGGCCGACGCTCGTATGTTCCGCGCCGCTGTCCACAAGTCGGGAAGAATCGTGCAAATCGGCACGCAGCGCCGTTCCACTCCCGCTTATATGAAGGCCGCTGAATACATCAAGTCCGGCAAATTCGGCGACATCGTCATGGTCGAAATGACCTGGAACGTGAACCAGCCCGGGCGCTGGCGCCGTCCCGATGTCGTTCCGCTCCTTAAACAAGAAGACACCGACTGGAAGCGGTATTCCCTCGGCAGAAACATGGGAGAGTTCGATGCTCGGAAATATCTGGAGTTCCGGCTCTTCTGGCCCTTCTCGTCGGGAATTCCAGATCAGTGGCTCGTTCACCAGATCGACACGGTTCACTGGTTCACCGGCCTGCCCCATCCTCGCTCTTGCGTGGCCAATGGCGGCATCTACTTGTGGAAGGATGGCCGCACCAACTGGGACACCATGACGGCTGTCTTCGATTACGGGCCGCTCGACGACCTCACCAAAGGGTTCCAGGTCCAGTACACCTCGCGGTTCACCAACTCTGCGGGCGGCGTCAAGGAACTCTACTACTCCAACGGCGGCATGATCGACATGGACAAGCAGACCGTAACCCCGACCGGCGGACTCACTGCCAGGTCTGCGAGCGAGATGAAAATGCAGCCCAACCTTTTAACTGGCTTCTCGCTTACGGACAAGGTCGAAACCGTCAACACCGATGCCAACACCCACGGCGACCCGCAAACCGCTGCCAACATGCGCAACTGGATGGAGTGCGTGCGTTCGCGCAAGACGCCCAACGCCTCCATCGAAGCTGGCTACAGCCACTCGATCGCGCTTTGCATGAATGTGGCCGCCATCCAGACCGGGGAGAAAGTCACCTTTGACGAGAAGACGCAGCAAGTAATGGCCGGAGGCAAGGTGTATGCATAGCCTCTCCTCCGTTGCGCTTCTTGCCGCCAGTGCTCTGCTGGCGGCCAGCGCCTTTGCTGCAACACCCGCAAAAGGTGTTCAGGTTGTCCTCGACCAGACCCAGAGCCGCGTCGATGTCACAATCGACGGCCAGCCGTTCACCTCCTATATTTGGCCGGCGACACTCAAGAAACCCGTCCTTTATCCGATCCGGGATTCCGACGGCGTCACGCTCACACGCGGATTTCCGCCGGGGCCCGGTGAACGTGTTGACCATCCGCATCACGTCGGCCTCTGGTTCAACTATGCGAGGGTCAACAACTTCGATTTCTGGAACAACTCCGAGGCGATCAAGCCCGAAAATCACGCCAGGATGGGCACCATCGTCTTTGACAAAATACTCTCCGCCAAAAGCGGCCGGAAGGGTGAGTTGACCACCCTGTCTACCTGGATCGACGGCAACAAGCACCCCATCCTCGAAGAAACAACGCACTTCGTTTTCTCCGGCAACAGCGGAACCCGCGTGATTGACCGTATCGCTACCCTCAAAGCTCTCGACCATGTCGTGTTCGAGGACGAGAAGGATGGAATGCTTGGGCTTCGCGTGGCCAGTTGGCTCGAGTCTCCAACCGCAAAGGATGCAGTATTCACTGACTCGCACGGCGTGCAAACCAAAACCGGCGCCGCATCGCCGGACGCGACGGGTGAGTACCTGACCAGTGAAGGCGCCAAGGGCGATGCCGCATGGTCAACACGCGGCCGATGGTGCTCTCTCACGGGCCACAAGAACGGCCACACGGTCACCATCGCTATCTTCGATCAGCCGAAGAACCCCGGGTATCCGACCACCTGGCACGCGCGCGGATACGGACTTTTTGCCGCCAATCCGCTGGGGATCAGCGTGTTTAACCCGAAGGAAAAGCCCTTGAATTTCACGCTGGAGAAGGGCCAGGCGGCCACCTTCCGCTACCGGATCGTGTTTTACACCCACGCGGCAACGCCTGATGAGCTGAACCACGAAGCCGACTCCTTTGCAACAGAATACAAGTAGCCCATGCTGCACCCCGTTGCCCGCGGTAGGCGCGCCCGTCGTGGCTTCTACTCCGGTAAGGCCTTGAAATCAATCGGTCTTCATCCCGGCGGCGTCCCCAGTCGCCGGGAAAAACGGCTTCTGGTATACTGATCGGAGCGCCTCGAGTGCGGGGAGGTCCCTGTCTCAAGGCCAACAGGACGGGCTTGCCCCAGTCCAAAAAAGAGAAGAAAATGCCCAAGTTGAAGACCCATACGGGCGCGAAGAAGCGCTTCAGCAAGACTGGCACCGGAAAAATCAAGCGGGGCCAGACGAAGACGCGTCACATCCTTACCTCGAAGCCACCTAAAGTGAAGCGCAAGCTGGGTCGTACCCTGCTCGTCTCAGACGGTGACTACAAGAAGGTTGCGCGCATGATTCCCTACGCCTGATCGCTGTGCCGGCTTCCTTTAGGAAGCTGCACTTCAGGGCCCTGTGAATGCGTTGCATGGCCCCCGGCAATCCGGAAAGCTTTCACAACCGGAAAAACCGAGAGATCAAGGCTTGATTGAGCGAGTGAAGAGGCTTACAGCGCCGCCCCCCACGGGAAAGGCGCCTCCTGCCTCCAGCCGCAGAACCCGAAAACGCAAAAATGGAGAAACCCAATGCCCCGCGTAAAACGCAGTACCAAGCGGAGTGACCGCCGCAAAAAGATCCTTGAACGCGCAAGCGGTTACTTCCTCACAAAATCCAAGCTCTACCAGGCAGCCCAGGAAGCCGTCGAGCGCGGCCTCAAGTTTGCCTACACCGGCCGCAAGCAGAAGAAGCGTCAGTTCCGTTCGCTCTGGATTGTCCGCATCTCCGCCGCCGCCAAGCTCAACGGCACCAGCTACTCGCAGTTCATCAACGGCCTTAAGAAGGCTGGAGTCGAACTCGACCGAAAGATCCTCGCTGACATTGCTGTCCACGATGCCGCCGGCTTTACCAAGCTTGCCGAGCAGGCCAAGTCGGCGCTGGCTGCCACCAAAGCCGCTTAACCGCAATTCCACTGACTGGCGGAAAGAACGGCCCGGAAGCCGAATGGCATCCGGGCCGTTCTGCTTTCACTGGCGCGCATCCGCTGCATGTAATGCTTTATCCTGCTCTTTACGCATGATGAACGATCCAATACCCAATCTGATTGCTTTCGATGCGGTTTCGCTCGACAATGCCTTCGCAGCAGTCGGACAGCAAGCCCGCGAGGACGCGTCTGCCCTCGCCGGCCCTGACGCCGTCGAAGCGTTCCGCCTCAAGTGGCTCGGCCGCAAGCAGGGCCTTCTCAATGAGGTCTCCAGCCGCTGGCTCAAAGCCGCGCCGCCCGATGCCAAAAAAGCAGTCGGCGAGCGCTTCAAGACCCTCAAGGAACTCGTAGAGCGGCTCCTCGATGAATCCTCCGGCGCTGGCCCGAGTGACGCTGCGCTGGCCGCCGAGGCCATCGATATCACCCTGCCAGGTACCCAACGGCTTATCGGCGCAGAACACCCCATCACGCGCACACTCAACGAAATTACAAGTGTCTTCGCTGCGCTGGGTTACTCGGTCGGTGTCGGGCCTGAGGTCGAAACCGATTTCTACAACTTCGAGTCCATGAACTTTCCGCCCGGCCATCCCGCGCGCGACACCCAGGACACGCTCGTCATCGCCAACCAGGAACGTCGCCCCCTGCGCGACCGCCTCCTGCTGCGCACTCACACCTCGCCCGTGCAGATGCGCACCATGGAACTGCAACCGCCGCCGGTGCGCATTGTGATCCCCGGCAAGGTCCATCGCAACGACGCCCAGGACGCGACCCACTCGCCCATCTTCCACCAGGTTGAAGGCCTCTGTGTCGATACAAACATTACGTTCAGCGACTTGAAGGGCACCCTCGACCACGCCATGAAAGCGCTCTTTGGCTCGGCGGTAAAAACGCGCTTCTTTCCATCGTTCTTTCCCTTCACCGAGCCCAGCGCCGACGTGCAGATCAGCTGCATCTTCTGTGCCGGCAAGGGCTGCCGCAAGTGCAAGCAGTCCGGCTGGATCGAACTCCTCGGTTGCGGAATGGTCGATCCCGCCGTCTTTGCCTTCGCAGCCGAGAAACAGCCCGCCTACGATCCGAAGAAAATCTCCGGCTTTGCCTTCGGCATGGGCGTTGAGCGCATCGCCATGATGAAGTACGGCATTAGCGAAATCGGCAGCTTTTATGCGGGCGATATGCGGTTCTTGAATCAATTCGTTTAGCAGGTTGGCAGCATGAGCAGGACCAGGCATTACCGTGATCTGATCGCGTGGCTGATGGCTATGGAGCTTGCGCGAGCGATTTATGCGCAGACCGAGAATTTTCCGAATTCCGAGACCTTCGGCCTGCGGATGCAATTGCGGCGTTCGGCTGTGAACGTCGCAAGTCGTATCGCTGAAGCGCATGGGCGATTGAACGATGTCGAGATGAGAAAGGGACTCGGAGCAGCGCGGGCAGCCATCAACGAATTGCAAACACAGATCGAACTGGCGGCAAGTCTTGGCTTTTTTCAGGCCGGTTCGAGTGCGGAACTGCTCGATTTTGGCACCCGCGTTGCGAAATTGATCAATGCACTATTGGGCGTGCTCGAATCTGAGAGTGACTCCACGCGCGAACATGCCAACTTGCCACGTGCGTAGCACGCCAACTTGCGAAATGAGAATCCGAAGCGATGAAGATACTGACCAGGTTTAGCGCGCGTGATGCGAAATTGATCAACGCACTATTGGGCGTGCTCGAATATGAGAGTGACTCCACGAGCGAACCTGCCAACTTGCCACGTGCGTAGCACGCCAACTTGCGAAAAGAGAATCCGAAGCGATGAAGATACTGACCAAGTGGCTCCGAGCCTACCTTCCAGAACTCCCGGTAGACGATAGGAAACTCGCAGAAGACCTAACCCTGCGTGGTATCGCTGTCGAAGGCATCTACGATTTGGGCTCAGGTAACGGCTCACTCTACGAAATGGACATCACCACCAACCGCGTCGACGCGATGAACCACTACGGCATTGCGCGCGAGGCTGCAGCAATCTACGGCCTCGCCCAGCATCCCCTTGACTTCCCGCTTCCAAACGCCAAACCGGGCGGCGAGCCCTTCTCCGTGCGCATCGACGCCGAAGATGCCTGCGGCCGTTTTACAGCCCGAGTTTTACGCGGTGTGAAGATCGGCAATTCAAATGACTGGTTCCCCGGTGCCGAAGTCTCCACCTACTTCACTCTTCTCGAGCAAAAGCAAATCTCCAATGCTGTCGATGCCACCAACTTCGCATGGCTGGCGATGGGCCAGCCCACCCACGCCTTCGACCTCGACAAGATTGAAGGCGGCATCATCGTCCGCCGCGCCCATAAAGGCGAAAAGCTCAAGACGCTCGACGGCGTTGAGCGCACTCTTGATTCTGAGGACCTTGTCGTCGCCGACCATGCCAAAGCTCTCGCCCTCGGTGGCGTCATGGGCGGCTGGGACACCATGATTACCCCGTCCACCACCAACGTCCTTGTCGAAGCGGCATGGTTTGAGCCCATGGTTGTTCGCCGCACGGCACGTCGCCACGGCCTGCACACCGATGCGAGCCACCGGTTCGAGCGGGGGGCCGACTTCAATGCAGCGCCGGTTGCTTCGGCCCTCGTAAGCAGCATTCTCCTCGCCAACGGCGGCCATATCGAGGGTGAACTCGTAGATGTGCGCATCGCAGCCTTTGAATCCCGCACGGCCACCCGCAAACCCATTGCTCTAACCCTCGGCGAAGTTCAGCGCATCCTCGGAAAAACGGTCGACAACGAAGGAATCACCGCTGCGACCGTCGAAGGCGTGCTCAGGGCTCTCGGATGCGGCCTTGCCGCCAGTTCCAACGCTTCATGGCAGGTCACCTTGCCCAGCTGGCGCCTCGACCTCGAGCGTGAGATCGATTTGATTGAAGAAGTGGCGCGCGTCTACGGCTACAACGGCTTTGCCAATACACTTCCCTCCTTCGGCGAAGGCGTACGTGCGCTGCCATGGGCGGAGAGTGAAACTGCCGTTCGCCGCACCTTTTTGTCGGCCGGATTCCACGAGGCCATCTCCAGCACGTTTTGTTCGGCAGCTGAAGCGCTCCTGACGGCGCCCCAGCCCGGGCTCGCAGTACCGCTCGGCAACCCGCTCAGCGAAGAGGCCGGCATGATGCGGCCTTCAATCGTCCCGGGAATGTTGACCATGATTGCCGGAAACCTGAACCGCGACGTCAGCGACGTGCGTCTCTTCGAACTGGGAACCGTCTTTAGTGGTACCACGGAGAAGGTGGATGAAAAGCCGACCGTCGCCTTTGGCGCCGTAGGCGGTTTCCCTGAACAGGGCGCTCTGCACGCAGGCAGAGCCATCGAGTTTCACGACCTGAAGGGCGCGGTCGAACAGGTGCTGGCGCGCTTCCAAACCCGCACCGTGTACTTTGACCGATTCCCGGCCGAGACCAGCCTTACGCCAGCGTGGCTGCATCCTTACAGGTCGGCCCGGGTGGTCGTCGACGGCGAAACGGCGGGTTGGTTTGGCCAGCTCCATCCTCGCGAAGCGGCGTCCCGCAAAATCAAGGAACCGGTGCTGGCTGGCGAGCTTTATCTCGACCGGCTTTACAAACTACCCCTTCGCAAGCCTGCCGCGCGCGAAATCTCCCGTTTCCAGCCCGTTCGCCGCGACTTTTCGCTCGTCCTCGATACCAAAACCCGGTGGGAGAAGGTCGATCGCGCGCTTGCAGGATTGAAGATTCCCGAGTTGGTCGATTGGCGCGTACGCGAGGTCTTCCGTGACGCCAGGCTGGGCGAGCACGAGTATTCGTTGCTGATGGGCACTACCTTTCAAGCGACCGATCGCACCCTCCGCGACGAAGAATTGCAGAGCTTCCAGGCGCAGGTGGTGGCGGCTGTTGCCAAGGTGGGCGCACGACTGCGAACCTGATTGAGAAATAACGCTCGATCGGCGCTATACTTACTCGGTCACGTACCATCGGTGCGGAGGTTTCCTCATGCCCGAAACATTCTGGGAGCCGGAAGTGTCAGACCAAAATCGCGAATCGCAGCCGCAAAATCCGCTCACTGAAGCCGCTGCCCTCACTGTCAGCGCTGTCGATTTTTCGGCGCTTGAAGAGCGTATTGTCCGCGCCGTCGAAATGGTGAAGCACGAGCGGCAGGCGCGCGTCGAAGCCGAGGAAAAGGCCGCCAAAGCCGAATCCGAATTCCACGAGCAGTTGCCAAAATTGGAGCGGCTGCAGAAGGAAATCAACTCGCTCGTCGCTGAGCGCGACCAGGTTCGGCAGCGCGTTGAGCGCCTGCTGTCCCAGCTTGACGCATTGGAACTCTAGCGTTCTTTTTTTGAAGGGAGGTCCCCATGGCACAACAACCAACAGGCAACCCCACCGAGTACGTCACGGTCGAGATCTACGACCAGACCTATCACCTCTCAGGCCAGAATGCGGATCATATTCGCGAACTGGCGGCCTGCGTTGACGCCAAAATGCGAGCCGTCGCTGCCCAGGGCCGTACTGTGGACTCGCTGCGCGTCGCCGTGCTTGCCGCATTGAATCTGGCCGACGAGTTGGCGCTGAATGCCTCAGCCGATCCCCGCCAGGGCCACGCCCGCGCCGCCAATCTGCGCGGCCTCCTCGATGAAGTGCTCGACGTCGAACGAAAAACCGGATCCTGATCCGCAAAACCGGCTCCTAGAGCCTGGGCCCCTCGCGTCCGGTGTATGATCTCCTCAAATTAATTGCAAGGAAATAATCTCTGAGGACATGCCGTGGTCATGCGTTCTGCCCATGCAGGCTTAGCTTGCGTTGCCTTTTCTTTTTTCCTCATCACAACTGGTGCAGGGCTTCATGCCTCTGACTCGCCCGCTGACGGCAAAAAAACCGGCCAGCCAACCGACCCTAAAGCTCAAAAGACCTTCGCGCGCGCCGTCGACTGGGAAAAACACAATGATGCTGGCGCTGCGATCGGCGATTTCCGCAAAGCGAATGCGCAGGACGGCGGCCACTGCGCAGAATGCCTGCATCGCGCCTTTACCCTGGCAATCAGCACCTCCGACTACAAAGAGGCCGTCGCCATTGCTCACGATTGGATTCCCCTGGCACAAGCTGACTCCGAGAAAGCCACCGCTCACTACCGTTTGGGCGCCGTTCTCATGCTTGAGGGAACCCAGGAGAAAAAGGACGCGCTTTTCACTCAGAGCTGCGACGAATTCAAGACTGCGCTTCAATTGAACGCGGCATTCCCTGAGGCACATCTCGGGCTCGGCACTTCGCTTGCGCATTTGCACCAGGACGATGCCGCGCGCGCTGAATTCAAGGCCTTCCTTCATCAGTACAAACAGGACACGCCAATTCGCCAGCGGGCAGCCCGCTATCTTGAGCGTGTTGACTTGGCGCGCGCCACCATGGCCCCTCCCTTTTCAGTCACGACGATGGATGGCCAACACGTCTCCATCGATAACCTGGCCGGAAAAGTTGTCCTTATCGATTTTTGGGCTACGTGGTGCGGACCGTGCCGCGAGGCGCTGCCTCATGTCCAGGAAATTGCACGCAAGTTTCAAGGCGAACCGTTCGTCGTCCTCAGTGTCAGCCTGGATAAAGACGAAGACAAATGGAAGGACTTTGTCGCCAAGCATGAAATGACCTGGCCGCAATATCGCGACGGTTACTTCACCGGTCCCATCGCAACTCTCTTCAAAGTGAATGCCATCCCCGCCACGTTTTCCATTGATGCCGATGGTGTGCTTGAGGATCAGCATGTCGGCGATGCCGATATCCAGGGAAAACTCAAGAAGCTGATCGCGCAGGCCGTTGAAATGAATAACCGCAAGACCCATCCCTTTGCTGGAACCACTCCCGGCGCAGGCGCAAACTGACCAACCGTCAGGCATCTCCAAATTGGGAGCGAGGTTCCCAAATCAGGCGGCCCGAAACCTTAGCACAATACGCCCATCCCGGACAAGACTTGTAATTTCCGCGCTCAGCCCCTAGTATCCGCATTAGAAACCGGCCTGCAAAGCAGGTGGGCGATCAACGCTGGTTGAACCAACATTCAATGAACAGGGGCTCAACTCGACAATCGGTTCTGTGTGCCGTGTCCGCCAGTCCGGAATGCCTAATGAACCGCGGAGAGCTCCACCTTCCTAGGAAGGGTTCACCAGCGCATCAACCACGGCCCAGTGGGTCGGATTCTACCTTCCTTGCATAATCCCTCTCGCACTGCGGCTGACGGCCTAATGCCGTATCCTTGCTCAGGTGCATCCAGTCCTCTTCCACATCGGCGCAATTCTCATCCCGTCCTATGGCGCTTCGGCTGCCGTGGGCGTTCTGCTCGCCCTTTTTCTCGCTCAGCGTACTGCGCGCGTCGCCGGCCTCAACCCCGCTCACGTTTGGAACCTTTGCGTTTGCGCGCTGTTTGCCGCGCTCATTGCTCAGCGGCTGTTGCTGGTCGTCATCAATCTCCGTGACCTGCGCAGCCATCCCTCCTGGCTGCTCACCCTCGCCATGGTCCACCACCCGTTACTCGCCGCCTTTGGATCCCTGGCAGGCGCGCTGGTTGCAATTGCCTGTGCGCGCTGGCAAAAGCTCCCCTTTCTTGCAACGGCCGACGCACTCGCCGCCCCCCTTGCCCTGGGACTTGCCTTCGAGCAGTTTGGCGCGCTCCTTGCAGGCTCAGGCTACGGTACCGAAACCAGCGTTCGCTGGGCTGTCACCTACACCCATCCGTTGGCCGCCATCTGGAGCGGCACGCCGCTCGGAGTCGCTCTTCATCCGGTCCAGGCCTATGCGGCCTTCGCCTTTCTCATTCTTTCCGTCGCCCTGCTCATCGGTCAGCCGGCCGTCCGCCGCCCCGGCGACCTGGCCGGAATCTGCCTGATCGGAACCGGCATTTCTGTCTACATCACTGAGATTTGGCGCGACACCGAGGGACGTGGCACGCTGCTCGATGGCGCGCTCGACGGACCCCAGGCCGGCGCCGTCCTTTTGGTGCTGGCCGGCGCACTGTTGCTGCTTGAGCGCATCAAACAGCCTATGCCCACTGAGGTCGCCCATGGATGACACGGGAAACGCCCCTCATCGCGACCTTCAAGTGCCCATTCAATCGGCCGGGCAGCGCCTGGACCAGTTCCTTGCCCAGTTCCTCAGCGCGCAGGGTGAGCCCATCAGCCGTTCGCGTGTTCAAATGCTCCTCGACCAGGGCGATGTTCTTGTCGATGGCAAGCGCGAAAAAGCATCCCTCAAGTTGCGTGGCGGCGAGCGCATCACGATTACCGGCGAACCGCACCCTGCGCCGCTCAAGGCAATGGCCGAAGATATTCCGCTCGATGTTGTCTATGAAGACGAGGACCTGTCGGTCGTCAACAAGCCGGCCGGCATGATGGTCCACGCCGGGGCTGGCCAGAATCCTGACGCGCGCAACCGTGGAACGCTCGTGAACGCGCTGCTTTACCGGTTCGCCAAGCTCTCATCCACCGGTGGCGAGATGCGCCCCGGCATCGTTCATCGCCTCGACAAAAACACCAGCGGCCTCATCGTCGTCGCCAAAAACGACCGCGCCCACGCCGCCCTCGGAGAAATGTTCGCCAGCCGCCAGATCAAGAAAACCTACATCGCACTCGTCCAGGGCGCCGTCACTCGCGACAAAGGCACCATCACCGCCGGCGTAAGCCGCGATCCCGTGCGGCGAACGCGCATGACCGTGCAGCCGAACGAAAATGCCCGGTCGGCCGTCTCTCACTACGAGGTGATTCGGCGGCTTGCAACGCGTTTCGGCAAATTCACCCTTGTGCGTGTCCGCATTGAAACCGGACGTACCCATCAAATTCGCGTTCACATGGCGTCGATCGGTCATCCGGTTGTGGGAGATTCCCTTTACGGAGGAGCGGGACAACTCACTGACCAGGTCGTTGCTCAGGCTGGAAAGTCCAAGTCTGCGCGCCGCAAAGCTGACCCAGAAGTGCTCCGGTTGGGACGAAACTTTCTCCACGCCGCCCGCCTGGAGTTTCCCCATCCAGTGACAGGAAAGACCTTGCAGCTGGAGGCCCCGCTCCCTGAGGAGTTGGATCGGTTCCTGTCGCAGCTTGAATCCGGCCCGGTAACCCCCGCTCGACTATGACTCAAAAGGGTCATTTCGCCGCCGTTGGAACAGTGTCTGCGACCCACAGTAATTGATAAAATAAGGGAGATATGACAAGACAGCTTTCGTCCCCCCCGGCGCTCCTGACCCGGTACTGGAAATCTCTAGTCCTTTGCCTCGCCCCCGCTGCGGTCATCGCCCTGGTCTTCCAGTCAGCAGCGCTGCCAGCTCAACAGCCCGCGGCTCAGCCCGCTCAGACGGCACAGAAGGCTGCACAGCAGCAACCCGTCGCTCAGGTCGGTTCAGGCGGCACCGACGTGGGCGTCACCACCCTCAAAACCACGGTCAACGAAGTCAACCTCATCTTCACCGTCACTGACAAGCACGGCCACTACGTTGCTAATTTGCAACAAAGCGACTTTGCCCTGCTCGACGACGGGAAGGCGCCTGAACATGTGAACTCCTTCCATCAGCAGATCAATCTGCCCCTGCGCGTCGGCATTGTCATTGACACCAGTACCTCTATTCACTCCCGCTTCCAGTTCGAACAGCAGGCGGCCACCGACTTTCTGCTCCAGATCCTCAAGGCCCACAGTGACCGCGCCTTTGTCATGGGCTTCGATGTCACCCCCACTGTCACCCAGGACTGGACCAACGACCTCGACGGGCTCGAGACCGGCATCAACCGCCTGAGCCCCGGTGGTGGTACGGCCCTCTTCGACGCCGTTTACACCGCCTGTCGCCAAAAGCTTCTCGATGAATCCCGCGGTCAGGAACCGGTACGCAAGGCCATCATCCTGCTCTCCGACGGCGACGACAACCAGAGCCGCGTCTACCTCCCAGAAGCCATCAAGGAGTGTCAGCGCGCTGAAACCATCATCTACTCCATCAGCACCAATTGGACTCCCAGCCGAGGCCAGGGCGACAAAGTCATGGCCCAGTTAGCTGAGGACACCGGTGGCCAGGTCTTCTTCCCGCCTTCGGTCGAAGAAGTCTCCACCAGCTTCCACGACATCGAAGAGGAGTTACGCAGCCAGTACGCGCTTACCTACACGCCGGCGGACTTCAAAGACAACGGCGCCTTTCGCACCATCTACCTCTATTGCAACGATCGCCGCTACCAGGTCCGCGCCAAGAAGGGCTACTTCGCTCCAAGGAACTAGGGCCTGAAGCTGGCAACAAAGCTAACCGGCAATAGATGTAAGGCTGTCATCCAGAGCGGCCCCACCCGCCCAGGCGCGTTACGTCCTGAGATGAACCATCCCGGATCGCGTGCTCACGCAAAAAGCTCCCGTACCCCAACCATGCGATCCGCCGCGGCGGATTCTGTCGCTATCGGGGCCCCGGCGAATGGCTTTTGACCGCTGGGGTGATCATGCGTGGGACTCCATGCGCGAAACCTCAACCGCCTTGTCATCTTGAGCGACCGTAGTGCAACGAAGCGAGTCGAAAGATCTGCAGTTGCTTTTCGGCTGCTGCAAATGACCAAAAGCAGTTATTTCCGGTTTGCCGGTGACTCGCCCGGAACACGGAAGTCTTGGATTCCGACGGTTCGACGAGTGTATTGGCGATTTACCGACATCTGACGCTAAGCAGCGGCTTGCAGACGAAACACCAAAGCAGTTCCGCTAGAATAATCGGCTGGAGACCAGTACGCCGCCCTTGAGACACGGGATGTACGATTTGCGCATGACGAAAGGACTGATCTGTTGTCAACAAACTGGCTGTGGGTTTCGTCGAGATTCAGGACGTCCTTGAATGGTGACTCTATCTCGATCTCACTTCTGTCCAACTGCATTGGAACTGCCGGATGCTAGTCTCACAAGTGCCTGCTTTATCCAATCGGAAACTATGTTTTGTTGTTCCATCCCCGCTGCTGGGCACACAGGAAACCCTTCCTGCAGATCGGGACAGTCCACGCCTTGCGCCAGGTAAAGCAATCTCGCATGTTGCCCACTTGCGGCAAGCGAAAAGACACCGCCGCCTCCCAAATTTGGATCACTCCTGTACTTTATTTGAGGGGCTAGAGCAGTAAATACTTTCTGGCCGTTTGACTTCACGAAGGATACTTCCTGCGGACCGAGAGACAACGTCCCAATTTCGCATCTGTTTGCAAAGCCTGACCCACTGCGACACATTGGGATTGAGGCTGCTTGACCTTGCCCAAGGGTTTTGTCCCACGATGCAACAAGCTCAGTCAGTCCGCCCGCACTAACATTACTTTCGCCTGAATTCACGTCTGGCTGAGACGCACCCGACTGAGCGGCTCCAACGGAACTACCATCGTCAACTCTTTCAGCGCAAGGTGTGGGCGTCTGGCTTTGAATCCTGCTTCCAAGAATAAAGACGTTATACTCGACGGTCAGATCTATGCACTTCGTCTTTTCGGCCTCATCCGCAGGAGCTACGAAAAACATCAAAGAGGCCTTGAGCGGTCCCCCTGACAACCTGTAGACTCCCGCCTCTAGGTGAGAAGTCGGGACGGCGATGGCCATTTGCGGCTGGCCAGGGACAGGTTTTACCCTCATTTCTAGTGCATTCGTTTCGAAATCCCACGCATTTTCCCTTCCACGCCTAACGCCTCCTCGATCCGGTGCGTTTGGATCACAGCCATGGACTAGGATGTCTCTCACGAATGAGACAGACGTCAGTTTCATTTCTTGTGCCAATAACATTGGACTGAATGTTCCCGAGGGTTCGAAGAAAACCAAGAATTGGACATCCTCAGTTAGTTTCGGTATTGGCGCCTCCGACGTTCCCGCCACCACGGGATAGCCGCTATCACAGACAGGGCCCAGATTCTGCCTGACCCCCATACGAATAGGAGACGTAGGGCCGAGGTCCTTCGGTGAATCAAGGCTAGCAGTTTTGCCGCCCGCAATTGCATAGGTGCCATAAAATTCCGGCAGTTGAATGCTCGGTTTTGTCTGGCACGATGCAAGCGAGGCGTCAAAAAGGCCGCAGACCGCGATCACAATGATAACGCGAATCCAAAGAGATCCCATTACTCACCCGCTCTCCGCAAGAGCCCTGTCCGTGCTCAACAACACCCCACCTACCAGAGCAAACAGGCGCATTTAGGCAAATCGTTCCAAGTAAGCGCAGCCCTCAGTCTAGAATTTGAGCCTCAGCATATCACAGCGGCGGAGATCTTTATATGGCTCATGCACAACTGACTCCAACCGATGCACTCATCAAGCCTGGCTTCGCACATTTTTCGCGTTGCGGTCGCCAATTCGGAAGTGTCGCCAACTCGGAAGTGATATGGTGTGACCCTGTCAACATCTTCGAATCGCTGGGGTGGTTTTTGTTTTTGCATTTGCCTTTTCGAGGACAGGGTCAGCCGCGGCCGTGGCAGGTAATGGCGACGATTGATCAAGCTGATATTCGCGGGTCGGAACCGCATAATCATGATCCGTCGGGAGCTGCCTCTGACTAACTGCGCGAGTCCG
>Ga0224554_1000614_pt1 | contig 28007 bp, 9 predicted proteins | sample 714S22024metaG_FD_180666 | JGI IMG/M metagenome (GOLD analysis project Ga0224554, IMG submission 180666) | Peat soil microbial communities from Stordalen Mire, Sweden - 717 S2 20-24 | ecosystem: Environmental > Terrestrial > Soil > Wetlands > Peat | place: Sweden: Norrbotten County, Stordalen...
ACACCGGAAGACAACGCCAAAACCCGCGCCAGTTGGGGATGGGGCGAAGTGGCGGCCTCCGCATTCATCCTGGCCTGCATCCTCGGCGCCTACCTTTATTTTAGGAAATAGCAGTAACCGGTCGAGATCGAGAATTGTCTCCCGGTGGTTGCCAAAGACTCAAATCGAGTTGGAACGCCAGGCTGGATCATCGCGTGAAAGGCTTCTTTGATGGGCCTTATCAACAGGCACGCCGGAATTGAATACTGTCCGAGCTGCCTCGATTCCGCTGGACAAACTGGCAGACGCCAAGGAGGCTTAATTCCTGGAGGCAGGATTAATGCAGGAATCGGCCAGAAACTGGAACAACATGCAGACTTTGCCATCGCGAATTCAAAACTGGATGGCCGGGAATGCCCGTTTGCGTCCAGGCGCCGGCGAGGCGCCATTGCGGGCCGAGTTGTTCAGTGTTGAGCAATTGACGCGCCATGCCAAAGCGCTCGCAGCCAGTCATCAGGTGGTCACCCGGCAGGGTTCCAACCGTCTATTGGCCCGGTTGAGCCAGAACGAGGACATACTAAGAACCTTCAACCGCGCATCCCTTGCGGTAAATCCCGACCGGACCATCACTCCCGCCGCGGAATGGCTGCTCGACAACTTCTACCTCATCGAAGAGCAGATTCAACTGGCCCGGCGGCATCTGCCGCGGGGCTACAGTCGGGAATTACCCCGCTTGGTGAACAGCCTTTCCGCCGGGCTTCCACGCGTTTACGACATTGGGATCGAATTGATCTCGCATGTGGATGCACAGATTGATCCGGAACCGCTCCGCGTCTTTATCGCCGCCTACCAAACAGTAGAACCCCTGAATCTGGGCGAGTTGTGGGCGATTCCAATTATGTTGCGCCTGGGGTTGATTGAGAATCTCCAACGCGTCACCAGTCGGCTCAACATCGGCCGGGAGGATCGCGATCTTGCGGATTGGTGGGTGGATCGTTTGCAGGACATGGCGGAAAAGAATCCATCTCACCTTGTGGTGGTGGTGGCGGACATGGCGAAATCCGACGTGCCCATCTCCAGTTCGTTCGTGGCGGAGTTTTGCCAGCGTTTGTCGCGGCAAAGTCCGGTGCTGCATCTGGCGCGCAGTTGGCTCGAACAGCGGCTGGTCGAACACGGATTGTCCATTGAGCAACTTGTCCAACTGGAGAGTCAAAATCAGGCCGCCGATCAGGTCTCCGTCAGCCACAGCATTGCCAGTCTTCGCTTTTTAAGCGCCATGGATTGGAAGGGGTTTGTGGAACACCTGAGTCTGGTGGAGGAGATTTTGCGGAAAGATCCGGCCGCCGTTTACAGCAAGATGGATTTTGCGACCCGAGATCGCTATCGCCATTCGGTGGAGTTTCTTGCCCGGCACAGCCGACTCTCCGAAGCGCAGATCGCGCAACGCGCCATAGAACTGGCAGCGGAGCGTGCTGTTCTAAAGGGGCGCAAAGACCGGAGCGCCCATGTGGGCTTCCATCTCATCGACAAGGGGCAGTCCATGCTGGGGCGCATCGCGAAGGCGAGGTGGCCTTGGCGAACGGTCGTCGAACGAAGCATCCACCGTTTTCCGCTGACATTTTATGCGGGAGGAATTGGCGGGCTCACCTTGCTGGCCACATTCTGGTTTTTACAACAGGCCCGAACGCACGGAATGCCAGGATGGGAACTCGCGTTCTACACTTTCGCTTTCCTCCTCTGCGTCAGCCAACTAGCCGTGTCGCTGATGAACTGGCTCTGCACGTTGCTGGTGAAACCCCACCTGCTCCCACGCCTGGATTTTTCCGCCGGCATCGCTTCTGATTGTTGCACGATGGTGGTCGTTCCCACGATGCTCACGAGCCTGCAAGAGGTGGATCGCCTCATCGAGACTCTTGAGATTCATCATCTGGCGAATCGGGATCAATACCTTTACTTTGCCCTTCTGACGGATTTTCGAGACGCGCCGGAGCAAACGCTGCCTGGAGACCAAGCATTGCTGCAGCGGGCGCGGGCCGGAATCGAGCTGCTTAACCAGAAGTATCCTTCCGGAAACCACACCCTCTTTTTCTTGTTTCATCGGCCGCGCCGTTGGAATGCCGGAGAAGGATTGTGGATGGGCTATGAACGCAAGCGCGGAAAACTCACCGAGTTTAACGCCCTCCTCAGAGGTGGCTCCAAAGAATGTTTTTCCGAGATTGCAGGGGAGACCGCGATCCTGCCGGCCGTCCGGTATGTCATCACGCTCGACACCGACACCCTGCTTCCGCGCGATGCCGCCCGCCAGCTTGCCGGAACGATGGCCCATCCGTTGAATCGGCCGGAGTTCGATGCCGCGCGCGGAATTGTGGCCGAAGGCTACAGCATTCTGCAACCCCGCATTGGCGTCAGTCTGCCCAGCGCGCGGCGATCTTGGTTCGTCCGGTTATTTGCCGGCGACGCGGGCATTGATCCTTACACCCGGGAAGTGTCCGACGTGTATCAGGATGTGTTCCGGGAAGGCTCGTTCATCGGCAAGGGGATTTACGATGTCGATGCTTTCCAGGAAGCGGTCAACGGACGATTCCCCGAGAATACCGTGCTGAGCCACGATCTATTGGAAGCATGCCATGCCCGCTCCGCCCTGGTCAGCGACGTGGAATTTTACGAAGAATATCCTTCCCGTTACAACGTGGACATGGATCGGCGTCATCGTTGGATTCGCGGCGATTGGCAGATCACACAATGGCTCCTGCCGCGGGTTCCTGGTTCTGACGCTCGTCGCATTGCCAATCCTCTTTCCTATTTGTCCCAGTGGAAGATTCTCGACAACTTGAGACGCAGTCTTGTGCCAGTTGCGCTGGTGACTCTCCTGCTGGCCTCGTGGCTGCTCGTCCCCGGAGCGAGCGGACTGGCATCGCTGCTGGTCATGGCGATCATCGCGCTCCCCGGATCGTTGGCAACGCTGGTCGACGCGCTTCGCAAACCGGCCGACCTGCCCTGGATGATGCATGTGCAGGGAGTGGCCGGGTCGTACGGCCGGCAGCTCGGCCAAATTGCTCTTACCCTGGCATTTCTGCCCTACGACGCCTTCGTCAGCCTGGACGCCATTGGCAGGACGTTGCTGCGGGTGCTGGTGACGCACAAACGGCTCCTCGAATGGAAAACATCGAGTGATTCCGAACGGACCACCGGCACCGGTCTCACCGGCTTTTATTCCACCATGTGGATTGCGCCGGTTGTCGCGCTTGCGACGGGTTTTTTGCTGGCAACCACGCAGCCGGCCCAATTGTCATTGGCCCTGACGATGCTTGGTCTCTGGTTTGCCGCTCCGTGGATTGCCTGGTGGATCAGCCAGCCCATTGAATCCGCAAGTCTGGAGTTGACAGCGGAACAATTGAACTTCCTGAGATGCGCTGCGCGCAAGACATGGCATTTTTTTGAGACTTTTGTCACTGCGCCGGAGAACTGGCTGCCTCCCGATAATTTTCAGGAAGTGCCCGTCCCGACGGTTGCCTCGCGGACTTCGCCCACCAATATCGGCCTGGCCCTTCTCGCCAATCTGGCCGCGCGGGATTTGGGCTATCTTTCAGCAGGCGGTTTGATTCAACGCACGCAAAACACCTTCGCCACAATGCAACGGCTGGAGTGGTATCGCGGGCACCTCTACAACTGGTATGAAACGAAAACGCTGCGGCCGCTTCCGCCGCTGTATATATCGACGGTTGACAGTGGCAATCTTGCGGGACATTTGCTGACGCTGGGCGCTGGTTTGAGGGAACAAGCCGGGGAAAGAATATTTACGCCCCAGGTTTTTGCCGGTCTGCGCGACACGGTGGGGGTCCTTATGAATTTGGCCCCTGCAAACAGCGTGCTGGCAAAACTCGACCAAGAATTGGAAAAGGCTCCATCCAATCTGCGCGCGGCGTTTGCCTTGCTGGAAACAGCGGCGGGCCACGCGGCGGAATTCTCCGCCACTCTGGCGAACGGAGAGGAGGAACGCAAAGGATGGTCCCAAACTCTGAAGCACAATTGCGAGGAGCATTTGGAGGATCTGCGCTTCCTGGCGCCGTGGCTGGCTCTGCCAATTCCAAACCCTGACAGCCAGCTTGAGGAGAAGCTGGCCCGACTCGACCAGGCGCAAACCTTGCAAGAGGTCGCGAACTTCGAGCAATCGTTGTGTCCTTTGATTGAAGCAGAAAACGCCGGCCCCACTGAACTCTCGCACTGCTTGCGCGCCGCCGGCGACCACGCCCGGCAGCGCCTTCGCATATTGGAAGGTCTGGCCGCGCAAGCCGACAAAATGGCTGCGATGGACTTTACTTTTCTGTTTGATACCGCGCGGAATTTGCTTTCCATCGGGTTCAACGTCGCTGAGCGCCGTTGCGACACCAGTTTCTATGATTTGCTGGCCTCGGAGGCGCGGTTATGCAGCTATGTTGCCATCGCTTTGGGGCAGATCCCGCAGAAGCAATGGTTCTCCATGAGCCGTCTCCTCGTCGCTTCGAGGGGTGAGCCGGTGCTCGTTTCGTGGAGCGGCTCGATGTTTGAATATCTGATGCCGCTCCTGGTCATGCCCAACTACGAGAACACTTTGCTCGACCACACTTGTCGCGCGGTGGTGCAACAGCAAATCGATTACGGAAAACTGCGCGACGTGCCCTGGGGCATTTCCGAATCGGGTTACAACCAGACTGACGTCCAACTGAACTACCAATATCGCGCATTCGGCGTGCCGGGGCTGGGTTTGAAACGAGGATTGGCCGATGACTTGGTGATTGCTCCGTATGCCTCCGTCATGGCGTTGATGGTTGCGCCGGTTGCAGCTTGCGAAAATTTGCAGCGGCTGGCGCTCGAAGGCCGTGCCGGCGCTTACGGTTTCTACGAAGCGGTGGATTACACGGCGACGCGTCTGCCACCGGAGGAACCAAGCGCCACGATCCGATCCTTCATGACGCACCATCAAGGAATGAGTTTGCTGTCGCTGGTCAGTCTACTGAAGGACTGCCCCATGCAACGCCGCTTCATGGCCTGTCCATTGCTTCAGGCGGCGGACTTGCTGTTGCAGGAGCGTGTGCCCAAGACCGCCGCGAGCGTGCTTTCCGAAGATTTGAAGTTGGAGGAATCGCGGCCGCTGGCCGGAAGCGGCGAATCCGTCATGCGCATTTTTACCAATCCGACATCACCGGTGCCGGAGGTTCATCTTTTGTCCAACGGCCGCTATCATGTTGTCATCAGCAGCGCCGGTGGCGGCTACAGCCGCTGGCGTGATCTGGCCGTCACGCGCTGGCGCGAGGATTCCACGCGCGATTGCTGGGGGACTTTTGTTTATCTGCGCGATCTGGCGACCGGGGATTTTTGGTCCACCGCGCATCAACCCACCCTGCGTGCGACGAAGGGTTATGAAGCCATTTTTACGCAGGCGCGCGCGGAATTTCGGCAGCGGCATGCCGGCCTCGAAATCCACACCGAGATCAGCGTGTCGCCGGAAGACGACGTGGAATTGCGGCGCATCACGATCACCAATCGTTCAGCCGTGTCGCGCAACATTGAGCTAACCAGTTACGCCGAAGTGGCGCTGGCGGTTCCAGCGGCGGACGCGACGCACCCGGCCTTCAGCAATCTCTTCGTGCAAACAGAATTCGCTCCAAAATCTTCCGCCATTCTCTGCACCCGCCGGGCTCGTTCCCTGGAGGAAAAACCGCCGTGGTTGTTGCACCTGATGGTGGGTCAGGGGGGGCAGCAGGGGGAGATCTCCTGCGAAACCGATCGCTCCCGGTTCATTGGACGGGGGGGCACACCGGGCGGCCCTGCTGCCATGCAGCGAATTTCGCCTTTGTCCAATACCGTCGGGCCTGTGCTGGATCCCATCATTTCGCTGCGGCGCACGGTAACTTTGCCTCCCCATGAAACCGCTGTGATCGACTTGGTGCTTGGTGTGGCGGAAAACCGGGAAGCGGCGCTGGCGTATGTGGAGAAATATCAAAGTGCCCGCATGGCTGACCGCATCTTCGCTCTGGCCTGGACCCACAGTCAGGTGATTTTGCGCCAGATCAATGCCACGGAAGCGGAAGCCCAGATTTACGGACGGCTGGCCAGCGCCTTGATTTACGCCGACCCCGCCCGCCGCGCCGGCCCTGGAGTCCTGCGCAACAACCGGCGCGGCCAAAGCGGGCTATGGAGCTATGGCATTTCCGGCGACGCGCCGATCGTCCTGCTCCGCATCAGCGACACGGAGAAAATCGAGATTGTCCGGCAGCTTGTCCAGGCGCACTCCTATTGGCGCATGAAGGGGCTGACCGTTGATCTCGTCATATTGAACGAGGACGTTTCGGTTTACCGCCAATCCTTGCACGACCGGATCACGGGTCTGATCTCGTCCGGCATTGAAGCGCAAATGCTGGACAAGCCCGGCGGCATCTTCGTCCGGCGCCTGGAACAAATTCCCAACGATGACCGGGTGCTGCTTCAATCCGCGGCTCGAATTGTGCTGGACGATGAAAAGGGAACTTTGAGCGAGCAATTGGAATATCGGAGTGTTTTGGAAACATGGATCCCAGCCCTGACGCCGACCCGTTCCGCATCTGCCGACCAGCCCGGGCCTCTTCCGCAACGCGAGTTGGATTTTTCAAATGGCTTTGGCGGCTTTACGCGCGACGGCCATGAATATGTCATCACGCTTCAACCCGGCAAGATGACGCCGGCGCCGTGGGTCAACGTGCTGGCCAATCCCTTTTTCGGGACGGTTGTTTCCGAAAGCGGTTCTGCTTACACTTGGGTGGAGAATTCTCACGAATTTCGACTGACGCCCTGGAGCGACGATCCCGTCCAGGACCCCACGGGGGAGGCGCTTTACATCCGCGATGATCAGACCGGACAGTTTTGGTCGCCCACACCATTGCCTGTGCGCGGCGCCACGCCCCATGTCATTCGTCATGGCTTTGGCTACACCGTGTTCGAGCATACCGAAAACGGCATTGCTTCCGAGTTATGGGTCTATGTGGCGATGGACGCCCCCGTGAAATTCACAGTTTTGAAGTTGCGCAACGTATCGGGGCGGCCACGGCGCTTGTCCGTCACGAGTTATGCAGAATGGGTGATGGGTGACTTGCGGCACAATAACCTTCTGCATGTGCAAACCGAAGTGGATCTCAAGACGGGCGCGCTGCTGGCGCGCAACTACTATAACACCGAATTCGCCGAGCGCATTGCGTTCCTTGATGTAAATGACTCATCGCGCACCCTCACCGGAGATCGGAAGGAGTTCATTGGACGAAACGGAAGCTTGTCACGGCCGGCGGCGTTGAAGCGCGCCCGCCTCACCGGCAAAGTTGGCGCGGGCCTCGATCCATGCGGCGCGATGCAAGTCACTTTCGATTTGGCGGAAGGTCAGGAGCGGGAAACGAGTTTTCGTCTCGGTGTTGGCCGCAATCCGGCCGACGTGCAGAAACTGATCCAACGCTACCGTGGTGTGGATGCCAGCCGTGTCGCGCTCGAAGGTGTATGGACCTATTGGAATCGAACTCTCGGCGCGGTGAACGTGGACACGCCCGACCCATCCGTAAATGTGATGGCCAACGGGTGGCTTTTGTATCAGACCTTGAGTTGCCGGCTCTGGGGCCGGACCGGGTTTTATCAATCCGGCGGCGCATACGGATTCCGCGATCAGTTGCAGGATGTAATGGCGCTGGTGCATGCCGAACCGGCTCTCACCCGCGAGCATTTGCTCCGCGCGGCCGCACGCCAATTCCGGGAGGGCGATGTGCAGCATTGGTGGCACCCACCGGCGGGGCGCGGCGTGCGGACGCATTGTTCCGACGATTTTCTGTGGTTGCCTTACGCCACCTGCCGTTACGTTTCATGTCTCGCGGACACCGGCGTGCTTGACGAAAAGGTTCCCTTCCTGGAAGCCCGGCCGGTCAAGCCGGAGGAGGAGTCTTACTATGATTTGCCAACTCGCTCCGAAGAATCGGCCACGCTTTACCAGCACTGTGTGCGCGCCATCGAGCGCGGACTCAAATTCGGCGCACACGGCCTGCCGCTGATGGGTTGCGGCGATTGGAATGACGGCATGAACCTGGTTGGAAAGGAAGGACGCGGCGAAAGCGTGTGGCTGGCTTTCTTTCTGCACGACGTGCTGACACAGTTTGCCGGTTTGGCGCGCTCGCGCAACGAGGTCCATTTCGCCGACCGCTGCATCACTCAAGCGCAGCAACTGCAACAGCACATCGAGCAACATGGCTGGGATGGGCAATGGTATCGCCGCGCCTACTTCGACAATGGCGAACCGCTCGGCTCCCAGACCAACCCGGAATGCCAAATTGATTCCATACCGCAAACCTGGTCCGTGATCAGCGGCGCCGGAGATCCGCAGCGTTCCGGTCAGGCGATGAACGCCGTTGCGCAGCGCCTGCTTCGCCACGAAGCCGAATTGATCCAATTATTCGATCCGCCTTTTGACAAGTCCTCCCTGAACCCCGGCTACGTCAAAGGCTACATTCCCGGGGTGCGTGAGAACGGCGGCCAATACACCCACGCCGGGGTTTGGACCGCAATGGCCTTTGCCCTCATGGGTGAAAACGACCGCGCGTGGGAACTGTTTACGCTGCTCAATCCAATCTCCCACAGCGCAACACCCAAACAAATTGCCGCCTACAAAGTGGAACCTTATGTCATCGCGGCGGATATTTATGCTGTGGCGCCGCATACGGGCCGGGGCGGGTGGACGTGGTACACTGGTTCCGCCGGTTGGATGTACCGACTGCTCCTCGAAACATTGCTGGGTGTGAAGCTCGAAGGGGATCAACTGCGTCTGACTCCCTGCCTTCCGAGAAGCTGGACGACCTATAAAATCCACTACCGTTACCGGCAGACCGTTTATCACATCACCATTACGCGGCTTGCTGCGGATGGGGTCGTCTCGAATCAACTCTTTCTCGACGGAAATGAGCTTGCGTCGGAAACCGTGCCCCTGGCGGATGACCACGGTGAGCACTCCGTCGAATTGAAGGTCTGTAGTCCGTTGCACGTCCCCGAAAACCAAATCGTTATCCCGTCTGCCGTCTGAGGAGTCCGGGATGATGAGAATGGCCCATGGCAAACGCAATGCGCTCCAACCTTTTGCCTAACGAAATGCCAAATCAGCGGAATCAGGAATGGCGCGGTTGCTGACGCAACTCGTCCAGGCTGATCTCACCCTCCGACTCCAGTCTGCGGACGGTTTCGAGGATTTTCGATCTGGCGGCGTCAATCTCGCTGAGCTTGAGAGGCCCCATGAAGCTGATCTCTTCCAGGATGTTCTCGGCCGCGCGTTTGGAGACGCAGGCGAGCAAAGCTTTCTTGAGTTTTTCGGTCGCGGTCTTGAGCGCGACGGACAGCATGGCTGTATCCACGTTCTGCAGGATGGTCTGCAGCGACCGGCTGTCCAGCCGATCCAGTTCCTCGAAAGTGAACATTTTTTTGAGGATGGCCTCCCCCAATTCGGCGTTGCGTTCGGAGAGGGACGTCAGGATGGATTTGCTCATGTTCTGGGGCAAGTGGTTGAGCATTTGGGCGGCCACCTGCACACCGCCCGTCTGGTTGAAGGACCGGGTGCGGTTGCTGCCAAACTTGGCATGCAGGGTCTGGGCCACATTTTCCACCACTTGCACCGAGATGGGCGCCATGGTGGCGAGACGCTCGATAATTTGCCCGCGAATTTCCGGGCGAAACAAGCCCAGGAGCTGCGAGGCCTTCTCCTGGCTCAGGTAACTGGTCACCAGCACGATGGTTTGCAGTTGCTCATGATGGATCAGGCTGAAAATGTGGCGTGTGTCCATCTCCACAATCTGCTGCATTGCACCCACCATCTCGCGGTGCGGGGAGACGCGGCCGATGATTTCGGAAGCGCGGTAAAGGCCAACTGATTTTTCGAGCAGCTCTTTGACGCGGTCAGTGCCGCCGTTGACGGCCGTGGCGGCTTCCACCGCGACGCCGGAAAACTCGCGCAGAATCTCGTGCTGCAACTCCTGGCTTATTGTGCCGAGCTTGACGATTTCCGAGGATACGTCCTCCAATTCCTGTTCCTCGAGGGACTTCATGAGGTGGGCGGCATTTTCCGGCGACAACATCAGAAGAAAGCCCGCCAGTTTTTGTGTTTTCGTCAACTTGGCGAACTCAGCCGCGGCCTCGAGTTTGGCTGTGAAGGTGGATTCCATTCTTATTTCAACAGAGCCACGGCCTGCTCAAAAGTGCCGGCAAACAACCAGGCTTGGGTTTCCTCATAATTGAGGCACTGTTTCTGAATCGCTTCCGAGGCTGTGATGGCGCAACGCAGCGACAACTTGCCGGCGGCCTGAATGGCCGACAGCATCAGCTCAACAACGGGCAAGCTGACGGCTTCCACCGGGGTGAGATCAATGATGAGTTTGTCTCCGCCGGCATCCGCAGCGCTGACCAACTGGCCTTGCAGATAGCTCGAGACTTCCTGGACGACGGTTGGATTGAAATCCTTCGGCAACTTTATGGCCAGGGCGCCGTCGCGTTGCTCGAAGTATTTGTACGATGTTTCCAGGGAGAGTGTCCGGCACACTTTGGCCTTCAGGTCAGCGGCGTCGATTGGTTTGTGGACCACGCCGGCAAAGCCGGTCTGTTGGGCGCGCGCCGCCTCGGCTGTGGCGGTGCGAACGCACATCCCCAGCATCGGGATGGAGGCCGTGTTGGTGTGACTGCGCAGATGCTGATACAGCATAATCGCTCCGTCATTGGGCAGTGACAAGCCGGCCAGCACCAAATCCACCTGAGTCCCGACACACAATTCGACGGCCTGATTATATTGCTCAACGCTGGTCACCTTCCACGCCGTATCCGCCAGTCCGGCGATAACTTGGCCGACAATGGCGGGTTTGTCGTCCACCACCAGGATGTTAATGGGGTCGTCGAAGCGTTTGTTCTTTTTCGCCACGGCATTCTGGGCCCTCAGGCTCACCACGCGGCCCACCCGCTCGACGAGCACTTCGCCCTTAAACGGTTTGACCAGGTAATCGCGGACGCCAAGTTGCGCGATTCTGATCACAGTGTCGCGCCCCGCTTCCGCCGTCAGCATGATGACGGGCGTGGCTTTGAGATCGGGATCGGCGCGCAGGCGGGCCAGGACCTCAAACCCATCCATCACGGGCATGGTATAGTCCAGCAGGATGATGTCCGGTTTTTCACGGCTGGCGACGGCCAGTCCGATTATGCCGTTTTCCGCTTCGAGTACCATACAGTCGAATGGCTTGAAAAACTTGGTCACAATGAGCCGGATGGTTCTGCTATCGTCGATGGTCAGTATTTTAATACTCATAATTTTGTCGTTGTGGATTCTTTTAGCAGCACTTCAGCCAGCAAATGGTGGGTGCAGTTGCGGAATCCGATTGCTCTTCTTGTTACTTGTGCCGAACCTTCGACGCTCAATTGCTGCCCGCGTATTACTGAGGGAATCGTGAGGATGCAGGGCAACCCGCTATTGCACAGCCGCGACTTCACGTAACCGACCACCATGTTGCTCAATTCCCCAATGGCGTCGGTCACCATTTCCCCGGAATCCACCTCAGCCTCGGGAATCCCGAGCATGCGGCCGGCGATGATCCGTGCAAAACCCATGCCGGCATAAAGGTAAATGATGCCGGTGGCTTCGCCGACAAAGCCAACGGAACCAATAATATCGCCGGCGGGGTCCGGCATCAGCGGGCTGGGTGGTTCGGGGTTTACTTCCATGGACAGCATGGTTTCAAAGACTTCTTTGACCGCTTCCCGTGTAAGTTGGTCTATCTGCTCCATTTGTTTGTTCATATCTTCCTTGTTATTGTTTCACTTCAGCCTGCTCCAAAAATGGCCCAATACGCGACAGCCCCAGGACGTGCTGGGCGGCACCCAGTTTAATGGCTTCCCGTGGCATGCCGAAGACGACGCACGTCTCCTCGTTTTGTGCCGCGGTGACGGCGCCCGCCTCGCGCAAGCTTAACAGTCCGGCGGCGCCGCCGGCTTCCGCCTCAGGTCGGTCAGGGGGTGTTCACTGGTGACCGGCTGTCCAAGCCCAGTTGATGGAGCGGGTTGAGGCGCAGAGAATATTCTCTCAAGGAGCCTCTGTAAGATTTTGGGTGCCGTAAATGGCCCGACGCCCGAGACGCGGGCAGTTCAGGGAGATCCAGGGGTGTCGCTCCTTCGCTGAACTCCAACGATAAGCGAAGCGTGCCGGATCTGGGGCGGGGCAAAACATGACTCCAAAAATTGGGGCTTTTTGCTTGTCCTTTTTGGGAAAGAATTCAGAATAGTACACTTGTGTAACGCCGCGTTTTATTGGAAATGACAAGATTCGCAACAGATCGCCGGGCTGGCGCATTATGCCGCTTCTTCATCTGGTTGAGCTGTTGTGGGTTGTTGCCGGGAGTTGGGAGTCCGGTGGCAGTTGGCGCCACTGATTTGCCAACAAGTCAGCCTCGTCAAATGCTAACGAACATCGATCAATTCCAAGCGGCGTTCAGCCAGAATAATGAAATCACATCTCCATTCCATCTGATTGGCACGGTGACCATGGTGGATACGAATCGCAATTTATTCGTGCTGCAGGACGCCACCGGGTCAACGGCGGTTAATTTGAACGGAAAACCATTTTCCCTGTTACCAGGCCAGCTTGTTTCCATGCAAGGCACACGGGTTTCACCCTACTACGTTTCTTTTCCAAAGTACCCTTACCAATCGTCAGGTTGGGACATAAGACATTCGTTCGAGGCTCCAACGAATTGGGGAGAAGACCATTTAACCCGAATGCGGGGTTATTTGCATCCACCATTTACTGGAGACTACACTTTCTGGATTGCCAGTGACAACTCCTCCGAACTATGGCTGAGTTCGGACACCGAACCCGCGAAAGCCGAGAGAATTGCATTCATAAAAACAGGCGATTTTGTGAATTCACGCGAGTGGTCCCGTTATCCTTCGCAATGTTCCGAGCCCATTAATTTGCGCGCCGGCCAAATCTATTACATTGAGGCGGTGTCGGAACAGCTCTTGTTGTACGAAAATCTGGCGGTGGCCTGGGAGTCGCCCATTTTCAGCCGGTCGCTCATTGACGGACGCTATCTTACTCCCTGGATCGAAAAGCAGGACCAAGCGCAATGGGAGGGAACCCATGGCATCCTGCGGGAGTACTGGACCAATTATGCCCTTGGAAGCCTGGTTGGAATAACCGGCAAAAAGCCCTTTGAATCGGTGTTGACGGTGAAGGACGCGCAGGTCACGGTTCTTGGGCAGGGGGCGTGGCCGGAACCCCGGCAAATCTCTCTCGATGAGCCGTTGCTCCCGCGGAATTATTACCGTTGGGTGAAGCTGCAGGGGACAATTGACTTTATGGGAAGCGATGAACATTCCGCAACTTTGGAAATTACGGGGGATCAGGGGCAGGCGCAGGTGCGGGTATCAAACTGGGAGGAGAGTTTTCCACAACGTTTTCAGAATCGCCAGGTTGAGGTCGAAGGTGTTTGCGAAGGAATGCAAACGGCAAATGGTTACCTGATGCCGAGTTTAATCTGGACCCGCACAAAAAGGGATATATCTTTTGTTGAGTCTTCAAGAACAAATCTCCAATCCATTGGGATGCCACCCCTGGATCATTTTACGGATGAATCCACTAATGCCAATCAAGCGTGGAGCGGCTTCTTTTCTCTCAAAGGTGTTGTCACATTTAATGACAGGGTTTTGGGGAGGGATTATCTCTACATCCAGGATGATGCCGCGGGAATTTATATCTACCAGGGGAACCAGCATCTCAATCAACTGCAGATCGGGCAATGGGTTGATGTTGGAGGCACGCTGCTTCCCGGCAAATATGCGCCCAGCCTGAGTCCCATTGAAGTCACGGTGCTTGGCAGCCGGCCATTGCCCCAGCCTGTGACTCGACCGTTGGAACTTCCGGTGATGACAAGCAGAAATGGACAGTGGACTGAACTGGAGGGAGTAGTTCGTTCCATCGATACGAATGGCACAATGACGATGATGGGAAAGGGGGGTGGTATTTCCGTCTGGGTTGGTCAAACTTCACGGGATGTCTTAAAGCGCTACGTGGATGCGGTGTTGCGTCTCCGGGGAGTGCTGTCATTGGTGGCCCAGGAGGAGCCGTTGTTGCTTGTCCCTTCGCGTGGTTTTGTCGAGGTGGAGGAGCAGGCCCCGGCAAACCCCTTCGAGATTTTGCCTTGCAGCACCCTGGAGTTAAACAGTTTTACGGGCGATGCCAAATTGATCCATCGGATAAAAATGGAGGGGCAAGTTACCTATATCAGCGGACGATCTCTTTTCATCCAGGACGCATTTGGGGGGGCAGGAGTGGAGCTTGTGACCAATACTTCAGCAAAAATTGGCGACAAAGTCGAAGTGGTGGGTTTCCCGGGAAATGCCGATGTTGCCAGGACATTAACCGAAGGGCTGCTGCGCGTAGTCGGTTCGGGTGAACCTGCGCGCCCCCGCCAGTTGGATTTAAACAAAGGCGCCCCGGCAGGCTGGCGCGGCACCCTGGTGCGATTGGACGCCACGCTTCTTGCACAGAAGACCCGGGGATCTGAGCAACTGTTGGATTTGCAACAAAGCCAGCACTTTTACGAAGCAGTGCTTTCGCCAGGTTCCGGGCAAATGCCGTCCCTTGAACCCAACAGCCGCCTTGAAATCACCGGTATTTGCGATGTTGGCCGTGTGGCTTCGGCGCGGGAAAAATCAAGTGGCGAGGGCATTTCGCTGGAATCCGTCCGGATTTTCCTGCGCAGCCCCCGGGACGTTGTCGTGCAGGGAGGTCCGCCTTGGTGGACATGGAAGGGATTGGCATTACTAGTGGCTGTAATAATTATGGGGCTGCTGCTGATTTACATTTTGCGCCGGCGCCTTGAAAGCGCCCAGGCGGAGAAGTTTAAATTTACCAGGCAAATTTTAAAAAGTCAGGAGGACGAACGCCGGCGGATAGCCATTAATCTGCATGACTCACTTGGACAAAATCTGCTGTTCATCAAAAACCAGTCACGGTTGGCCATGCAAGTGCCGGGCGATAAAGCGGCGTTGCAGCATCGATTGGACGAGATATCCGAAACGGCCTCTCATTCCATAGAAGAAGTGCGCCAAATTACCCACAACTTGCGGCCCTACCAACTTGACCGCCTCGGGTTGACTCAGGCTGTCCGTGCCGTTACCAAACAAGTTTCGGAAAACAGCGAAATTCTTTTCGCCAATCATGTCGATGATATCGACCGGATCTTTGATGAGGAATCTGAAATCCATGTTTATCGGATTATTCAGGAAAGCCTTCATAACATTGTCAAACATTCCGGGGCAACCGAGGCAACCGTTGTCGTAAAAAGGCAGGCGACAGGCATTTTGCTGTCCATCAGGGACAATGGGCGCGGTTTTGACGCCACACATGTCAACTCCGCCGGTTTGGGACTCAGCGGCATTAAGGAACGGGTTTGGATTTTGGGTGGGAATTCGACCCTAAGCTCTTTACCCGGCCAGGGCACGAATTTGACCATCGAAATCCCAACAACCGGCCCCCACAATGGATTCCAAAGTAAAATTATTGATAGTTGATGATCATCCGGTTTTCCGCCGCGGTTTGCGCGAGATCATTGAGGAAAGCTCTGCGTTTCGCATTATTGGCGAGGCTTCCGACGGCGAAACGGCGGTGCGGATGGCCGCGGAACTCAAACCGAATATCGCGGTGGTGGACATTGACCTGCCCCGTCTTAACGGTTTGGAGGTGGTGCGGGCACTGCAAAAAATGGAATTGTCGGTGAGTGTTGTCTTCCTGACGATGTACAAAGAGGAGGATATGTTTAATGCCGCGATGGATCTGGGCGTGAAGGCTTATGTGCTCAAAGAGAACGCGGCGGATGAAATTCTTGGCGCACTGGAGAGCGTGGCGCGGGGCGAGGACTTTCTCAGCCCCTACATGTCCACCATGGGGCAGAGACGCCAGGATCGCGTGCAGGAAATGTTATTGGGCAAACCCCAGATTGAGGACTTGACCCCGGCCGAACGCCGCATCCTTAAGTTAATCGGCGAAGATCACACCAGCAAGGAAATCGCCGACAGCCTGCAACTCAGCACAAAAACAATCGAGAACCACCGGCTGAACATCTGCCACAAGTTGAATCTGCACGGCAGCCACAGTTTGCTTAAATTCGCCTTCGAGCACAAATCGCGACTCTGACTGGTCACCCTGGCGCGCGCGCTCGATTCCGCCGTTCAGAGCCTCGCATAACCACCGGGTGTCCGACTCGCAAATCGGGAACTGATAGGTGTTTCCACCTATTGTTGAGAGGGCCTCTTTCTGCTAATCTCCGACGATAAATTCAATGCTAAATTGTAAAAGTCTGCATAAGTGTCGGGCGATGAAGGCGTTCGTGGCGGCTGTCCTGATGATTGCATGTGCGCGGGTTTCCGCCAGCGTGACTGTCGCCGTGAACCTGGGGGCGAACTGGGTGGGCAGCCCGACAATCATGACGGCCAACTATCCCTCGACTAATTTAAACGGCAAGGAGGGCAACTGGGGCGGCAGCCCGCCATATTCGCTGGGCCAAACTTTCACGGCCACGGTTTCAGGGTCGCTGACCAACATCCAAATGTACGTCGGGGGCAGGAACACGACCAATGTCCTTTACCTCTTCGACATGGGGCCGGCCATCCAGTATGTGGTCAACCCACTCAGTCCGATTATCCCCGGCAGCAACGGGGTGGGCGTGAATCTGTTTTCCTCAAATCTTCAAACTTACGTGCCGAACACATCGAGCGACTCGGTCATGGAACTGACATTTGCGGGCGCGGATGCGGTGCAGTTGATTGGAGGGCATGAGTACTACTTTAGCATGGTCTCCTTGAGTTCCTCCGGCATGTATTGGGATCGCGATGGTGGCAGCACTGACCTGTATCCGGGGGGTGCGGCGTACCGGCAAAACTCACTGATTAACGGCGGCAAAACGACGGATTTTTCCCTGGCCGTCACGTTGAGCGGCACGAATGCCGGACCGACAATCTACGACTGCATTGTGGATTGGAACAATGTTCACCAAAGAATCGACGGCTTCGGGGCTTGCTCTGCCTGGCGCAGCACTTGGACCTCCGCTCAGGCGACAATGTTCTTTTCCACCAATTCCGGCACCGGCGTGACTGGCGACGGCAAAACCAACTTTTCCTACAACGGGGTTGGACTTTCCCTCTTGCGCAGCCGCATCGCGCCGGGCGGAACAACTGTCGAAAACAGCATCATGCAAATGGCCCAATCCCACGGCGCCAGGGTCTGGAGCACGCCGTGGAGTCCGGCGGCGCAGTTCACGACCTATACCAACGGCGGCAATTTTCTTGGTGACACTGACGCGGGCGTCAACCAGGCTTATGCGGACCAGCTTGCCGGTTACGTGGTCAAAATGAAGAGCCAGTATGGCATCAATCTCTACGCCATTTCCATCCAGAACGAACCGGATGTTTCACAGGATTATGAATCTTGCATATGGACGGCGCAGCAGATTCACGACTTTGTTCCCTATCTCGCCGCCGCGCTGGCAGCAAGCAACGTGGCTTCGACCAAAATCATCGTCCCTGAAGATGAATTCTGGGAGACCAACTATTACGCAACCACCATGACGGATTCCACTGTCGCGACGAACGTCAGCATCGTGGCTTGTCACGATTATAGCGGCAGTCCACCCAACGATATCCCGGCGGCCTTGCCCCTCTACGACAACCCCAATGCGGCATTGTGGGAGACAGAAACTTCCAAGTTGAGCGGCAACGGCGCATTTGATGGCAGCATCACCGATGCAATGTATTGGGCCGGACGGATGCACTTGTTCATGTCCGGGGCGGGTGTGAACGCCTGGCATTATTGGTGGCTGATTTCAGACGATCCTGACAACGAGGGGCTGACCGACACCAACGGATTTCCGGCGCAGCGCATGTATGTGCTGGGCCAATACAGCCGCTTTGTCCGTCCCAACGACTATCGCATCGATCTGGCCAACTACAACCCTTACGCGGTCCTGGCCACCGCCTACAAAGATCCGGTGTCCAACAACTTCGCCATTGTGGTGGCCAATACCAACATCACGGACACCAATCAATCGTTCTATCTGACAAACTTTATTGCCACTTCGGTGACGCCCTGGATCACGTCCAGCAATCTCTCCCTGGCGGCGCAGTCCCCCGTCACAGTGAGCAATTCCTCGTTTTCCTACGCGATCCCGGCCATGAGCGTGGTCACATTCGCCGGGGTGGGATGGACAAACGGTCCGCCGGATCCGACGCCGATTCCGACACAGATCGCTACCGCGGGTGAGACTCTGTTGGTGACGAACGGCGCGGTGGATGCGAACGTTCCGCCGCTTTTGCTGACGTTTACGCTGTTGACCGGTCCAACGAACGCTACGATGACCCCGTTGGGCGCGACGAACGCGCTGTTTTCGTGGACCCCGCCGCTGAGCAAGGCGGGCACCACAAACCTCATCACGGCGGAGGTGGCGGACAACGGAACGCCGAGTCAAAGCGCGACGTACAGTTTCAACGTAATCGTCGTAAATGGGGTTATTCCGACCATCGCCACCCTCAGTTCCTCTGCCAGCAGCGTAACATACGGCACACCGGTGACCCTCGTGGCCAATGTCAGTCCGGCACCAACGAACGGTGAGACGGTCACCTTCATGAACGGTGCCAGCGCCCTGGGCATGGGTGTCCTTAATGGCGGGACGGCGTCCTTTACGACCACAGCGAGCGAACTTGTTGTGGCAGGTTCTCCGTACTCTGTGCAAGCAGTTTACGGCGGTGACGGTTACTACGAACCCAGTGCGTCCACGAACTTGGCGGAAACCGTGACTGCGGCCGCAGTGACGGTGGCCTCAGGTTTGGTGGTGAACAACAAAACGTACAATGGTTCAACCTCGGCCACGATCAGCTCGAACAACGTCCTGCTGTCAGGCGTCGTCGCCGGAGACGCAGGCAGCGTGAGCTTGTCCACCAACGGCTACAGCGCCACTTTCGCCACCCAGAATGCCGGCAACGGCATTGCGGTCTCGGTCAGCGGCTTGAGCTTCTCTGGCAGCGCGGCGGGGAACTACAACTTCCTCCAACCGACTTTGAGCGGCAACATTCTGCCGATCCCGGTGACGCTGCAACCGGCTTCGGGATCCTTGAAGATCACGAACAATTTTACCAGCGCCAATAATCAATTCGAGGTTTACAACGGAAACAACGGATTTAGTCCGGCCCTGAACGGAGCGCTCTACACGAATTTTCAATGCGATGTCCGATTTGCCCCCGGATCGGCGACGCAAACCAACGGCAGCGGTGTCCTGGTCTTCGGCCTTCTGCAGTTCGGCACGAGAACTTCCTCCTATGCCCAGGATTACTTTGGCGGATCCAACTACGGGATCGCGGTGCCAGCCACGAATACGGGCTGGGTGCATGTCAGCATCCCCATTAACGTGACAAACGATTCGAACCTCTCAAGCATCGACAATCTGTTGATTCATATTTATGGGCCGAGCTATGCGACAACTTTGACAGGCCCCTCGACTCTCTGGGTGGACAATATGGAGTTTGTCGGCCCGGGCAATTATTACATTGTTGACCAGTTCAATCCGTCCGGATCAGGCAGTTATAGTTACGCCAACGGTCAGATCGGCAGTGTTTGGTACAACTGGTTTGGCAGCGCATGGGTCGCGAACTCTTGGGATTCGACGAATGACGCGATTGACGTTGCAGCCAATAACAAAGCGTATGACAGAACGACGACCGCGCCGATCAATATATATGACACAATTCTCAATTCGGCATTGTCGGGTGTCCTAAGCGCCGATTTTGCCAGCGTGGCGCTGTCCACCAATGGGGCCTCGGCCTCCTTTGCCAGTGCCGGGATGGGAAGCAACATCGTCGTGACGGTAAGCAACCTTACTCTGACGGGTAGCGGGGGGGGAAACTATGCCGTCACGCCCGTGACCCTGAGCGGCAGCATTTCGGCATTGCCGGTGACTGCCAGCGCAACGGCCAATAACAAGGTGTACGACGGGACAACCACGGCGACGCTGAACACGGTTTTGTCCGGGGCCGTGAGCGGTGATGCAGTGTCCATTGGATACACTGCAACATTTGCCACCGCTCAAGTGGGCTCCAACATCGCGGTGACGGTCAGCGGATGGCGACTAACGGGAAGCGCCGCCAGCAATTATGCGCTGCTGACACCAACGCCGACGGGCCTGACGGCGGGCATCACGCCGGCAACGGCGACGCCGGCCTTCTCCGGACTGAGCGCCAGCCAAAGCATCATCTACGGAACACCCGTGATTACCCTGGCTGGGAAGATCAGCGCCGCAGGACCGCTCTATCCAGCCAGCGGGGAAACGATCACGGTGACGATCAATGGGAACGCGCAGACAACAACTATCAGCGACGCCAGCGGAGATTTTACCATTAGTTACAGTTCTTCGGCCCTGCCTGCCAGTGGAGCGGCGTACGGCATCACCTACAGCTACGGGGGGGATGCCTCATTTATGAATGCCAGCGACAACAGCACGGCCTTGACGGTCACCCCACTGGCGGTGATATTGGCAGGCAGCCGTCCATATGACGGGACAGCGACAGCGGCTTCGACGATCTTGACGGTGGCCAACCCGGTTAACGGGAACAGTGTGAACCTGGTTTCGGGCAGCGCCACTTTGGCCGGGGCGAATGTGGGAGTGGAGGCCATGATCTCAAACGGGACACTGACGCTGGGCGGGGTCAACGCCAGCAATTACACACTGGCCGGGGCCAGCGGGGCGGTGACGATTGGGAGTGTTCCGTTGAGCATTACGGCCAACGCGCAGAGAACCTGCTATGGGACATTGATCACGCTGGCCGGCAGCGCCCAGTTTACCAGCAGCGGCTTGCAGCCCGGAGAAACGATCGGGTCGGTGACCCTGAGCGTCAACGGGTATTCTTCCAATACTCCTGTGGGAGCTTATACGATTACACCCGGCACAGCCACGGGGGGAACTTTCCATGCAGCCGACTACGCCATTACTTACGTGACCAACACGCTCACGGTGACGCCGCTGGCGGTGGAGTTGATAGGCACGGAGATGTACAATGGGACAACCAACGCGCCCTGTTCGATCCTTTCGGTGAGCAATGCGGTGGGAAGCGACAACGTAAGAGCGGCCGCAGGCAGCGCCGGCCTCGCCAGCGCGGAAATAGGGACCAATGCGATCACCAGTTTCACGAACTTGATCCTAGGAGGGACGACGGCGTCGAACTATACGTTGAACGGGGCGGCCGGTGCAGTGACGGTGACACCGCTGGCTGTCGTGTTGACAGGCACGCGCCCCTATGACGGAACGGCGGCGGCATCCTACTCGATCCTGTCGGTCAGCAACGCGGCGGAGAGCGACGATGTGAACGTGGCCGGCGGCAGCGCCACGCTGGCTGGCGCAACTGGCGGGCTGGAAGCCATCACCGGATTTTCGGGGTTGGCACTGGGCGGCACGACGGGCAGCAACTATGCGTTGGCGGGGGCCAGTGGCGCGGTGATGATTACACCGGTGACGGTGGCGGTAACGGCGAACGATCAAAGCATGACTTTCGGGTTGCCGATCCCGGAGTTGACGGCGACCTACAGCGGCTTTGTCGACGGCGAAGGCGCCGGTGTGCTCACTACCCCGGCCATCCTGACGACAACAGCGGCTATTGGCAGTCCCGCGGGGGCTTATCCGATCACGGCAGGAGGCGCCATGGCGGCCAATTATACATTCGATTATGTGACAGGGACATTGACGGTTGTGGCGCAGCCGCTGGTGGGCCTGACAGCGGGCACATCGGGGTATCGCCTGACATTTCCAACGCTGGCAGGCCAGATGTACCAGGTGGAATACGCAAAGGATTTGTCCAGCGGGGTCTGGATGTCGCTGGGTGATCCAATGCCTGGAACAGGCGGTTTCTTGAGCATCAGCAATAGTCTCAATTCGTCCCAGACCTTTTTTATTCTGCAGATTTGGCAACCCTAGATGGACGACATTACACAGACAACCGAATAAACCATCAAACGATATGAAAATCACAACGTCAAACACCCGGCGTGACCGCGGTAATCAAAGCTGTCAGTTTTTTTCAGCTCAGTCAGGGCTCACCAACCCTATGAAAACTACCCCGATGAAGATCAAGCGAATCCTGGCTATTCTCACTGCTGCATTTGCGCTGTTGAGTGCCATGAACTGTGCCGCCACTTCTTATACACTTACTAACAGCGGCGCTTGGAATGTTTCGATGAATTGGACTCCTAATGGAATTCCTGGGGCAGGTGACACCGCCATTATCACGAATGCCGGCAAATCAATCACCGGACTGGGAGGCGCGTCGCCGACCGTCACCACGTTGACCATAAATGGCTCGGGCGCTGTGACTGTTGACGCTGGAGTATTGACGGTGACCGGCGTTACAACCATAGGCAGCAGCGGTGCCGCCAATTTGACAATCGCGTCAGGGGCAACGTTCGCCAGCACCGGCACCGGCAGCGGCGCTTATGTCTTTGGTGGCACCAGTTCATCTATCACAAATAATGGAACATTTACTTGCGCCGGCGGCAATGGCTCCGGCGGCACCACGCCAATTTTTCAGAATAACGGAAGCGCTACTTTCACCGGCACCCAGCAAGAATTTAACAGTGCGGTTGCCGTCATCCAGGGCGCAAATGCCGCTCTCAATTTAAGCAGCTCTTCCTCCACTCCCTTTGGCGGCGGTTCGTCGCTGGCGGCGAGCGCCACCGGCAACACGGTAAGCTATGCCAGCGGCGCTAACATGAAGGTTACCACCTATTACAACCTGACCCTTAATCCCAGCGGGACCCAGAATTGGGGAGGAGGCGCCAGCTTGATTAATGGCACTCTAACTATAGCTGGGACTGGGAATCTGGGCAATCTCAGCGGAATGACTCTCAACGGAAATCTTTCGGTTGCCGGGAGTGGCCAGGTCACTGAAAATGCCTTGGTTGCCGTCGGCGGCAATGTTACCGTCAGTAGCGGGACAAACTATGCGCAATACGGAATAAATGTGACCGGAACCACAACCATAAACGGCGGCACGTTTCTGTTGGGAAACCAAAGCAGCGGCTCGGCAACATTTACAGGTAATTTTAGCATGAGCAGCGGCGCCTTTAACAGTTCGTATAGCGGGCAAAATGATGCGGTGACGTTTGGCGGGAGTCTCTCCGTTAGTGGCGGCGCCTTCACCTCCGGCACCGGCGTGGCCACCTTCACCGGTTCCGGTCGAACCATTACCGGCACGCTTTCAATTCCAAATGTGACCGTCAACGGAACCTATGCGAATGCCGGCGCTCTTACCGTGAGCACGGCACTGGCAGGATCGGGCACGTTCACGCAAAACGCCAATTCCACCTTGAACATCGGCGGCGCTTCCACCCTGAGCACTCTGGCCGCTTCGGCCAATACCCCGAATACGGTCGCTTACACCGGCGGTGCGCAGACAGTTAAGGCAACCACATACAACAATTTGACCGTAAGCGGAGGGAACACAAAGACTCTGGCATCCGCTACGACTGTAAACAGCACCCTCACGATCGCTGCTTCGACGACGCTGGCGGATGGCGGCTTTACACTCTCTGCCAATGGAAATGTATCGAATAGTGGCACTCACAGCGGAGCCGGGCAGATTTCCTTGAACGGCGGCTCAGCCTTGCACTCGCTGTCCGGCGCCGGTGCTTATCAGAATCTAACCTTAAGCGATGCCAACGGTGCGTCCATCGCCAGCGGAACTTCAACCGTCAACGGCACACTCACCTTGACAAGCGGCGTGTTGAGCGGTGGCGGGGGCGCTCTCACACTTGGCAACAGCGCGGCCATTTCCGTTGCTGCCGGAAGTCTTTCTTCGCTCACGCCAACTTTCGGCACTTCGCTCAACCTGACATACAACGGCGCCGGCGCCACCGTGACCGGGACAGAACTCCCCGCCGGCGTCACAGTGTTGAACAATCTAACCATCAACGACGCCGCTGGAATCACGCTTAACGCCAACGCGACGCTCAAGGGCGCGCTCACGCTGACCAGCGGATTGCTCAACACTGCTGGCAATCAGGTCAATCTTGCTTCCGGTGCTTCTGTTTCCGGCGCCAGCAGCAGCAGCTATGTCAATGGCGCCGTCCAGAAAACCTTCGCCACCGGCACTCAATCGCTCACATTCCCAATTGGTGTCGGCTCGATTTATGCCCCTTTGACGTTATCAAGCTTGTCGGTCACCGCTGGCGGCGCTCTCACCGCCACGACCACTTTGGGCAATTACTCCCCGCTTGGTCCCTCCGGCATCAATTCCGCCGCCGATGTGAGCCAGTACTGGACGGTCACGCAGTCGGGCGGCACCTTCGGCATTTATGGCGCAACGTTTAGTTACCCTGCCGGCGAGGCAGGCGGCGCCGCCGCGTCGTACGTTGTGCGGTTGTACAATGGCAGTGCTTGGTCTCCAACCACGTTAAGCGGAACTCCCACCACCACCGCCACGACCATCACCGGTCAAAGTGGGTTTGGCGTTTTCGCCATCGGCGATCAATTGTCGGCACAACTGGCGTTTACGATGCAGCCCGGTGGCGGAACTGCCGGTTCGGCCTGGACAGTTCAGCCGGTGGTGACGGTGGAGGATGCCAACGGCGACAAGGTGCCCACTGACACTTCAAGTGTGACGCTGGCCATTGGGACGAATCCCGGCGCTGGAACCTTGAGTGGGACGAAAACGGTCTCAGCGGTGGCCGGGGTGGCAAACTTCGGCGGGTTGAGCATTAACGCAACCGGCGCCGGTTACACCCTAACCGCCACGGACGGTTCGCTGACAAGTGCTGCGAGCAGCCCTTTCAGCATCAACTGTCCGACGCTGACCATGACACCTGCGGCCGGCGCTCTCGCCGGGGGAACGACGGGCTTGGGCTACAGTCAAACTTTCGCGGCCACTAATGGAATTGGATCCTACACTTACGCAGTAACCAGTGGCGCGCTGCCGACGGGGCTGGCTCTCTCCTCCGGCGGCGTTCTTTCGGGGACGCCGACGGCGGCGGCAGCTTACAGCTTTATGGTGACGGCGACGGACACCGACGGATGCACGGTGGGCCATGCCTACAGTGTGACGATAAGTTGTCCGACGATCACGGTGGCGCCAGGCAGTCTTCCGAATTTTGTCCTGAACGCGGCCATCGGGAACCTTTCCAATTCGGCTTCGGGTGGAACTTCGCCCTACAGCTACAGCCTCAGTGGCAGTGTGCCGGACGGGCTGTCGATCAACTCAAACACGGGCGCGATTACGGGCACTCCGACTAACGCAGGCGCTTATTCGTTTACTGTGACGGCAACGGATACGAACAGTTGCGTGGGAAGCACGACTTACAGCGCGACGGTTGGCACGCCGCCGTCCATTACCCTTCAGCCAACAAACACCTCGGTTTGCGATGGTTCCAGCGCCATGTTCGCGGCCACGGCGGCGGGTGACGGCACACTTTCCTATGCTTGGCGGCTGGTCAACACCGGTTGGGGCAGCGCTTGGTCAGTCACCGGGAGCAATTTCCTATCCAGTTCCACAGGCAACGATCAGGCAGGACCCGCCTGCGCCAGTTTTGGATACAATGATATCGACAGTTCAACGGGCAATGCCTGGGGAATGTACGGGCAGGCAACGGCGGTGCGCGGATTCACCGCCTTGAGCGCCGGCCAGGTCTTTTCCATCGACATGGACAATGGCAATGTGGACGTCGGCGCGGAGAACGGATTCCGTCTGCTACAGGCCTCCGGCACAAATGACATCTTCAAGTTTTACTTCCTGGGCGGCCAAAGCAACTACAAATACTGGGATAGCACGGGTGAAAATGACACCGGCATTCCCTTCACGCTTACGGGCCTTCGAGTGGAAGTTCTTCCGGGATCGTCGTCCGGATATACATTGGTCGTCACGCCTTGCGGTGGCACGCCCTGGCAGTTCTTTGGAACTTTGCCCGCCGGCGCCATCGATCAAGTGTTGCTGGAGTGCAACAACGCGGGCGGCAATTGTGCCGGGTGCGACAACCTCTATTTTAACAACATTCTGGCCGGCAACAATGATGACAACGCCGGCTTTTACACCGGCGCATTGGGAAGCGCCGGCAACACCGATCAGGGTAGCCGGCTTGCCCTTGGCGGCAGCGGCTCCACCACGGACAGTTACACCACGCCCGCGCTCAATTATCCCGGGGACAATGGGGACATTTTCCAATTGCTGGTTTACAGTCCGTATGGGGTCGGCTTCTCCAGCGTGGCAACGGCATTGGTAATCCCGCTTCCGACGGCAACCGTGAGCGGCAGCGCGACAATATGCAACGGCGGCTCGACAACAGTTTCAGCGGACCTGACTGGCACCGGACCGTGGAACGTGACCTGGTCGGATGGAAACCAACAAATCGGGATTGCATCCAGCCCCGCGACCTATAGTCCCAGCCCATCGTCCACCACGACCTACACCGTGACGGCGTTGAGCGACGCGAATTGCACAGCGCAGGCCGGTGGTCTGACCGGCGGCGCGGTGGTGACGGTTAACTCGCGCCCGACGGCCGCTGTGAGCGGCGGCGCGACAATTTGCGGCGGAAGTTCGACCACGGTATCAGCAGACCTGACGGGCTCCGGGCCGTGGAATGTGACCTGGTCCGACGGAAACCAGCAAAACGGGGTTGCCTCCAGCCCCGCGACCTATAGTCCCAGTCCATCGTCCACCACGACCTACACTGTGACGGCGCTGACCGACGCGAATTGCACAGCGCAGGCGGGCGATTTGACCGGCAGCGCGGTGGTGACTGTCAACCCGCCCCCGACGATCGCCTTGGGGCGCAATCCGGTTTTGAGTTGTTTCTGTTACAGTTCGACGAACGCCGAGTTGCCCTATGGCGCAACGACGGGCGCCCCGGACGGATACAGCATTACCTACGATTCCACCGCCCAAGCGGCGGGCTTCGCAGATGTGGCGCTGACCCCCCTGCCTGCCAGCCCGATCGTGCTGGCGGTGCCGCTGGCCGCCGGAACCAATGTTTATAACGGCACGTTTACAGTCAACAATAGTTCCACCGGCTGCAGCAGCTTCAATTATGCATTCTCCGTGACGGTCACCCGGCAGGACGAGACCGTCGGCCCTCCTGTGAACATCACCAGCATAAGCACCAATGGCGACGGAACAGTGACGCTTGATTTTACCGGCGTGCCCGGATTCTGCTACCTGATTGAGGCCACCGCCGAATTGGATCCACCGATCACCTGGACGATATTGAGTACGAATAAAGCGGCAACTAACGGGCTGTTCCGCTTCACCGACATGGATGCCATGAATTACAGCAACCGTTTTTACCAAACAATCATTCCGCAGTAGTAGCGGAGGAGAGAATGCCTGGGACTTGAGGCCGGAGTTGGCGCGGACTGGGTCGTCGGCGTCCGGGAGTCCATGGCGGGCATTTTGCGCGGCATTCCGGCGGGGCTGTTGGCCATCTCAATGCCTGTAAAAAATGGTGGAGGCGGCGGGAGTTGAATCGAGTCAAGTATGTTCGTGATGTTGCGTGAGTGGAAAACACCCATCGTTATTGTTGTTTCTGCGCATTTCCATTTTCTGATTTTTTCGGCTTTTTTCACGATCACGCACGAAAACGGGGCGGGGGCAGGCCGGTTAGAAACCGAACTGCAAGCGGCCGAGGAGTGCCTGTTCTGTCTGGCCCGTGACGGAGCCCGGCGTCTTGTTGCCGCCGTCGAAGGTCGTGTTGGAATATTCGAAAATGCACTTCACATTCCTGTTCAGATACCAGTTTAAGGCAACGCTCCAAGAAGTGGCACCCTCTGCCGATCCTTTGACGGCGTAGAGCGGGAAAGAGGCCGGGTCGAGAGAAATCTGCCCAATGCGGGCGGCCAACTGCCACGCGCCCCAGCCTGTTTTGCCAAAACGGAGCGAATCATGCACGTCGGGCAACGTCGCCCAATTATTATCTTCGCCGGTCAGAAAATAGGAGCCAA
>Ga0224554_1000615_pt1 | contig 27984 bp, 19 predicted proteins | sample 714S22024metaG_FD_180666 | JGI IMG/M metagenome (GOLD analysis project Ga0224554, IMG submission 180666) | Peat soil microbial communities from Stordalen Mire, Sweden - 717 S2 20-24 | ecosystem: Environmental > Terrestrial > Soil > Wetlands > Peat | place: Sweden: Norrbotten County, Stordalen...
GATGCAGGTCTCGTAGAAGTGGAAATATGAGGGTATCCAGACCCAGAGAAGCTGTAACCCAAGGTGCAAAGTTATAGAGGAATTGAAAGGCAACAAAAACACCGTACGGCGATAAGAGCGGGACCTTCTTTACCCAAGCCACAAAGATCAAAAGCATCATCGAAACGAGGAATGTTGTAATCGCCAAGATTATAAGTCGCGACTTCCGCGACTCCTCCGATGCGCTCCCGGTGGTTCAAGCGAGCGTTGATTTCGTCTGGGTTGAGGTTGGGTTTAGGTTGTGACCGGCGAATGAGTCGCTAATTTTCGCCGGACACAACCCAACAGCAGGGAGGGGTGCTGCGAATGCCGTGGCGCGGAATGGAGAAAGTCGCACGAGTGATGTCCTGAAGTAGGTTTTTCTTGAGTTGGGCTGAATCGGCGGTGCAGCAGAGGATGGAGAAGGCAAGGATAGAACCAAGCAATTCCCTTCATCTCTTAAGTGTCCAACGGTTGCCCTATTTGCATGTTCCCATATTAAACCACAGGTTTAGGATAGCAGAAGGGGTACGCAAATCGGTTCAATGCGGTTTCTTTAGCTTATTGGGCTGGATGGTTCGAACCAGAACCCGGAGAAATGATGCACAATATCACTACCCCGGTAGGCCAAATCAAATGGTCAGAGTGGGCCAAGCCGAGGCTCATCCGCACATTTGGTGATACTGCCCAACAGGCATAAATTGCGATAAGCTGACACTGATTATACAGAGGTTGCGGCACGGCGTTCTTCTCAGCGGCGGCGCGGGCGTTGGAGTATGCGCGCTTGTGGTTGTTTTCCGCCTGTTTTCACCAAAAGTGCGGAAGAGCCCAAGCCGGAATAGCCAACTCAGTTGGATCGTCAAATGGGAAAAGGCGCCTGGAAACGCCATGTAATGTGACGGCCTGAAGGCATACACTCAAATGAGCGGACAATGAACCGAGGGAAAGATTTTTCCGTGTTTGCAAAAAACGCCGTCGCGAATATCGCGCGCGGCGGCGCCGCGTCAATCGTGGCCCTCCTCGTTCCGCCGTTTCTCACTCGTTCGATGTCTCCGGAAGCGTTTGGAGCTTGGTCTCTGGTTCTGCAAATGGGGGCCTACGTCGGTTATTTTGATTTCGGAATTCAAACGGCACTAGCGCGGTTTGTAGCTCATTCCACCGAGCGTGGCGATTTAGAGTACCGGAATCGAATTGCCAGCAGCGCGTTTGCCATCTTGACCGTGGGCGGCGGAATCGCATTCCTCGGGATTGTGGTTTTAACAGTCCTGCTGCCGGATCTATTTCACCAATTGCATGGCAGCCTTCTGAGGGATGTTCGTGTAGCGCTTCTCCTGGTAGGTGGCACTCTGGCCGTTTGCCTTCCGTCTTCGACGTTTTCCTCACTGTTTGTCGGGCTCCAGCGAAATGAGATTCCAGCCGCGATCATCAGTGTTCCTCGCCTCGCTGGCGCGGTCCTGATTGTTTTTGTGGTTCATTTAGGTGGCGGACTTCCTGCGATGGCGATGGTGATGGCTGCCGTGAACCTATCTTCATTTCTATTGCAGTACTTGGCATACCGAAGTTGGATCTCCAGTCTCACGATATCCTTTGCCCTGGTGTCGCGAAGCGTCGTCCGGGAGCTGGTCAGCTACTGCATGAGCCTCACGGTATGGAGTCTGGGCCTACTGCTAGTAACGGGTCTGGACGTGGCGATCGTTGGCGCCTATCGGTTTGGAGATGTGGCTTACTACGCTGTTGCCGCTACGCTCGTAACCTTCTTTACAGGGCTTTTTGGGGCTATCTACGGAGCAATGGGAGCACCGGCGGCTGTGTTGCATGCTCGAAAAGACGGGCCTGGTCTGGCCCGCATGGTAGCGTCCACAACGCGCATCGGGATGTTGCTACTGCTTGCCACCGGGATTCCGATGATATTCTGGGCACGCCCGCTGCTGCGCTTTTGGGTGGGCGCCGACTATGCGAACCATGCATCGCCAATTTTGCAATTGTTGCTGATCGCCAATATCCTCAGGATCTGCGTGAGCCCGTATATCATCGCCATGATCAGCACGGGAGCACAACGATATATCATCCTGGTGCCTCTCCTGGAAGGTGTAGTCAACCTGGTTTGCAGTGTTATCGGGGGGTATTACCTGGGTGCGATGGGCGTGGCGTTGGGTACTCTGATCGGAGCGTGTGTAAGCGTTTGTGGACATATTGTTTACACGATGCGCCGCAATACGGCGATCGAGTTGAAGATCGGCTATTATGTTTGCAACTCGCTTCTCCGGCCATTGCTCTGTGCGATGCCAATCATTGCTTTATCCCTGTTGTGGCCAGCTCTATCGCGAGTGGCGCCTGGGTTATTGTCTCCCCTGCTTGCCGCACTAACGTGCGTTGTTTCTCTTTATCTGCTGTGGCGCTTTGCATTGACCTCAGTAGAACGGCAGAAGCTGGGTTCGCGGCTCAAGCTGGGCTAATATTTGCGCTCAATGCGATGGCCAACGGCGATATCGCGGTGCGCCCGACTTTCATGTCGAACGACAGGCCGAGTCCTGGGGAAGGCAGTTATGAATGGATCACGATTTGACAGTATATGAAGGGGCAAATGCGAGGGTCCTTTCTCTTGTACCTTCTTCGGCGCTTCGCATTCTCGATGTGGGCTGTGGAACAGGGGCGCTCGGGGAGCAATTGCTCCGGCAGAGAAGTCGTTATGTGGTAGGAATCACCTACTCGGAGGAGGAGGCAAAGGTGGCGTCAAGCCGACTGTCGAAGGTCGTCTGCGCGGATCTGAACGAATTGGACTTCAGTCCCTTGGGCGCATTCGATTGCGTAATTATGAGCCATATCCTTGAGCATTTGTATTCGCCAACTACGGTTCTCGAGCGTTTGAAATGCGTTCTGGAGCCCACCGCCGTGATTATTGTCGCACTACCAAATGTGGTCTGGTGGAAACAACGCCTGCATTTTATGCTGGGAAGGTGGCGTTATGAAGACTGGGGAATTCTAGACCGAACCCATTTCAGATTCTTTGACCTTCAATCATCGGAGCAACTTTTGCAAGACGCGGGATACGAGATTCTCTCGCGGGGGTTCGATGGTCCCTTTCCTCTAATTAAACCAATCCGTGGATTGCTCGGGTCGTGGGCGGGGAAAGTGGATCGACTCATGAGTGGATATGCTCCCAACCTTTTTGCGCAGCAGTTCGTGTATCTGGCAAAGGCCAGTAAGTCGGACATCGAAGCTGGACGGAGTGAGGGTTCACAATGAGAGATCTCGCAATCGCTTATCGAATCTATCCGGGGGTTTCCAAGAAGCCAGCTTTCCATGACCAAAGCAAGTTTCATCTCGCGCGCTTGTGTCTGAGTTCCTTCCGCCAGGCACTCGGAGGACTTCGCTTCAAGGTATGGGCGATCCTGGATGGATGTCCAAGGCAGTACATCGACCTCTTCCGGAGCATCTTCACAGAGGACCAACTGGAGATCGTCGAAACGGACGGGATCGGAAATCTGAAGACGTTTTCGATGCAGATTGACTTGCTGACGCAACAGATGGAAGCGGACCTCGTTTATTTTGCGGAGGACGACTACTTCTACCGGCCCGATGCCCTGGTGGAAATGGTGGAGTTTGCACGAGAAAACGCAGCGGCTGCGTTTGTAACGCCCTACGATCACCCAGACAGCTACTTTACGAGTTCCCGGTATGAACGGCATAGGGTGATGGCTTCTGGAAAGAGGCATTGGCGGGAGGCTAGTTCAACTTGCTTAACCTTTCTGACGAGGCGTACTACCCTGCTTGCGACAGAAAGGATCATGCGCAGCTACTGCAAGGGGAATATGGACTGCTCTCTGTGGCTGGCCCTTACGCAAAAGGCAGCCCTGGTCGATCCGCGAGTGCACGCCGCAGATGAAGTCCGGCTGAAAATATGGGTTAAGACCTTTCTTTGGGGATGGAGAGAGATATTCTTTTCCAGGACTCAGAGCCTGTGGTCTCCCATGCCGACACTCGCAACCCACATGGAGACACCGGGACTCTCCCCGCTGGTTCCTTGGATGGATGAATTCACTTGTGCCGAGAAGAAGCTCTTGTGTCAGGAGACGATGCCCTCATCGGGTCTGCTTGAAGAAGAGGACTCGAGTAGTCTCCATCCCTCTCTCCAGACCGCGATTCGGGGGTCGGGGCCTCTTTTGCGCAAGCCGGCAAGCCAATAGGCCGAGAGATAGATTGCGCTCAGGAGCTTTGCCCCTGCGCCAAAACAGTGCTTCCGGATGTACAGAGCATGGTTGCGCACAGCGTAATACCGCTGAAAAGGCGAGTTTAGCCCGGCCAGGCTGCTTACTTTGTGCCGTAGCTTCGCTGCCGGGATGAGATACATAGAAAGTCCTTCCTTCAGCGCACGCACGGCAAAATCCGCGTCTTCCCAATACATGAAATAAGTCTCGTCCAATAGGCCGATCGCAGCAAAGACGGAGCGTTCGATGAGGATGCAGGAACCGGGAGCAAATTGGATGATTCGGTCGGTCGAAAACTTTCCCGTATCCTCTTGGCCCATGCCGAGGTGAACTGGACGATATCCAAACGCCTTCTGCAGCATGCCTCCAGCGGCCCAGATCGTGTTCGGCTTCTCATGGTAGTAGGTCAAGGGCGCAACCATGCTCGCCTGATGGCACAGTCTTCCTTCTACAAGCCGTTGAAGAAAGTCGGGCCCAAAGGAGACATCGTTGTTCAAAAGCAGGATGGTTTCGCTGCCATCCTTGAGCGCCTGCAGAATGCCTTGATTTGTTCCGGAAGCGAATCCAATGTTGGCGGCATTTAGCATCACGACAAAGCGGGGCCCCTGCTGGCGGCACAGATCGACCGAATCATCGGACGAAGCGTTGTCCACTGCATAGACGACGAAGTCGGAGTACGTCTGCGCATTGAGTGCTCGGAAAAAATCTGGTAATACATCACTACTGTTGTAGAGCACGGTGACGATGCCGATTTTTCCGGCTTGAAACGACTTTGGAAGGCGAACTCCAGCCTCCATGCTTTTCTCCTACTTATTTCAAAGGGACCAGAAGCGATGGAGCGCCTCGTTTAAAGCGTGAGCCATCCGTGAAGGATTAAAGGTGGCGGCATGTTCCCTTGCCGCATCGAGTTGAATGGAATCTATGGAGGGCAGCGCAGCAAAAGCCTTCTGCCACGAGTCAGCACTTTCAACCTGTACGAACAACGCATGGGGGCCATACAGTTCGCGGAAGACGGGAATATCGGCCACAATCGCCGGCCGCCTTCGTGCCATTGCCTCCAGAGGCGGCAGGCCAAATCCCTCCATTTTGGATGGGTACACGAGCGCCGAACATCCCGCATAGAGCTGCTCCAAGAGTCCCGTCGAGACATCCGATAGGAACTCCACCCGGTCGGAAATGCCAAGCGAGGACACCAATTTTTCGAGACGCGTGCGATATGGACCCTTGCCGCCAACAATCTTGAGCCCGTATTCGCGGGACCAGAGCGCCTGCTGCCGCAAGAGGGTTTCAATGTTCTTGTGCGCCCAGGACGCTCCGACAACGAGAAGAAACGGCTCACTCCAGAGTACTGGTTCCAGAGTGAAAGGCTCCGGCTGCCGAACGGTGAGGGGGACGACCGCAATTCGATCCAAGGGTATCTTGTACACTTCTGCGATAAGCTTGCGGCTCGTCTCAGAGGCTGAGATGATGCCGTCGCAATGCTTGAGCGCGCGCGGCAAGATGTGATGGAAGTAGAAACTCTGTACTGCTGTATCGGGTAGGAAATACGGCCGAAGGTCATGGATCGTGACAACCTGCCGGAGCCGGCCGGGAATAACATGATGCGTTGTGCAGAGCACTCTTTCCCGCTCCGGAATCGGAAATTTGAAGTAGCTGTAAATGAACCACTTGATGGGACGAAGCAAGGAAAGATTTGCAGCTGCGGCGAACGATGCGGGAGTAAAAATGGAGTCGACTCCGTCAGGCGCGATATAGCCTGCGGGGACAACAGCTCTGCATCCACAACCCCCGGCAAGGACAGTCCTCATAACCTCGTCAGCATGGGTTTTCAGGCCGCCGTAGCGACCAACCCGGCTGCAGTTGAGAACGAAAGGACTGCTGGACTGTAGACTCATGGCGCTTTGCTGATTGTATCGCTTGAAGCACCAATCGCTATCATTTCAGTCTGGAAACGACAAAAACTTCCCGAACTACCGGGACCTCCTCATCTGGAATTGACCGCGGACTCCATGCCCGATTACGATAAGCGTTATCGTGCCGGCCAACGGATCTCAACTGGGTTTGTCGAGTCGGCGGTCAATGAAATCATCGCGAAACGGATGGTCAAGAAACACCAGATGAGATGGAACCGGTATACCGTCCAGAGGTTTCTAGACGTCCGCATTCATGTGCTCAATGGGACTTTGGAAGGCGCATTCCGCCATTGGCACAAAGGCTTCCGGCCTGTCGCTGACCAAACCCAGCAGGTCATGCAAGCATGACCTGCCCACAACTTTGCACACTCTCCTCAATGCCAGGAATCAGCTGCTTTTATAGGCATATTGCCGGTTTTTCAGGATCGACTACGCCAGGCTTGACTCATACGACTTGTGTGATCGTCCCAACTTTGAACGCCGCGAAAGATTGGCCGCTCTTTGCTCCAGCGCTCCTCGCCTGCGTGCAGCCAGAGCAGGTGCTCATCGTCGATTCCGAGTCGACAGACGGGACCCCAGACTTGGCGCGGGCCGCCGGCTTCCACGTGCACACAATTGAGCGCTCCGGCTTTAATCACGGCGGTACAAGGCAAATGGCGGCCGGCCTCGTGCCTGATGCTGAGATCCTCATCTACATGACCCAGGACGCCGTCCTCTCCGGTCCCGATGTGTTGCGCTCGCTCTTAGCCGTCTTTGCGGACCCGCAAGTGGCAGCCGCTTGCGGCCGGCAGCTTCCCCGCCACGGAGCCACGGCCATCGAGGCCCACGCGCGCATTTTCAACTATCCCGCTATCTCAGAAACACGCACGCTTGAGAGCCGTGCCCGCCTCGGCGTCAAAGCCGCATTCCTCTCTAACTCCCTGGCCGCCTACCGCCGTTCCGCACTTATGCAAGTCGGCCACTTTCCAGCCAATGTAATCTTTGGTGAAGATATGGTCACCGCCGCCCGCTTGTTACTGGCAGGCTATAAGGTATCCTATGTTGCCGAAGCCGGCATCTATCATAGCCACGCCTACACCATGACCCAGGAATTCAAACGCCACTTCGATATCGGAGTCTTGCACAGCCGCGAGCGCTGGCTGCTCGACGAGTTCGGCGGCGCGGGCGGCGAAGGCAAGCGCTTCGTCCTCTCCGAGCTGAACTATCTCCGCAAGCACGATCCCTGGCAAATCCCCTCGGCCCTCATGCGCACCGCCATCAAACTGCTTGGTTACCGCCTGGGCCGCAAAGAAGCGCACCTTTCCCCCTCCGTCAAGCGCCATCTCAGCCTTTACTCCAAATACTGGACTCAGCCACCTCAGGCCTGAATCATATTGGGCAAACGGCTGTCCTCGCGACGATGAACTGATGGAAGATATCCTCGTTCGATCAAGCCTCTTGCAAAATTGCCTTCGGGCTATCGATTGTGTCAGGGCACGACTTCAGTCGTGCCGCAAATGGCCAATTTTAGATTCCGGCTTTAGCCGCTGCGGAATTGCAAATTACTGAAAACAAAACCGCAGGGGCTAAAGCCCAACATGATTTTGTTGCTCTTCCGGCACGACTGAAGTCGTGCCCTGACGCTTTTTGCAGTCTCAATGGAATTTTGCAAGAGGCTCGATCAACGGGATTTGCTCCGCGCCGGAGAAACTCCGCGGCTACAACCTGTCGATTTGCTAGCCCTCCTAACGGATCTGACCGGCGATGCCGGTGCTTTCTTCGTTGCCCTGAAGCTTCCGTTGGCAGGATTGCGGCGCTCTGGCTGGCTTCTGGTACCGCTGCCGCGTGAACCCCATGCTTCCATCCCTTTTGGGCGGTGATTCCGCTACAAAATAGTAACAGTGGGGTTTTCAGGTTTTTTCTACTTTAACTATTTTCCGCAGCTTGAGCCACTTGCAAAATTCCACGGAGAGGGCAAGAAGCGTCAGGGCACGACTTCAGTCGTGCCGCCAGTTCAGCAGGAAGATGTTGGGCTTTAGCCCCTGCGTCTCTTTGTTTTCAATTGTTTGCAATTCCGCAGCGGCTAAAGCCGGAATCCTATTTGGATTTTTGCGGCACGACTCAAGTCGTGCCCTGACACTTCAAACGTTCCCGACGTCGAATTTTGCAAGTAGCTCGCTTATTGATTTTATGGAGCGGGAGACCGGGATCGAACCGGCGACATTCAGCTTGGGAAGCTGACGTTCTGCCACTGAACTACTCCCGCCCTTTATAATCAACAACTTGCAGTAGATTGTGCAGCTTGCTATCCACTTTTCTATCCACTTTTCCCGAATCACTTCAGGGAACTGTAGCCATTTCCCAAGCGTTGGACACGTCAACGATAGCACGATCGACACGAAACATGGATAGCTGGAACAGCCCAAAGGCCAACCGCAAAAAGTATATCAAGGTTGCCGGGAAATGGCGCTCCGTGCCGGCGCTGAAACACACCGGCGTGCCTTATCCTGGCATCTCCAAGCTTCCACTGCGTCTGGAGGATCATTTGCCGCTTGGTTGCGGAATTGCTGCTCGCCGCCTGCGGACCTTGACCCGCAACGGCGGCTATGCCACACTGGCGGCATGAATTCCGCAGTGGCAGAACATCCCATTGCAGTTCCCGGCCCCAAAGCAGATGCGGCGGAGAAGTGGGCCCGTGGCATGAACCTCGCGGTCTGTCTCTTGGCCGTAATCTTTATGGCCGTCGCTTACATTTGGCCGTTCGTTTTCCCCACAGCCCTCCGCAGGAATTACTTTACGATCAGCCTTCTACCAATGGTCCTGTCCAATGCGTGCATGGGTATATTCCTGCTCATCCGCAAGCGAAGGTCGAGCCGGCAATCCCGCCCCAATACGACACAAATACTCACTCCGCGCTAAGGGACCTCCGACTCACCCGCAACCCCACCTTGGCCTGGGAAAAAGCGTTCTCTCAAACCAGGTCAAACCGGCGCACGCCATGTTTTTTGGGACAACCGAACCAAAAATGCACCTTCCCCTCCAACATCGCTTATTCTGTTAACAATTCCTTACTTGCCTCGGCAAGCCACGCACAAACTCTTATGAATCCAGTCGCTTTGGCGGTTGACGATCTTCGGGAGCAGTATATGCGGGAGATGGCGCTTGTCCGCCAGACCTGTGAGCGCACGGGCGACGGCACCGCCGCCATCCGCCGCCGCTCCGCCGTTGTCGACCGGATTCTCATCGAAATGTGGCACCGCGTCTTTGCCGGACAGCCGGCCCTGAACATCTCGCTTCTCGCCTTGGGCGGTTACGGCCGCAAGGATCTCTTCCCCTACTCCGACATCGACGTCCTCTTTGCCTTTGCCGATGAAAAGACCGAGGCTCACTCCAAAGATGCCGTCCAGGCCATCATCAAGGGCATGTGGGACATAGGCCTCCGCGCCAGCCCCACCTCGCGCACCGTCAAAGAGGTCGGCCGCTTCGATCCAGACAACCTCGAATTCACCCTCGCCACTCTCGACCGCCGCTTCCTCGCCGGCCAGTTTCCGCTCTACCAGCAACTCCACCAGACCGTCCTCCCCGGCCTCGTCCTGAGCGAATGGAACACCATCACCCAGAAGCTCGGCGAGATCGCCCGCGCCCGTCACGACAAGTACGGCAACACCATCTTTCATCTCGAACCCAACCTCAAGGAGTGTCCCGGCGGACTGCGCGATTACCACCTCGCCGTCTGGTTCGCTCTCCTGTTCCACCTCAAGGAGACCAAGGAGTGGCCCCGCCAGCGCGGCGGCGTCTTCCAGAGTGCTCGCGGCGATGCCGAGGCCGCATTCGACTTCCTCGCCGCCGCCCGATGTTTCCTCCACTTCCGCCACGGCCGCGACGACAATACCCTCGATTGGCAGTCCCAGGACGAGGCCGCCGCCAACTCCATCGGCCTTGAGACCCGCGGCACCGCCGATCCCGCCTACTGGATGCGGACCTACTATCGCCACGCCCGCATCATCTACCGCCGCGCCGCGCTCCTCATGGAGCACCTGCCCGCCCCGGTCAGCTTTTACCGCCAGTTCCGCCGCCGCCGCACACCCATCGCCGGAACCGACTTCCTCCTCGACCAGGGCCGCATCGACATCGCTCCCGGCGCTCAGTTCAACGACACCAGCGCCATCCTCCGCATCTTCTCCCTCATGGCCACCCACGGCTATACCCTCTCCCAGGCCGCTGAAGACCGCATCACCGACGCCCTGCCCGCCCTCGCCATTCACATCCCTGAAGGGCCTTATCTCTGGAACGCCCTACGCGAAGTCCTGCTCGGACCCCACGCCGCACACGCCCTCCGCACCATGCACGCACTCGGCGTGCTTGAAATGCTCATCCCCGAGTTTCACGGCATTGACGCACTGGTCATCCGCGACAGCTATCACCGCTATACCGTCGACGAGCACACCTTCCTGACCATCCATAACGTCCACAGTCTTCGCCAGCCCGCCCACGATTACGAACAGCGCCTCGCTCAACTGCTCCCGGAAATCGACCGCCTCGACCTTTTTCTCCTTGCCCTGCTCCTCCACGACACCGGCAAAGCCCGGCGCACCGGCGAGCACGCTGGACAAAGCGTCGAGTTGGCTGACGCTTTCCTCGCCCGCCTCGACTTCGACTCCGAGGAGCGCGAGGCCATCCTCAACCTCATCCGCCTCCATCTGGAAATGTCCAACGCCTTGCGCCGCGACATCTTCGACCTCGAAAACGTTCGCGCCTTTGCTGAGAAGATCGGCAGCCCCCAGCTCCTTAAAATGCTCACCATCATGACCTTCGCGGACATCAAGGCCGTCAACCCAGACGCCCTCACGCCCTGGAAGGCTGAGAACCTCTGGCAGTTCTACATGGCCACCGCAAACTTCATGGACCGCAGCGTTGACGAGGTCCGCTACCACGCCGCCATTGACCCCACGCTGCTCAACCGCATCCGCTCCATGGTGCCCCCCACCCAGTTCGGCGCCCTCAAGCAATTCCTTGAAGGCTTGCCCCAGCGCTATCTGCAAACCCGCCTGCCCGAGCAGATCCGCAATCACTTCCAGATGGCCCTCAACCTCACCAAAGACAACGTCCAGCTCGACCTGCGCCCCAACCGCCAGCTCTTTGATCTCACTGTCATCACCCGCGACCGCACCCGCCTCTTCGCCGATGTGGCCGGAGCCCTGGCCGCCTGGGGCATGAACATCGTCAAGGCCGGCGCATTCTCCAACGAGGCCGGCGTCATCGTTGACAGCTTCCACTTCACTGACGTCTTCCACACCCTCGAGCTGAACCCCAGCGAGAAGGACCGCTTCCTCGCCAATCTCCACGATGTGGTCGCCCAAAAGGCTTCCGTCCAGCAACTGCTTGAAGCCCGCAGCCACATGAACCACCCCGCCAACCTCAAAGTCGAAGTCGCCACACGCCTCCAGTTCGACTCCGAGTCGTCCACCCACTCCACGCTGCTCCAGGTCGTCGCCCAGGACGTTCCCGGCCTCCTTCGCCAGATCGCCCTCACCCTCAGCATCCACAAGTGCAACATCACCGTGGCCCTCATCGACACGGAAGGCGAAACCGCCATCGACGTCTTCTACCTCACCAGCAACGACGCCAAGCTCACTGAAGCAGCCCAGCAATCCCTCTCCGCCGATCTCAGCGCCGCCCTCGGCTCCATGCGCGCCCCCGCAGCCACATAAACCCCGCGCCTGGTCCTCATTGCCCTCCCTAGAATCCCCAAGGCAAGCAGCCATCCAGTAACGTAAACTCCATGCCCGGCGCAACTTGCCCCGCTCAAACGGTCTGACCGCGTGGCTGCGCCAACGCCTGCGCCCCCTCTCGCAAATATCTCATTATGAAGTCTTTGCATGACCGCCCTAATCTTCGCTTGGATTCTCTTGACAACAGTGGTCCGACCACTATATAGACCTGTACTGGACTTTCAGGCTAAGAATTCCGACACGCAAAAAATTCCGCGGATTCTCGACGGGGCACATGTTGAGAAATCTCTCCCTGAGAATGGGCTTCTAGCAGCCCGCAACCAACCACTACTTGGAGGCTTTAATGGGTTACATGTGTTTCAAGCACCTGGCTGGATTTCGCCGCTGGGCAGCCGTTTTCTGCTTTGTGGCCGTGCTTCTGCTCGCCACAAAGGCAAACGCGCAGGTTGCCGGAGCCGGCAACATCCAAGGCACCGTTTCCGATGCCTCTGGAGCTGTCATCCCGAATGCAACGGTCACCGTCACCGATGTTTCAACCCAGGTCAAGCACATCACCAAGAGCGACAAGGCCGGTGTTTATGTCTTCCCCGGTCTCCCCATCAGCACCTATAACCTCGGAGTCACCACTACAGGCTTTGAGACCTACCTGCAAACCGGCATCGTCCTTGAAGTCGGCAGCAGCATCGACGTCAATGTGGCCATGGCCGTCGGCAAGGCGAGCATTACGATTGAGACCCATGCCGAGGGACTCGCGCTGCAGACTGAGGACGCCTCCTTCAAGCAGACCATCGACCAGCAGGACATCATGGAGATGCCCCTCAACTCCGCCAGCCGCCAGATTACGGGCCTGCTTAGCCTCTCGGGAGGTTCCGTTGCAGCTCCCGGCAATGACTTTACCGGCAGCAAGTACTCCTACCAGACCATCGCAATCTCCGTAGCCGGCGGCAATGGAAATACGACCCTTTGGCGTCTCGATGGCGGCGACAATCAGGACTACATGGGCAACGGAAACCTCCCGTTCCCCTTCCCCGATGCGGTCAGCCAGTTCAGCGTGGAGTCCACGGCGCTCGGCGCACAGGATGGCGAGCACACCGGCGGCATGGTCAACGTCGTCACGCGCTCAGGAACCAACCAGTACCACGGTTCGGCCTTTGAGTTCATCCGCAACAACTTCATCGACGCCGTGAACTTCTATTCCACCTGCACGCCCGTCGCGCCTGCCACCACCTGTTCAGCAAAGGACACGTTGCACCAGAATCAGTTCGGCGGCACCTTCGGCGGGCCCATTAAACGCGACAAGCTCTTCGCCTTCGCCGCCTACCAGCGCCTGAAGAACGACCAGTCGCAAGCCAGTACCGAGGCAAATGTGCCCACCGCGGCCAACCTCGCAGGCGATTTTTCCACCACCGACGGCATTCCCGGCGGAGCCACAGGCAACAACCTCTGTGCTTCCAACGGCACACCCATTCAACTGGTCGACCCCCTGACCGGCAAAACCCTCACCGGCAACAAATACGCTTCCGCGCCCGCATTCAATGCCCAGGCGCTTGCCTTGGACAAGTACCTGCCCGTGCCTATTTCTTCGGTAGACACGCTGGGATGCGGCTTGGTCTCCTACTCCATCCCGTCGGAGGTCTTCGACAACCAGTTTGTCACCAGAGTCGATTACACAATCAACGCGAAGAACAACCTCTATGGCCGGTACCTGATTGACGGCTATCAGGCCCCGCCATTCTTTTCTCCGACCAACATCCTCATCACCACGCAATCGGGAAATATCGAGCGCACGCAGTCCTTCACGCTCGGTGAGGCATACGCCATCTCTCCCAACCTCGTAAACGCGGCCCACGCCACCATTCTGCGGCGCGTCAACAATCGCGGATACGCTGCCAGCGACATAAATGCCGCAACGCTCGGCGTGACCGTTCCGCAGGTGGTGCCAAACGGCCTGCAAATGACTGAAGGCAAGTTCACCATCGGCGGCGGCACAAACTCTGTCTCCCACTTCAACGACAACACCCTCGCCCTCGACGATGACGTAACCTGGGTGCGCGGCAAGCACCAGTTAATCTTCGGCGGAGAGTGGGTCCAAAACGAGCTCAACATCGGCAACGCCTACGAGGGCAACGGTGTGTTCACCTTCAACGGCACATACAGCGCCAACGGACCCGCCGGAGGAACCAAAGTCGGCGACCAGTCCCTGGACTTCCTCCAGGGAACGCTGAGCGCCTTCCAGCAGAGCAAGGAGCAACAGAACGCGCTACGCGGCCCAATTCCCAGCCTGTATGCGCAGGATACCTTCCACGCCTCCAAGAGGCTAACCCTCGTCGCTGGCCTGCGCTGGGGTCCCAACTTCATGCCCACGGATTACTTCAACCGCGGCAGCGTCTTCAACATGGCTGACTTCTTGTCCAACACGGTCAGCACGGTCTACCCCAACGCTCCAGCCGGAGTTCTGTTCTATGGGGATCCGGGCGTGCCCAAAGGGTTCACCCATAATTCGCCCTGGCAGTTCTCGCCCAATCTCGGCTTTTCGTTCGATCCCATCGGCGACGGGAAGACGGTGATCCGCGCAGGCGCCGAACTGGCCTATGACAAGCCCAACTTCTTCACCGGCCAACGAACCCAGCAGAACCCGCCCTATGCCACTGCCATCAGCAACCTGCAGACATCGTCCACAGGTCCGTTGGCCTTCAGCGCTCCGTGGTCCGTCGGCTCCATCACCACCAGTCCCTTTCCACAGCCCGAAATTCCAGGGCCCACGGCGCCGTTTTTCGCTCAATCCCAGTACATCTGGATGCCTAACCAATTCCACGCGGCCTACACCATCCAGTGGACACTCAGTGTTCAGCATCAGTTTGGCCGGGGCTGGCAGGCTCAACTCGACTACATCGGGAATGGCACCCGGCACGATCCCATCGGCATCCCGCTGGACGATGCCGTTTATATCCCCGGAGTGTGGGGTACAGGTGGCACCGGCTGCGCAGGCATCGTGACCACAGGCCCGGCGAAGGTGACGCCGGGTGCAGCCGGAACAAACTGCTCCACAACCAAGAACTATTCTTCGCGCTTCTCGCTCACCGTCGCCAATCCTCTTCAGGGCAACCAGATCGACGGCAGCGGCGCCGGCTCCACGCTTGTCGCGGATTCCGCCACCGGCAACTACAACGGACTGGTGGCCTCTCTCAACCATCGCCTGTCGTCCACCTTTAGCCTGCTGGCCAACTGGACCTGGTCGAAGTGCCTGGACGAAGAGGACGGTCAGGGCGACCTCTCCGGCGTCTCCGTCGAAAATCCCGCCAACATCCGGTCGGATTACGGCCCATGCGGCTTCGATTACCGGCATGTCATCAACACCGTCATCGTGGCCAAGAGCGGTTTCAGCCGGTTCAACCGCGTGGAAAAGCTGTTCATCAACAATTGGGAGATCGCCCCGCTCATGCACATCGTCAGTGGCGCCCCCCTCAACGTCACCGCGGGCGCGGATGACTCCCTCACCGACAACAACGAGGATCGCCCCAACCTGGTCTCCGGGGTCAGCCCCTATGCCAAGGTAAAGTTCAATCGCGGCGCCGGTGAGGCGAACCGCGAGTACCTCAACCCGGCGGCCTTCGCCGAGATATGCGCCAGCAATGTCACCCAAGGTTGCGCCGCAGCCGGAACCTACGGAAACATCAGCAAGAACGCCTTTCGAGGGACTCCGTCGCTCCAGCTCGATTCCCAGATCTCCCGGATATTTCCAATCCACGAAAAACTCAACCTCGATCTGCGCCTGGAAGCCTTCAACCTGTTGAACCATCCTGATTTTGGCGCCGCGAACGCATCTGTCGCGTCGACATCGTTTGGCCAGATCTCATCGCAATCCAATGCCGCCAGAGTCTTTCAGGGAGCCGTCAAGTTCTCCTTCTAGGACACGGATAAGCTGGCCTGAAAGCAATTGCCGCTCAAGCAGGCGCCCCGTTTCGAGACTTGAAACGGGGCGCCTTTTTCCCAAGAGCAACCGCCGGAATTCAACGTTAAGTTTTGTTAAGCCATCACGCTTCTTGCGTCTAGCAGATTTCCGTCTTCGTCCTAAGGAGTATGAGTGGAATTGCCGAAATCCTCCACCTCGCCGCAGCTCGCTTCTTGACCACATCCGTCTGGCCCGCCTATAACACCCACGGGCACCTGAACGTCCTTGGGAGATATCTGAAATCCCCCACATTCGCAGCGTAAGCAACAAGAGAACCAATCGGGGAGAAACATGGCTTTCGAGAATAACAATCGCAGGGAGTTTTTGAAGGTCGGCAGTGCCGCGCTCGCCGCAACTGCCGTCTCCACAGCAGTCTCATGGAACGCCCGCAGCTATGCCCAGATTGCCGGCGCAAATGACCGCGTCCGCGTCGGCATTGTCGGCTGCGGCGATCGGATGAAGGGCGGCGATCTTCCCGCCTTCCAGGCAAATGCCAAGGACATGAACTTCCAGATCGTGGCCGTCTCCGATATCTGGAACCGCCGCCGCGAAGAAGGGGCCGCCTACATCCAGAAGCTCTTTGGCAATCCCGTCGACCCGGTCCGCAACAACGACGAGCTCTACGCGCGCAAGGATGTCGATGCCGTCATCATCGCCACCGCCGACTTCCAGCACGCCCTGCACGGCATTGAAGCCGTCAACGCCGGCCGCGACGCCTACGTCGAAAAACCCACGGCACACACCATGGACGATGCCCGCAAGTTCCGCGCCGCCGTCCACAAAACCGGCAAGATCGTTCAGGTCGGAACCCAGCGCCGCTCAACACCCAAATATATGAAGGCCGCTGAGTACATCAAGTCGGGAGCCTTTGGCGACATCGTCATGGTCGAGATGACGTGGAATGTAAATCAACCCGGCCGCTGGCGCCGCCCCAAGGAGGTCCCACTGCTCAAAGAAGAGGACACCGACTGGAAGCGCTACCTCCTCAACCGCCCCATGGTCCCCTTCGATGCCCGCAAGTATCTTGAGTTCCGCCTCTTCTGGCCTTACTCCTCCGGCATTCCCGACCAATGGCTGGTCCACCAGATCGACACCGTTCACTGGTTCACCGGCTTGCCCCATCCGCGCAGTTGCGTCGCCAACGGCGGCATTTATCTATGGAAGGACGGCCGCCAGAACTGGGATACCATGACCGCCGTCTTCGATTACGGCCCGCTCGACGACCTCACCAAAGGCTTCCAGGTGCAGTACTCCTCGCGCTTCACTAACTCAGCCGGCGGCGTCAAGGAGCTTTATTACTCCAACGGCGGCATGATCGATATGGACAAAGGCGTCGTAACCGGCACAGGCGGCCTCAGCGCCCGCTCTGCCGCCGAAATGGGCATGAAGCCAAACCTGTTGAATGGTTTTTCTCTCGTCACGGAAAAGGCCGAGGCAGTCTCCACCGATGCCGACACCCATGGCGATCCCGAAACTGCCGCTAACATGCGCAACTGGATGGAGTGTGTCCGCTCCCGCAAAACTCCCAATGCCTCCATCGAAGCCGGCTACAGCCACTCCATCGCCCTCTGCATGAACGTCGCCGCCATCCAGACCGGCCAGAAGGTCACCTTCGACGAAAAAAACCAGCAGGTCATGGCAGGAGGCAAGGTCTATGCGTAACCTGATCGCGCTGGCCGCAATCTTCACGTTTGCGGCCAGCGCTTTCGCCGCATCATCCGCCAAGGGCGTCCAGGTCGTTCCCGACGAAGCCAATCGCCGCGTCGACATCACCATTGACGGCGCGCCCTTCACCTCTTACATCTGGCCTGCCTCGCTCAAGAAGCCGGTTCTCTATCCCCTCATCGACGATGAAGGCATCACCGTCACCCGCGGCTACCCGCTCAATCCCCTCCCCGGCGAACGCGTCGACCATCCCCACCACGCCGGCCTCTGGTTCAACTATGGCAACGTCAACGGCTTTGATTTCTGGAATAACTCCGATGCCATCAAGCCGGAAAACCGCACTAAGATGGGCACCATTCTCCAGACGAAGATCGTATCTGCCAAAAGCGGCCCTAACTCCGGCGAGTTAGTCGTCGAGTCGGTCTGGGTAACTGGAAAAGACAAGCAGATTCTCTCCCAGACCACGCACTATATCTTCGCCCGCCGCGATCATGCCCGAGTGATCGATCAGGTCATAACTCTCAAGGCCCTTGACCATGTCGTCTTCAACGACGACAAGGAAGGCGTCCTCGGCATGAGAGTCGCCCGCTGGCTCGAATCGCCTGAAGAAAAGGGCGGCATCTTCAGAGACGCCAATGGAAACCCCACCAAAGTCGATGCCCAAGCGCCTGGCGCCGCAAACCCCGCCACAGGCGTCTATCTCACCAGCGAAGGCGTCAAAGGCCCTGCTGTGTGGGCAACGCGGGGCCGCTGGTGTACCCTCACCGGCAACGACGGCAGCCACACCGCCTCCATTGCCATTCTTGACCACCCAGGCAACCCCGGCTATCCAACTTACTGGCACGCCCGCGGCTACGGCCTCTTCGCCGCCAACCCTTTCGGCCGCAGTATTTTCAATCCCAAGCAGCCGCCGTTCAGTTACACCCTGGAGAAAGATAAGTCGGTAACATTCCGTTACCGAGTGATCCTCTTCTCTCACGCCACCACCCCCGACGAGATCAACCGCGAAGCCGACACCTTCGCCGCCGAAGCCCGGTAGCCGCAGACACCAATACGCCCCTCGATCGGCTTGAGCACAATCGATGCTCAAGTTGATCGAGGGGCGTATTGCAATCCCGGCGGAAATCAATGCTGCTAAGGAATCTCTGAACAAGCTCTTCCTGGCGACAAACATTCCCTCAGGGGCTAAACAGGCTGCGGGAAAAGGCCTGCTCTGGGTCAAAAGCGGGAAAAAGCATACCTCAGGGGCTAAAGCCCGCATTAATTTCATTGCGCTTACGGCACGACTAAAGTCGTGCCCTGACGCTTCTCGCAGCCCGAAATGAGTTTTTCCGCAGCCTGTAAAGCCCGCGTTGATTTTGCAGCATTTGCGGCACGCGACCCAGGGGTGTCCCTGGGTACCCCGGTCGTGCCCTGACACAATATGGACTTGCGCAGAGGTTCCCTAAAACTCGCTGGGCGCTCCGGTAACTTCCCCGCTTGTGCGATCCGCGCGTCCGTTCCAGGCTCAATAAAAAGTGCGGCAACCCGAACCGGGCTGCCGCACAATGTTGACCTTGCAAAAAGTTTAGAAGTTGAAGCGGCCGCTGAACTGCAGCGAACGCGCGCCTTGTGTCGGAGAGTAGGGGGGGCCAAAGCTGGTGATATACCCGAAGGTGCCTCCGGCCACGGTTGCGTTGGGGTTGTTGAGCCACGCATGGTTGAACACGTTAAACGCCTCGAAGCGAATCTGGAACTCGCTCTCGCGATAGAGGTGGATGGAGCGGAAGAGGCTCGCGTTGAACATCGACACTCCGGGTCCGCGGAAGCCGTTGCGGCCAGTGTTGGGCAGGGTGGGTCCGACATTACTCGGGTTCCCGGCAACGGTGGTGGCGAGCTCGGTCGGGTTGGCGAAGGTAGCTGGGTTGAACCAGGGTTTGCCTCCGGATACCGCACTCCCGGCAGGTGTCCTGTTGTGGCCGCTCTCCTGCTGGTAAGCGGAGGTCAACTGGGCATAGGTTGCGCCAAAGCCGGGCGTCATGTTTCCGATGGTGTTGCTGCTCGCACTCACTGAGAACGGGAAGCCGCTATAGTGGCTGAATTGCCCGTTCAATTGGAAGCCGCCGATGATCTGGGCAAGGACACCCTGATTTGCGAGCGCCTGGCCATAGCCAAAGGGCAGGTGATAGACGCTCCAGACTTGCATGTTGTGCTTCTGGTCGTACCCCGCTGTCCCTCGATTCAGGCCAGCCATCGCCGGGTAGTTGAACACCGTGCCTTGCGATCCTGAGCCTGCTCCGTTGTCTTCAAAGTCGATCGCGTGCGAATAGGTGTAGACCGCGCCAAGGGAGGCATTCTTGCCCGCATTGCGAGTCAACTGCGACTGGAGCGCATTGTACATCGAACTCCAGAGCGGTTGGGTCATGGTGATGCCGCCGGTGTTGTAGCAAGCAACCCAGCTCGTGGTGCAATTCTGCCAATTGATGGTTTCGTTGATGCTGAAGCTGCACGCTCCCGTCTTGCCTGTGAGGGAGGTGTTGTATTGGCCGTTGGGCATGCATGGGGTGGATGTACTCGGGAACGGACCAGCATTGTACGGGGACCAGCCGACCTGCTGGCGAACAAAATGCGTTCCCACATAGCCGACGTTGGCTACCCAATCGTGACCGAGGTCCCGCTGGATGAAGAGGTTCCAGCTCTCGATATACCCGCGCCGGAAGTTCTGTGCCACCGTGGTCGTCGATCCGGAGATGGGCAGCGATACAAAACCGGAGCTGGTGTTGGGGCCGGTCTGAATGGGCATGCCGTAGGTGAGCGTCATCGGCTCGCCGGTCGGGTAGTGGGTTGTATTCACCGGATCCACCGCAATGGTGCCGGTTCCCGTGCCTGCGTAATTCGGCGTCAGGTCCTCAGGGAACTCGTCGCGCAGGTAGCGCATGCTGTCCGGGTCCGAGGTCAGGCCGAAACCCGTGCGGATCACGGTCTTTTCCGTCAAGCGGTAGTCGATGCCGAGGCGCGGAGCAAAGAACCCGTATCCCACAGAGATGCCTGAATTTTCCGGGTTCCCATTGATGCCGCCTATCTCAACGTTGGCCGTCTGAGGCAGTCCGGGAACGAGAACGGTGACGCCGTTGTGATCGCGGTACGCCGCGGGATAAATCTCGTAGCGCACGCCGTAGTTGAGCGTGAACTTGGGCGTGACGGTCCACTGATCCTGGGCGTAGGCTGCGACCGTGGACCAGCGGACGGAGTTTGGATCGAAGGTTTGCTGCGACTTGGACACCGCGTTACCTGAACCGTTGTTGGGCAGGCCGAGCAGGAAGTCGGCAATCGTGTTGTAGCCGTTTACGGCGCAAGCAGCGGCGCTCGCCGATGCGGCGATGCCGCAGGTCATGCCGCCCTGGAACTGGAAGCCGCCGCGCGGAAAACTGACCCCGCCGCCGCTGGTGGGTTGGAAGTGGTTCAGATCGAAATGGAAGTACGTGAAGCCGTACTTTGTTGAGTGCTTTCCCTTGACCCAGCTCAGGTTCACGTCGCCGGTAAACTGGTTGTCGCGGAAGAGGAATGGATTGGAGCCATTGGGGTTACCCAAGCTATTGAAGCCGCTGAAGGCGAATCCCGGCTGGCCCACATAGTCTGTGTTGCCCGCGGGTCCATTGGTGCCTGGAATGCCCAGCACGCCGGTCCCGTAGTCGCCAAGGGAGAGGTCGAGCGTGGACTGTGCGCCCGTCCTCTGGCGCGTGTAGCCGAAGTCGGCGTCGACCACCAACCTGGGAGAGAACACGTGGCTCATGCCCAGACCTACGTTCTGCATCCGGCCTGCCGCTGCGCCCGGCTGGCCGCCGTCATAGGTTCCGCCGCCCGCCGCTCCCAGTTGCTGCGGGTCGGTCCCCGTGTAGGGCGACATGCCGTACTTGCCGAAGATCTGCGTATTCTCGTTGGGAATGTACGTAATCTTGGTGTCCGATGCGTTGCGATTGTAGCCAAAGATCCCGGTCCCAAAGATATCGTTGGCCAGGATGGTCGAGAGAGACGCGGCCGGCTCGCCCGCCGTGCCCACCTTTGCGGCGATCGGCTGCAGATCCGTCATCATGATCGATGCCGCCTTCGCGATTCTTGATGCGGGAATGGTGTTGATGCTCGATCCGGTTTCACCGTACTCATTGGTAAAGCTGGGCCGGCAGGAGTAATTGAGGAAGCCATTGGTGTAGAGGAGGGTGGGACACTGCGTAGTATTGATAGTGCCGATCCACGAACTGGAGGGAACGGCTGGCGCTGGATCGTAAAGGACTGCGTTGGCTGACGCCGGCGTTAGTCCAGAGGCCACCTCGGAGAAGTTTCCGCCGATCATGTTGGTGTCTGGAACGGTCACGTTGCCGCTGATAGCCTGGCGCCGCGTGATGCGGTCGAAGTTCGTGAAGAAAAAGAGCTTGCTTCTGCCGGTCATGATCTTGGGAATATAGACCGGTCCGCCGACGTTGAAGCCGTATTCCTGATAAACATTTTTCGGAATCGCCGCTCCTACGGCAGTTGTATAGGGGATCGCGTTGATGGCCGCATCCTGGTAGTACTCCCACATGCTGCCATGAAGATCCCTGGTGCCGTTCTTGGTAGTGACTTTGACGGAAGCGCCACCGGCCAGGCCTTGCTCAGCGTTGAAGGAGTTGGTGGTGAAGCTGACGTTTTCAATCGAGTCCGCCGGAGGAACGTACGCAATCAAGTACGGCAGCCAACCGTAGGAGTTAATTGCGCCGTCAAGACGCGTGGTGTTCCCGTTATAGGAGTTGCCGTTTACGTTGACGCTCATGGCGCGCGCTGGATTGCCGCCTACCGAGTTCTTTTCCTGCACGTAGGCGGCGCCGGGAACAATCGAGTACAGCGACTGGAAGTTGCGGCCCTCCGACGAGGTAATAGGCAATGCCGTGAGCTGCGCCTGACTGATCTCGGAATTGACTTCAGCATTTTCGGTCTGCAGCACCGGCGGCGCCTCAGTCACCGTGATCCGGGTGGAAACCGCCGCCGCTTGCAGCGCCATGTCGACACGCACCTGGCGGTTGACCTCCACCTGCACGTCCTTGATTGTGTTCCCACCAAAGGACCCCTTGGCTGGGATGGATAGGGTATACGTGCCGGGCAGCACGTCGAGAAGCAGGTAAGTGCCCACTCCGTTGGCCGTGGTGTTGCGGATTTCGCCCGTTTCTTGATTGGTTACCGTTACAGCCACATTCGGGATGACCGCGCCGGTCTTGTCCGCGACTGTCCCGGTGAGCGAACCGTAGAGAACTTGCGCATTGGCTGTGATGGTTCCCAAACACAGCGCCATCACCGCTACCGCCATCAGCAGTGTCTTGATTGCACCTGCATTGAATCGACGATTCATTTCTGGCCTTCCTGACATAGCTTCCTCCCAAAAATTGCTCTTGCTTGATTCGTGTCAAACTCCGCGAATATTCTCACGGATGCCTACTTCTGAATCCCTTCATTCGTTTTCCCGACTGCTGTTGACCAACGCCGATACTCTCAAGCCCGCGCAACCCAAAACCCCGAGGTCCCCAGCCCGCCGCAAAGGGGGTTCGTCGCTGCGGTGGCAGTAGCGGCAGTCCTGAACTCAGCCGGAATGTCCTCACGATTCGGAAAACGCGGTAAAGTCCCCCGATCCGCTTTGAAATGCGCCAACCGCTCCGCGTTCAGAACCGGGGTTTCCCGACCATCTTTAGTTGGCGACTCGAACTTTAATGTCCTTTCTTGACGTTTGTCAAGGCAGAAAAGCGATTTATTCCCAACCCCGATCTCGCGCTTGACTCATTCTTGAGCGTTCTTGAGCGGGCAATGATCCAAATGGCGGCTTATCGTTATTGTTTTCTTTATGTTCAAAACTTGATAGGAGAGTGGAAAGGACACTGTGCAAAGGAGGAACCCCTCGAACGATGACCTGTAAGCCTGCCGAAATGCTCCACGGCATTTGGCCCAGCGCAAGTCCTGAGTTGTCGGCCGGGAGCTTTGCGCGCAGACCCCCTGCCTGGACCCGTTGCCTGGGCGGGCAACTGCTTGATTGGCAACGGTCCCGTCAAGTGGCACAAGGGCGCTCCCCACGGCAATTGCATTTGAAATTTGGGCGAGAAATGAAGGGTACGGGCTTTCGATATCAGGCGAATCATCGTTGTTTTGAAAGGGCACGGCTTTAGCCGTGCCGCAAAACAGCCGGAGGACTTATGGGCTTCACAGGCTGCGGAAAAACTCGTTCGGGCGGTAGGCCAGGGATTTATCCCTGGCACAAAAGCAGCAGAATCAATGCGGGCTTTAGCCCCTGAGGTATGCTTTTTGCCGCTTTTGACCCAGAACAAGCCTTTTTCCGCAGCGTGTTCAGCCCCTGGGGGATGATTTGAGAATCTTAAATACATCCCTCGGCGGCTAAAGCCGTGCCCTTTCAAAACAATCCAAATGCGATTGCCCTGGGGTGTTCCCACCTATGCAAAAGAGCGCCATTCCGGCGCGCACTCAATTCATCTATCTATAGTGATTGACCGGCTGTTTCTTATCTGTAGTCTCTTCCGGCTCTTTCATCCTGCGCTCATCACCATCCTGCCGCATTCGGGCCTCTCACTGCCGCCCTGCCAGATGCGCCACCGCTTGCTTCATCCGGTGCTCAAGCTCCGGCGTGTGCTTTCCTTCCACGCCGCCGCTCGCCTGGGCAGGTCTGCCCAGCCGTGCATCCGGGTAGCCCAAGCGACGCTTGAACGCCAGAATCTCCTCGATTTTGCTGTCCGGAATGAACTTCAGCGGCTCCCCAATCTGCTTGGCAATCAGGTACTTTTTGCAATACGTCTCGACAATCTCGACGAGCCACTCTGCGTGGGTCGCCGTATCGGACCAGCAAACGACACCGTGGTTCGTCAGCAGGATCGTGTTGTGCTCCTCGACAAAGGGAATCACGGTCTCGGCAAATGCCTGTGTGCCGGGAGTCTCATAGGGCGCCACCGCCACCGGTCCCACAAACATCTCGTACTCTGAAATCAGCCCGTTGGGCGGCGCGGTGCCGGTCATGGCAAAGGCCGTGGCGTAAGGCGGATGGCAATGCACCACGGCCCGGGCCTGCGCGTTCGCCTTGTAAATCTCCAGGTGCAGCAGCAGCTCGCTGGTCCTTAACCGGTCTCCGGCCAGAATATTCCCATCCAAATCCGCAAGGCAGATGTCGGCCGGCTCCATATCCCCTTTGCTCAGCATGGTCGGCGTGCACAGTACATACTCCGGCCCCAGCCGCACGCTGATATTGCCACCGTTCCCGTCCACGTATTGCCGCTCCCAAAGCTTGCGCCCCACGCGGAGAATCTCCGCCCGCAGAGCATCGGCCTCAAAAGAGCTGGCAACCGCCAGCGGCGAAATCTCCTCGCCCCTCGGCGTCCGCAAAGCTTCCGCCAAAGCCTGCGCCACTTCCCTCGCCTGCTCTAAAACTGGAACCGCTGTCTCCCCCATGGTTGTCCTCACATTTGCGCCGGCTCACCGCGCCTCAGCAAGCCCGGCCGGGGCCACACTCAGATTATAAATAGCCCCAATCGCAGTTCCGAGCTGGTGACAGATGTCACGATTGCGAGGGGTCCGCGCTGCTATTTCGCCGGCGCCAGCCTCCGCTGCAACGCCTCCAGCGTCTGCCCCTTGGTCTCAGGATAGACAAACAGCACCACCGCGAACTGCACCACCGTCATCGCCGCGAAGAACACAAACGGCGTCTCCGTGTTCAGATAATGCACCACCACCGGAAACTCCAGAGCAATTACCGTGTTCATGATCCAGTGGCTGGCATTGCCCACGCCCTGCCCCTTGGACCGCACTGAGTTCGGAAAGACCTCGCCGATGTACACCCAGATCACCGCCCCCTGCGACAGCGCAAAGAAGGCAATATAGGTCACCAGGATCCACACCAGCGCCCCTGGATGAGAATGTGTCTTGAACAGCCAGGCCACGCCCCCGAGGCAGCCGGCCGTGCCCGCCGCGCCAACCAGCAGCAACGTCTTGCGCCCCAGCTTGTCGATCACGCTCATCCCCACCATGGTGAAGATCAGATTCGTAAACCCGATCGCTATCGCCTGCTGATCGCCCGAAATCTGGCTGAATCCCGCCGATGCAAAAATGTTGGGCAGATAGTAGAGAATCGCGTTGATCCCCGCCAGTTGGTTGAATGCGCCAATTGAAATGGCCAGAAACAGGGGATAGCGGTACTTCCAGCGAAACACAGGCTCGTGCGCCGAGGCGTGTTCCTGCACGAGCGCCTCGCGGATATCGTCCAACTCCGCCTTCGGGTCTGGCTCACCCATCATCTTCAGCACAGCCAGCGCGTCGCCGATCTGGTTGCGCGAGGCGCTCCAGCGCGGGCTCCGCGGAATCCCAAACAGCAGCGCCAGGAACCCGATCGCCGGCAGCACGGCCACGCCCACCTGCCAGCGCCACTCTGTCGCGCCCAGATGCATCGTGCGAATCCAATAATTGGACACGTAGGCCAGAAGAATGCCGGTCACGATGTTGAACTGGAACATTCCCACCAGCCGCCCGCGCCACTTGGCCGGCGCAAGCTCCGCAATGTAAACAGGCCCAAGCACCGACGACGCGCCAATGCCCAGCCCGCCGACAAACCGGAAGAGCATGAACGACGGCCAGCTCCACGCCAGCCCGCAGCCGATGGCCGAGACCACATAGAGGATGGCCGTCAATCGAAGAGCCTCGCGGCCGCCCAGCCTTTGCCCCACCGTGCCCGCGCCCAACGCTCCCACCACCGTGCCAATCAGACCGATAGCAACCGTCAGGCCTTTGCCCTGTGCGCTCAATCCGTACAGCCGCACCAGCGCATCGATCGCGCCCGAGATAACAATCGTATCGAATCCAAAAAGCAGCCCGCCCAAAGCTCCGGTCAGGGTTGCCCTCATCAAATGAAAGTTGGGTCGCATGGTCTCCGGTCTCTCAAGTTCCAAATCATCCTACAGACTGGCCCCGTAACCGGCAAACCAGCAACGTAAGACAAAAAAGCATCCGCAACCGGCAAGATTTGCTTGCTTACAAGGCTTGTGCCGTGTCAATCTAAGTTTCCCCAGGCAAGGAGATCGATCATGATCCACCCAATGCGCACCACCCTCCAGCGTTGTCTCATCCCGGCTGCGGCCCTGCTGTTGTTTGCCGCGGCGCTCACCGCGCAATCGCCGGAGTGGAAAGCCTATAACTATCCCTCGGACGGATTCCGCGTCTCCTTTCCGTCCGCGCCCGAACTATCGAAGGACAATGTTTCCACCGACACCGGGACCTTCGAATTGCGCTCCTATATGGTGGAGGTCGCCACAACTGCGCTGTACATCGGGGTTTGCGATTACGGCGCAAAGGCCGCAAGCGCCGATCCAGACCTTTTGCTGGAGGACGCCAAGAAAGGGGCCGTGAATAGCGTCAAAGGCCGCCTGCTCAGCGAGAAGAAGATCACCCTCGGCGCTTACCACGGCGTGGAATTTGAGGCGGATGGCGCCACAATGCATCTCTCCGCCCGCAGCTACATGGTGGGAGGCGTGCTCTACCAGACGATGGTCATTTCTCCCCTCGCTGGCAGGTACCCCGAAACTGCGCGCTTTCTCGACTCGTTCCAACTTCTCCCGCGCGCCCAAAAATAATCCGCGCTCAGCCTTCCGTCCGCGCTGTAGCTCCCGGCATCACCGCCAGCACCCGGCAGCGTTGCTTGCCTGCCGCGCTCCAGGACAGCCTCATCTCACTCTCCATGTAAGCGCAATCGCCCGCCTCGAGCACTTCCTGCATCCCGCCCGCATCCAACTGCAGCCGGCCTTCCAGCACATACACCAGCCCGCTCATCTTCGGCAATGGGTCTGTGTCCGATAACACTCCGCCGGCCGGAAACTCAATCATCTGTGCGAAAATCCTCGCGCCCTCTCCCGCAGGGTTCAACGGGATAAACTTCACCATCTCTGGACCGCGCCCCAAGCCCTGCAAGTGAGCCTTGCGCGTAATCGAGAGCGTATGCCGCGCCGGCTCCGCGAAGAAGTAACCCATGCCCACCCCGTACACCCGGCTGATGGTGGCCAGCGTCGGCAGCGTCGGAATCATCCGGTCCGTCTCCAGCTTTGAAAGCAGCGCCGTCGAAAGACCCGTCTCCGCGGCCAGCCGCGCAAGCGTGAGCCGCTTCTGCGTGCGCAGGGCGCGCAGCTTGATCCCGATGCAGTAGGGCGCAAGCGCCCAATGTGCGTACGTAACAGTCTTCCCCATCGCAATCCCCCTCAGACCTACTTCCAGGCTCATCTTCAGTTTGACTGCCGGCGGCCTTCCATTTCCTGAAAGTTCTCTGAAGTTTTTCTCCCACTCACCCCGCACTTTTTCCGATTGCCTGGAGTGACCATAGCCGGCGGCCCAGTCCCTATTCCCTATTCCCTAGGTCCGTGACCGGATGAAGATGTTCTATCCAATGAACGAACGTGGGCCGGGAGGCCCACGCTACAGCCGGCCAGGAGGCCGGCGCTACATTTCCAAAAGGAACATTTTCATACGGCCAAAGA